>OCAN01000012.1_pt1 | contig 319583 bp, 291 predicted proteins | sample 1538321 | NCBI WGS metagenome assembly OCAN01 (sample SAMEA2580294, study PRJEB22360) | human gut metagenome | biome: human gut; feature: human-associated habitat; material: faeces | place: Denmark | collected 2008/2010 | reverse complement strand
TAGAGCACTTGGTTTGGGACCAAGGGGTCGCAGGTTCGAATCCTGTCTTCCCGATACTTTTTCAAAAGGGGCCTTAGCTCAGCTGGGAGAGCGCCTGCTTTGCACGCAGGAGGTCAGCGGTTCGATCCCGCTAGGCTCCATATCATTTGAATAAATGATTCTTTTTTACGCGGTGTAGCTCAGCTGGCTAGAGCGTCCGGTTCATACCCGGGAGGTCGGGGGTTCGATCCCCTCCGCCGCGATTTTTAAGAGCCTGGACCTTTAGCTCAGTTGGTTAGAGCAGACGGCTCATAACCGTCCGGTCGTAGGTTCGAGTCCTACAAGGTCCATTGTGGCATTGTATCTGTTTTATTATGGAGGATTACCCAAGTCCGGCTGAAGGGAACGGTCTTGAAAACCGTCAGGCGGGTAAAACCGTGCAAGGGTTCGAATCCCTTATCCTCCTTAACTGTCTCTTTTGTTGCGAGCAAAAGAATCACAGTCTTTTAATTACTGTAAAGTAATTACTTATCGCGGGATGGAGCAGTCTGGTAGCTCGTCGGGCTCATAACCCGAAGGTCGTAGGTTCAAATCCTGCTCCCGCAATTGCTTTGTTTAACGGCAAAGCAGCAATACAAAGCTTCTGGTTTGGTAGTTCAGTTGGTTAGAATGCCTGCCTGTCACGCAGGAGGTCGCGGGTTCGAGTCCCGTCCAGACCGCCATGCGGGTGTAGTTTAGTGGTAAAACCACAGCCTTCCAAGCTGTTGTCGCGAGTTCGATTCTCGTCACCCGCTTTAGCTTTTATTTTTTGGGGCCTATAGCTCAGCTGGTTAGAGCGCACGCCTGATAAGCGTGAGGTCGATGGTTCGAGTCCATTTAGGCCCATCAAAATGTAGTCATACATTTGGGGAAGTACTCAAGTGGCTGAAGAGGCGCCCCTGCTAAGGGTGTAGGTCGGGAAACCGGCGCGAGGGTTCAAATCCCTCCTTCTCCGTTTTTTATTGGTCCGTTGGTCAAGTGGTTAAGACACCGCCCTTTCACGGCGGTAACACGGGTTCGAATCCCGTACGGATCATTTTTTACTTTTGGAGGATTACCCAAGTCCGGCTGAAGGGAACGGTCTTGAAAACCGTCAGGCGGGTAAAACCGTGCAAGGGTTCGAATCCCTTATCCTCCTTAACTGTCTCTTTTGTTGCGAGCAAAAGAATCACAGTCTTTTAATTACTGTAAAGTAATTACTTATCGCGGGATGGAGCAGTCTGGTAGCTCGTCGGGCTCATAACCCGAAGGTCGTAGGTTCAAATCCTGCTCCCGCAATTGCTTTGTTTAACGGCAAAGCAGCAATACAAAGCTTCTGGTTTGGTAGTTCAGTTGGTTAGAATGCCTGCCTGTCACGCAGGAGGTCGCGGGTTCGAGTCCCGTCCAGACCGTTGTTTTTGGCTCGGTAGCTCAGTTGGTAGAGCAATGGATTGAAGCTCCATGTGTCGGCAGTTCGATTCTGTCCCGCGCCATAGGAATGCGGGTGTAGTTTAGTGGTAAAACTACAGCCTTCCAAGCTGTTGTCGCGAGTTCGATTCTCGTCACCCGCTTTGCATTTTTTATTTGGGGCCTATAGCTCAGCTGGTTAGAGCGCACGCCTGATAAGCGTGAGGTCGATGGTTCGAGTCCATTTAGGCCCATTACATTTTTAAACTGGTCCGTTGGTCAAGCGGTTAAGACACCGCCCTTTCACGGCGGTAACACGGGTTCGAATCCCGTACGGATCATGCAAACACTCTTGAGAGTGTTTTTTTATTGCCCAAAAATGATCTTTTTATCATTTTTTCAAGCATGAGCAGTCAAAATTTGTTATAATCAGTCCGTTGCAAGTTCCCGAAAGGATTCGCAGCTGCGAAGATGCCTTGTAACCGAAACATATATTAGGGGGAATACAAAAATGACAGAGAAACACTTATTTACATCAGAGTCCGTTTCAGAAGGACACCCAGACAAAGTAGCTGACCAAATCAGTGATGCCATCTTAGATGCGTTGCTTGCCGAAGATCCAATGGCACGGGTCGCTTGCGAAACGTCAGTTACTACCGGATTGGTTTTAGTCTTTGGAGAAATTTCTACTTCTGCTTATGTAGATATTCAAAAAGTCGTCCGAGAAACCATCAAAGAAATCGGCTATACACGAGCAAAATTCGGCTTTGACGGCGATACGGTTGCTGTTTTGGTAGCGATCGATGAGCAATCACCAGATATCGCTCAAGGCGTTGACGATGCTTTAGAAAGTCGTGGAGAAACGGATAAAGAAGATATCGGTGCCGGCGACCAAGGTTTGATGTTTGGTTTTGCCGTTGATGAAACACCTGAATTGATGCCTTTACCGATCGCGTTGAGCCATCGGCTGGTACGTCGCTTAGCAGAGTTGCGTAAAAACAACGAACTAAGTTACTTGCGTCCAGATGCAAAATCACAAGTAACCGTTGAATATGATGATAACGATCAACCACAAAGAGTGGACACCGTCGTTATTAGTACCCAGCATGATGATGCGGCTGATAATGAAACGATCCACCGTGATGTCATCGAAAAAGTGATCAAAGAAGTGATCCCTGCCGAGCTTTTAGACGAGCAGACAAAATATTATATCAATCCTACTGGTCGTTTTGTGATCGGCGGTCCTCAAGGGGATGCCGGTTTGACTGGCAGAAAAATCATCGTTGATACTTATGGCGGCTATGCACGTCATGGCGGCGGTGCGTTTTCTGGAAAAGATGCAACCAAAGTTGACCGTTCAGCCAGCTATGCGGCTCGCTACATTGCCAAAAACATCGTAGCAGCAAAGCTAGCCAAAAAAGTGGAAGTACAATTAGCCTATGCGATCGGTGTGGCACAGCCCGTTTCGATCAGCATCAACACTTTTGGTACAGGAACCGTCAGCAACGAGCGCTTGATCCAAGCGGTACGGGAAAACTTTGATTTGCGACCAGCAGGAATTATTGAAATGTTAGATTTGCGCCGTCCGATTTATCGTCAGACTGCCGCTTACGGACATTTCGGTCGTACAGATATCGATTTGCCATGGGAACGCACCGACAAGGTGGCGGCACTTTTGGCAAGTGTGAAGGATTAAAAGAGGCGACCTCTATTGATGACTATCAATAGAGGTTCTTTTTTTTGGAGTAAAAGGAGGAGTTATATGCGAACCAATGTAAAATTAGTCACCATTGCGGTTTTTGTCGCAACGTTTATGACCGCAATCGAAGGAACAATCATTACGACAGCGATGCCTACCATCGTTAGTTCATTGAAAGGGATCGAGATCATGAACTGGGTCTTCTCGATCTATCTTTTGACCAGTGCGATGTTGACCCCGATCTACGGCAAGTTTGCCGATAATATCGGCCGCAAACCAGTCTTTTTATTTGGGACGTTGCTGTTTATTATCGGGTCGGCGTTTTGTGGGATGGCCAACACGATGTTGACGTTGATCATTGCCAGAGCGTTGCAAGGATTAGGCGCAGGTGCCATGATGCCCGTTGCCCTAACGATCATTGCGGACCTGTATCCCGTTGAAAAGCGGGCGAAAGTCTTAGGGCTCAATAGTACGGCTTGGGGGATCGCCAGTGTCGTTGGTCCCTTAGCCGGTGGCTTGATCGTAGATACGATCGGGTGGCATTGGATCTTTTTTATCAACGTACCCATTGGATTAGGGCTGATTGCCTTGATTTGGTTTTATTTTCATGAAGAAAAAAAGGCCTTTGCTGCAGTCAACATTGATTATGCAGGTAGTCTCTTGTTGATGTTGACGCTAGTAGGGCTCCTGCTAGGCTTCCAGTTGCTGGGAGATTATGGTGTGAGTCTGCCTGTCCTCAGTCTGTTCGTTTTTTCTGTCCTTATGTTCATCGGCTTCGTTCGGGTGGAGAAAAAAGCAGCAGATCCGATTATTGATCTGAAGCTGTTTCACTCAAAATTATTTGTGGTGGTCAATATCGTAGCAGCTTTGGCTAGCGGCTTCTTGATGGGGATCGATGTTTATATCCCAATGTGGATGCAAGGAGTCTTAGGCATGAGTGCGGGGATTGGCGGGCTTGTGTTGGCACCGTTGTCGATTTTATGGATGATTGGTTCCTTCTTAGCCAGCCGTTGGTTGACACAGCACAGTGTCAGCTGGGTCTTGACGGTTAGCTTGTTGATCACGGCTACCGGTGCTTTGTGGCTGTTTTTGACACCAGCACAGACGTCATTCTGGTTGTTCTTGGTCATTTCTTCTATTACTGGCGTCGGGTTAGGGGCAACGATGGTGGTTTGTACGGTTACTGCCCAAACCAGCGTTGGCCCCACACAAGTCGGCGTGGCGACTTCTTTCAATACCCTGTTGCGAACGATCGGGCAAACCATCATGGTAGCGGTCTTCGGTATCGTTTTAAACACCAGTAATAGCGTAGGCTTAGCACAGGCACAAGTCAATGATAGCAGTGTCATGAATCAGCTAGTAGATCCAGCCGCTGCGCGCCAGCTGCCAACCGCATTATTAGGGCAATTACGGGAGATTCTTTATAGCGGTCTACACTGGGTTTTTGGGATCGGTGTTTTACTTATTGTGCTAGCGATTGGTTTGACCCGCTCGATTTCGCGAGAATCTGGTACAATATAAAAAAAGGATCGCAGGTGAGTGTATGGCTTTTTTACAAGCAAATATCTATTCAAATGTTCTTGAAATGGAGGTAATGATCGATGTGATCTTGCCTCAAAGTACCAAGAAAAAAATCGGCACGCAAAGCCAATCAACGGGCACAGATCTCCCGGTGCTTTATTTGTTGCATGGGATGAACGGAAATCATAGTGTCTGGCAGCGACGGACGTCGATCGAGCGGTATGCCGCAGAGTATCAACTAGCGGTCATCATGCCGTCTACTGATCTGGGTTGGTATACCGATACGACCTATGAGATGAAGTATTGGACTTTTATCGCCGAAGAATTACCACAGATTTGCCATGAGCTGTTTCCTCAGCTGACGCAAAAACGAGAAAAAACTTTTGCGGCTGGGCTTTCGATGGGGGGCTATGGGGCAGTAAAACTCGGGCTGAGAAAGCCTGACCAGTTTGCGGCGGTAGCGTCTTTGTCTGGGGCATTAGCGCTGGCTGAAAGCATGGATTCCTTGCTGCAGCTGCGAAGCCAAGCTTATTGGGAAGGAATTTTTGGACCATTAGAGCAATTCAAAGGGTCAGAAAATGATTTGATCCATCTGATTGAGACCATCGATCCAAGCACAGCGCCGCGCTTTTTTATTAGCTGCGGAACCGAGGATCAGCTGTATCCGGCAAGTGAATATGCGGTGGATAAGCTGCAAAAACGCAAACTAGCCGTAACGTTTGAATCGGGAACTGGGGATCATGATTGGAATTTCTGGGATCAATGGATCCAACGAGTCCTGCAATGGCTTTTTAGTGAATAAAAAAACCATCAGTCGATCGACACCTTAACGTGCCGAGGACTGATGGTTTTTTCGTTCGATACAAAATAAGATCGGCGGTTGGTTGCGCTGATTGATAAATTGATAGGAAAGGACATTGAATGCCTCTTGCGGCAGCTGCTGACAAAAGGAGTGTACTTCTTTCAGCTCTGCTTCGCCGCCAGCGTGTCCATAATAGCAGACGAGGATGATTCTACCTTTCGGGGCTAAACGTGTCAGTAAAGCTTCTAAAGCCGTTTTCGTTGTATCAGGCAGCGTGATGATCGCTTTGTCCCCTTTCGGCAAGTAGCCTAAATTGAAAATGGCGGCGTGAACCGGACCACTCACAACATCTGCCAACGTCTCATGGCCTTGATGGATCAGCTGGACTTGCGCCAACAGCTCTTTTTCAGCCAACCGCTTTTTGGTAGCTTGCAGGGCTTGTTCTTGAATATCAAACGCAAACACCTGACCAGTTGGGCCAACTAAGGAAGCCAGTAATTCCGTGTCGAAGCCGTTGCCCATCGTGGCATCAACGGCGGTTTGTCCCGGTTGCAGAACTTCTTTTAAAAGGGTGTGGCTATAGCGCATGGCGGTCGGCAGCATTGACAGGCTCCTTTCGCACGTTGAATTTTCCTTGATAGGAGTTGCGGCGCAGCATTTCTTGATCGATCTCATTCAAGACTTCCCATTTTTTCAAACTCCACATGGGACCTACCAGAGAATCCCATGGTGCATCGCCTGTCAAGCGATGAATGATGATCTCTGGGGGGATCATTTCTAACTGATCGCAGATCAATGACACATAGGTATCGCGCCGCATCAATTGCAAACGTCCTTCATGATAATCCCGCAGCATCCGAGTATTGCGCATCAAATGCAGCAGGTGCAGTTTGATGCCTTGGATATCAGAATCTTGAATGGTGCGGCGGACATTTTCTTGCATCATCTCGATCGTCTCGCCTGGCAGGCCATTGATCAAATGGGTACAGACACGAATATTGTGTTTGCGCAGGCTGGCGACGCCGTCTAAGTAAGTTTGATAATCATGGGCGCGGTTGATGGCATTGCTCGTGGTTTCAAACGTCGTTTGCAGTCCTAATTCGACCCATAAATAAAAGCGTTGATTGAGCTCTGCTAGATAGTCAACGACATCTTCTGGTAAGCAGTCTGGTCGGGTCCCAATGGAGATCCCGACAACACCAGGTAGTGTCAGCACTTGCTCGAAGCGTTCGCGGATCACTGCCACTGGTGCGTGGGTGTTCGTAAAGTTTTGAAAATAGACAATGTATTTGTCCACTTGCGGCCACTTTTTGTGCATCATGGCGATCTCTTTTTCAAACTGCTCTGGCAGTGGGGCTTCAGGAGCTAAGATCATATCGCCAGAACCGGACACACTGCAAAATGTACAGCCGCCTTTGGCAACGGTGCCGTCACGATTGGGGCAGTCGAAGCCCGCATCGATGGGGACTTTAAAGATTTTTTCGCCAAATTCTTGCCGCAAAGCAAAGTTCCACGAATGGTATCGTTTGTTTTTATCTTCTGCATAAGGAAATGGATTCATTTTTTTACCTTCTTTTATAATTGTTTACGCGTGAAGCGCCAGACAAAGCGTTTTTGCAAGTAGTACGGATAGGTCAACAGCAGCCAAGACAGGCCAACACAAAAACCGCCTAACACATCACTGGGGAAATGCACACCAACATAAATACGGCTGATGCCGATGCAGCCAATCAAAAGGCCCAGCAAAAGGCGGATGCCCCATTGCCAAAAAGGCTGCTTGAAGAAAACTGGGACCAAGAAGAGCAAGGTTCCATAAAAAATCATACTGCCCGTCGAGTGTCCACTGGGGAAACTGAAACTTGATTCCGTGACTAAGTGTTCAAGAGTTGGGCGCTCCCGTAAAAAGACCAGTTTGATCAATGGATTAAAGAGCCCAGCAATCCCGATGGTACCAATACTGAGCCATAGGGCTTCAGCATAATACTTGTTGATCACTAAGACAGCTAAAACAGCGAGAAAGAGCAAGATGATCGTGGTAGGATTCGCAAATTTTGTGACCCATAGAAAAAACGGTGTCCAAAACGGGTAGCCGCTGCGGATGATGCGAGTCAAGGTTTCGTCAAAGGAGACCAACCAAGTAGGGTAAAATTTCACGACATAGCCGAGAAAAACGAACAGCAGTAAAAAGCAACTGCCCGCAAATTGAAAATAAAGTTTTTTATGCATGGATAAGCCTCGTTTCTAGAGAATTTCTGTCAATTATTGTCATTAAGTCAAAGAGACATCTAGAAGGTATTATAGCATTTATCACAAGTCGGAAAAAGCAGGGAACGAGCAGGGGGTTACTCGTCTGAGCAAGCGATACGTTTATCGGGAGCAGGCCAATTGCTTCATTGCAATAAATGTTCGTTTGATTACAAAGAGTTTACAGTTTCTGAAATCGGCTCAAATACCTTTTATAAATTCTTAAGAAATTGTATACTAAACCTACGTTCACTATAAGGAAAAAACGGAGGAATAACGGACATGAACACGAGTCAATCAAGAAAAGTACATCGTCAAGCAGACCAATCGGGCGATAAGTATCGAGTGATCAAAAAAAGTGCAGTTGTTTTAGGAACAACACTGACTGCTTGCTCTGTTGTAGCTCCATTGGTGTCATCGGTTCAAGCAGAAGCCGTAGAGACCTCGATCGCCCAAGTTTCTACTAGCAATTTTGCCGCGCCGAATACTTCCGCGTTTATTGCTGAAATCGCTACGTACGCCCAACCTGTGGCAAACGCCAACGATCTATATGCTTCTGTGATGATCGCGCAAGCCATTTTAGAAAGTGGTTGGGGCCGAAGCAGCTTATCAAAAGCACCGAATTACAATCTTTTCGGAATCAAAGGCAGCTATAACGGTCAAACCGTTTATATGAGTACCTTAGAATATTTGAACAACCAATGGTTGACTATGAATGAACCCTTTAAGCGTTACCCATCTTACACGCAATCATTTGAAGATAACGCACGTACTTTACGCTCAACTTCTTTACAAAGCGGTGTCGCGTATTATTCTGGCGCTTGGAAAAGCAATACGACTTCATATCTTGATGCAACCGCATGGCTAGCAGGCCGTTATGCGACTGCACCAAACTATGCCTCTTCACTGAATGCCGTGATCCAGCAATTTGGGTTGACGAAATATGACACGCCAGCTTCTGGCAATGCCGGTGGTGGCGCCACAGCCAGTGCTTCAACGAGTACGACGACCACGACATCAGCTGTCAGCATGAGCGGCAGTCAAACCTATACAGTCGCTTCGGGGGACTCGGTCTGGTCGATCGCCAACAAACATGGCATCTCCATGGATCAGCTGCGCAGTTTGAACAATATCAAAAACGATTTTGTTTATCCAGGACAAACCTTGAAAGTCAACGGCAGCGCCCAAAGTACTTCGGCAACTTCAGCGGTATCGATCGTCAATCGCAATGCTTCAGCAACTACATCAGGCAATACCTACACCGTAGTTTCTGGCGATTCCGTTTGGTCGATCGCCAATAAGCATGGCATTTCGATGGATCAATTTCGCAGTTTGAACAACATCAAAAATGATTTTGTCTATCCAGGGCAAAAAGTTGTCGTTAGCGGTGGTTCGTCTACGAATACCAGCAGTACTACGACCGTCAGCACAGCATCAACGGCTAGCCAAAGCAGTGGCGGCACCTACACGGTAGCAGCTGGCGATTCAGTCTGGTCGATCGCTAACAAGCATGGCATCTCGATGGATCAGTTCCGCAGCTTGAACAATATTAAAAACGACTATGTTTATCCAGGTCAAAAGGTGGTTGTCAGCGGTAGTTCTACCCGTACAAGTACAACGACGAGCACGACCGTCAGCAGCCAAACCAGCAGCAGTGCTGCAGGCAACACCTATACGGTGGCTTCTGGTGATTCAGTCTGGTCAGTTGCCAATAAACACGGGATTTCGATGGACCAATTCCGCAGCTGGAACAACATCAAAAATGATTTTATCTATCCAGGACAAAAGGTGGTCGTCAAGCAAGGCGGCACGGCAGCTACTACCAGCACTTCAGCGACAAATGGTACGTACAAGGTCGCATCGGGGGATTCTGTTTGGGGGATCGCAGATAAGTTCGGCATCACGACGGATCAATTTATCCAATGGAACAATATTCAAAATAACTTTATTTACCCAGGACAAACAGTTAGGGTAAAATAGATTGCTATTCCTAATGATTTTTGTTAGGATAAGTGCAAAGAAACTTTCACGTTTGAGAAGGAATAGTAGAAGTACGGTGGGACTTTTAGAGAGTGCATGGTTGGTGGAAATGCACAGCACACCTTTCGAACTCGTCTTCGAGTGATATCTGACTGAACCTGATTTGGCTAGGCAGATACGGCGATGGCCGTTAAAACATCGAGGTCTGCTTTTTTGAGGAGCAGATAAACTTAGGTGGTACCACGTTGATAACGTCCTATAAAAATCATAGCGATTTTTATAGGACTTTTTTTAAGTTTTGCTGGTTGATTTGACGAGCAAAACACCAATTTTTTAGGAGGAGTCCATCGTGAATTACAATCACAAAGAAATCGAAAAAAAATGGCAAAAATATTGGGCAAAGAAAAATGAATTCAACACCCATGATGAGCCGGACAAACCAAAATTTTATGCGCTAGATATGTTCCCGTATCCATCTGGACAAGGATTACATGTCGGACATCCAGAAGGCTATACAGCTACGGATATCTTGAGCCGCTTCAAACGCAGCCAAGGGTACAATGTACTGCACCCAATGGGCTGGGATGCCTTTGGTCTGCCTGCCGAACAATATGCATTAGACACTGGAAATGATCCAGCGGAATTCACGAAGAAAAATATTGAGACCTTCCGCCGTCAAATCAATGCGCTAGGATTCAGCTATGACTGGAATCGTGAAATCAATACGACAGATCCCGAGTACTACAAGTGGACGCAATGGATCTTTACCAAGCTTTATGAAAAAGGGTTAGCTTATGAAGCCGAAGTTCCAGTAAACTGGGTACCAGAGCTTGGGACCGTGATCGCCAATGAAGAAGTCATTGACGGCAAAAGCGAACGGGGCGGCTACGATGTGATCCGCAAACCGATGCGCCAATGGATGCTGAAAATCACGGCGTATGCTGATCGTTTGTTGGACGATTTAGAAGAAGTTGATTGGCCAGAAAGCATCAAAGAAATGCAGCGCAATTGGATCGGACGTTCGGTCGGAGCCAACGTAACGTTTAAAGTGGCAGGGATGGAAAAAGACTTTACCGTCTTTACGACTCGCCCAGATACCTTGTTTGGTGCGACCTACGCCGTATTGGCGCCAGAACATGAGCTAGTGGCCCAAATCACTACACCAGAACAAAAAGCAGCCATTGATGCCTATGTAGAAGAAGCGTCGAAAAAATCTGATTTGAACCGAACAGATTTGGCCAAAGAAAAAACTGGTGTCTTCACAGGTGCCTATGCCATCAATCCCGTGAATGGTAAAGAAATCCCGATTTGGATCGCCGATTATGTTTTGGCTTCTTATGGAACAGGTGCGATCATGGCGGTTCCTGCCCATGACGAACGTGACCACGAATTTGCCAAAACATTTGGCTTAGAGATCATTCCTGTATTGGCAGGGGGCAACGTGGAAGAATCTGCCTATACCGAAGATGGACTGCATATCAATTCAGACTTTTTGGATGGGCTAGACAAAGAGACAGCCATCGAAAAAATGGTCGCATGGTTGGAAGAAAACCACATTGGGAAAAAAGAAGTCAGCTATCGTCTTCGCGATTGGTTGTTCTCTCGCCAACGGTATTGGGGAGAGCCAATCCCAATCATCCATTGGGAAGATGGGACGACTACGACGCTTCCTGAAGATCAGCTGCCGTTGCGTTTGCCAAAAACCGACAATATCAAACCAAGCGGTACTGGTGAATCGCCATTAGCCAATGTCACAGATTGGGTCAATGTCACCGACCCTGAAACTGGAAAAAAAGGACGTCGTGAAACCAATACGATGCCGCAATGGGCTGGAAGTTCATGGTATTTCTTGCGCTTTATCGATCCTCATAATAAGTCTGTTTTGGCAGACTACGACAAATTGAAACGCTGGATGCCAGTCGATATTTATATCGGTGGCGCAGAGCACGCTGTCTTGCACTTGCTTTATGCTCGCTTCTGGCATAAATTCTTGTATGATATCGGTGTCGTGCCAACGAAAGAACCATTTGAAAAATTGTTCAACCAAGGGATGATCCTTGGGGAAAACAATGAAAAAATGTCAAAATCCCGCGGCAACGTCGTCAATCCAGATGATGTCATCAATCAATACGGTGCGGATACTTTGCGTCTATATGAAATGTTTATGGGACCATTGGATGCATCGATCGCTTGGAATGAGAATGGTCTTGAAGGCAGTCGTAAATTCTTGGATCGTGTGTGGCGCTTGATCGTCGATGAAAATGGCAAAATGCGTGACCGCATCACGACATTCAACGATGGCAAATTGTCGAAAGTTTACCATCAAACCGTTAAGAAAGTGACGGAAGATTTTGAGCAGCTGCACTTCAATACGGCGATTTCCCAATTGATGGTCTTTGTCAATGAAGCGTACAAAGCCGATGCCTTGCCTTACGAATATGTCGAAGGATTTGTGCAGCTATTGGCTCCGATCGCACCGCATATCGGGGAAGAGCTATGGTCGATCCTCGGGAATGACCAAGGGATCTCTTATGTGCCATGGCCAACCTATGACGAAAGTGCCCTAGTGGAAGACGAGATCGAAGTCGTCTTTCAAGTCAACGGCAAAGTTCGCGCCAAAGCAATGGTGCCAGCGGATGCCGAAAAAGCAGTGCTTGAACAATTGGCGCAAGAAAACGAACTTGTCCAAGAACAGCTCCAAGGAAAAACGATCCGTAAAGTGATCGTCGTACCGAACAAATTGGTCAATATCGTTGCAAACTAAACGCTAAAAAATAGCTGCCTAGCAGATCGAGGGTCTGTTAGGCAGCTTTTTGGTGACGACAAAGAAAAAAAGTGTTACTGAGTAGTTCTCAGCAACACTTTTTTGTTATTTTTTGCGAATGATTCCATAGAACAAAGCGGCTGTTGCGACCAATGGAATCAAGATCACTAGTAGAAAGCCGTTTGGATACGTAGCGCGAGTGAAAATTTCTGATGAAGCATCACTTCCGCCAAATAGATGATTGGAAATCATGAACTGAGCCATCATAGCAACGATTGCGACAAAACCAATTGCAGCACCAGTACCGACGAAAATTTTTTTCTTTGCGTTGTTCATTACATTTGCCCCTTTTATAGTCTCTATGTATCATTATACAAAATTTGGATGCGTGTTCAATCTGATTTTGTCAAATAATTGATTCGTAATACACTTGAAATGTTTCTGACATATTTAAGCACCAGAAGAGTAAAAATTCCCCTGTAGACCGATCATATTATTCGCTGATCCTCACGGACTCTCGTATAATAAAGTAAGAGAAAAGAAAGAGGGGACTTACATGGAGTATCAATCATTTGAAGGCCAGTCGGCTTTTTTTGAAGATTATGCACGGATTGCCAAACCTGGCTATGAGGAAGAGGCAGTCACTGCCGATGTCTTGGAACAGTTGAATCAACAATTAACAGAAGAAGAGCTGTTTTACCGTTTAGCAGCCGAAGATGCCAAAGAAGGGCAAGTCTTTTTGTTTCCTTTCAGCAAACGAATGTTTACCGAAGACCTTGACGCGGCCATTTCAACAGAATTCCGTTATGATGGCGCACCCTATGTCTATGAGACTTACGAAGACGAACAACCTTAGTCACGCAGAAAAAAAGCTTTCAGATGATCTGTTAAATCATCTGAAAGTTTTTTTGTTGAGGCAACTTGTTGCTATTGGTGTTTGGCTTGCTGCTGCGCTAAGGTCAAGTCACCGATGTAAGGGACTTTTTTTCCAGCGACTTTCAAGTATTGTTCGGCGCCTTTGCCCGCAATAATCACGATATCCTTACTGTCTGCTTCAGCAATCGCTGATTTGACGGCTTGAGCCCGATCCATCTCATGAATGATGGCGACTTCAGGATTGGTGATTGCACCTGCGATTTCTTTTGCGATCGCAGCTGCTTCTTCAAAATCAGGATCATCGCTGGTCAGGTAGACTTTGTCCGCATATTCTCCTAGCGCTCGTCCCATATCTGCTCGGCGAGATTGGGCTTTGCCGCCAGCACTGCCAGTGACAAAAAGCAGGCGGCCTTCTGGGCGCAATTGGCGGGCAAGTTCACTTAATGATTGGAAGCTAAGGTAATTGTGAGCATAGTCAACGATCATGACTGCACCATTTTCTTTTTCTAAAACGATCATTCGTCCAGGGATGATCACTGTCGGCAGGACTTTCTGAGCGTCCTCACGAGAGGCACCCGCTAAGCAGGCAGCTAAAATCGCCGCTGCAGCATTCTCATGGTTGAAAGAACCTAAGATCCCCAGTTGATATTCACCAGAGACTTGCAAGACATCAGAAGCAGCTGACAGCGCAAAGCCTTTTAGATCTGTCCCTTCTTGGACGACATAATCGGCGTCTGAACGTCCGTAGGTGATATAAGGAACTTGATGGACTTCACAAGTTTCTCGCAGCAAGTGGTAGTGATCGCTTTGGCGATTTAAAATCATCTGTTTGCTGTTGCGGATCAGTTCCCGTTTGCAGTAAAGGTAATCATCATAAGTTGGATGTTCCACTGGTCCAATGTGATCAGGCGAAATATTCAAGAACGCGCCAATATCAAAGGTAATACCGGCGACTCGTTTGGTTTTATAGGCTTGGGAAGAAACCTCCATCACAAGATGGGTCATGCCGTTTGCGACAGCCTCGGCCATCATCTTATAAAGATCCAGTGTTTCGGGGGTCGTCAACACTGCTTCATTAAAGGTTTTTCCGTCGACTGAGTTTTCCTCAGATGAAAAGAATGCTACTTTTTGACCCGTCGATTCTGCTAAAATCGCCCGAGCAAAATAGGCGCAGCTGGTTTTGCCTTTTGTTCCCGTGATGCCGATGGTCACCAACTGTTCTTGAGGATGGCCATAAAACGCTTGAGCGATCACTGCCATCGTTTCTCGAATGTCGGTGACGATGATTCCATAAGTTGCAAAGTTGTCATAGGGCGTTTCTGAAATGTAGCACTGAATCCCTTGGTCAATGGCGGCAGCCAGGTAGCTTTCTTTAAAAGAAGCCCCTTTACAGAAAAAAAGCGTCGCCGCATCGGCTGTTCGCGAGTCGTAGCTTAATGAGGTAAAGGCAAGATCAGTCATTTCTTGCGGCACGGTATAAACCCAATCAGTGGGGGTGATGATTTCTTTCAATAGGTTTTCCTGCAATAAGAGCTTGCGGATCTGTGGCACGGTAATGAGTTCCTTTTGCATCGTTGTTCTCCTTCATTCCTCTAAAGATTTCTCTTATTATAGCATAACTCCTAAAAACCGCCGTTTGGGAGGGAAAAGTTTTCTTTTTTTTCTCCTTATTTTGAAGAAACTTTAAGATGTTGCAAAAATAGATTGCGACCAACCCTTTTTCGAATTAAAATGGAAGGGATATGTTTGTAGAAAGTTGGAGATAATGGCGATGGATAATCACATGCGTTCAGTGTCAAAAGAATTAACTACACAAGAAAAAATGGCTCAAGGATCTGCTTGGATGACGATGGGAAATATCGGCTCACGCTTGCTTGGCGCTATTTACATTTTACCCTGGTATTATTGGATGGGCGCAAATGCGGATAAAGCAAATGCGTTGTTTGGAATGGGCTATAATGTTTACGCCTTATTTTTAATGATCTCCACAGCGGGGATCCCTTCAGCAATTGCCAAACAGATTTCTTTTTACAATTCTCGCCAAGAATACCGCACGAGCCAGAAGCTCTTTTTACGAGCGTTTCAATTGATGGCAGGTTTTGGCGTGGTGACCGCTGGAATCATGTATTTGGCAGCCCCATGGTTGGCAACGGCTTCAGGCGGAGGCGCAGAATTGATTCCTGCGATGCGCTCATTGAGTATTGCTTTATTGGTTTTTCCTTGTATGAGTGTCATGCGAGGGTATTTCCAAGGAAACCAAGACATGAAACCTTTTGCGATCTCGCAAGTCGTTGAACAAATCGCTCGTGTCTGTTATATGCTTTTAGCGACCTTTATCATCATGCGGGTCATCGAAGGCGAATACACGGCAGCCGTGACGCAATCAACCTTTGCCGCCTTTATCGGTGTCTTAGCCAGCATTTTGGTATTAGGCTATTACTTCCAAAAGCAGCGGGTGCGGATGGATGTTTTAGTCGATATGAGCAAAGAAGAAACGGTGCTGCAAACCAAAGAGTTGGTTTTAGCGACCATCAAAGAAGCGATCCCTTTTATTATCGTAGGCTCAGGGATCACGATTTTAAAATTGGTGGATCAGTACACCTTTGTTCGAATGATGAGCAGTTTTACCGAATTTTCAAATGATCAGCTCTTAGAACTAATGGCGATTTTCGGCAGCAACCCTGATAAGCTGACGATGGTGGTTATCGGATTAGCTACTTCCATGGCTTCAACGGGACTGCCTTTGATCAGTGAAGCAGTCGCCAAAAAAGACAAAAAGAACTTAGCCAAATTGATCAGCAACAACTTGCAATTGTATTCCTTTGTAATGTTTCCAGCGACTTTTGGGATGATCGTACTGTCTTATCCTCTATACACCTTGTTTTATCGTCCAGATGCGTTAGGGGCGAGCGTCTTAGTCGCTGCCTGTCTGTCTGGTCTGGTCTTGGGCTTGTTTATGCTTAGTTCCAGTATGCTACAAGGGATGTACCACAACAAAGAAGCGGTTGTTTTCTTCTTTGTAGGATTACTGGTGAAAGTGATCTTGCAGTATCCAGCGATTCGTTTGTTCCAAGTCTACGGTCCATTGGTTTCTACCACGATTGCCTTAGGGATCGTCTGCTGGTTAAACATTCGCAAAATGATTCGCAAAGGCCATTTCAATGTAAACTTAACGTTGCGACGGACATTATTGATTGGCGCGATGACGATCATTATGGTGATCGCAGCGTTGATCGCTCGCCAACTCTTTGGGCTTGTCTTGAGCTCTGAAAGAAAAGTCCAAGCCTTTATCTTGAGCTTGCTAGTAGCAGGAGTCGGCGGCAGTGTATACATCTACATTGCGCTGAAATTGCGTTTAGCTGAAAAACTACTCGGCTCATCAATGGTACGTTTACGCCAGAAATTACACATCAAATAAAACCAGAAGCAGCCGCTGAGCCTCCTTTGTGAGACCTTGGCGGCTGTTTTATATGAAAGGAAGAAACCAATGCGTTTAGACAAGTTTTTAGCGGATATGGGCTATGGCTCCCGCAAAGAAGTGAAACAGTTGATCAAAAAAGGGCTCGTGACCGTCAATGGACAAGTCATCAAAAGTGACAAAGCACAAGTACAAGAAACACAAGATACCGTTTGTTTTGAGGAGGAACCCATCGCCTATCAAAGCCAGTTTTATTATTTGCTGAATAAACCCGCCGGCGTGATTTCGGCAACTGTCGATTTCTATGAAGAGACGGTCTTAGATTTGTTTTCTGAAGAAGCGTTTCGCGAAGATTTGTTTCCAGTAGGACGGTTGGATAAAGACACCGAAGGCTTTTTGCTGATTACGAACGATGGCGGATTGGCGCATCAATTATTGTCGCCTAAGAAGCATGTGGAAAAAGAATATTATGCCCAAGTCGAGGGAATCATGACAGCGGAGGATCAAAAAATCTTTGCCAAAGGCATCAAATTAGACGGCGAGTGGACTTTGCCGGCTGAGCTGCAGATCCTCAACGTCGATGAAGATGAAATGCGCAGCGAGATCAAACTGATCCTCCATGAAGGCAAGTTTCATCAAGTCAAACGGATGGTCCATGTAGTAGGAAAAGAAGTCGTTTATTTGAAACGGATTCGCATGGGCGGGCTGTCCTTGCCAGATGATTTGGCATTAGGCGAGTATCGGGAATTAACGTCTGAGGAATTGGCGAAGCTGCAAGAGCGAGGATAAGACGATTGGCGAGCTAAAGAAATTCTTATAAAAGTTGTTATTTGGCTGCAATATTTGTAAAAAAAGCCCGTTTTATAGGTAATTTACATGAAAATTTGCAACAATAGACTTTAAACTGTTGGAAAAACCCTCTTTTTTTTCATGAATAAGCATGTTAAAGTAGCCAAGCTACTAAAAAAAAGAAGGAGTTGCCTCATTGAAGAAAAAGATTTTTTTATTGCTCGCCCTTACGTTGCCGCTTTTCCAGCCAGCTGTCAGTTATGCTGCTGAAACGAAGAGCACTGAGGAACTGACGGTTTTGACTGCAGAACTTGCAACGTATGAAGAGGAAGTTACCACTAGCCAACAGAAAGTCACAGCGCTGGAAAGTCAATTAGCGGATTATCAGGAAGAATTAAGCCAATTAGCACAAGAAAGTAAGGAAGTTCAAACGCAGATCGCTGCTCTGAATGACCAAAAATCCCAGCATCAAGAAAGCCAAGCGCCAAGCAGCCTGGTAGTCGACGGACCACAAGCCACGATCCAACAACTACGCAAGTTTAGTGAACAACAAGCGGCTTTACGGGAAGTGAACCAACAATTGGCGGAAAAAGAAGCCCAACAGCAACGAATCACTTCGTACCAAACCTTGACGCAAGCCCAATTAGTACATAGTAAAGAACAACTAGCAACAGCAAAAGAAGAATTGCAGAGCCAACAAGAGCAGCTGCAGCAAACGCAAGCGCAAGTACAAGACTTGCAAGAAAAAGTGGACAAAGAAGCAAAAGCCGCTGAAGAAGCAAAACAAAAAGCCAAAGAAGCAGCAGAGAAAGCAGCAGCCAGTGAATTTTCACTGCCAATCACGGGCGCCGTGTCGATCTCCAGCGGTTTTGGTACTCGAGCTGACCCAACTGGTTTTTCTGGGACGCAGCATGACGGGATCGACTTTACAGGTCAAGCGGGGGAGAAGATCGTCGCCGCTCGTGATGGTCAGGTAGAAGATGCTGGTTATGGTCCAAGCACGGGAAATTACGTGATTTTGGCTCATGATAACGGCTTTTACTCGTATTATTTTCACTTAACAGCTGTCAGTGTCTCGAAGGGGGCAACCGTTGCAGTCGGCGAGCAAGTCGGTACGATGGGGACGACTGGAAACTCGACTGGCGTCCATTTGCACTTTGGATTGAGTAAGACGTTGTGGTCAGATTTCGTTGATCCAGCAGCTTACTTACCGCTATAAGCCAAAGCACCGAGTAGAAACATTGAAAAAAATATCTGAAACCAAAAAGCATGACTGACAAGAGGGGTTCCTCAAGTCGTCATGCTTTTTTTGTTTACCACAAGCCCGGTTGAGCGATGATCACTAACTGTTCTTTGGTAAAGGGATGCTCCAGATGCAATTCATAGCCATGCAGCAACAAACGCGGCGCTGGTTTGTTTTGGTAAAGCGGGTCACCGACGACTGGATGACCGATGCTGGCAAGGTGGACGCGAATTTGGTGGGTCCTCCCCGTATCTAACACACAATACACATCGGTCGTCTTTTGTTGGGTGTGGGCGATGGTTACATGGGTGACGGCTGACTGACCGTTGCGGGGGTCAATGATCCGCTTGCGACGATCGTGACGGTCACGACCAATTTTTTTGGCGATCGTTTGATCTTGCGTGAGTCTGCCCCAAACTGTGGCTTGATAGCGGCGGAAAATCTGTTTGTTTTCCAACATTCGGCCCAAGATCGGCAACACCAAAGGATTTTTTGCGAATAAAACGACACCGCTGGTTTCTTTGTCTAGACGATGGACCACATAAGGCTGCTGCTGTTTCGGCGCAAGGTAAGCAGCGGCATCATTCAATAGGGTATCTGCTTCTAATGGCTGATTGGGGTGCGTCTTGACCCCCGCAGGCTTGTTCAGCACCAATAAGTGCTCATCTTCAAAAAGTACGTCGACTTTGTCTGCTTGGCCTAACTGGATCGGCTGATAGCTGTAATCACTGTCTTCAATGATCAAAGTGATTTGATCGCCGCCACGAACTTCTTGATGAAACATCGCGGGCTGCTGATTGACGGTAACATTTTTCCGTGTGCGCAGAAAATGGCGCACTTTTCGTGGGACGAGCCACTCCCGTTCCAACAAATCGCGAAGCGGCATGGGCGGGTGATTTTCGGGTAAAGTCATGGTGTATTCCATAAAAACGTCCTTTCTTTGCTGTTCGCTATCGACTATTATAGCATCTTTAAGCTTTTCTTATAAAAAAAACAATAAAAAACAGAGCATTCAATGCTAGAATAATAAAGCATTCTTTTCGAATGAAATTACGTCTAGAGCCGTATAACAAAGAAAGTCATTTATGCTACACTTAACCAAAGGAGCGTGAAGTAATGGATTGGAAACACATCCTTCACAAAATAAAGACCGGTTGGCTGACCTTTTGGCGCTGGTTAAAACCGTATTTGCAGCAATTTCATCAATGGCGCAAGCGGGTTTGGAAAAAATACCACGTAAATAAAATTTTTATTTTACTTAGTTTAGTTGCTATCTTAATCATGAGCGGGTATTTGTTTTATATCGCCAAAAATACGAAAGTCAGTGAATTAGAGTCAGGTCTGAAAGAATCGACGATGATTTTTGATGCCAATGGCGATGAAGCAGGGCAGTTGTACTCGCAAAAAGGCACGTACGTTTCTCTTGATGCCATTTCCAGTGATGTGGTCAACGCCTTGATCTCAACCGAAGACCGCAACTTCTATAATCACCACGGGTTTGATATCAAGGGGATCGCTCGAGCAGCCCTGCGCATGCTGGTCAACCGCAGTGCCGAAGGCGGTGGGGGAAGTACCATCACCCAGCAGCTTGCCAAAAATGCCTATCTGTCCTTGGATCAAACCTTTAGTCGAAAAGCCAAGGAGCTTTTCTTAGCGATCGAGATCGAGAAGAAATATTCTAAAGATGAGATTTTGGAAATGTATTTGAACAGTTCCTATTTTGGTAACGGGGTTTGGGGCATTCAAGATGCCTCGCTAAAATATTTCGGTGTCAATGCTTCTGAACTAAGCGTGGGAGAAGCTGCGACGTTGGTGGGGATGCTCAAAGGTCCTTCGATCTATAACCCGATCGACAATCTGGAAAACGCCACGAACCGTCGCGATACCGTCTTGAGTTTGATGGTGGATAATGGCAAGTTGGACCAGTCCGTTGCTGACCAAGAATCACAAGTTGCCTTAGCTAATTTACTGTATGATGGATTTGGCAATTCAGAATCTGGCTATAAGTATCCTTATTATTTCGATGCGGTCATCGATGAAGCCGAATCCTATGGGTTGGACGCCGATGATGTCATGAATCGCGGCTACAAGATCTATACAGCACTGGATCAAAACTACCAAGCGCAAATGGAAGCTGCCTATAAAAACGATGCCTTGTTCCCTGAAAATGCCGCTGATGGCACGATGGTGCAATCAGGTTCTGTCGCACTTGATCCGAATACCGGTGGGGTGCAAGCGGTGGTGGGTCGTCGTGGCGAGCACGTCTTTAGAGGCTTTAATTTTGCCACGCAAATGAAACGTTCACCAGGCTCCACGATCAAACCGATCAGTGTCTTCGCCCCTGCCCTAGAAGCTGGGTTTGAACCCGACAGTATCCTGAAAGACGAGCCCCTCGATTTTTATGATGCTCAAAACTTTGATGGGACCTATGCTGGCGAAGCAGTCATGTATCAAGCCCTCGCCCAAAGCCTGAATCTGCCAGCAGTTTGGCTGTTGCATGAGATCGGCTTAGATCGTGGGTACAGCAAAGCACAAGAGTTTGGACTTTCCTTGACCGAATCCGACAAATATTATGGCTTAGCATTAGGTGGTTTGGAAAAAGGGGAATCACCCATGACGATGGCAGCAGCGTATGGCGTTTTCGCAAATGGCGGGTATTACTACAAACCGCATTTGATCACCAAAATCGTTGATTCAACTGGTGCCGTGATCGTTGACAATACGTCTGTGCAAGGCAAACGGGTGATTTCTAAAGAGACCGCTGATAAAATGACGAGCATGATGCTGGGCACCTTCTCTAACGGGACGGGTGTTAGTGCAAGTCCGTACGGCTTTACGATCGCCGGTAAGACGGGTACGACAGAGACCAACTTTGATGCTTCTAAGGTCAATGACCAATGGATCGTCGGCTATACTCCTGATATGGTTCTTTCAACTTGGTTAGGATTTGAGCATGTGAGTGAAGATCATTACTTAACGGGAACCAGTGGGCAAGTCGTTGGGAAAATATTCAAAGCAGAGGCCGAAAGCTTACTGCCTTATAGTCAAGGCACCCAATTCCAAGTTGCAGACGCTTATTGGACAGGCGGAAAACTGATGGCGGCCGATGAAGTACCAGATCCTGAGAGCAGTACGTCACAAAATGGCAATGATTGGCAGAAAACCATCGATGACTTTGCCGAAAGCGCCAAAGAAGGCATGAAGGAATTCGGCAGCAAGATCAAAGAAGGAACGAAAGAACTGTTTGGCGGCTTATGGAATTCCATCAGCGGAAATTAAAGGAATTAGGCAACTGCTAGTCTAGAACCTGAGAAGAATGGTATACTAGAAAAAAAGAGGAGGCGTCAAAATGGCAAATATTTATGATACAGCAAACCAATTAGAACGTGAATTACGCGAGTCAGAACAGTTTCAAGATTTGAAAGGTTCTTTCGACCGCTTGAAAGCAAATGAAGAAGCGTATGCGTTATTCAAAGAGTTTCAAGAGTTGCAACAAAGCCTGCAACAAAAAATGATGGCTGGCGAAGAAATGACAGAAGAAGAAGCGCAAAAAGCCCAAGAATTATCGCAAAAAATTCAACAAGACGGCATTGTTTCTGACTTGATGCAAAAAGAGCAAGCCTTCAGCTTAGTAGCTAATGACTTGAACCGCATCATCATGGGTCCTGTAAGAGATCTATACGAAGCGTAATCGCCAACCAACAAAGACCAAAGAAGCAAGTGAATCTTCAGAGCAATCGGCTGCAACTGCAAGAGCCTTTTCCAAAGAAGTTTCCAAAGCGCTTCTTTGGTTTTTTTTATGAAAAAGGCGAACAAATTTTCGTATTTTGCTGACGAAATGCCTGAGAAATGTTATGATAGAAGCATTAAGGAGGGAGAAAGAAATGCGATTTTTACATAGTGCAGACCTGCATATCGACCGGTCATTTGAAGGGGTTCATTTGTTATCTGAAAAAGTGAAGACCCAACTCCCTGCCATCAATCAAAAAATCATCCGTAATTTGGTGGATGTTGCCTTAGAAAAAGCGGTCGATTTTGTTTTGCTGGCTGGGGATACATTCCATCAAGCACGGCCGAGTCTAAAAGTGCAGCATGACTTTTTTGCCCAACTGCAACGACTAGGGGAAGCACAGATCCCTGTCTATATGATTTTCGGCAACCATGATTATTATGATCCGCAACGGTATTGGTTTGCTTTTCCAGAAAACGTCATTCTCTTTTCATCAGAAGAAGTTCAAACGGTTCAAGGAACAACGAAAAACGGTGAAACCTATGCAATCAGTGGATTTAGCTACCAACATCCTTGGATCACTGAAAATAAAGTAACAGAATTTCCTGCAAGAGCAGCGGTGGATTACCATATTGGGCTTTACCACGGGGACCAAGCTGGTGAACGGTATGCCCCCTTTTCAATCAGTGAAATGAAGCAAAAAGGCTATGATTATTGGGGCTTGGGGCACATCCATGTACCTAAGACGCTCTCAGAGCAGCCACCGATTCTCTATCCCGGTACACCTCAAGGAAAGACCAAGAAAGAACAGGCGACTGGGGTGATTTTGGCAGACTTATCACCGCAGGGACCAACGATCGAGCGCTTGGAGATCGCAGAGATCGCTTGGCAAAAGCAAGTGGTCTCCTTAGCGGATGTGACTGCCTCGAATGCCGTATTGCCAGCGATCATTGAGCGCTTAAAAAGTCCTGGTTCGCGCTTGCTGCATCTGGTGTTGACCGATGTGCAGCAGCTGCCGCCAGATTGGTTTCCAGCTGCGGAAAAAAATGAATGGCTGACCTACCTCAATGAACGGTTGGCACAAACAGAGCCGCTGCAAGTGATCTATGCCCTTGAAGTCGAGCAAGCCAATGAAGACAAGATCGCATTGGCGGTATCAGAAGATTATATGCTGCAGTTTTTAGCGATGTATGAGTCACCAGAGATGTTTGCGGACCGACTGTCGGATCTATTGCAGCATCCGCTGATCCAGCGGGGGATCACCCATGAATCATTTCAAGAAGAAGTCTTGCAGCAAGCCAAGCAATTGTTGAAAGACGACTTTCAATGGGAGGAGCAGTCATGAGAATTTTAAAAGCAGAGATTACCGGTTTTGGGAAATACCATGAACAAAGCTTTGCCTTTCATCCGCAAAATCAGCTGCTCTTTGGGCACAACGAGATCGGAAAATCGACGTTGTATCAATTTATTGCCGCCATTTTGTTTGGCTTTCCGAAAAAGACAGCCAAGAAAAAAGACTATACCCCCAAAAACGGTGCTGCTTACGGTGGCAAGTTATGGTTGGCGCTGGAACCCTTCGGCGAAGTGATCGTGGAACGCTATCGGCAAGTGGACCGTGGTCGTGCCAAAGTCCATGTCGCTGGCCAGACGGTCGATGAGCAATGGCTGGCACAACACCTGCAGCCCCTCAATCGAGCATTGTTCTTCGATGTCTTTACTTTTCAGCAAGAGCAATTGACCCAGATCGATAAGCTAGAAGAAAATGAGCTGCACCAAGCGTTGATTTCTCTAGGGATCAGCGGCAGTCAAAAAATGCTGCAGCAAGTGGCGCAATATGAAACCATCAATCAGCAGCAATACAAGCCACGAGGGCAAAAGCTGCCTTTGAATCAAGCGTTAAAACAATTAGAAAAACTGCAAAAAACGATTGCGGAAAAAGAAAGCGAAGAAAGCCGCATCCAACAGCAGTATCAACAGATCGCCCAGCTGCAAGAACAGATCCAAGACTTGCGGCACCAGTATCAAGCATTGAATGACGCTTATCAGGAAAATCAGCAACAGCTGAGTCACTGGGGCCTTTATGAAGAGTGGCAGCAAATGGCACCAGCAGATACGCTAGCCGATCCTCAGCAAGTCCAAGCCATCAAACAGTTTTATCAGCAGTATCAGCAGCTGACGGAAGAAATTCGCAAAAAAGAAGCCGAATTAGATCAGTTGGAGCAAGGAAAAGAATCAGACAAGTATTTCTTTTACCTTGATCACGAGCATCAGATCAATCACTTGCTGCAGCAGCAAGTGACGATGGCGCGTTTGGCAGATCGTGAAGCAGCAGCCAATCAACAAGAAACTGTCGCCATCACAGAGTTGAATCGCTTGATTGAAAAGCGCCACTGGAGCAGAGAATCGCCGCCGCTAGTAACGGCTTCGATCCATGAACAAACCACACGTTTACTGCAAGAACGTGTGCAGTTAGAAGAGCTCGAAAAGCGCATGAGGCATTTAGAAGAAAAAGCGCAACCTTTGCAAGCCACCGCGGCCCGCTTAGAACAGCAGCATCCTCAATTGATTGGCCGCAAGCCCGTTTCTCGCCCACTATGGCCGCTAGGGATCGTCGGTGGGCTAGTCGCAGTGATCGGTATCTTTTTGCCGAGTCCCTGGCGCTGGCTTGCATTAGGTGCGGGGATCGCAGCGATCATCGGCAGTATTTTGCCGCTGATGAAAGCAGCACCAAACAAGCAGCAAGGCATCAAGCAAGAATGGCAGACGGTCCTCATGCAGCTGGATCTACTGGGCGAAGAGTTGGCACAGCTGGAAAATGAACAGCAGCAAAAGCAGCAGCAGATCAGCCGTGCCCACCAAGCGTTGACACCCTTTTTTGGTGATTTGTCGGTGGAAAACTGGCAGTCGTATCTATTCGCCTATGATGAAGATGTTGCTAGCTATCAAGCCTACTCACAGCAGCGCAAGCAAGCCTATCAAGAACGGCAAGCGGTCACGGAAGAATTGGCCCCCTTTGAGGAGCAATTCCGTCCGTATGCGGAGTGGCTGCCGCTGCAAAACAAAACCTTGTTAGAAAAAGCGGCGATGTTGCAGAAGTTTCATGAAGAGATGCAAACGATCAAGCTTTCGCGGTTGCAACAACCTAGCACGTTATTGGCCCAACAATTGACCCGTACCCGCAACGAACGCGACCAACTGTTTGCCCAAGCCAGTGCGCTCTTGCAGCAACAAGGCTTAGATCACCCTGCAGAAATCAGCCTCTGGTTGAAGCAATGGGAAGCGGCGCAACGCACGCAGCAGCGAGCAGAAGAATTGGCGGGGATGTTAACACCGATTTATCCTAAACCAGTCACACAAGCAGAATTGCTGCAGCAAAAAGACCAGATCAAGCAGCAGCAAACACAGCTTCAGGCACAAATACAGCAGTTGACGGAGCAAAAACAGCGCTTGGAATTAGAAGCAGTAGCTAGTCAAAAAAATGGCACCTTGAATCAGCTTTATCAAGAAGAAAGTGAGCTAAAGGCGGTCATTGAAGAACTTGCTGTGGCATGGGGGAGTCGTCAGTTGGCGGCTTCGATTTTAACGGATGTCACGACCGAGTTGTCAGAACAGCAATTGCCGCAGCTATTGTCAGCCGCTTCGACTTATTTTGAACAGCTTTCAAACGGACGTTATCAAAAGATTCTTCTGGAAAATGGTCTGTTAGTAGCGGCAAATGCCAGCGAGACCTTTTCGATCATTGACTTGTCCACAGGCACGAAGGATCAGTTGATCATGGCGTTACGTTTCGGTTATCTAGCGCTACAAAAAAATCATCCGTTGTGCCCGATCATTATTGATGATGGTTGGTTGCATTATGACAGTGTTCGTAAGGAACGCTTCGCAGCACTATTAAAAGAGTTTGGACAAAGTTATCAAGTAATTTGTTTGTCTTCTGACCAAGAAATGGTAAGCTATTATCAGAAGTACCAGCAGCCTATCCAGGATCTGAGTAAAGGAAGTGAAAGATTTGGCTGATCGGCCAAATAAGCCCATGAAAAAAATTCGTGAATTAACTGTTGATGAAACGTTTCAACTTTTCTTACTGATCAAAAATGCCGATGTACGGATCGCGAAAAACGGCAAAAAGTTTATTGCCTTCACGTTTCAGGATACATCTGGCACGATTGATGGAAAGTTTTGGGATGCATCAGATGAAGAAATCGCCCGTTTTGAACCCGGAAAAGTGGTACTACTAGATGGGAAACGAGAAGTTTACCAAGGCAATCCGCAAGTCAAAATCATGCATTTGCGTTTAGCGAAGCCGGAAGAACCCCACGAACCAAGCCAATACATGGAAAAAGCGCCCTTGCGAAAAGAAGAGATGGAAGAAGAAATCAGTCAAACCTTGTTTGAGATCACAAATCCTCACTGGAATCGCATCGTCCGTTTCTTGTTGAACAAGTATAAAAAGGAATTCTTTGATTTTCCAGCTGCGAAGCGCAATCACCATGCCTTCGCCAGTGGATTGGCGTATCATACGACAACTATGCTGCGCTTAGGAAAAGCGATCGTCAAAGAATACCCTGAATTAAATGCGTCTCTGCTGTATGCGGGCATTATTTTACATGATTTAGGAAAAGTGATCGAGTTGACAGGTCCCATGACGACAGAATATACCTTAGCGGGGAATCTAGTAGGGCATTTGGTCTTAGTGGATGAAGAAATCACGCAAGCCTGTATTGCTTTGAAATTTGATGACAAACAAGAAGACATCGTTGTTTTGCGGCATATGGTCTTAGCCCACCATGGCTTGTTAGAATATGGTTCACCCGTTCGGCCCCGCATAATGGAAGCGGAGATCCTCCATCAGATCGATAATTTGGATGCTTCCATGCAAATGATGCTGACCTCGATCCGCCTGACAGAACCTGGTCAATACACAGACCGAATTTTTGGCATGGACAATCGGAGTTTTTATGTACCGAAAGAAGTGTAGCAGTGACGTTGCAGCTTGATCGATCAAAGTGAATGATAGAAAGAACAAAAACCACGCTAGGCTTGCTTAGCGTGGCTTTTTTAGCTGCTGGAAAAGCAGTTGAATCGTAGATAGAAATCTAATCGGCACAAAAAAAGAAGCACCGCTATGACGGCACTTCTTTGTTCGTTTATTCAGCAGAAGAATCTGTAGCACTTTCACTTGTTGCAGTAGAATCATCGGTTGCCTCAGTAGCAGAAGAATCTGCTGCTGAGCTGTCCGTTGCATCGGTAGCAGAAGAGTCAGCAGTTGAATCTTCTGTTTCGGCCGCTGTGATGTAATCAGAAAGCAAGTCTGCTAAGTCAGAGTCTTTCATTTTCACATTTGCTGCTTGCAATTCTTGACCGATCGTTGCTGCCATAAAGGTTGAATCATTCAACAAAGTGTTTTGAGCAATTTCAGTCAATTCATCTTTGTATTTATCCATATCATTGCCTTTGTCTTGGTTTTTCACCATTTTCACGATATAGTATTCTGTCGTGTAAGTTGACGTGTTGGTTGCAGAGATCACTTCAGAGATTTCACCATCTTTTAAATCAAAAGCGGCTGTTTTTACTTCACTTGGTACAGATGATGAAGTAGAATCGAATTTGATCGTTCCGCCATCTTCTTTTGTTGCCGCATCCGTTGATTTTTCTTTAGCGATTTCGCCAAAGTCTGCATCATCTTTTTTCGCTTCTTCTAAGACGTCTTTGGCATCATCTTCACTTGCTACTTTGATGATTTGTGCTTCTACTTCAGGGTGGAAAGAATCCCAAGCAGTTTTCATGTCTTCATCAGTGATATCCATGTTGGCTTTTAAGCCTTCACGTAACGCAAGTTGTTGTTTTAATTCTGCACGGTAAGATTTCACCGTATAACCAGAGGCAGTCAATGTTGATTCAAAGGAATCACTGCCGCCGTATTGCTCAGCCACGTTGTTGAATTGTTCGTCGATCATTTCTTCCGTTACGTCATCGCCGTATTTTTCATTAAAGACTTTCAAGACGATCATTTCACGCAACGCTTGTTGATTTTCTGTACTTGTTTTTGCTTTGTCATAAAAATCTTGAACAGTGATTTTACCGCCCTTCATTGTTGCGATTTCCTCACTTGAGTTACCACAAGCCGCTAATGCAAAAAGACTCATTGCACTGACTGCTACTAAAATTAATTTTTTCTTCATTCGTTTAAGCACTCCTAATTCTAAAAAGATTCATAATAATCACTGCACCTACTATACCACTTCTAGAAATGGTTGGAAAGAAAACAGCGGATGTTTCAAACAAAATTCATAAAAACTACAAATTTTCTATTTGTTTGTCATCCTCTGCGCTTTGGGCTTGAATCGTCGTGATGTGCTGATTCAATTGTTCCATTTGGGTTTTTATCCGAGCAAGGCGCGGTTGTGCTTGGAATTTGAAGGCTTCCAAATCTTTCGTGAAAGATTCGGTCACAACTGGGATCGTTTCGTCGATCGTTTTGCGGGTTACCATCACAGCATCTTTGAGCTGTTTGACACTGTCATTGAATTCTAAAGTCGCTTCTGTCGTGTCATCTAAATAGCGAATCAATTCTTCACGAGTTTCATTGCCGCTTTTTGGTGCAAAAAGCAAACCGCCTAAGCCGCCGGCGATGGAACCGAACAAAAGTCCTTTAAGAAAATTACCGATCATTTAGTTCACCTGCTTTCCAATTTTTTCGGCGATTGCCGCTAGCTCTTCCCCCGTGTAATTCTCTGCATGATTGCCAAAATGGATCTTGAAATCATCGTCTTTGCTGTAACGAGGAATCAAATGGACATGGGAATGGAAGACCGATTGGTACGCCAATTCTTTATTGTTGTTGATGATATTTAAGCCTTCGATCTCAGGGAATGCTTTTTCGATCGCCCGAGCAATCTTAGGGATGCGGGCAAAAACCGCTGCTGCCAACGTTTCATCGTACTCAAAAATATCCGTCACATGGGTTTTGGGAATCACCAATGTATGACCAGGGGTGACTTGGGAAATATCTAAAAAGGCATAAACTTGCTCATCCTCGTAGACTTTGTAGCTAGGGATCTCACGATTGTTGATTTTACAAAAAATACAATTTTCCATTGTAAAAAAACCTCCTTGATCTATTACCTCTACTTTACCATATTTTGCTTTTTTTCGTCTGGATTCCTCTTTGAAAAAGTCGGAACAAGGCAACTGTTCCTTCAACAAAGGCGCTTTTTTAAAGAAATGCGAAAAGCGAGCGAGAAACGCTTGCATTTAGATTCCAACAATCCTAGACTTAATATCAGAAATCAATTGGAAAGAAGGAACCTATGAAACCGATCATCAAAGAAACCTTACAGAAAAAAACAACGACTTCAGCGAAGCTCCGCTATTTGGCTTATGCCTATAAAGAATGGTTGATTGCGATCACGCTTTTTGTGGTGTTCGCAGGTTCGATCACCTATTCGCTAACGCGCCCAAAAGAAGAAGTAGTCAATGCCGCCATCGTCACTGAAACAGCGATGGACCCTACGGTGCAAAGTGAATTAGAGACAGCCGTTGAGACCTGGGCGATCGACCAAGGGTATCAAAAAGAAGAGTTGAGGATCAGTCTGGTTTCCTATGCTGAACCAGCTGCTGTTCAAGCCTTTACCACCCGTCTTGCCGCCGGTGCGATCCAAATGGTCATTTTTCCAGCGAGTGATGCACAACTGTGGCAAGAACGCTTTGGCAGCCAAGAATTGCCGCAAGAAACCATTACAGTGGGAGAAAACGAATTTATCTTACAAGTCACGAATAAAGAAAAATAAGCAACGGTTTTGCTAGCGGATTGAAAAAAAGAGCCTACGTTGACAGAAAGCCGTAATTAGGCGAATCGGAGGAAAAGAATGACTTTACAAGTAGCGAATGTGACAGGCGGTTATAACCAGCTGCCAGTCTTAAAAAATATTGATTTTACGATCGGCGATGGTGAGCTCGTTGGTCTGATTGGCTTGAATGGGGCGGGGAAGAGTACGACGATCAAAGAAATCATCGGGTTACTGCAACCTCACAGCGGGACGATCACGATCGACGGCTTGACCTTAAAGGAAAACCCAGAGCAATACCGCAAACAAATCGGGTATATTCCCGAAACCCCATCTTTATATGAAGAATTGACCTTAAGAGAGCACATTGAAGTGACAGCGATGGCCTATGACCTTCCGCAAGAAGAAGCCATGAAGCGAGCGGAGCGTTTGTTAAAAACCTTTCGCTTAGAAAACAAACTCGATTGGTTCCCAGCAAACTTCTCAAAAGGAATGAAACAAAAAGTCATGGTGCTGTGTGCCTTTTTGATTGAGCCAAGCGTCTACATCATTGATGAACCTTTTCTAGGATTAGATCCTTTAGCGATCAATGCGTTATTGGAACTGATGAATGAGATGAAACAAACCGGGGCATCAATTTTGATGTCCACCCATATTTTAGCAACCGCAGAGAAGTATTGTGACAAATTCATCCTACTGCATAACGGTGAGATCCGCGCACAAGGGACATTGGCGCAGCTAAGAAGCCAATTTCAAGCACCAGAAGCCTCCCTTGATGATCTGTACCTCGCACTGACAAAGGAGAGTCAAGCATGAAGCAGTTTTTCTCGCAACGCTTACAGCGGCATCAAAAACAGATGACACGCTATTTGCGCTATGTCTTCAATGATCATTTTGCTTTGATCAGCACCTTCTTAGTGGGAGGTCTGGGGCTGTATTATTCAGAATTGCTAAAAACATTGCCGCGGCCGTTTCCATTAGGCGGCATCATCGTGGTCGCTGTTTGGCTCTTCGTTTTACCGCTGGGACGCTTAGCGACACTGACGAAACCGGCAGATTTGATTTTTCTGTTAGCCAAAGAAGGGCAAATGAGAAGTTACCTCAGTCAAGCCCTGCGTTATTCCCTCTGGCTGCCCTTTGGGGTCTTATTTTTAGCCGTAGGAGCAACGATGCCTTTAGTCGTGGTCACCGCAAACAGTACATTTGCTTCCTTTCCCTTCTTTTTAGGAATGATGTGGCTGTTAAAACTGGGGGATCTTTCACTGCAGCGGATTCGGTTGTATCAAGAAACACAGCAGCAAGTCAAACAGCAGCGAGGAATCTGGTTCGCCAGTGCGTTAGCTGCCACACTTGCCAGTATTTATGTAGCACCTTGGCTAGGGTTGGTGATCAGCATCCTCCAAGCAATCTGGTTCCTCTTTGGCGTGAAATCTAATCGTCAGCTCTTGGATTGGGACTATATGATCCAAGCCGAGCAATCGCGCTTATTACGGATCTATCGGTTTATCAACTTGTTTACAGATGTTCCCCAAATCACGACGGAAGCCAAACGACGCAAATACCTCGACTGGTTGCTGGCAAAGATCAAACCAGCCCAAAGCAATACGTATCTTTATCTTTACTTGCGCCGAGTGATTCGTGGTGGGCAATACGGCGGTCTTTATGTCCGATTATCCTTGATTGGTGGCTTCGTCTTATTCTTTGTCGATGAGCTTTGGATCAGTCTGCTGATCGGCTGCTTGTTTCTTTATCTGATCGGTTTCCAACTGATCCCTTTGATCAATGAATTTCAATACATGGTTTTGACCCATTTGTATCCCGTGCCAGAAAAACAAAAAGCCGCAGCAATCAAAAAAATTATCGGGTCACTTTTGCTTGTGACGACTGTTTTTTTCGGCGTGATCTGTTGCTTGCGCTTGCCCGTTGTTTGGCAAGGGGGCATCGCTTTTGTGGGCTTCTTCCTCTTTGCGGGTCTTTTTTTAGGCATCTACTTGCCAGGGCGATTAAAGAAAATGCACGCCTGATCCTCAGGAAACCTCTCTTACAAAAAGCGAACGCATATGCGCTTGACGGCAACCCTTTAGGAAGCTAGAATAAGAGGTACTGCGAAATAAGGAGAGAAGCTAGGATGGATATTCGCTTGGATCAAGATTGGCGTATGCGGCCGATCAAAGGCGACACCGGGAAAGCCTATATCGGGCTCAAGGACAACGACAAAGTCTTTATCAAACGAAATACGACCCCGATGCTTGCGGCACTCTCTAAAGAGGGCATTGCACCCAAACTCGTCTGGACGAAACGGACGGGGAATGGGGATACGCTCTCCGCACAAGAATGGCTGGATGGACGGGTCTTAGATCCCGATGAGATCGGCCAAAGAAATGACGTCATTGATGTGTTGTATCACTTGCATCATTCAAAAACGCTGGCACAGATGCTAAGCAAAATCGGCGGACAAGTCAGATCGCCTGAACAAATGCTGATGGATTATCAAGATCAGCTGCCTTCTGCGGTGGCTCAAAACCGTTTTATTCATTTGGTTACCGAGTATTTAAAAGCCAATATTCCAGCTTTTGACGAGCAAAAAGCCGCGGTCGTCCATGGCGATGTCAATTATCGAAATTGGCTGGTTTGTCAAAACTATTTGTATTTAGTCGATTGGGATTCCGTGATGTTTGCAGATCCAGCAATCGATATCGGGACTATTTTAGGTCACTATGTGCCGCTATCCAGCTGGTCCCATTGGCTGGTGCGATACGGTATCCATAGCAGCAGCGAAGTGATCGAAAAAATTTATTGGTATGCATTGTTGAGTATGCTGCAAGAGGTCAAAAAATATTATCTGCGGGGCGATTACAAAGCCATGAATGCAGAGATTTTACAATTAAAACGAATTTATAGTGAATGAAGAGAAGATGGAGCGAGGCAATTTGGTTCCATCTTGTTTTTTCGGAAAGGAAGAAACATGAGAGTAAGAAAACGTGCAGGTGCAAAAGAGCTGATTGAAGCTCATCCACAATACGTCGTTGCAGAGCCTACCGAATGGAAAGGGCGTTGGCATGAACGCTTTGGCAATGATCATCCGCTACACATCGAGATCGGCATGGGAAAAGGTCAATTTATTACGGAAATGGCGAAAGCTCATCCCGAAATCAATTATATTGGGGTAGAGATGCAGATCAGTGTCGTTTCGATCGCATTGGATAAAATGATCGAGCAGGAGATCCCAAACTTGCAGCTGCTGCATGTGGATGGTTCGGCTTTGACCAACTATTTTGAAGACAATGAAGTAGACCAGATCTATTTGAATTTTTCTGATCCATGGCCTAAGAAGAAGCATGAGAAGCGCCGTTTGACTTCTAAAGCCTTTTTAGCAGTGGACGAGCAAATTTTACGACCTAATGGCGAAATCCATTTCAAAACGGACAACCAAGGATTGTTTGAGTATTCCTTAGCGAGCTTTTCTCAATATGGCATGATCATCAAACAAGTTTGGTTGGACCTGCATAACAGTACCTTTGAGAACAATATCATGACGGAATATGAAGAAAAATTCTCAAGCCGCGGGCAGCGAATCTATCGGGTGGAAGCCCAATTTGTGGCAAAAGACCCGCAGGAATAAAGAAGAGACGAAAGACGAAGCAAATTTGCTTCGTCTTTTTTTTCTATTCTCAAAAGGCTTGCGTATTTCTTTTTAGGAGGGATAAGTCGTGGATATTCAAGCATTCTCAGATGAGTTGATTCACTATGGCAGACAAGAACGCATGCAGGATCTGGCCATTTTGCCGAGCGGTACACAGATGGAGGTGATTTTCAGTAAAAGCTATCTCAGAAAGACCTATCAAGTACTGACCAACGAAGAAGCCCAGCAGCTGATCACTCGCTTCAAATTTTTAGGAGGAATGGAGGTGGGAGAACGACGCAAAGCTCAGTTAGGAGCAGTCAGTTATCCGTTAGGCGATCAGCTGCAGCGGCTGCGCATCTCCACAGTCGGTGATTATCAAGGGCGTGAAAGTCTCGTGATGCGGTTTCTTTATCCTTTGACTCAGGAGCATCTGCGCTATTTTTTTGCAGAAGACGTCCAACAGATCCAACAGGCAACCAAACAAAGAGGGCTGTATTTGTTTTCTGGCCCCACTGGCTCAGGGAAATCGACCCTCATGTATCAATTAGCTCGGGCAACCAAGGGGCAAATCATTACTATCGAAGATCCTGTGGAGATCGAGGAGCCGCGCTTTTTACAGCTGCAAACCAATTTGAAGATCGAACAAGACTATGATGAATTGATTCGCTTGTCCTTGCGGCATCGTCCAGACCTGCTTTTGATCGGCGAGATTCGTAACAAAGAAACGGCGCAAGCCGCTGTACGAGCCGCTCTGACAGGTCACCGAGTATTTGCCACGATCCATGCCCGAGGTGTAGCAGAAACCAAGACGCGGCTGCTGGAATTGCTCGGGACAGACGATCGTCTGGCACATGCGCTGCAAGGGATCATTTATCAGCGATTGTTGCCAAATGAAGCGAATGAACCTCATGGATTGCTGGCATATCACTTTTATGAGGGGCAAGTGGAAAAACAGTGGCAGCAGGTATTAAAACAAGTGAAAGAAAGTGGGTGGATCAGCGATGAAGTTTATGAAAAAGAGGCCCCAGCTACCACGCCGTGCAACTGAAGCCCTCTTAGTCACCTTCACGGTGTTATTGGAGAGTGGCTTTTCCCTACAAGAAAGCCTCCAAGTGCTGCTGCGCAGCCGCCAGTTTTCTGAACCTGTGATCGAACAGCTAATTGTCCATCTCGCCCAAGGGCAAAGCTTTGCAGCAGCGGTAGCGCCGTTGTCGTTATCGGCTACTGAAAAAAGTCAGCTTCATTTAGCAGAAAATCATGGGGATCTCACGGCGACCTTGCGGCGGATGGTCGACTACCATAAATTGGTCAACAAGCAAAAACAGCTGCTGTACAAAGTAGCTGCCTATCCGCTTTTGTTACTGGTCTTTTTAATAGCTGCGCTTTTTGGGATGCACCGCTTTTTATTGCCCCAATTGCTAGCCTCTGGCATGATCGACGAAGGTCATTGGGGCATTCGCGCCATCACTTGGGCACCAGCAGTACTTATCCTCTTCTTGTTGTTAAGTGTGCTGCTTTTTGTGATCAGCCGCTGGGTGTTTGCCCGCCGCACTGCCTTGCAAAAAGCTGTGTTTTTCAGCCACCTGCCATTGTTCGGAGCATTGTACACGAGTTATCACACGAGTTTTTTCGCATTGGAATGGGGCAAGTTGTTTCAGCAAGGGTTAGATATCCAACAGATCATCGAGTGTATGGAGCACACCAATAAAGCTACCTTGATCCAAGAATTAGCACGAGAACTGCGAGTGACATTGACACTTGGGGGCGAACTCCCAGAAAAACTTCGTCATTTCTCGTTTCTCACACCCGAATTTTCTTTGATCGTCTTTCAAGGAGAAGTACGAGGAAAGTTAGGAGAAGAGCTTTTTTTATACAGTCAATTATTGATGGAACGCTTGTTTCAACGAATCGAAAAAGCCATTCACTGGGTTCAGCCTCTGATTTTTTTGTTGGTTGCTTTAATGATCGTTGGGATCTATGCCGCTATGTTTTTACCAATCTATGGAAATATCCAAGGAGTGATCGAATGATAGAAAAGAAAGTAGCATCTCCTCGCAAGCAGGGGATTTGGCGTGTCAAAAAAGGCTTTACATTGGTTGAAATGCTAGTCGTTTTATTAGTGATCAGTATTTTGGTTTTGTTGTTTGTCCCAAATCTTGCCAATCAAAGAGGAATCATTGATGAGAAAGGAAATGCGGCGATCGTGAAAGTAGTGGAAACCCAGATCGAACTCTTTCGTCTAAATGAAGATCGGGTGCCTTCGAAAGAAGAATTGATTGCAGAAGGGTATGTATCTGAGGAACAATATGCGATTTATGAGCAGAGAAAGTGAGAACAATGGCACTAGGGGATTTTCTGGGTTTACCTTGATGGAAAGTCTCTTGGTACTCTTGGTCAGTAGTCTCTTTCTCTTTTTCCCCGTCGTGGCTATCGAGTACTATCAACGATCTGCGGAAGTTTTCGGCTTTTGTGCTCGCTTAGAAAAAGGACTCTATACCTTGCAGCAATCGGCCATCATCGATAACACACAAACCCGAGCAATCTATCAAGCAGAGCCAACACCAACTGTTTCATTTTACGGCGCTGCAACTGAGCCAGTCACCAAGATCGACGTTCCTCCTCAACTAGCGATGCAGGCGTTTCCCGATATTCTTTTTAGTAGTCAATCCGGCAACAACAGCAGTCTGCGAAGGATCATTTTCTATTGGCAGGAGAAAAAGCAAACCATCAGCTATAAGTTTTTATTTGGGAGTGGCCGTTATGAAAAAATCGTTGAATAGTGGGTTCATCTTAGCAGAAAGCCTGATTGGCTTTGGGGTCTTGGCAACTTGTGTGTTACTATTTTTAGCAATGCAGACCGCTTCACTGACGCAAAGTGCGGCATTGCAAGAAAAAGCCCAAATGCTGCGGGTGCTGTATGAAGAAGTCCAGAACCACTCCTTTGATGCGTCAACCATTACCTACACGACGCAGCGTCAGGCAGTCTATCAAGTTCGCTTTTGGCAAGCAGCGCAGCATCAACAAGCACGCATCCAAAGCTGCGAGCAGCTCTGGGAGATCGTGTATGAAGAGTAAAGGCTTTACTTTGTTGGAGTGTCTGTTGTCTTTATGGGTATTGGCGATCTGCTTATTGCTGATCAGCGGGATCGTTAAGCACCTCGCACCCGTCAATCAGCAGATCATGGCTCGCAAAGATCAAGAATGGCATGTGTTTTTGTTTCAGCTGGAACGGGAATTAAGTACCTGTACCTATCTATCGGTCAGTGAGACCACACTGTATTTGCGAAGCAGTCAAAACAATTCGGTCACCATCGATCGCATCAATCGCGTGCTGCGAAAGCGGGACAACAATGGGTATCAGCCACTATTGACAGAAGTAACGGATGTGTCTTTTGAGAAAATTGGCGCAGCGATCCGCTTTACCGTTTCCTTTGAGAATGGAGAGCAGAAAATTGGACAATGGAAAATTCACACACAAGAGGCGGCATAAAGGCGGTATTTTACTCACAGCATTGTTGTTTGTGCAGCTGTTGAGCTTGATGTTATTGCTAGTGTTAGAAAACAGCCGCACAACAGCCCTTTTTTATACAAAAACCATTGAAACCTATGAAGCCCGCATCATGAGCGAACTGTTTCATGCGGAATTCTTGCAAAACGAATTGGCAGATCAAGGGTCACGACTTTATAATGTAGGAAAGTTGACCTATGAACGGCAAGGACAATTCTTACAGATCGAGTGCCATGTCAAAAGCCGCCGCTTTACATTTACCTTTTTGTTACCCGAAGAAGAGCCTGAAATAGACACAGATGACCAAGAAGAATAGTACAGGAAAAGGATGGTTGTTTCGACCATCCTTTTTCATACAGAAATAGAAAAAGAATGTTTACAGCTTCACAAATTATTCTAAACGAAAGCGATTGATTATTTTGGATGAATCGGCTAAAATTAAACAGGTATATATGTTGTTATAGTTTTGAAAAGAGGTGCAAGATGTCCGCAGAAAAAATGGAAACGTCTTTTCATTTGACCGTTGAAGCGATCCAACTGCTTCAAAACGCATTGGAAACGTCTTTTTTTGATGCTTACGTAGAGACGATCGAAAATTTTGTTGACCAATACCAAGTTCGCGTGATCGATGGGGTACCAGATGAAGCAACTGCTGCTCGTTTAGAAACCATCTATCAAGAAATTCGAGCAATGGAACTATCGGCAGAAGAAAAACGCAAGCTTGCGCAGTTGGTTTTGTTGAAAGGCAGCCAAACGGAGCGCCTGCAGGCCAATCACCAACTGACACCAGATAGTCTTGGGTTTTTATTCGTCTATTTGATCGAGCAGTTGAGTAGTGCCGACCAACCAGTGAAACTTCTTGATTTATCGGTAGGCATGGGGAATCTCTTATTGACAGTCTTGCTGAATCTGCAATTAGCGAAGCGTCCAGTAGAAGGAACCGGTGTGGATATTGACGAAACCTTGTTGGCGATCGCAGCTGCGACTGGCGAATGGACCAAAGCGCCCTTGCATTTGTTCCATCAAGATGGCTTGCAAGAGCTTTTGATCGAACCGATGGATCTGGCGATCAGCGATCTACCGGTAGGCTATTACCCACAAGATGACAAAGCCCGCAGCTTCATTACGGCGGCTCCAGAAGGGCACAGTTACGCCCATCATTTGTTGATGGAACAAGCGATGAACTATGTCAAAGCTGGCGGTTACGGTTTGTTCTTAGTACCAAGCAACTTCTTGGAAACGGAACAGAGTGAATTTTTGAAAAAATGGCTGAAAGAAAAGGTTTATTTGCAAGGAATGATTCAGCTTCCTGAAGAACTCTTTAAAAATGAACATTCACGTAAAAGTATTTTGCTTTTACAAAACCATGGAGGGACAAGCAAACAAGCAGACGAAGTCTTGCTGGTCAAGCTAGCCTCACTGAAAGAACCAAAGAACATCACAAAACTTTTTGAACAATTTGCGGCTTGGAAAGCAGCAAATCTGTAATATAATTCGGATAAGGAGATCATCATGTCAAAAACAATCGCAATCAATGCTGGAAGTTCAAGTTTAAAATGGCAATTATATCAAATGCCAGAGGAAACAGTTGTCGCTAAAGGAATCGTTGAACGAATCGGTTTGAAAGATTCTATCTTTACCATCAAATATGGGGAAGATCAAAAATTCGAACAAATCATCGACATCAACGATCACGAAGTAGCTGTAAAAATGTTATTGGATCAACTGATCGAATTAAACATTTTAGGTGCCTATGATGAAATCACTGGCGTCGGTCACCGCGTCGTTCACGGCGGAGAAGATTTCCCTGATTCAGTTGTGATCACAGACGAAGTGATGGAACGCATCCAAGCATTGGCTGAATTTGCGCCATTACACAACCCAGCAAACTTGATGGGGATCACTGCTTTCAAAAAAATCTTGCCAGAAATCATCAGCGTCGCTGTTTTTGATACTTCTTTCCATGCAACGATGCCAAAACACAATTACCTATACAGCTTGCCATTAGAGTACTATAACGAATTTAAAGTACGTAAATACGGCTTCCACGGTACAAGCCACCGTTATGTTTCTGAGCGTGCAGCAGAAATGTTAGGTAAACCAATCGAAGAATTAAAAATCATCACTTGCCATCTAGGGAACGGTGCGTCGATCACTGCGGTTGACGGCGGAAAATCAGTAGATACATCAATGGGCTTCACGCCATTAGCTGGTGTAACGATGGGCACACGTTCAGGTGACATCGATCCTGCTGTTTTGCCTTACTTAATGGAAAAATTAGATTTGAATATCGATGAAATGGTGGATGTTTTAAACAAAAAATCTGGTTTATTAGGTTTAACTGGTATTTCCAGCGACATGCGCGATCTAGAAGCAAACTACGACAAAGAAGAAGTCAAAGTTGCTTATGACGTCTTTACTGACCGCATCCGTAAATACATCGGTGGCTATGTCACAACCATGAACGGTGTTGATGCGATCGTCTTTACTGCTGGTATCGGTGAAAATGATGCCCACGTCCGCAGCGAAGTTATCAAAGGCATGACTTGGTTTGGTTGCGAATTAGATGCCGATCAAAATGCAAAACGCGGCGAAGAATTAGTGATCTCAACTGAAGAGTCAAAAGTCAAAGTACTTTTGATCCCAACAGATGAGGAATTAATGATCGCTCGCGATGTGGAACGTTTACGCGGCTAAGCGAAAACCTTCCTTAGAATAGAAGCTGAAACACATGCAAGAGAAATGCTTGCATGTGTTTTTTTGTAGGAAAGTCCGCAAAATGGGGCTAGAGAGAAAAATTGGTGAAGACCATTTTCTAATTTTTTAAACAGATAATTTAATAATTATACATATGAAAATTGGCTCATACTGCACCTAGGTGGAGGGCTTCTCATTTTGCTTTCATTTGAATTTAAATTTCCCTCCTTTTTTACAAGATGTTCTCAGGGAAATACCCTTGTAAAAGTTGCCAAATGGGAATAAACTGGCATTTGTGAATTTTCAGAAAAATTCCGCTATTTTATTTTCATTAATTTTTATAAGGGGCCATTACATATGGAAAAAGAAAAAACATTCTTAGGTCAGCCGCGAGGGCTGTCGACTTTATTCTTCACGGAAATGTGGGAACGATTCAGTTATTATGGTATGCGGGCGATTTTGGTGTACTTCATGTACGATGCAGTTGCCAACGGCGGCTTAGGGTTGCCAAAAGGAACGGCTGTGGCGATCATGTCGATTTACGGTTCCTTAGTGTATATGTCAAGTATTGTTGGCGGCTGGATCTCGGACCGTCTGTTAGGATCAAATAAATCCGTCTTTTATGGTGGGATCTTGATCATGTTAGGACACATCGTTTTGGCAACACCTTTAGGGATTCCAGCGTTGTTTGTGTCCATGATGCTGATCGTCATCGGAACCGGACTCTTGAAATCCAACGTGTCGGGTATGGTGGGGCATTTATACAGCAAAGACGATATCCGTCGGGATGCTGGTTTCTCGATTTTCTACATGGGGATCAATATTGGCGGCTTGTTAGCACCGATCATCGTCGGGATCTTAGGACAAGAGGTCAACTACCATTTAGGCTTTTCGATTGCTGCTATCGGGATGTTCATCGGGTTGGTGCAGTATTATGTGCAAGGAAAAACCACGTTGAAAAGTGTAGCGATCGCGCCAACGAATCCCTTATCGGCAGCCGAAAAGAAAACCTTCTTCCGAGCAGTCGTTCTGGTTCTTCTCGCATTGGCAGTGTTGTTTGGCGCAGCAGCTGCAACTGGCCATCTGACGGTTGATTTCTTCATCAACTTTATCAGTGTTCTAGGTATTTTCTTACCGATCTACTACTTTACCAAAATGCTCCGTTCGAAAGATGTCACACCAGATGAAAAGAAAAAAGTGTTGGCCTACATTCCGCTGTTTTTGTCAGCGATCGTCTTTTGGTCATTGGAAGAACAAGGCTCATCGATCTTGGCATTGTTTGCCGCTGACCGTACGCAATCAACGTTATTCGGCATCAATATTCCAGCAAGTTTGTATCAAACCTTAAATCCACTTTTTGTCGTCTTACTGACACCTGTCTTTGTCTGGTTGTGGACCAAACTAGGCTCTCGTCAGCCGCGGACAGAAGTGAAGTTTGCCATCGGTTTAGTCTTAGCCGGTTTGTCCTTTCTATTGCTAATGCTGCCAAGCCTCTTGTTTGGAGTAGAAGAACGGGTCAGCCCATTATGGTTGGTATTGAGCTTCTTCATCATGATTGCAGGGGAAATGTGTCTTTCACCGGTGGGCTTGTCGGTGACGACCAAACTAGCGCCGAAAGCCTTCGAAGCACAAACCTTGGCGATTTGGTTATTAGCAGACGCATCTTCACAAGCCATCAATGCGCAAATCGCTCGGTTCTATACACCGCAAACAGAAGGGATGTACTATGGCATCGTCGGCGGAGTAGCCGTTGTTGTCGGCATCATCTTGTATTTAGCTAGAAAACCGATCCGCAACTTGATCGGCAACATTCATTGATCAAAAAATAAAAACTTGATTTTCCGCCTATGCATGGATTGAACAACCCATGCATACGGTAGGAAAATCAAGTTTTTTTGTTGCGAATCAATCTCTTAGTCAATCAAGGGGCTCAGGGACTGGCGCGTGATCTGCTGCTGTGCAATGACCAGGGCTTCTTGGAAGTGCTGCTGTAAAAAGTAGCGGTCATGGCTGACCGCCAACAGGGTCCCTTGATAATCTTGCAGCATTTCTTCAATTTCTTCTCGGGCATAGCTGTCGAGGTGATTGGTTGGTTCATCCAAAATCAGGACGTTGATTTTTTCTAAAAAGAGTTTCAGTAACGCCAAACGGATTTTTTCACCACCAGACAAATCTTTGATTCGTTTGGCCACATCACTTTGATAAAACCCACTTTTGGCCAATTGCCGACGAGCAGCCTCTTCGTTTCCTGTCAACGTCTGTACGTAGGCCAACAAGCGACTCTCAGGATCGGCAAACTGCAGCTGTTGGGGCAAATAGCCGATTTGTAAGCTGCTGCCGCGCTTAATAGTGCCGCCGCTAGGAAGCTCCTCACCGAGAAGTAATTTGAGTAAGGTTGATTTTCCAGTACCATTGTCGCCGATGATGGCTAGATGCTCCCCACGGTAGATTGCAAAACTACTGTCTTTGAATAGGAGCTGATCGGCATATTGCTGGTGCAAGTCGCGAACGATGAACACCTCTTTGCCTGATTTTCCGCCATTTGCCAAGCCTTGCAGCCGATTTTTCGGGGGCGCTGGCGGTTTGACCAGTGTAAGTTTCGCTAGGCGGCGTTCCAATTCTTTGGCTTTTTTGAAGAAGGATTCATTGTCTCCTTCATGGCCCCACTGACGAAACCGACGAATCATGACTTTCAGCCGCTGGGCTTCTTTTTGCTGCAGTTCGTAATTTTTGGTCAGCTCCGCCAAGCGAGCTTCTTTTAAGACACGAAATCGGCTGTAATTTCCAGGATACTCAACCAAGGCGCCTTCTTCCAGTTCCCAGGTCTTGGTGGTGACTTGATCGAGAAAGTGCCGATCGTGCGAAACGACTAGAACCGCTTTTTTCGTATTCTGTAAATAATTTTCCAACCAGCGAATACTGGAAAGATCCAAGTGATTGGTTGGTTCATCCAGTAACAGCAGGTCAGCATCGGCAACTAACACTTTGGCTAAAGCGACTTTGACCCGTTCACCGCCGCTAAGCTCTGTTAAGCGTGCGTTCTGTCGATGGGGAATTCCTAAGCCTTGTAAGATCGCGGAAATTCGGTCTTCTAATCCATAGCCGCCCAGCTCTTCAAAGCGCTGCTGCAGCTCGCCATAACGGATCAGACACTTCTCTAAATCAGTATCGGCTTCTGCCATCAAGGCTTCGTAATGGCTCATTTGCTGCTTGAGTTCTTGAATGGTAGCAGCAGAATGGAGCAGGTAGTGGGTAACGGTTGCTTCAGAAACTGTCAGCTCTTGCTCGACCGTCCCGATCCTCAAGCCTTTTTGGCGGCTGATAACGCCGCTATCGACGCCTTCACTGCCAGTCAAGATTTGTAAAAAGGTTGATTTGCCCGTTCCGTTGATGCCGACTAGGGCAATTTTTTCCCCAGCTTCGATTTGGCAGGCTAACTCCTCAAATAACGGATTCCCGCCGATGGTTTTTTTAATAGCAATTGCTTGTATAATCATGATCTCTCTCCTTGAGACCACTCAAAAAGGCCATGGATATCCATGGCCAGTGTTATTTAAACTCAGATTTTCTTGAGAAAAATACCTTGAGATGGCCATTGATTTTACGTAAATGTAACTGTTTTGGACAGACTCGTCCCGTCAACAGCAACTGTAAAACCAATTGCATGGCTAAATGCGATATGGTATCGTTGGTAATTTTCATTACTTGTTATTTTAGTCATGCGCATCATGGTAGTTTCCCCTCCTTTGTGTCTTTGTCTTTTCAGTGTACCTGAAAGTATCAGAAAGTTCAACCAGTACTGGCGGTTTCTTAGCGTTCCTCGATGCGTAATTCTGTCAGAGAGCTTTCTTTCATCTGACCGATGACTAATGGAACGGTCTCATGAACCACATCACTGTATTCTAAGCCGAACCAGCGTTCAGGTGAAATGGTGTGGCGTTTGATAAAAAGCTTCGTCTGCATGACTTGCTTCTGCCATTTGCTTAATGCAGTTGCATTCGACAGCTCTTCTTCGATCATCACGAATTGGAAATCGCCCACATTGCGTCCAGGCGTTAAGGAGTAGCGTTGCGGCTGCAGCGGCAAGCGACCATCTTTCATCAATTCTTGAATGATTTGGCGAATGTAGAGATTGACTTCTTGCGGCACCCGAAAGCCGAGATAAAGCTTTAGTTTAACGATAAAATCGGTATCTGCCATCGAAACTTCATATTTTTTCGTATAGGGTTCGTCGGTGACTTCCACATTGACGAACCAATACACTTTGGCACGTTTTGGCCGTTTGTCTAAAATGGAATAGATGAACTGCTGACCGATCTGATCGTCTTGCAGTTTAGGAACCATGAAGACGACGTTCGTCTGAGATAACGGCAAAGAATCATCTTCCCGCAACTGTTTCAATTGAGGGATGTAGGTAGAAAGCGCAACTTCTTCGGCAGCATTTTCTTGAATACGATTGCCCCATTCCCAAATCAGCATCACGCCGATGATCACGCTGGCTAATAAGATGGCAACGTAACCGCCATGGAAAAATTTGGTCGCACTGGAGATAAAGAAAATCCCCTCGATCGCTGCAAAAAAGAGCGTGATGAACGGTGCCAAGAAACGGGTCTTCTTGTTTTGGTGCAAGTAGAAATACAGCAAAATAGTGGTCATCAACATCGTTACCGTAATGGCCAATCCATAAGCAGCTTCCATCCGAGTAGAGGTCTGGAAGAACAAGACCACGCCAGAACAGGCGATCCACAGCAAGGTGTTTAAGGCAGGAATATACATTTGCCCGATAGACGCCCCCGGATAGATGATTTGCATCCGCGGCAATAGTTTCAACTTGATGGCTTCAGAAACCAGGGTAAAGGAGCCAGACAGCAGGGCTTGCGAAGCTATGATGGCAGCGAGGGTGGCAAAGCTGACACCAAAGACTGTCCACCCTTGCGGCAACGCTTGGAAGAATGGATTCAAGTTTTCGATTTCTTGATAAGTCGGGTTTTGATAGACTTGCAGCAACCACGCCGCTTGACCAAAGTAATTTAGCATCAAGCAGATTTTGATATAGGGCCAGCTGGCATAAATGTTTTTCTTGCCCACGTGACCTAAGTCTGAGTAGAGGGCTTCCGCACCAGTCGTTGCCAAAAAGATATTGCCGAGAATAAAGAGACCGGCACTGTTATCGGGACTAAAGAGCAAATTGATCGCATAACGGGGATCAAGGGCGCGAATCACCGAAAGGTCACCAGCAAAGTTCATCACCCCGACGATCCCTAAGAAAGTGAACCAGCCTAGCATGATCGGTCCGAAGGCTTTGCCGACAAACTCAGTCCCAAAGCGCTGCAGGGCAAAGAGGACCAATAAGATTGCTAAGGTGATGCCGACGATGATCGATTGGTCATTGCCGAAGCGATCAAAAAAGACTGGAATCCCCCGTAATCCTTCGATGGCAGTGGTCACCGTCACGGCTGGCGTCAACACGCCATCTGCTAGCAGGGCTGCGCCCCCGATGATTGCTGGAATAATCAAATAGCGGCTGTTTTTACGAACTAGAGTATAAAGGGAGAAAATCCCGCCTTCTCCATGATTATCCGCGTTTAATGCGATCAAGACGTACTTGATCGTCGTTAACAGCGTTAGCGTCCAAAAGACGAGCGAGACGCTGCCTAAGATAAAATCGGGTGTTAAGGTGCGTAGTCCGCCATTGTCCTCCACCAGGGCTTTCATTACGTAAAGCGGACTCGTACCGATATCACCGTAGACCACCCCCATGGCGACTAAAAGTCCGCCGGCGGTCACTTTTTTCATTTTACTTGAACTCATTGACTGTTTTCCCTCCATTTTAAACTGCAAAAAGACCTAAGCGGCCCCTTGCCACTTAGGTCTTGCAAGAAACATCTTAAACCAGCGGATTCCCGCTTGCTGTTGATCTAAGATCATGGAACGATCCATGTGCTACTCCCCTAAAGTGCTCTTATTATCTTTGTTTTTGCAGCTCCTGTCAATTGATTTGTTAAAAATGGCAATAAACATTTTTCATTTCCTGCTTTTCAGCGTAAGATAACAATAGGTATGGAATAAGGAGGCAGGAAAATGATTGAGATCAAGAATCTGACGAAACAGTATGGACCAAAAAAAGCGTTGTCTGATCTTTCCCTGACGATCCGTCAAGGGGAGATCTTTGGCTTTCTGGGACACAACGGAGCAGGGAAGTCGACCACGATCAAAAGCTTAGTGAGTATTTTGCAACCGACGAGTGGGGAAATCTATTTTGATGGCCAATCCCTCGTGGAACATCGCGAAGCGATAAAAAAACAAATTGCTTATGTGCCGGACACGCCAGATTTGTTTTTACAGCTAACGGCAGGGGAGTATTGGGACTTGATTGCCGCAGCGTATGAGGTGCCAGCAGCGGAAAAGGCCGAGCGTTTGCAAAAATTAGGGCGCTTGTTTGATATGCTGTCTCATGAAGAAGAGACCATCGCCAGCTTTTCCCATGGAATGCGGCAAAAAACGCTGCTGATTGGGGCATTGATCCCCGATCCAGACATTTGGATCTTGGATGAACCATTACAAGGCTTAGATCCCCAAGCGGCGTATGATTTAAAAGAAATGATGAAACAGCACGCTGCCAAGGGCAAGACCGTGATTTTTTCCACCCACGTCTTGGACACCGCCCAGCAGTTGTGCGATCAATTGGCGATTTTGAAAAAAGGTGAGCTGCTGTACAATGGCTCAGTGGCAGATTTGCTGGCACAGCATCCGTCGCTTTCTTTGGAAACGATCTATCTGCAAATGACTGGGAGAAGTCAAGAAGAAGCGATTCTTGCAGAAGCGGAGGAAGCGTAGATGCGAAAACAACAATTTCTGACTCTGACCTCCGTTAATTTGCGGTATGCCAATCCCCAACTGACAGATAAAGCCCGCAAAAAAGGCAAGGCTGGTTCGACTTTGACCAGTTATTTGTTGTTTCAATATGCGTTTTCTGGGGTAGTATTTCTGCTAGTCTATGGGTTGACGATGATTACATTGGATTTTAGTCAGATGCCAGGCTTTTTTACCTATTATGTCGCTTTGTTCGGGATCTTAGGCTTTTCCCAAGGGATTTCGTCCATTTACAATGTCTTTTTCGAGAGTCAAGATCTGCCAGCGTATTTGCCGCTGCCTTTTCGACAGAGTGAAATTTTTCTGGCAAAGATCGTGGTGGTGTTTCTCACCGTTGCGCCGTTTATTTTTCCTCTGTTGGTCTTATTTCTCCTGACAGGGATTCGGGCAAACGTCTTTTTCTTGCTGACGATCTTATGGGCGTTCTTGCTGTTCGGCTTGTTTTTAGTCTTGATCTTCAGCATTTGCAGCTTGATCGTCTTCAGCCTGACCCGCACCAAGTTTTTCTTGAAGCATAAAAAATTGGTCACTAGTTTATTGCTAGGTGTGACGATGCTGGTTGTTGTGATCGGGGTCTTAATGATGAATCAGGTGAATACTTATGAGACAGACGTGGTAGATCGGGGAGCGATCAGCTTTTTATTGCCCTTTTATTATGTGATGGTGGCACCGTTTCAAACGACTGGTTTGCTTAGCTTGCTAGGGATCATCGCCACAGCAGGCGTGTTGCTTTTTGCCCTCTATCGATTGATCTTGCCGAAGTTTTATGAGCAAGTGGCAGCCGCGGCGCCCAACCAAGGGAGTGTTCGTCGGAAACATAAACCCAATCAAGGCTTGGGCCAGCTGTTGTTTAATTACAATTCGCAGTTGATCCGAGATCCGAATTTGATCATGCAAGTCTTTTCTTCTTCGTTGCTGATGCCCATTATTTTCTTAGTGTCCTTTGTGTTTACAGGAGCGATTCAGTTAAGTGAATTGGATGAGCGGTTTATCGGTGTCGTTTTTGTGGCGGGGATCGCCTTGGCAGCATTGATGGTCAACCCGACTTCTTTTATCAGTAATTTGATCTCACTGGATCAGGAGAATTTCTTGTTTGTCCGCTCCTTGCCGCTATCGATGAAGCGCTACTTGCGGGAAAAATTCCGCTTTGGGGTCGTTTTGCAGCTGAGCTTAACGGCAGTCATCGTGCTGGCAGCAGTCCTTCTGTTCAAAATGCCGCTGATTTTGGCTGTCTCTTTTCTAATGGGGGCACTTTGGAGCAGTTTTCTTTTGTGCTTGAAATATTTTGCTCGTGATTATCGGCTGCTGCTTTTGGATTGGACCAACATCAGTCAATTGTTTACGAGAGGGGCGGGGAGTCTTGGGTTAGCCATTGGAACGATCGCAACGCTGTTTCTTTCCATCATTGTTATCATCCTTTACGGCTTTGCTGCGACTTCGGTTGATTTTTGGTTATTGAATGGTCCGGTTTTCTTTGTGATCCTCTTGACCAGCGTCCTTTGGATAGCCCATTATCACCATAGATTTTGGCGTCGTTTTTCCTAAGGGAAGCGACGCTTTGCTTTTTTTATTTAAGGATGGGTAAATTAACTATTTATTCAGAAAATTCAGAAAAACTATTTACAATCAAGTGGAAACATGGTTAGATAGGAGTACCTATTACTTTGCTTTCATTTTTTGCTGTACAAGTTTGGATAACCGACTTGTCAAAGAGCTGTGACCAAAGTCAAAAAGACCAATGAGACCTGAGCGCTCGTTGCCTCTTTTGCTTTTGTCACGGTTTTTTTTGTACAAAAAAACCTGCCAAGCAGCGGCAGGTCGTCTCACTATTAAGCTTTCGTGTGGTCTTTTGCTGGGACTTTGTTTTCTAGGTCTGTCCGTACAACCAACACATCACAGCCGGCATGGCGAATGACATATTCAGAAACGGAACCGATAAAGATTCGTTCCACGGCATTTAAACCAGTGGCACCGATCATAATCAAATCGATGTCGTGATCTTCTGGCAATTGTTTGGCAATGATCGGTTTTGGCGAGCCGTATTCGATCACCGTTTTGACCGCAGTTACTTGATGCTTACGGGCATAATCCTCATAGTCTTTCAAGGTTTGTTTGGCCATTTCGGTTGCTTGTTCAGCAAGCATGCCGTCAAAAGAAGAAACGGTTTGAAAGGCACGAGTGTCGATCACATGTGCTAGAACCAATTCAGAATCATTCCGCTGTGCCACGTTCACGGCTTTTTTGAAGGCTAATTCTGACTCGCTAGACCCATCGACGGCTACCATGATTCGTTGATATTGTTGTAACATAAGAAACACTCCCATCTGTTATCTTCTACTTTTATTGTAATGCTTTTTTCTGGAAAAAGAAAACCTAATCTTTCTTTTTTTTCATTTTTTGTGCCAACAAGATGCTGAAAGATGCGGAAGAGAGCAGCAATAAAGCCAAATAAAACAAGGCAATCAGCTCCTTATCGACAAAGCCCACAACCAATGCCACCACGCCTAAAAGGAAATGAATGAGACTATAGGTTTTTAAGAAGACCTTATTCGCCTCGGTGGTAGGGATCAAAGTGAAAAAAATCGCTTGTTTGGCATAAAGCAAATAACTGGTGCCGAATAACACGAGTGCCACGATCGTAAATAATAGAAGAATCATAAACATACGCCATCCTGTCCTAAGTTGATAGGTTTAGTATAGCGAACCCTAGAAAGAATAGCAAAAGCCACCCTTACTCTGATGTCAGGCAAGGACGTTTCACTGTTGCTATCGGTTAGAAAACACAAAAAAGCCATCTGTTAAAAACAGATGGCACATTCTAAAAAGAATGGGTAATATCCGTTGATGCCGTTCTTTTTCCCATAGTATTGATCCCGCAAATTCTAGCAGGTGGGTTCCACGGTCTAAGCTTCGAACTACCAAAGGAAAAGGCATGTTACCAGCATTGACACAAGACGGATCCCAAGATATCAATAAAAATGTTCGGTCAACACACAAAAGGGACAACTCGTACATCACAGAATTCCCACCCTTATAGTAGCATAGGAATGACGAAGGTGCAATAAAGTTGTTTGAAAACGATACCAAAAAGTCACTATTTTTTCTAAGCACCTAGTTTTTTTTCTTTCGCTGCTGCAATTGTTGGTACCGTTGACCTAAGGCTTGCTCATATTTACCAGTGGCTTTTGGTTGGTAATAATGAGTATTTTTCAGCTTATCAGGTAAGTATTGCTGATCGACCCAGGCATCATCAAAATTATGTGGGTATTGATAGCCGACACCCCGATTCAAGCTTTCTGCACCCTTGTAATGACTGTCTCGTAAATGATCCGGGACATCGCCAGCTTTACCGCTGCGAATATCTGCGATCGCTGCATCCAATGCCATGTAGGCAGAGTTGGATTTTGGTGACAGACATAGATCGACCACTGTATCGGCTAACGGAATCCGAGCTTCTGGCAAGCCCAAACGTTCAGCGGCTAACACAGCATTGACGGTTCGAGCAGCGGCTGCTGGGTTAGCTAAACCAATGTCTTCATAGCCGATGACCATCAAGCGCCGACAAATGATCGCCAGATCGCCTGCCTCTACTAAACGACCTAAGTAATGCAGCGCACCATCCACATCGCTGCCGCGAATCGATTTTTGAAAAGCAGAGATCACATCATAGTGCGCATCCCCATCTTTATCGTGGGTCAATGCTTTACGCTGGACGCACTCTTCGATGATCGCTAAGGTCAAATGAATAATGCCATCTGGTCCTTTTGGGGTGGAACGAGCAGCGAGCTCTAAGCCGTTTAGCGCACTTCGTAAATCGCCGTTGGTCGCTCGCGAGAGATGCAAGCGGGCATCATCGGTCAATACGATGGTTTCTGATCCAAGTCCGCGAGTTTCATCTGCTAAGGCTTGATCAATGGCGGTCAAAATGTCTTCTTCTTGGAGCGGTTTGACTTCAAAAATCTGCGTCCGACTGCGAATCGCTGGATTGATCGTAATGTAGGGATTTTCCGTCGTGGCACCGATCATAATGATTTTGCCGCTTTCTAAATGGGGCAGTAAAAAGTCTTGTTTTGTCTTGTCTAGTCGATGGACTTCATCAAGCAATAAAATGACAGTACCGCTCATTTTGGCTTCCTCTGCCACGATCTGCAGGTCTTTTTTTGTATCTGTGGCGGCGTTCAGCATGCGAAACGCATAGCGTGTCGAGCCGGCGATCGCACTGGCAATGCTGGTTTTTCCGGTTCCCGGCGGTCCGTATAGGATCATCGAAGAAAGCATTTTGGCTTCGACCATTCGGCGAATGATTTTCCCCGGGCCAACCAAATGCTGCTGTCCGACGACTTCATCTAAGTTCCGTGGCCGCATTCGATAAGCAAGTGGCTGCTGCATAAAATGATCCTCTCCTTTTCCTGTAAGTATAACATAAGAACGTATATTCTCATAAACAAGCTGATTTGCGTCTTTACAGAAACAAAAGGGCGCTTATTTTCCACTCAGTCAGCAAAAATCAGGTTCGTTGAAAAGAAATCGTTGAGATCGTCGTAACTCTGTAGTCAAAGATAGTAAGTTCGCCGAGAATTGTGTAGAATAAAGAGGGTGATGAGAATGGATGAATTAATGGCACTTTTTGCGACACAGCCGACAACGACCATCGCACGTGCCTTATTAGGAATGTATTTGGAACATGAGACCCCAGAAGGAACAGTAGGTGGGTATATCGTGGATTGTGAAGCGTATCTAGGTCCCGATGATTTGGCGGCTCATAGTGTGGGCATGCGAAACACACCAAGGGTTCGGGCGATGTATCAGGAACCAGGTACGATTTATTTATATACGATGCATACGCATCGAATCGTCAACTTTATTACGCAGCCAAAAGGCATCCCCCAAGGAATCATGATTCGCGGGCTAGAACCGGTGGATGGGATCGCCTTGATGGAACAACAACGACAAAAAACAGGACCGGATGTAGCCAACGGCCCCGGGAAACTGGTACAGGCACTGCAGATCCCCGCTGAGCTTTATGGAGAATCGATTTTTACAAGCCCACTGCATTTGGTTCCTGAGCGCCGACGTACCCCAAAAGAAATTTTGGCATTGCCTCGGATCGGTATCCCAAATAAAGGGGAATGGACCCAGATGCCGCTTCGTTTTGCGGTGGCTGGCAATCCGTATTTGACAAATATACGAAAAACCGCTGTTCAGCAAGACCATGGATGGTGTTAAGAAAGAAGGAATAGTGATGGCGAAAGAAACGATATTGACTTACTTAGATCAGCGATTAACGAAAAAAATCACCGACTATGATGTGGCGATCGATTGGGATGCCAAAAATCATACGATCGAATTGGTGCTGCGCTTGTTTGCTGAAAATCCTCACCACGTGCAGATCGACGATGCACAAGGTGTGGCATCAGAAGAAGCGATCATTGAATTTGAAGATGGGATTTTGCTGTATGATCCACAAAAATCAACGTTTGATGAAGAAGATTATTTAGCGACGATCCCTTATGCAGGGAAAAAAGGGGTTCAAAAAGCGTTGTTAGACGGATTGGTTGATTACATTCAAGAAATTTTAGAAGAAGGCCAAAGCGATCTACTTGATTTCTTGAACGATGACAGTGAAGAAGCGATCTTTGAATTGCGATTCAACGAAGAAGAATTTGTGGAGAAAATGACGAACTATCAAGCGGGAGCTGGGGAAACCATGATCCCGTACCCTAGTTACTAAGGAGAACGAACATGAAATGGAATGAAGTAACCGTAGCGACAGCTAGCGAAGCAGTGGAAGCAGTCGCCAATATTTTAATGGAACACGGAGCAAGTGGGGTAGCGATCGAGGACGTTTTAGATATCGAAAATTTTAAAAGCGATGCGTATGGCGAAATTTTGGATAAAGAAACCTATACGACCTTAGAAGAAGGCGCCCAAGTCAGTGCCTATTTCCCAGAGACGATCTTTTTACCAGAAGTGCTGCCGACGATCAAAGCAGCCATCGACCGTCTGCCAGAATATGGTTTGGCGATCGGCAAAAACACCATCACAACGAGCGAGGTCGTGGAAGAAGCATGGGCGACGGCCTGGAAAAAATATTATCATCCAGTCCGTATCTCCCGCTATCTGACGATCGTGCCGAGCTGGGAAAACTATCAACCGCTGCAAGAAGATGAAAAGATCATCACCCTTGATCCGGGGATGGCTTTTGGAACCGGCACGCATCCTACGACACGCTTGACATTACAAGCCCTAGAAGTCTACTTGCGATGCGGTGAAACCGTCTTAGATGTCGGGACGGGCTCAGGCGTGTTGAGTATCGCCAGTAAATATTTAGGTGCCAAAGACGTGTTCGCTTATGATCTAGATGAAGTCGCTGTGAGGTCCGCCCAAGAAAATATGGCGATGAACCCTATTGCTCACGATGTGACCGTGCAGGCCAATGATCTCTTGCAAGGAGTGACGGTCCTTGCTGATCTTATCGTTGCCAATATTTTAGCGGACATCATTTTATTGATGATCCCTGATGCGTGGCGTCTATTGAAGCAAGAAGGGACCTTGATCGTTTCTGGGATCATTGAGACGAAAAAACAATTAGTGATCGATGCCATGATCGCACAAGGCTTTGAGATCGATCAGTTGTTCAATCAAAAAGACTGGTATGCGATCGCCTTTAAAAAACCAGAGGTAGAGTAAGATGCAGCGATATTTTTTACAGGAGCCTTATGAAGCAAAAGCGGTGTTTGCCGTTTCAGGTGAACCCTTCCACCATATGATCCGAGTGATGCGCATGACTCCCGGGGCAAAAGTCGGTTTAGTCTTTGAGGATCATTTGGCGATCATCGCCAAGATCAAAGAAGCCGATGAAGAAACGGTGTACTTAGAGGAAGTCGAAAAAGAACAGCAGGACAAGGAATTGCCGCTGCAGGTCACGATCGCTAGCGGCTACCCGAAAGGCGACAAGCTGGACTTGATCGTTCAAAAAGGAACGGAGCTGGGGGCGGCAGCCTTTATCGGTTTTCCTGCGCAAACTTCGGTCGTGAAATGGGATCAAAAGAAATTACAGAAAAAGCAGCAACGGCTGCAAAAAATCGCCCAAGAAGCGGCGGAGCAGTCCCAACGGCAGATCGCGCCAGCCATCACGCTGCTGGATAACGCCAAAGCATTTTGGCAAAGCCTCAGTCAGTATGATGCGGTCCTAGTGGCTTATGAAGAATCAGCCAAGCAAGGAGAAGCGGCGATGCTGCTGCAAGTGATCACCGCATTGCCTGTTGGCAGCAAAGTTTTAGCGATCTTTGGTCCAGAAGGCGGTCTGACCCCCTCCGAAATCGAAGAAGCCCAGCAAAACAACGCCAAATTATGCGGGTTAGGCCCTCGAATTTTACGAACAGAAACAGCACCGTTTTATTTTTTAAGTGCTGTCAGTGTGCTAACGGAATTAAAGAGGATGTGAGTTGATGAATAAGAACCAAGAAGCAATCAGTGTCCGTTTGTTGACGGCCGATCTGACCGACTGGGTCTTGAAGGATTTTATCAATCAATATAAGACGACCTTAAAGGAAGTCGTCGTTTTGCCTAGTGCCATTCGGCGAGCGAAAATCTTGGCACAAGGCTCTTCCCTACAAATCGGCGCAGTGATCGATTACCCCCTTGCCCAAGGAACACTGGCAAAGGTGGCGTTTGAAATTGGTCGGGCGTTTATGGAAGGCGCCGATTTTTTGGAAGTCTGGCTGCCAGCTTCTTCCTTCATGGAAAATGATCGTGGCTTTGCGGAGCTGACTGAAACGATCCGCTCCTTGACCTTGACAGGAGGAGAGATCCGCTTAGCTGTGCAAACCGAGATCATGAATGAATTGACGAAGATCCAAGTAGCACAACGCTTGAAAGAAGAAGCTTGGCCAAAGATTGTGTTAGGGCAAAAACAACCACTAGCAGAAGCATTGCATGACGTGAGCTTGTTTTCCTTAGATGGCGGCAGTCAACTGTCGATCCAGATCAATCCTGACACAGTAGATGAACAAGCGCTGCAATCACTACAGGCTGCTGGCGCTGAGAAAATCGGGCTCTCGTATCATGTTTTTGAAGAATTGCTTAAGGACCAGCCGTCGCCCGATGTGCTTTGAACAACAGCGATTGAAAAATAGCTGAAAAATTTGTATAATAATACTACTAAATAAGAACTGCAGGTTAGACAGGAGTCCCATGCTTAGAACGTTTGTCCGCAAGGCTTTGGGTGCGTGACGAAACGTTAACAGCGACTTCTGTCTGCCTTTTTGATAGCACAAAAAAGAAAAGCAGGAGGCGGAATGAATGGCAAAAGAAGTTATATTGACCGGGCCCAATGTCATCAAATTGGTCGCTCATTATATGAGTGAAGAACATGTTGCCTTTGTCCAAAAAGCATTAGATTACGCGACAGAAGCCCACAAAGAACAATTCCGTAAATCCGGCGAGCCTTACATTATTCATCCAATCCAAGTTGCGGGGATCTTGGCAGAATTGCAGATGGATCCTCATACCGTTGCAACTGGGTTTTTGCATGATGTCGTCGAAGATACCGATGTGACGTTAGCCGATCTGAAAGAAGAATTCGGTGCCGATGTAGCGATGCTAGTGGATGGCGTGACCAAGCTGGGTAAGATCAAGTACAAATCTCATGAAGAACAATTAGCAGAAAATCATCGAAAAATGTTGATCGCCATGGCGCAAGATTTACGGGTCATCATGGTCAAACTGGCTGACCGTTTACATAATATGCGTACGTTGAAACATCTGCGGGAAGACAAACAACGCCGCATCGCCCAAGAAACGATGGAAATCTATGCCCCATTGGCTCATCGTTTAGGGATCAGCCGCATCAAATGGGAATTAGAAGATATTTCTTTGCGTTATTTGAATCCACAGCAATATTACCGAATCGTGCATTTGATGCAGACAAAGCGAGAAGAACGGGAATCTTACGTTTCTGAAACCGTAGAAGAGATTCGAATCGCCACCGAGGAACTAGATATCTATGCTGAGATCTATGGCCGACCAAAGCATATTTACTCGATCTATCGCAAGATGAAAGACCAAAAGAAACAGTTCAATGAAATCTATGATTTGTTGGCGATCCGAGTGATCGTTGACTCCATCAAAGATTGTTATGCGGTTTTGGGAACGATCCATACAAAATGGAAACCAATGCCTGGACGGTTCAAGGATTATATCGCGATGCCAAAAGCCAACATGTACCAATCGCTGCATACGACGGTCATTGGTCCCAAAGGCAATCCTGTCGAGATCCAAATTCGGACCCATGAAATGCATGAGATCGCTGAATTTGGGGTTGCTGCACACTGGGCCTATAAAGAAGGCAAGACCGAAAAAGTCAGAGCCGACAAGATGACCCAACAAGTTGGCTGGTTCCGAGAAATCTTGGAACTACAAGATGAAAGCTATGATGCTTCTGAATTTATGGAAGGTGTCAAAGGCGATATTTTCAGCGACAAAGTCTATGTTTTCACGCCAAAAGGTGATGTGACGGAGTTGCCTCAAGGCTCCAGTCCACTGGATTTTGCTTATAGCATCCATACCGACATCGGTAACAAAACCACCGGCGCCAAGGTCAACGGCAAGATGGTCCAATTGGACTACAAGTTAAAAAATGGGGACATTATCGAGATCTTGACCTCACCAAATTCCTTTGGTCCAAGCCGCGACTGGGTCAAACTAGTGGCTACCAGCAAAGCGAAGAACAAAATCAAACGATTTTTTAAAGCCCAAGATCGTGATGAAAACATCATCAAAGGGCATGAGGCAGTGGTTCGTACCTTACAAGATATGGGCTTTGTCCCGAAAGAATTTTTGACGAAAAGCAAAATGGCGGAAGCCTGCGAACGGTTCAATTATCAAACAGAAGATGATCTATTTGCCTCTGTCGGCTATGGGGAAGTTAGTCCCACGACTTTAGCCAACCGTTTGACCGAAGAAGAACGGCGCGAGAAACAAATCGAGAAGCAAAAGCAGCAAGTCCAAGAGATGATCAATCAACCGACGAAAAAAGAACCAGAAAAAATGAAGGTTCGTCACGAAGGCGGCATTGTCATTGAAGGGGTCGATAACTTGTTGATCCGTATCTCCCGCTGCTGCAATCCGGTCCCTGGAGATTCGATCGTCGGCTACATTACCAAAGGTCGAGGAATCTCGATCCACCGTAGCGATTGTCCCAATGTTCAAAACAAAGACGCCGCGAACCGTTTGATCGATGTTGAGTGGGAAGATGCCACCGACATCAACAAAGAATACGATGCCGATCTTGAGATCTACGGCTATGATCGTTCTGGGTTGCTCAATGATGTCTTACAGACAGTCAACACTGTCACGAAGCGCTTAGTGAGTGTCGAAGCCAAAACCAACAAAGACAAAATGGCAACGATCCGCATCACGGTGGCGATTCAGAATTTGACCCATTTGAAATCGATCGTTGATAAGATCAAGCAGATTCCAGATGTTTACAGCGTCAGACGTACGAAGGGATGAGAAAGAATGCGGGCAGTGATCCAGCGAGTCAGTCAAGCAAGTGTGTCGATTGAGGAGAATATCGTCGGTGCGATCCAACAAGGGTTTATGGTTTTATTGGGGATCACCCATGAGGATACAGGCGACGATGTGGCTTATCTCGTAAGAAAAATCAAAAATCTGCGGGTTTTTGAAGACGAAGAAGGTAAAATGAATCGGTCACTGGAAAGTATAAATGGCGCCGTCTTGAGTATTTCACAGTTCACCCTCTATGGGGAGACCAAGAAAGGCAATCGCCCCAGCTTCATTCAAGCGGCACCGCCAAGTATTGCGATCCCGCTTTATGAAGCTTTTAATGAAGGCTTAAAAGCAGAAGGGATCACTGTTGCTACTGGAAAATTTGGTGCAGATATGCAAGTCGCCTTGGTCAATGATGGCCCGGTGACGATTGTGATCGATACGAAAGAAAAATAAGTGATACAAAACGAAGGATTTTCTCGCTGGGAAAGAGTGAGAGAATTCCTTCGTTTTTTTATACGCTCGAAAGCGCCAAGCATTTTTGATGGAATCCAAGTAAAATTTAATTTGAAATCGGGAAATCTTACAAAACTGTTAGCAAAAATTCCATTCTTTTATTTGTTATTTAACATCTTTTTCTTGTTCTTTTATAAGGGTTTTTAAATGGAAATATCGTTTGTACTCGTTTTTTAATATTTTAAATTCGAAAAACGACCCTTTATTGCGATTGTTCTTGAGGGAGAAGTATGGAATAATTGTTAAAAAATAATGTCACTGGAGGAAAAAACAATGAACTTTTGGCAGCGTGCATTAAAAAGTATCACCAGAAGAAAAGGGAAATCATTTATTTTATTTTTAGTTCTATTTATTCTAGGCAATGTGATCGCTGGTGCTGTAGCAATTCAACAATCCACTGCCAACGTGGAGCGAGAGACGAAACGCAAAATGGGGAACGTAGCTACGGTGGAAATGGATTGGGAAGGTTTTGATAAAGACCATGCGGATGTTTCGGAGGAAGAACGGTCTCAAGAGGATTTTTATCCGAAACCACCAGCGCTGGATGTTTATAAGCAAATCGGTCAGTTAAGCTATGTCAAACAATATGACTATCAAATGATGGGCAGTTTAGAAACGAAAGAACTGAAAGCGTATGTACCAGAAGATGGTTCAATACAGATGGGCGGTCAATATTTCACATTGAAAGGCGGCAATTTGACACAGCCAATAGATATGCAAGAAGGGTTGATTCGTCTCGATGAAGGCGAAGGCCTAACGGAAAAAGATTTAAATGAACTGACGAATGCGGTATTGATCAGTAAAGAAGTTGCTGAACTGAATAACTTGAGCGTTGGTGATCAGTTGGTTTGGGATATCCGGACAGATATCATGATGGGCGGTGGAAGCGAGATCGTGGATGACGAAGAAAACGATGGCACAGAAGAAACTAGTGATGACAGCAACAGCGCCAGCTTTGATTATCCTGTGACGATCGCTGGAATTTTTTCGGTAGTTAAAAAAGATCAGAGCAATCAAAATGATTCATCGGATCAAAGTGGTAGTCAAAACTCCGATACGATATGGCAAGTGATGGATCAAATCAATACGTTTTATGCTAGTAATAATCTAGTCCTCGATTACACTAAGATTCAAGCAGAGAAGGTTTGGGGTGAAACAATCGATGAAGATGCAGATAACTTTTATCAACCGATCTTTGTCCTAAATTCAACGGATGACGTCGAAGCCTTTAAACAAGAAGCTGGTGCGTTATTGCCCCAATACTACCGCGTCGTTGCCAATACGGATCAATACGAGCAGATCGCCGGTGGTTTTACTCGTTTAGGAGTGATCGCAAATTACATCGTGATCATTGCATCGATCGCTACCATCTTTATCATTTCCTTAGTGGTCTTGCTTTTCTTACGAGATCGGAAACAAGAATTAGGCATCTATCTTTCCTTGGGGGAAAGTCGGGGGAAAGTCATTGGTCAGATCGTGATTGAAGTCTTGCTGGTTAGTTTAGCCGCATTGCTATTGTCCTTAGTGACCGGGAACTTATTAGGTGGTGCCGTTTCAAATACCTTGATGCAAAACGATTGGATGAGCAATCAAAATGAGATGGGCGGTGTTTATTATGGCAGTATGATGGCAGCTAATATTGATTACATGGATATCAAAAATGCTTATCAAGTATCCTTCTCAGCCGGCTACATCATCACGTATCTGCTGTTAGGTCTAGGAACTGTCTTACTCTCAGCGATTTTACCGCTATTGTATATTTTACGCTTGAATCCAAAAAAAATCATGATGTAGGAGGAACCAACGATGACTTTATTAGAAACGAAAGCAGTCGATTACTATTACCAAGACGGCGATCAGCGCCGCTATATACTGAAAGAGACCTCTGTTTCTTTTGAAAAAGGGACTTTCTATGCCATCTTAGGACAATCTGGTTCGGGAAAAACGACGTTTTTATCCTTGATCAGTGCGTTGGATAGTCCGAAAAGCGGTCAAGTACTTTATGAAGGCACCGATATCGAAAAAATCGGGCATGAGAATTATCGCCGCGACGACATCAGTATCATTTTCCAAAGCTATAATCTGATTCCCTATTTGAGTGCAGTCGAAAATGTCTTAGTGCCGATGGCGATTACGAAAAATCAGCTGCCAGACAATCAACGAGAAGTGGCGTACAATTTGCTGGATTATATAGGCATCACTAAAGAAAAAGCCGATCGTCTCGTCAATCAATTATCTGGTGGGGAACAACAACGGGTAGCGATCGCCCGGGCGTTAGCCACCAATGTCGATATCATTTTAGCAGACGAACCAACCGGGAATTTGGATGAAGAAATGGAACAAGAAATCATCGATATCTTTAAAGAGCTGGCACACGTCCACAACAAATGTGTGATCGTCGTGACCCACGCCAACGAGATCGCTCAACAAGCGGATGAAGTATTGTATTTACGTAAAGGTGTGTTGAGCAAACATGAGTGATTTTTTATCAAATTTTAGCCCGGACAACTATGATGGCAAAAAGAAACCCACGCCCGATCACGAGAAAAAACCCAGCGAACCTGTCGTAGATCAAAACGCAAGTAGCGCGGAGCAAGCGGGCAAACCAGCAGAGCCGACGACGGTTCACCAATCAGAAGAGTCGACCGCTAGTGAGCCACTGAGTCGTTCGGCAGCCCGTCAACAAACACAGACGACTGAAGCAAAAGCGGCGAGTTCTTCGACGGAGAAGGTAGCATCAAAGGAACCAGTCAGCCGGTTTGGGAAAGAAGAAACGGAATTTGATCCGACCTACAAAAAGCGTAAGCAGAAAAAAATCTTGCTAATTGCCCTACTGACCGCCTTGGCGGTTGCCGTGATTGGGATCGTCTACTATCAAATGACCCATGTGAAGGTGCCAGATTTCACTGCCCAAGATCTGTCAGAAGCGCGGACGTGGGGCATGGAAGAAGGCGTCGCTATCAAAGTAGAGCAAGAATATGATTTTGACAAAGACGTCAACCAAGTGATTGACCAAAGTGTTGACCCTGACAAAAAGATCAAGAAGGGTGCCACATTGACACTGACGGCGAGTCTCGGGCCTGATCCTGAAGAACGCTTAGAGCTGCCAGATTTTTCAGCGATGCAAGTGACCGAAGCAAAAGAATGGATCGCCAGCAATAAAGCCGAGAACCTCTCTTTGATCGAACAATTTGACGACAATGTAGCAGCAGAAGCCTTTATTAAACAAGAGGCGGCCAACAAAGAGCTTGATTTGGCGGAATACAAACGCAAAGACCGTTTGAGTGTCTATTATTCAAAAGGGAAAGAAGTCTTTGAAAAAAATATTGAAGTACCTGATTTTACGGGCAAAGCCAAGAGTGAAGCTTCTGAATGGGCGAAAAAGAATGACTTGAAATACAAAGAAGAAACCGTCTTTTCTGACAGTGTCGCCCTGGATCTGGTGGTTTCACAAGAACCAGTCAAAGGCAGCAAACTCGCGAAAAAAGATGAATTTGTGGTGAAGGTCTCAAAAGGCCAAGCATTGACCGTTCCAGATTTTTCACAATACACGATCGAAGAAGCCCAAGGACTAGAATCGAAAATCCCGCTGCAAGTCAGCACAGTCTATTCCGATCAAGTGGCGTATGGTAGTTTCTTGAGCCAGTCGGAAGAAGCAGGCAAAGAATACAGCGAAAGCGATACTTTGCCAACCGTCAAAGTCGTCTACTCATTAGGCCGACCATATTTAAAAGACATCCGTTTCCAAGCAACGGAAGGCGACTTGCCAAAACTATTCTTTGATGAATACAAATCAAAAGGCGCCAATGTCTATTATGAAATCTACTATGTCGATTCGGCGGAACCAAAAGGAACCGTTGTTGAAATGAGCCGCTACGGCGAGTTTATTCCCCTAGAAACGTGGATCACCATCGGGATCAGCCGCGGCAATCTGCAAGGCAGTACCCAAACGCCTCCAGTAGAGGATGGGGGCGACGATGTCGATGAACCGATCAGTACCGCTGGTTCAAACGCTACCGAATAATCCTTACTAAGTGCTTTTTCAAACCGCATCAAAAAAGCAAGCATCCTTCTTTTTGGAAGGGTGCTTTTTACTTACTAATTGTAAAAAAAACACAAGCGAGCCGCTTGAAATCGCTGGGTCGATAAAGTAAACTTGATGGTAACGATAAAAAATGGCTCCGCAGTGCCATCTATAGAAGGGACGAAACAAATGATAAAAAAATTACTCGCGAATGTTGGCAGCTATAAGAAGGACAGCTTGCTGACCCCTGTGTATGTAGCAGGAGAGGTTGCCTTAGATGTCATTATGCCCCTGATCATGGCCATGATGATCGACCAAGGGATCGAAAAAGGAGACGCCGGTGTGATTCTAAGAGATGGCGGCTTGCTTTTTTTATGTTCCTTGATCGCATTACTTTTAGGAACGCTTGGCGGACGAACGGCAGCGATCGCTTCGGCTGGTTTTGCCCGCAACCTGCGGCACAATCTGTTTCGCCGAATCCAAGATTTTTCCTTTTCAAACATTGACCGCTTTTCTTCCTCCAGTTTGATCACCCGCTTGACCACTGACGTGACCAACGTCCAAAATGCTTACCAAATGATTATTCGTATTCTGGTCCGTAGTCCGTTAGTTCTGATTTTTTCACTTGCAATGGTTAGCACCATCAGTCCAGAACTTATGACGATCTATCTGGTTGTTTTACCGATCTTAGCGATTGGTCTGGCTTTAGTTATACGTTTTGCCCACCCGCTGTTTCTAAAAGTATTCCGCATTTATGACCGCCTGAATAATGTGGTGCAAGAAAATTTACAAGGGGTTCGCGTCGTGAAATCGTATGTCCGGGAAGAACAGCAAGAAGAACTGTTTGGCGAAGTGTCCACCGATGTTTATCGGAATTTCACGCTTGCGCAACGAATCGTCTCTTTCAACATGCCATTGATGCAATTTTCTGTCTATACGTGTATGCTGCTCCTGTCATGGTTTGGTGCCCAGCTGATCGTGGAACAAAGCAGCCTGACCACTGGGGAGTTAGTCAGCATGTTCAACTACACGATGCAGATTTTGATGAGCTTGATGATGATGTCGATGGCTTTCGTGCAGATTTTGATCGCACGAACGTCGGCAGAACGGGTCGTAGAAGTATTAGATGAAGAAAGTGACTTGAAAAATCCCGCCGATCCAGTCAAAGAGATCAAAGACGGCTCCATCGTTTTTGAGAATGTCGGCTTTAGTTACGCCAATGACAAAAACAAGCTGGCGCTGACGGATGCAAATCTGCGTATCGAATCCGGGGAAGTCATTGGAGTCATTGGCGGGACCGGGAGCGGAAAATCCACCCTCGTCCAGCTGATCCCGCGCTTATATGATGTGATTGAAGGGCGTGTCATCGTCGGCGGTCATGATGTTCGCGACTATGATTTAGAAGCATTGCGGGACCAAGTAAGTATGGTCTTGCAAAACAATGTCCTTTTCAGCGGCACCATCAACGACAATTTACGTTGGGGCAATGAAGAAGCGTCGGATGAAGAGATCCAGCGCGTGGCAACGATCGCACAAGCCGATCCCTTCATTCAAGAATTTCCGGATAAATATGAAACGCAGATCTCACAAGGAGGAAACAATGTTTCTGGTGGACAAAAACAACGGTTGACGATTGCTCGTGCCTTGTTGAAGAAACCGAAAATCTTGATCCTCGATGATTCTACCAGTGCCGTCGATACCAAAACCGACCGCAGTATTCGTGAAGGCTTGAAACGAGAAATCCCTGGAACGACGACGATCATTATTTCCCAACGGATCAATTCGATCGAAGACGCCGATCGGATCATCGTAATGGATGATGGCAAAATCAACGGCATCGGTACCCATGAAGAATTATTGGCAAACAATGCCATCTATCAAGAAGTGTACCATTCGCAGCAGAAAGGATTTGGTGAAGGTGAAGAATAGACAAGCAGCAAATCCCAAGCGCACATTGAAACGCTTATTGCGGACGATGTTTGGCGACTACAAAGGACAACTTCTATTCGTCGTTGTTATGATCTTATTAAGTGCCTTTGCCAACGTTCGCGGTTCGTTGTTTTTACAAGTCGTGATCGACGATCATATCACACCGCTTTTAGGGCAAGCCAATCCTGATTTTGGCGGTTTGTTTCGGGCGATCGTTCAAATGGCGATCATCTACCTGATTGGGATCTTGGCCGCACTGATCTATAACTTTATGATGGTCAAGATCAGTGAGGGGACGCAGAAAAAAATCCGTGACCAAATGTTTACGCATATGCAGTCTCTACCCGTCGGTTACTTTGATGCCCGCTCAGATGGCGACATCATGAGTCACTTTACCAACGATACGGATACGTTGCGCCAAATGATCTCCCAAAGTATTCCAAACTTGATGATGGCGGCGGTAACCTTTTGTTCTGTCTTTATCGCCATGTTCTCCATCAGTGTCCCATTGACTTTGTTCGTGATGCTGTCGATTATTTTGATGCTGAATGTGATCCGCATCATTTCTCGCCGCAGCGGCCGCTTCTTTGGCGCACAGCAACGAGATTTAGGCGCTGTCAACGGGTATATCGAAGAAATGATGCACGGGCAAAAAGTCGTCAAGATCTTCAATCATGAAAAAATCGTCATGGAAGAATTTGATGCCTTAAATGACCAACTACAAGAAAGTGCCACTAAAGCCAATGTCAATGCCAATACCTTGATGCCGATCATGATGAACTTACTGAATGTCCAATATGTCTTGATCGCCATCATTGGGGGCCTGTTTGCCATCAATGGTGTTTCTGGCCTAACGGTCGGGATGATCGCTTCTTTCTTGCAGCTGAGCCGTTCATTAAATGGTCCTATCAGCCAGGTGTCACAACAAATCAACTTTGTGATCATGGCGTTAGCTGGTGCCGAGCGGATCTTCCATCTATTAGATGAAACGCCAGAAATCGATCATGGCTACGTCACACTGGTCAATGCCAAATGGTCGCAAGGTCAGCTAGTTGAAACCAAAGAACGAACAGGCACGTGGGCGTGGAAACATCCCCACGAGGATGGGACCATTACCTATACGGAAGTGACGGGAGACGTGCGATTTGAAGATGTTGATTTCGGCTATGTCGACAATCAACTGGTCTTACATGATATCAATCTGTATGCAGAGCCTGGGCAAAAAGTTGCTTTTGTTGGTGCCACAGGTGCTGGTAAGACAACGATCACCAATTTGATCAATCGGTTCTACAACATCCAAGACGGGAAGATTCGTTATGATGGCATCAATATTGAAAAAATCCATCTTGAATCCCTGCGCCGCTCCTTAGGGATCGTGTTGCAAGACACCCATTTGTTTACTGGAACGATTCGCGAGAATATTCGCTTCGGAAAACTGGATGCTAGTGATGAAGAAGTGCTGGCAGCTGCGAAATTAGCCAATGCCGACATGTTTATCAACCACTTGCCAGAAAAATACGACACCGTGATCACGGGCGATGGCGAAGGGCTTTCCCAAGGGCAACGTCAGCTGTTGGCAATTGCGCGGGCAGCGATCGCTGATCCGCCAGTGATGATCTTAGACGAAGCCACCTCAAGCATCGATACCCGTACAGAGCGGATCGTCCAATCAGGGATGGACCGTTTGATGTCTGGACGGACCGTGTTTGTGATTGCTCATCGATTGTCTACGATCCAAAACTCCGATGCCATCATGGTGATGGATCATGGCCGTATCATTGAGCGGGGGACTCATGAAACGCTATTGGCGGAAAAAGGCACCTATTATCAGCTCTATACTGGAAAAATCGAATTGGATTGATCCTGCCATGGCTACGGATTGAAGCTGCAGCGACTGGCGATCTACCTATTTTTCCCTTGTTTGCAACGACCGATTGGCAGTAAGCCAGTCGGTTTTTTTGCGCAGCTCGAAAAAATGGTATACTGTCACTGAGACAGCCGCACAACGGCGGCAGCACGTCAGCAGTTGTGCTGCGAAAAATGGATTCCATGAGGTGAAAACATGAAACTAGCATTGGCAAAGATCGTTTTAGATGATGAGTGGTATGAAGTGGTCCAATCGGAAAAAGGGTTAGTTTATTTTGGTCGGCAGCAGGATCATCATGAATTACTCAAGTTCTTTCCATTGGCTGAAATCAGTAGTACAGCTGACCTTGATCCAGTAATTGAAGCGCAGCTGCAAGCGTATTTTGCAGGGGAACCAGTGACATTTACTTTTGCGTTTGATTTTGTCGGGACACCGTTTCAACAAACCGTTTGGCAAGCACTGACCCAAATTCCTTATGGGCAAACCACTACGTATAGTGATTTGGCGCTGCGCATTCAACGACCGACTGCTGTCCGCGCTGTCGCAAATGCAGTGGGGCGTAACCCGATGATGATCGTGGTTCCTTGTCATCGGGTGTTAGGAAAAAACGGGCGCTTGACGGGGTATCGGGGCGGGTTAGCAACCAAACGCCGACTACTGCAACTGGAAGGGATTCCGTTTAAAGAGTAAGGGAAGCAAACTATTTATAGTAAAAAATACTAAAAAGCAATATCATTTCCTTTTTTCTCTGGTATAATAAAATTGATTCCGGTTACAAGAAGGGGTGGAGGAAATGAACATCGTTGATTTGCAAAATGGTTCTGATATTCGAGGAATTGCGATCGCAACAGAAAAAGAGCAGGTGACACTGACAGAGCAAGCGGTTCGGCAAGTTGCTTCGGGCTTGCGCAACTGGTTGGCAACAAAGGGCAGCGGTCCTTTTCGCGTGGCAGTCGGTCGTGACAGTCGCTTGAGTGGCGAAGCACTGCAAGAAGTGTTGACGGCACAGCTGCAGCAAGAAGGCGTGGCAGTGATCGATTGCGGCTTGGCAACGACACCTGCCATGTTTATGAGTACACAGTTTGCGGATTTCGACTGTGATGCTGGTGTGATGCTGACAGCGAGTCATTTGCCTTATTACTTTAATGGAATAAAAATTTTCAGCCGCCAAGGCGGTGCCGAAAAAACGGATATCCACTATATTTTGACCCACACTACCGTTCATGAGGCAGCGGAAAAAGGAAGCTATCAGCAAAAAGACTTGCTGACGCCTTATGCCCAAGATCTACTGCAAAAAATTCGCCAAGGGATGGGAACCAATGAGGAAAAACCTTTGGCTGGATTAAAGATCATTGTTGATGCAGGCAATGGTGCCGGCGGCTTTTTTGCTGAAAAAGTGTTGCTGCCGTTGGGAGCAGATACGAATGGCTCGCAATTTTTAGAACCGGATGGGCATTTTCCCAATCATATCCCGAATCCAGACAATAAAGAGGCAATGGCAAGTATTCGCGAAGCCGTCTTGCGGGAACAAGCTGATTTAGGCATTATTTTCGATACCGATGTCGACCGCTCGGCGGTCGTGACCAAAAGCGGTGAGCCCTTGAACCGCAACAATATGATCGCTGTATTAAGCAAGATCATCTTAGCGGAACACCCTGGCACGCGTATCGTCACCAATTCGCCAACCTCTAATCATTTAAAAACCTTTATCGAAGCACTGGGAGGGCAGCAAGTACGCTATATTTCTGGCTACCGCAATGTAATCAACAAAGCGATCGAATTGAATGAAGCAGGACTGGACACACAGTTAGCCATCGAAACCAGCGGGCATGCCGCGTTTAAAGAAAATTTCTTTTTAGATGACGGGGCGTACGTGATCGCCAAGCTCTTGATGATGCTGCCTCAATTGCAACAGCAAGGCACGACACTGGATGAGCTGATCGCGGCGTTGCAACAACCCGCCGAGACCCAAGAATTGCGCTTTGCGATCCAACAAGCCGACTATCAAGACTATGGTCGCCAAGTGATCGCGGATTTAGCCGATCATTTGCTGCCAGGTTGGCAGATCGATCCAGAAAATGAGGAAGGCATTCGCATCAACTTGACAGCGCCCTATGGCCAAGGCTGGTTCTTGCTGCGAATGAGCCTGCACGAACCACTGCTGGTGCTGCAGATCGAAAATGATGAAGCGGGTCATCTACCGGCAGTCGTTCAAGCGATCGGTCGCTTCCTATCGCAGTATGAAGCCATCGATCAAAGCAAACTGACACAGTTTTTAGCACAGCAACCAAAAATTTGAAGAAAAGCAGGGAACTAAAATGGTGATCTTGATGCTGCTGATCATGGCAGTGACGTATGGTGTGAATTTTTTCTTGTTTCGTTACTTGAACAAACGACCAAAAATCGATGTCGTTGAACGGTTATCGATGTTATTAGGTGTCAACATGAGTGTGCTTTTTTTCGATGGAATCTTATTGTTTATCGGTAAATTACTGATCGAGACGGTAGAGATCATCGAATAACCCAATAGACATTTTTGCTTTGCCTCGCCACTGGCTTCTACCGTCAGTGGCGAGGTTTTTTAGGGTTTGCTAAAAACGGCGATTAATGTTCGCATTCGTTTTTGATATTTGATAAAGTAAAGAGGAGAAAATTACACAAAGTGAGGGAATTCACGGATATGGCAAAAATAATGGTAGTAGAAGATGAAGCGGTGATTCGCCAACTGATTATCGAAGAACTAGAAAAATGGCAGTTTGAGACCTTTGGCACGACGGATTTCCATCAAGTGTTGACTGACTTTGAAGAACAAGAGCCCCAACTGATTTTACTGGATATCAACTTGCCGGTTTTTGATGGCTACTATTGGTGTCAAAAAATCCGCGAAGCTTCCAAAGTACCAATCATTTTTATTTCTAGCCGCAATACCAATATGGATATGATCATGGCCATGAATATGGGAGCGGACGATTTTGTGACAAAACCTTTTGAGATCGACGTTCTGATTGCAAAAATCAATGCGCTGCTGCGCCGTTCCTACAACTATGTAGAAAGTAGCAGTGAAACGTTAGTGCATAACGGTTTGACCCTCAATATCGACAACAGCAGCATGTATATCAATGGCGAAAGCATCGATCTTAGCAAAAACGAATACCGCCTGCTGTATATTTTGATGAAAAATCACGGCAAGATTTTAAGTCGGGAAAAACTCTTGCGGGCCTTGTGGGATGATGAGCGATTTGTAGACGACAATACCTTGACGGTCAATATCAATCGTTTGCGACGAAAAATCGAACAAGCGGGGATGAACGGCTACATTGAGACCAAGGTTGGTCAAGGGTATATCGTACCATGACAAAGTGGCGGGTTTTGCGCAGTTTTTTGAAAGATCGTTGGCTGCTGTTTATCGGTTGGCTAGTCTTTTTCGTGTTGACGGTCTTAGTTTTTTGGCTGACTCCTCATTCCCCGATGGATTGGGGCACAGTCGGCTATCTCTTTTTGATGCAAAGTGTCTTGATGGTGTTCTTTTTAGCAGTCAGCTACTTATCTAAGCGGCGTTTTTGGCAAAAAATCACCCCCAAGCCTGGAGACAGCTTGCTGCAAAACTACTTGCAAGGAGCACGCTCGGCGGAAGAAGAACGGATCGAATCCTACATCAATCAGTTGATCCGAGAGCACCAAGAATTGATGCAGCAAGTCGTCAGCAATCAAGAAGAACAAAAGGAATACATCGATTCGTGGGTCCATGAGATCAAAGTCCCTTTAGCTGCATCACGATTGCTTTTGCATTCGATCGAATTTGATATTCCCGATGAAAAATTCATCTTACTAGAAAATGAATTGAACCGCATGAACGAATACGTCGAGCAAGTCTTATACGTCGCCCGCTTAGACAGCTTTTCAAAAGATTATCTGGTCCAAGAAATTTCATTGAAAGCCGTCATCCAGCCAGTTTTACGCAGTCAGGCCAATTATTTTATCCAAAAGAACCTGCACTATGCCGTTGAAGGCGAGGATCAGCAAGTGTTGACCGATGAAAAATGGCTCGGCTTTATCTTTCGACAGCTGGTCAGCAATGCCGTGAAGTACACACCACAAAATGGGCAGCTGACGATTCGGATCGAAAAAGATGCCCAAGGGACCTATCTCCACTTGCAAGATAGTGGGATTGGCATTCCTAAAGAAGACATGCGGCGCATCTTTGATAAAGGCTTTACGGGCGAAAATGGGCGCCAAACGGACACCCACTCGACGGGATTGGGGCTCTTTTTAGCGAAAAGTTTGGCGAAGGAATTAGGCATCGAGCTAACGGCTTCGTCGACAGTTGGAAAAGGAACCACCATGACGCTGTTCTTTCCATTGTTGAGTTATTATGAGGAAAAACGCTAATCTGCTTTTTTTCGAGTATCTTTTTGTGTTTTTTGACAAAAATCACTTGTCCCTAGAACGTTTTCACTGATACACTAAAGCCTGTGTTTAAAATTGAATGGTAAGGATGAATGAAATGGAGATACTCGTTGCATTAGTACCAATGTTTGCGTGGGGCAGCATTGGTTTAGTAAGTGCCAAACTTGGCGGGGATGCGAACCAGCAAACGCTTGGAATGACGATTGGTGCCTTTTTCTTTTCTCTGGTCGTATTTTTTGTGACGATGCCAGTGATTGATGGAAAGGTGATTTTGATCGGTCTTTTGTCTGGTCTTTTTTGGTCCGTCGGTCAAAATGGTCAATTCCATGGCATGAAATATTTAGGTGTGTCTGTTGGACTGCCGCTTTCAACCGGCATGCAGCTGATTTTAAATACAGTCGCTGGTGCATTGTTTTTTGCAGAATGGACACAGACCCGCGATTATGCACTAGGTGTTAGCGCATTGATCTTGTTGGTGATCGGGGCGTATCTGACCGCTCGTCAAGATGGCGAAAGTCCGGTAGAAGCTGGCAGCAAGATGCTTGATTTTCCTAAAGGATTTCGGGCATTGATTTCATCAACGATCGGTTACGGCGCCTATACGATTTTGATTACTTGGGCAGGATTGGACCCCATGGCGATTATTTTGCCACAAAGTGTCGGGATGCTGATCGGTGCCAGTCTATTTGCTTTAAGGAAGACGAAGGTCGACCGTTTTGTAGGGAAAAATACTTTGTCAGGGTTGTTATGGGGCATCGGAAATGTCTGCATGCTGATCACGGTTCAGCAAGTTGGACTCGCGGTGGGCTTCTCATTGTCGCAGATGGGGATCATCATTTCAACGCTAGGCGGGATTTTTATTCTCGGCGAAAAGAAAACCAAGAAAGAACTGCGTTATGTGATGATTGGTTGTCTGCTGGTGATTATCGGTGGTGTTTTGCTGGGGTATATGAAAGCAACATAAACTTATATTTTTGAGGAGGAGTTATGGATTTATTTCGAAAAAAAGTCATACAACGGGAAAGTGTGACGAATTTAAAAAAAGAGTTGAAGTTAAAAGATTTGATTATGTTGGGGATCGGCGCCATTATCGGCACAGGTATCTTTGTTGTTACAGGGACTGCTTCTGCTGAGTATGCCGGACCGGCATTGATTCTTTCCTTTGTTGTAGCTGGTATCGTTGTTGTGTTATCAGGGCTTTCTTTTGCGGAATTTGCTTCTCGGATCCCTGTTTTAGGGGGCGCCTATTCGTATCTGTATGTCGTTTTTGGTGAATTTACCGCGTGGCTGGCAGGCTGGTTTTTGATTTGCGAGTTCTTATTGGCCGTTTCTTCGGTGGCATCTGGCTGGTCAGGCTATGTGCAAGGCTTCTTGGCCAGTGCGGATATCCATTTACCAACCGCTTTGACGGGCGGTTATGATCCAAGCAAGGGGACCTACATTGATCTGATTGCTGGTTTAGTCATTATTTTTGTAACCTTGTGGGTCAGCCAAGAAGCGAAAAAAGCGTTGCGTTTGAATAATGCCATGGTATGGGTGAAATTCGGCGTGATCCTCTTGTTTATCGTCTTTGGTGCCTTTTTCGTGGAACCAGACAACTGGCAGCCCTTTATGCCCTTTGGTTTTTCAGGCGTCTTTAATGGTGCAGCGTTAGTCTTCTTTGCTTTTCTTGGCTTTGATGCCGTCGCAATGGCGGCGGAAGAAGTTGAAGATGCAAAGAAAAATGTCCCTCGGGGGATCATTGGTTCCATTGCGATCGCAACAGTCCTTTATATCATTGTCACACTGATCATGACGGGAATCGTGCCGTTTACTGAATTAGGAGTCAATGATCCGGTGGCTTTTGCGATGCGTTATGTCGGTCATGGAGTGGTCGGATCAATCATTTCCGTAGGGGCGATCTTGACCTTATTAACAGTGACGATCGCTATGATGTACTCTTTGGCGCGTCTGTTATATGCCATCAGTAAAGATGGGTTATTGCCAAAAACCATGCAAGCCATTGATCCAAAGCATCAAACACCAAAGAAAGCGACCTACATCGCTGGTGTTTTTGCTTTCTTCTTTGCGGCAGCTTTCCCATTGAATATCTTGGCAGAATTGACCAACATTGCGGCATTGTCGTATATGATCTTAATGTCCTTAGGAATCATCAAGCTGCGGAAGATGATGGGCCCACCTACTAAAGGCGAATTCAAAGTACCACTGGTACCGTTATTGCCTTTGTTGTCCGTTGCCAGCTGTCTCTTCTTGATGACCCGTCTACAAACGGCGACCTGGATCGTTTTTGGGATCTCCTTAGTGATCGGAATCGCGATCTATTTTGTATATGGCTATCGTAACAGCGAATTAAATGAGAAAATTGACGAATAGGATTGTGAAAAGGCAAAGACCCAGATGTGGTCTTTGTCTTTTTTTGTTAACTATAGCAAAGCCTCCCAAAGAAATCTTTTGGGAGGTATGTTCTTTTGTCATTCACATTCTGATGATTGCTGGAGTCGATCATTGAAACAACAGTCTTTTTTATCAAACGTTCCCTAGGATTCTGCTTTTTTTGAAAAAATTTGCAAATGACAGATTCACTAAAGGTTCATCCAGTATGCTTTTGTTAGAGAAAAAAAGAGAGGATGTTGGCAAGTGAATTATATGAAACGAGCATGGCTGAGTGTGACGAGAAAGCGAGGGAAATCTGCGATATTGTTTGCTGTTATTCTGATATTAGGAAATGTGATCGCTGGCGCAATTGCGGTCAATCAATCGACTCAAAATGTCGAAAAGCAGATCAAAAATCAATTAGGCTCATTGGCCACGATTGAGATCGATTATGAAAAGTTGGCAAATAGTGATGGTGGTGCGAGTATGGAGGAGATTCAGCCGCTGTCAGAGGACCTGATCAAGCAGATCGGTCAACGGTCCGAAGTCAAACAGTATGACTATTTACGAGAAACAGCGATTGCTGTTGAAAACTTCAAACCTTATCGTTTCAGTCCTGAAGAGGACGACGACAATGTCATGATTGTCGGAGGAATATCTCCTTGGGTTTATTTAACAGGAACCAATCTCTTAAAGCCGTTGGATTTTGAAGAAGATACGGTGGATTTAACACAGGGACGCTTTTTTACTGAAGAGGAACAGCGTACCGGAAAACGTGTGGGCTTGATATCGGAAGAGATGGCTCAGGAAAACGGCTTGACCGTGGGAGACACTATGGTCTTAGATGGTCAGTTTGTCGATTATTCGTCAGGGATGGACCCTGAAAAGCAAAAAGGCAATGATTACTCCATCGAAATCGTCGGGATATTTAAAAATACCAGCTTAGAAAAAGCAAATAATCAAGGACAAGATGGCATGGCCAGCTCGTTTGCATTTGATGATCGGCCCTTCAATCGTATCTATATGCCGAATGATGCCGTGAAAACGATTGTTGAAGAGGAACGTGCGGGACAGCAAGCGGCGTTTCCAGCGACAGATTTCGGTTCTGATGAGGAGTTCTTCACTCCACAATTCATTTTGAACCAACCAGAAGATGCAGAGCAATTCAAACAAGAGGTGACACCGCTCTTGCCAAATGGCTATAAGGTCAATGCCTCTACGGATGAGTATGACCGTGTGGGGACCAGCATGAATCGCTTATCACAGATTTCATCATATGTCGTAGTGATTGCGGTGATTGCTTCCTTGATTATTATCTCCTTGATCATTGTGCTGTTTACCCGCGATCGTAAATATGAGTTAGGTATCTACCTTTCGTTAGGAGAACGACGGAAATACGTGTTTGCACAGATCGTGCTCGAACTCCTGTTGATTGGTGTCAGTGCAATGTTGATCTCCTTGGTCACAGGGAATATGCTGGGCAAGATGGTTTCTGAATCTTTGTTATCCAGTAGTATGCTAGAGGCAAATCAAGCAGGGGTGGAGCAATTCTTTGTGGGTGTACCGAAAATCGATCAAGCAACGATCAACGAAGCGTTTCGCGTTCAATACACCCTGTCTTATATCATTGCCTTTTTAGCGACCGGGATCTTGACGATCTTGCTTTCGGCAGTGGTGCCGCTGTTGTATATTTTACGTTTGAATCCGAAAAAAATCATGCTGTAAGGAGCGAAGAACATGGCAATTTTAGAAACCAAAGAGATGACGTATTACTACCAAGATGGTGAGAATCGTCGTAAGATTTTAGATAAAACCAATATCTCCTTTGAAAAAGGTAAATTTTACACGATTTTAGGGAAATCAGGCTCTGGAAAGACCACCTTTCTTTCCTTGATCAGTGCATTGGATCAACCAACCGATGGGGAAGTATTTTTTGAAGGAAAAAATATCAAAACGATCGGCTATGAAGAGTATCGCCGCAACAAGATCAGTTTGATTTTTCAAAGTTACAACTTGATCCCTTATTTGACGGCATTAGAAAATGTCCTTGTTTCGATGGCGATCTCAGACAACAAGCTCCCCGATCAACACGATCAAATTGCGTATCGCTTGCTGGATTATATCGGAATCACCTCCACGAAAGCCGATCGTTTCGTCAATCAGCTCTCCGGTGGGGAACAACAGCGGGTCGCCATCGCTCGTGCCTTGGCGACCAATGTTGATATCATTTTAGCTGATGAGCCGACGGGAAATTTGGATGAAGGCATGGAGCAAGAAATCGTGGATATTTTTAAAGATTTAGCTACTTTACACAACAAGTGCATCATCGTAGTGACCCATTCGACTGAAATTGCCAAGCAGTCGGATCAGACATTTTATTTGAAAAAAGGTGAGTTGACGGCCTATGAGTGATTTTTTATCGAAGTTTGAAGAAGAACCGAAAGAGCCAGACAAGGAATCAGCTACAGCTAAAGCACCTTCTTCCCGGGCTTCCCGCAAAGAAAAAGGTTCAGCTTCTTTAGAAGAGGGGATCGAATACGATCCCTCCTTCAAAAAGAAACGGCGGAAAAAACGACTGCTGGGGATGGGTGCGTTACTCGGGTTACTTATACTCAGCGGCTTTTTATTTTTCCAATTGGCGTACGTCCGACTGGATAACTTTGTGGACAAAGAGATCTCAGAAGTCAGGGAATGGGCGGCGGAACATGATCTTGCGATCGATGTGACGCCTGCCTATGATGAAGCCCCAGCCAATCAAGTGATCGCCCAAGAAGAAGCCGCCAGAAGTCGAGTCAGAAAAAGAAGCACCCTGCATCTAACGGTGAGCCAAGGCCCAGATCCAGAAGAGAAATTGGCATTGCCAGACTTTATGGAAATGACGAGGGACGAGGCAGCAGAGTGGATCGAAAAAAATCAAGCCAGCAATTTGACGATCGTCGATGAATACCACGATGAGATCGAGGAAAAAGCACCGATTCGAGTAGAATTTACCAATAAAGAAGTCTCGCAAGAAAACTATCATCGTCGAGATGTCGGACGAGTCTTTTATTCCAAAGGCGAAGAAACCTTTGAAAAAGATATTGAAGTACCAGACTTTCGTGATAAAACCCGTGCAGAGGTAGAAACATGGGGGAAAGCCCATGAGCTGGAGCTTGAAATCAAAGAACAGGCTTCGGATACTGTGGAAGAAGGCAAAGTCATTGAACAAAGCGTGGCACCAAAAGAAAAAATCGCGAAACGGGATGCGTTTCAAGTAACGATTTCTCTAGGGAAAGGGGTCACCGTACCAGACTTTTCAACGATTTTACCAGATGATGCCCAGGCCGCTGTTGAGGGGGTCACTGTGCGGATGCGGATGCAGTTTACTCAGAGTCTGCCTTACGGACAATTGATCTCGCAAAGTGAGACCGCCGGGACCGTTTTAACCAGCAAAGATGACCAAGGCATTGAAGTCGTCTATTCAGCAGGTCAACCGTATATCAAAGATTACCGTCGAAGCGAGCTCCTTGAAGGGGATCTGCAAAAACTCTTCTTTGATGAATTCCGTTCAAAAGGGGCGAACATCAGCTATCAAGTCCGTTATGTCAATTCAGCAGAACCCTACGGGACAATCGTGGGGATGAGCAAGTTCAATCAGTTTTTACCGTTAGAAGATACGATCACTTTCGATATCAGCTTAGGCAATCAGACAGCCCCAGCGGCTACTGATCCAGAATAGCCGAGCGGATTTATCGATGACCTGCAAAAAGGAGGAAACCCATGCGTCATCAAGAGAATTTTCAAGACCTTAGGAAAAAGCTGTTTGTCTTTTTGTTAAGCGGTATGGTAGCATTGTTGCTACACATGTGGATTCATCAATCCAGCGAACACGTGCGGATCGTTTCAACAGAACGGTTTATTGGAGAACAATTGGAATGATCCTACAGGAATGATTGTGCTGACCGAAAAGTGATTGAAAAAAGAAATGATGAGTGTAAAAGGGGGACTGACCGATGCGGATCTTATTCGTAGAAGATGAGCCATCGATCGCAGAAGCGGTTGCCAGCTTATTGAAAAAACAGCATTATTCCGTTGATTTGGCGTATGATGGCGAGACTGGGTTGGACTACGCAGCAAGTGGGGTGTATGACCTTCTCGTTTTGGATATCATGCTGCCAAAAATCGATGGGATCACATTACTAAAGACGTTACGCAAGCAAAATATTCGCACGCCGATCATTATGTTGACGGCCAAAAGCGAAGTTGATGACAAAGTGCTCGGCTTGGATGCAGGGGCAGATGATTACTTGACGAAACCCTTTCAAATGAAAGAGCTGCTGGCACGGATTCGTTCGCTAGGCAGAAGAAAAGACTTGGATTATCAAGAAGACCAGTTAGCATTTGGCAATGTGGTCTTGGCGCGTAATGAGCTGCAGTTGGCTACGACGACCAATCAAGTGGTGCTGTCACCCAAAGAAATGAAACTGATGGAGCTATTTTTATCCAGACCTAAAGTGATTTTATCAAAAGAAACCATCATCAATAAGATTTGGGGCTTTGATCCCGATGTGGAAGAAAACCGCGTTGAGATCTATGTGTCTTTGCTGCGGAAAAAACTGACGCTGCTTGAAGCGGATATCGGCATTCGCACGATCCGCAATGCGGGGTATATTTTGCAGAGCAAGGAGCCGCCATGTTAAAAAAATTACGGAATAAAATGCTGTGGTTCAATATGGCGTTGATTTCAATCATTGTCTTAGGTGCCTTTACCTTTATCTATATTTTGAATGCCACCCAAATTGAAAACGAGATCCAATCATTGATCTCGCAAGAAGCCAACACCTTAGCTGCGGTACCTATGGATGAGGAGGAAGTACGGCAATCACTGACAGAACCTGAGTATCCAATGATGTTGACCATCACGAATAGTACCAGTGAGTTCAGAGAAATCGCTCTAGTCGACGTGGATCAAATGGATGTCGTGATTCAAAGTATTGATGAGAGCGTCGATCAAAACGAGCTTTATGAAGCATTGGTCGATGCAGCGGCGAAACAAGGGGAGATCCCTAACGAAGTGAAGGTGAATGGCCGAAATTGGCGGTATGCGCTCTTTTTGGTGACTTCCTTTAGTCATTATTCGATCAATCATGATTCGACGGGGGAATATTCCACTAGTATCAATAATTACGAGCCATTTTATCAAGTGCTGTTCTTTGACGTCACCGACTACAAAACCAGTCTAAGCAACTTAAGAACCACGCTTTTGATCATCGGGGTCTTAGCCTTAGTCAGTATTTATATCGCTAGCTTTTATGTCGCCAATCGAGCCTTACGACCAGTGGAACTGGCTTGGCGCAAACAAAAAGAGTTTGTCTCTAACGCTTCCCATGAGTTGAAAACACCACTGGCAATCATTCAAGTCAATGCCGAGGTATTAGCTGGCAGTCCAGAAGAAACCTTGGAAAGCCAAATGAAATGGCTGGAAAACATTCAGTTAGGTTCCGAACGGATGGATGAGCTAGTAAATAGCTTATTGATGCTGACCAAATTCGAAAGTGCCGAGCAAGAAGTCGTGCGTTCGGTGATCGATGCCAGTCAAGTCGTGCAAAGTGTTTATCAAAGCATGGAGGCCATTGCGTTGGAAAAAGGGATCCACTATCAGGAACAGATCGCTAAACAGGTGAGACTTGAAAGCAATGAGCAAGCCTTACGGCAATTGACCATGATTTTGGTAGACAATGCCTTGAAATATACACCTACTGGAGAAACCGTCACAGTGGCTCTCGTTGAACGCCAACGAAAAACGGTGCTGCAAGTGTCCAACAGTGGTTGCCCGATCCCAGAAGAAAAAATTCCCTATGTCTTTGATCGCTTCTACCGCGGGGATCCTTCTCGCAACCATCAAGACGGTGGCTATGGGTTAGGTTTAGCCATCGCCAAAGCCATCACAGAAATGCTGCAGGCGCAAATCAGTTTGACGGTGGATCAAGACGGCGTCAATCACTTTGAAGTTTCATTTCATTGAAAAATGAGCTTTGCCGATAGGAAATAAAAGATATGTTGCTGCGCTCATCAAACCTTTTGCCGCATTTCGAGAAAGTCTCGCTTCCTCGAAATGCGGCTATTTATGCAGCAAAACCCATTTTTTAGGAGAAGGGGGCACCAAGGGAAAAAAGTTTTTTTATTTCTCCTTGCAATTTTCACAAAGTTCGGCTATGATAGGTGTGTAATCGGTTACACAGGAGGGGAGCAACATGCCAACAATTAAAGATGTCGCCAATTTAGCTGGACTTTCCGTGGCGACAGTTTCAAGAGCCATGAATGGGACTGGCTATGTGAGCGAAAAAGCCCGTGAGAAAATCCATCAGGCAATCAATGAATTGAATTATTCCCCCAATGAAGTCGCACGTTCACTGTATCAGAAAAAGTCAAAATTGATTGGTTTGCTACTTCCAGATATATCCAACCCGTTTTTTCCGCTAGTAGCCAAAGGCGTCGAAGACTTTCTACAAAAAAAAGGCTATCAAGTCATCCTTGGCAACATTCAAGAAGACAATGAGAAAGCCAATGAATATTTACGTGCGTTTGAGCAAAACAATGTGGCGGGGATTCTTTCCGCTGTCGAAAATAAAAATCGTACCCAAAGCAATATTCCGACGGTCGTCTTGGATCGGATCGATCAAGATGTCGAATATGGGGTTTATTCGGATGACCTTCAAGGTGGCGAACTTGCTGCTGAAGCGATCTTAAAAGGTGACCCCAAAAAGGTAGTCGTGATTGCTGGGCCTGAATCTGTCACCCGTGCTCGGGATCGTTTATTGAGTGTTGAATACACATTGAAAAAAGCACAAGTTCCTTATGCACTAGTGAAATCTACATCCTTTCTCTTAGAGGATGCGACCTTGACAGCGAAACAAGTTTTTTTAGAACATCCCACTGTCGATAGTGTGATTGCCCCAAGTGATACCCATGCGATTGCCATCATGCAAGAGGCTTATCATCATGGCGTAAAGATCCCAGAACAACTTCAAGTGATCGGCTATGACGATATTCCCATCAGTAAATTGGTGGTGCCACGCTTGACGACGATCCATCAGCCTGCTTATCAAGTAGGTTACAAAGGAGCAGAAATGCTCTTTGCATTGATCAACGATCAATTTATTGAACAGAAAAAAATCATCCTTCCTGTTCATTTAGAAGAAAGAGAGACAGTAAGAAATGGAGGAACGCCAATTGAATAAGATCATCGTCATTGGTAGTATGGCAACAGATTTTGTAGTCACTACGAAGGTGAAACCCAATCAAGGAGAAACGGTTTTTGGGGAAAAATTTGACACGAATTTTGGCGGCAAAGGAGCAAACCAAGCCATCGCCGCTAGCCGTTTAGGCGCAGAAGTAGCAATGCTAGGCCATGTAGGAACCGATCGTTTCGGAAATGAAATCGTCGAAAACTTAAACGTGAACGGCGTTTCTACGGAGAATGTGGAACCCGTTACACATTTTCCATCTGGTGCCGCGCATATCATTTTGCATGAAAATGACAATAGCATCATTGTCATACCCGGTGCCAATAATGCGCTTGATTTAGCTCGCTTTTCCGAAATAAAAGGAAACATCACAGAGGCTGATTTAGTGATTTTGCAAAACGAGATTCCCCAAGAAGCCAATGAAGCCATCATCGACTGGTGTTGGGAAGCAAAAATCCCTGTTTTATATAATCCAGCACCTGCGAGAAAGCTCAATCCGCGTATGTTATCTAAGGTGGGGTATCTGACCCCTAATGAACATGAGTTTAAGTTACTTTTCCCCAATCAAAAGCTTGCTGACGTTTTAGCAGCCTACCCTAATCGATTGATCGTTACCCTAGGTGCCAAAGGAGCGATTTTCCATAATGGGAAGTCCGAGGTCTTAGTTCCTGCCTTTCCAGTTGCTGCGGTCGATACTACGGGAGCTGGTGATACCTTCAATGGTGCATTAGCAGTAGGGATTTTAGCAGGTGTTCCCTTAGAAAACGCCATTGCCTTTGCCAACTTAGCAGCAGCAATCTCCGTCAAAGGATATGGTGCTCAAGGCGGAATGCCTACATTAAAGGAAATGAAGGAGAGTCCATTGTATGAAGAAGCATGGGGCATTAAATAGTGAGATCGACAAATTATTGGCGGATTTAGGCCACACCGATCAGCTTACGATCGGGGACTTGGGGTTGCCAGTACCCACAGGGGTGAAAAAAATCGATCTGGCATTAAAACTAGGTAGTCCGAGTTTTGAAGAGGTGTTATTAGTAATGCAACAAGAGATGGCAGTCGAGGCGATCGTTTTAGCAGAGGAAATAAAAACGGAGAATGCGGAGCAGTGGCAATTGATTCAAAAAACGTTCCCGAATGTTCCGATTCGTTTTGTTCCACATGAGGCATTCAAAGAAGAAACAAAGGAAAGCAAAGCCATTATTCGAACAGGGGAAGCGACACCCTATTCAAACATTATTTTACAAGCAGCCGTTATCTTCTAAAGAGACAGGAGGAAATCATGTGCAAGTCGAGATGAGCAATATTGAGAAATCCTTTGGGAAGAATCAAGTGTTAAGAGATGTCTCACTAACATTGTACCCTGGAGAAATCCATGCCCTAATGGGAGAAAATGGGGCAGGCAAGTCAACGTTGATGAACATTTTAACTGGGTTACATGCCAAAGATGCAGGGACGATTTTGATCGATGGCAAAGAAACGAACTACGCCGATCCGAAGGAAGCCGAACAAGCCGGTGTGAGCTTTATCCATCAAGAATTGAATAACTGGGAACAGATGACTGTGTTGGATAACTTATTCTTGAATCGGGAATTGAAAACCACCTTTGGGCTACTAGATACGAAGAAAATGGCAAGCAAAGCGCAGGCAGTCTTTGAACAGTTAGGGATTCAGATCCCCCTTCAAAAAGAAGTGGATGAACTTTCAGTCGGGCAACAGCAAATGATCGAGATCACGAAAGCGCTGATGACTGATGCCAAGGTGTTGATCATGGATGAACCGACTGCTGCCTTGTCGGATAAGGAAATTAATAATTTGTTTCAAATCATTCGTCGCTTGAAAGAAAACGGCGTAGCGATCGTTTATATCTCTCACCGAATGGAGGAGATTTTCAAAATAAGTGACAAGATCACTGTGATGCGGGATGGTCTATCGATCGATACGAAAAAGACGCAGGATACAACGATGGATGAGGTCGTGAAGAAAATGGTCGGTAGAGAGTTAGCTGATTATTATCCAGAAAAAAAAGCGCAGATCGGTGAAGTCGTTTTTGAAGTAAAAAATTTAACAGCAGCTTCTAAAGTTTACCAAGGCATCAATTTTCAAGTCAGAGCAGGTGAGATCCTTGGGTTCTCAGGTTTAATGGGTGCTGGACGCACAGAAGTCATGCGAGGAATATTTGGTTTAGATGAAATTGAAAGCGGTACCTTAATCGTCGAAGGGCAAGAAGTGAAAAACTCTTCGCCTTCAAAGGCAATCGCCAATGGCTTTGGCTTTCTAACAGAAAATCGGAAAACGGAAGGCTTGGTCTTAGACTTTTCCCTGACCGATAATATCAGTTTGCCCAGCATTGATAATTTTGTCAAAACAGGCATGGTCGATAGCAAGACTGAAGCCAGTTTCGTTGCGTTAATGATCGAGCGCTTACGCATCAAAACGATGAGTGCCCAGAATTTAGCCAGCGAGCTTTCTGGTGGAAATCAGCAAAAAGTGGTTTTGGCGAAGTGGATCGGTGTCGGACCAAAAGTATTGATTTTAGATGAACCGACACGCGGAGTAGACGTAGGTGCCAAACGAGAGATTTATCAGCTGATGAATGAGTTAGCGGAACGTGGTATTGCGATTTTGATGGTTTCTAGTGATCTACCAGAAGTGCTAGGTGTCAGCGATCGCATCATTGTTTTACACGAAGGAAAAATATCAGGGGAACTCTCTCGGCAAGAAGCCACACAAGAGAAGATCATGACGTATGCGACAGGAGGAAACTAATATGGAAAAAAGTGGTATGAAAACAAAACAACTCTCGGAATCAATTAGTAAATTGGGACCTTTACTCGCTTTGATTGCTCTAGTGGCTGCTGTCACTGCCTTAAATCCAAGCTTTTTATCACCCAGTAATTTGTTGAATCTTTTGCGGCAAGTCGCAGCGAATGGCTTTATTGCATTCGGAATGACCTTTGTCATTTTGACTGGGGGCATTGATTTGTCTGTAGGGTCCACCTTGGCACTTTCCAGTGCCTTGACAGCAGGAATGATGGCCAACGGGGTGTCACCTTTAGTCGCTATTTTGATTGGGTTACTAAGTGGAGCGATCCTTGGTGCGTTGAATGGACTACTGATTTCAAAAGGAAAAATGGCACCGTTTATCGCAACCTTAGCAACGATGACGATCTATCGGGGCGCTACCTTAGTGTACACCAATGGAAATCCAATCACTGGACTAGGTGACAGCTTTCTATTCAGCTTTATTGGTCGTGGGTATCTTTTCGGGATTCCTTTTCCAGTCGTATTGATGTTTCTCGTGTTCTTTCTTTTGTTCTTGTTGCTTCATCGCACCGCCTTCGGACGAAAAACCTATGCCATCGGTGGCAATGAAAAGGCCGCTTTTATTGCTGGGGTGAAAATCGATAAGATAAAACTGATCATTTATTCGATCTCCGGATTGATGGCTTCAATCAGTGGCATGATCATCACTTCTAGGTTGAATTCTGCGCAACCAACAGCAGGGCAAGCCTATGAAATGGATGCGATTGCAGCAGTCGTTTTAGGTGGTACGAGCTTATCTGGTGGAAGAGGCAGAATTTTTGGCACGTTGATCGGGGCATTGATCATTGGTACGTTGAACAATGGTCTAAATCTATTGGGTGTCTCAAGTTTTTATCAACAAATCGTTAAAGGGATCGTGATCGTAATTGCAGTGTTACTGGATCGGAAAAGGAAATAAAAAATAGGAGGATCTATTATGAAAAAAATGTTTTTATTGGCAGCAGGCGTATTGGTACTTTCTGGCTGTGGAGCGGCAACATTGGACAACGGTGGCAGTAGTGAGACACAAAGTGAGGAAAAAGCAGCTTCAGAATTGACAGTTGGTGTATCGATCTCCACCCTCAATAACCCGTTTTTTGTTTCCATGCAAGAGGGGATCAATCAATTGGCTGAGGAAAATGACACCGATGTACGCTTTGTTGATGCCCAAGATGATACTGCCAAGCAAAGCAATGATATTGATGATTTGATCCAACAAGGCGTGGATGTGCTTTTGATCAATCCCGTTGATTCTGCTGCTATCGTCCCAGCTGTTGAAGCCGCTAATAATGCCAACATCCCAGTTATTGCCATCGACCGTAGTAGCGATGGAGGAACGCTTTTGACGACGGTTGCCTCCAATAACGAAGAAGGTGGAAAAATGGCAGCAGAATTTATTCTCGAACAATTAGGGGAAAACGCAAAAGTGGTAGAACTTGAAGGCGTCCCTGGCGCTTCTGCAACCAGAGAGCGAGGAAAAGGCTTTGATGATTATGCCAAAGACAAACTGGATGTTGTTGAAAAGCAATCCGCAAACTTCAATCGAGCAGAAGGATTAACGGTTATGGAAAATATCCTCCAAGCCAACAATGACATTCAAGGCGTCTTTGCTCAAAACGATGAAATGGCTTTAGGGGCAGCCGAAGCGATGGGAAACCGAGAAGGCGTAGTGATTGTCGGGTTTGACGGTACTGAAGACGGACTCAAAGCCATCGAAGAAGGTAGAATGACGGCAACGATCGCTCAAAAACCAGAAGAAATGGGCCGCCTTGCATTGCAGGCAGCGTTTGACCATTTCCAAGGAAAAACAGTCGCTGAACAAATCGATTCACCATTAGAGTTGGTGAAAAAATAGGTAGACGCTCAATGCAGTTCCTACTTTCAACATCGAAAGCCCCTCTTTGGCTGACCATTCAGGTCACCAAAGAGGGGCTTTCTTTCATGTGTGGCGTTTCGTTTACTTGTTGCTGGTTAAATCCAATAAGCGGTCTTTCAAGTCTTCTTCTAGATGACCCAATTCCACTTCGGCAGCACGACGTTTTTCTTTTCCTTCTTTTTGGATCCGTAATGTTTCTTGGATCGTTTCCACAAGGTCGTTTTGTGTTTTTTGCAAGGTTTCGATATCGACGATGCCGCGCTCGTTTTCTTTCGCTGTTTCAATAGCAGAAACTTTCAACATTTCTGAGTTTTTCTTCAATAGATCATTGGTGGTCTCAGAAACTTGGCGTTGTGCCGTAACTGCATCTTTTTGACGCAATAAAGTCAAGGCAATGACCACTTGGTTTTTCCATAGTGGGATCGCTGTATTGACAGAAGCTTGGATTTTTTCTGCTAACGCTTGGTTCGTGTTTTGGATCAGGCGAATTTGCGGTGCCTGTTGGATCGTGATTTGACGTGCCAAGCGCAAGTCATGAGTCCGTTTGTCTAAACGATCAAGAAATTGCGTGTAATCGTTGGCGATCTGTACGTCCATTTGATCATTCGTTTCTTCTGCTTTTTTCATGGCTTCAGGAATGATTTTGGTTTGCAATTCTTGCATCTTCAACTCGCCAGCGGCAATGTAGATGTTCAATGCATCAAAGTAATCTTTGTTCTTTTGATACAACTGTTCCAACATCATGTTGTCTTTTAGCAAACCGTCTTTTTCTTTATCCAATTTGACGGCGATCTTGTCGATTTGGGCACCGATTTTTTGGTATTTAGCGGTGATTTCAAAAATGGATTGTTTTACTTTACCAAACATTCGCTTGAATAAGTTGCCTTCCCCTGCACGCAGTTCGTCTGGATTGGCTTCTTGCAAGCGATACATCAACTCCGTCAATGAGTCGCCCACAGGGCCGATATCAGCTGCTTGGACATGGTTCAACATGGATTGGGAAAACTCCCCAAGTTTGGTTTGGGCAGCTGCACCATAGGTGATGACTGCTTGCTGGTCAGTTGCATCGATCTTGCTGGCTAATTCTTGAGCCTGTGCTTGACGCTCTGGCGGTAATTTGTCAATCAAACGCGGTGCTGTTTGCTGTTCTTTCAGCTGACTGATCTCCGCTTGTTGAGTAGTGGTCAAAGTGTCGACAGGGGTTGAAAATGGGTTGTTCAATAAATCGTCAAGCGTATCCGTTACGGGTTTTACTTGATTTGGTGTGTCACTCATAATAACTCCTCCTAATAATTGTCTGCTTTCGAAAAAAATCTAGCCTGGGCTAGATTTTTTTTTAGATTCTTTTTTTGTTGCCAATCAGAATCTATCCCTATTCATTATCTCGTTTTATGCTTTGTTTGGCAATGGATAACTCAATATCCATGTCATCAAGATCGTCTGCTACAAATTGGGAGTAGTCTTTGGCGATCAAGGAAGCCATTTGCTCGATAATTTGTGTGCTTTCTTCGATTTTATCATAGGTCTCACGACTTTTGATCTCATGGCTATTGATTTCAATGAACTTATCGGTCAAATCGACCATGTTGGGCAAGTGGGTATAAAGGAAATGACTTGCCAAAGGCAGTTTGGTCGGTTCTTTCACGAGTTCTTTGAAAAGAGCTTTTGAGGCACGCAAGGCATCGTGACGCAAGTCAATGGCTTTTAACTTGTTATTACTAGTGATATTTTTTTGGTATTTATCGATTTGGTGTTTCGTCTGATTCATCGTTTCACGGAACAATTCGATCTCACGAGCAGTCATTCCGCTTTTCAAGTAATGGGCTTCTCGTTCTCTCGTTAAAGAAGGCAAAACTTGTGGATCGGCTGCTGGAACTTTACGCCCTCTAATACCGACGTAGACTAAAATCGCACCGACGATTAATAATAGGCTCGCAAATGAATCGCCTACTACGTTAAAAATAATACTGATGAGGACGATCGCACCAACGATCAGCCAGATGTTTTTTTTCATTTTTCCTCCTCCTAAAAATCTCTTGGACAAGTAGATTGGGTTATTCGACATCTTTATTTTAGCATGTTCACTAAAAGAAAAATATCAGACTTGGGGTGGATTTTCCGATTTTTAGTAAATTCATAAGCTTTCTTGCTATTTCTTAAGAAGATATTTTTTCTAAATTATGCTAAAGTGTTTGATAGATAAGACGTATGAGGAAAGTTAGGTGTCGATAGATGTTAGAATTTAAAGATTTTGAAGAAAAAACGATCCAACGGAATGAAATTTTCCATGGCAAGATCATTGATGTGGTCGTTGATGATGTCTCCTTGCCAAATGGCGGGACCAGTAAACGCGAACTAGTCTTTCATCCTGGTGGTGTTGCCGTGATCGCCTTGACAAGTGAGAACAAAATGCTGTTTGTTCGCCAATTCAGAAAACCGTTAGAGCGAGTGATTTTAGAGATACCAGCAGGAAAAATCGATCCAGGAGAAGGCGCTCGTCCAGATTTGACTGGCGCCCGGGAATTAGAAGAAGAGACCGGCTATCGTGCAAAAACGCTGGAGCACGTTTCTTCTATGTACCTTTCACCAGGCTTTGCTAATGAGCTCTTGCACGTCTATTATGCCAAAGAGCTGGAAAAAGTGACAAATCCCTTACCGCAAGACGAAGATGAAGTGCTGGAAGTCTATGAATTGACCTTAGAGCAAGCACAAGCCGCTATCGCTGATGGAACGATCTGTGATGCGAAGACCGTGTTTGCGATCCAATTTTGGGAGTTGCTGGAATTGAAACGGAGGAACGGACTTGCCTAAAGAACCATTGATCACCCGCAGTGAGCTTCGACGCAGACGCGAAGAAGAACAAGCGGCAGCTGAACGCAATCAGCAAATCGTAGAAAAACAAAGCAAGAAAGAATGGAAACAAAAAGAAAAACAAATTGATAACCACTACCGAAAAGTGCGCAAGAAAAACAAAGAAATCACGAAGACCCGTGCCGGTGAGAACCAGAAATCTCGGGATCTGAACCGTTTTTTAATGAAAGCCATCGTGATCGTCACTTTATTGTTAGTCGTCGTTGGTTTAGCGATCTTTTTGTTGTGATTCTTGAACTCTATCAGAAGAATGGGCTAAATGCCTGTCTGATAGAGTTTTTTGCGTGTTTAAATGAAGAAAAGTTGTAAATTAATCAAGATTTCTGGTAATTATTTCCGTTAATGAAGCGCTTAAATAGGAAAATGTGGTAATTATTGTCTATTCCTCTCAACTATATTGTGACCATCTTCTGCACTTGATACAATGACCTCAACTTGATCAAGTTAAAAACCTAAATAAGAAGGTGGAAAAGATGTTTGCCAAAGTAACAACTCTTTTAGATAAGAGTCTTCAGCCGATTGCACAAAAGCTGTCTAGTAATAAAGTGATTCAATCGATCTCCCAAGGAATGCTGGGAATCATTTCTCTGACTATTGGGGTAAGTGTAGTTTCAATTTTAATTAATTTGCCAATCGATCCCTGGGTACGATTTCTAGAGAACATCAAAATTCTTGAGCCAGCAAATGAATTATTGTTATCAACGACGAGTCTGCTAGCTATTTATATTGTAATTGCGGTATCCTACAGTTATGCAAAGAATCTTCAAGAAGATCCGAAAGCTTCAGTGATTTTATCAACTGCTGTATTTATCATTCTTATGCCGCAATCGATTACTATCGAGAATGTGACAGTAAATGCTTTGTTGAGCGAATATTTAGGAAGTAATGGTATTTTTTTGGCTATTTTAATCGGCATCGGAACTGCAGGATTCTATCATTTCTTAATTCGAAAAAATATTAAAATAAAGATGCCGGAGCAAGTACCTCCTATGGTGGTGGAAGCAATGAATCCAATTGTGGCTTCTATGATCATTTTTGGTATCGCTTTCTTATTTAAATGGGGACTGTTCCTTACGGATTTTGGAAATATATTTGATTTATTTTTTGAAATGCTGACTAAGCCGGCGTTAGCAATTTTTGGACAAAGTATGTGGACACCAGTTATTTATTGCGTCATGCGTGCGCTGTTCTGGTTTTTTGGTGTACATCCAAGTCCGTTGAATGCGATCTTTTTCCCAATAAGTATTGCCTGTACTGCTGCGAATGTTGACGCATTTATTGCCGGGGAAGAGTTACCGTATTTGGCTTTTGCAATTATGACTTCCTTTGGCTTGATTGGTGGGACAGGTTCTACCTTAGCCTTTAATATCAACATGCTGAAAGCAAAAAGTGCACGATTTAAAGCAATCAGTAAGCTATCTTTGATTCCAGGTATTTTTAATATCAATGAGCCGCTGGTATTCGGCGTTCCCATGATGTTTAATCCACTGACTTTGATTCCAAGCGTCCTTGCACCAATTATCGGTTCATTTGTAGGAATGGCATTCGTTGCTTTAGGCTGGATCAATTCGTATAATTTTAATCCAACTGTTTCAGTGGCTTGGGTCATTCCATATCCTGTAGCAGGATTTCTTCGAGGCGGAACAATGTTTGGCTTAGCGATTTGTCTGGCGCTAGTTATTCAGATCGGGGTCTATTATCCATTTTTTAGAATTTTAGATAACAATGCTTTAAAAGAAGAGCAACGGGAACTGGCGGACATATCTGAAGTTGGCAACGAGCATCGAATCTTGAAAGAAAAGCAAGCCATTAATTAAAACAAAAGGGGAAAGAGCGAATGATCATGGAGTATTTGAAGAATTATAAGAATTTTACTTTTAGCGAGTCTATTGTTAGAGATTTTATTCTGAAGTATCCTAGACATTTTGCTCAATCAACGATTAAAGAAACGAGTAAACAATGCAATGTGGGGATGGCGACTGTTACGCGCTTATGCAAAAAACTATCTTTTAATGGATTTACAGACTTTAAAAGTGCATTTCTCAAAGAATTGAAAGATATTGAGCGCTTAGATAATGGCAAAAAGACCACCCCATTCGACAGTAGTACTAGTATTCAAGAAATTCTTGATGGATTACCCTTTGTTTATGAGAAAGCAATCGGGTATACAAAAATTGCGATGGATGAGATGGTACTCCAACGTACAACAGAACTGATCCAAAATGCCTACGTATTGATTTTTGCTACAGGAATCAATAAAGCAGTAGGAGAAATTTTTTCCTATAAATTAGAAGAACTTGGTATTCCATGTAAAACAATGGATTCCATTCATTATCAAATGATTGATTCGCTTATTTTGAGAAACCAAGAAGTATTTGCGATCTTTTTGTCTCATCGTGGAAAAAACGAGAGTGTGATAGAGGCTGCTCAATATATTAAAAAAAATCGAATTCCCAATCTTTTGATATGCAGTCAGGTGAGTGAAGAAATCAGAGAATATTGCAATGAAATTCTATATATCGTACCAACTTATACAACAAAAGAATTTTCAAATACCCAGTTTGTTATGGCGGAACAGTATGTTTTAGATGTGATCTATTCTTTACTGTTTGTAAAAAATTTAGATTTTGTAGAAAAAATGATCAGCAAAAAGTATTATGAGAGGATCGACTTTAATGGAGAATTTTAAAAAGGATTTTTTATGGGGCGGAGCAACTGCAGCAAATCAGATTGAAGGCGCATATAATGAAGACGGAAAAGGATTATCTGTTTGTGATATTGCCACCTATAAACCTGAGCTTTCTAATTTTGAATATAAAGAGCATAATTCATATAGCTTAAAAGATATTAAAGAGGCGATGCTGGATGAGGATGTAAGCAAATATCCCAAAAGAAGAGGCATCAATTTTTATCAGCATTATAAAGAAGATATTAAACTAATGGCAGAAATGGGGTTTAAGGTGTTGCGCCTCTCAATTGCTTGGACAAGAATATTTCCTAAAGGAGATGAAAAAGAACCGAATGAAAAAGGACTTAAGTTTTATGAATCTGTTTTTGAAGAATGTAAAAAATATGGGATTGAGCCGTTAGTAACCTTGAGTCACTATGAACCGCCGCTCCATTTAGCACTGGAATATAAAGGCTGGTATGATAGACGTACAATCGGATTTTTTATGAATTTTGTGGATGTCGTATCTAGCCGATTTCGTGACCAAGTGAAATATTGGCTTACTTTTAATGAAATTGACAGTATGAGTCGGCACCCTCTCACGACCGGTGCCATCATTGAAGAATATTTTGAAGGACAAGATATGACTGAGGTGATTTATCAATCAATGCATCATCAATTTCTTGCCAGTGCATTAGCAACAAAGATGATTCACGAAAAGAGAAAAGAGGCGAAGGTAGGGTGTATGATCACAAAGCGTACGGTTTATCCATTCACCTGTCACCCCAATGACGTCTTGTTAGCACAACAAAGGGAGAGAGAGGTTTTTGCTTTCTCTGATGTACAAGTAAGGGGTTATTATCCTAGGTTTCTTGTAGAACAGTTAGCTGGAAAAGGAATCACACTAAAGATGGAAAAAGAGGATAAGACAATTCTAAAGGAAAATACGTGTGACTTTGTATCATTCAGTTATTATGCTTCATCTTGTGCAAGTGCTGATCCAGAAAAGGAGAATAAAGGGGGAGGGAATATCTATTCAGGTGTTAAAAATCCTTATTTAAAAACAAGCGATTGGGGCTGGTCGGTTGATCCTGCTGGACTCAGAAAATCGTTGGTGGATTTATATGATCGGTATCAAAAACCGTTATTTATTGTCGAGAATGGATTAGGTGCTTATGATGTTTTTGATGGACAGACAGTAAATGATGATTATCGGATAGATTACTTCAAGCAGCACATCCAATCAATGAAAGATGCAGTTCTTCAGGATGGTGTTGATTTAATGGGCTATACAGCTTGGGGGTGTATTGACTTAGTGAGTGCTTCTACCAATCAGATGAGCAAGCGTTATGGATTTGTCTATGTTGATGCAGATGATGAAGGGAAAGGTACTTACAAACGATATAAGAAGAAATCTTTTTACTGGTACAAACAAGTAATTGCATCGAATGGTGCAGAGCTCTAAAAAAAATTAAGAATAAAGGAGAAATGGGACTGAAGAAAGCAAAGAGATAGCAGTGATCGCTTATCCGTCTGCATGGATCTTTCCAAGAAAATGAAAAAGCTGTACATATAGAAAATGTATGTACAGCTTTTTTATTATATCGGCTTTTTCAAAATAGCTAAAAACATGGCAGCTGGCTGATTCATGAACAAATGATCCGCTTCATGAAAAACGGTAAAGGAAGTGGCAGTAAACCCAGTCGTCTCTGCCAGTTGAGTCAATGCGGCAGGATCGAACCCATTATGAACCAGCGGGTGAGACACGGCGGGATTTTTGAGGAAATCTACTAGATAAAGGGTTCCTCCTGGCTGTAGCAAGGCGTATAGTTTTTCCATCATAGCGGCTGTGTCAGGAATATGCAGCAAGACGAGAGATAGCAGCACAGCGTCTGCTTTTGCTTGTAAGGATTCTTGCAGCAGATCGTGGACAGTTGCAGAAGCATTGGCCAGCTGCAGTTGGTTGATTTTTTTTTCAGAAACCTCGATCATGTTAGGGGCAGTATCCCAGATGGCTAAGTGCTGGATATAAGCTGCTAAGGGCAGACTTACTAGGCCGGTACCGCCGCCGATATCGATCAGAGTTTGATGCTGGTTGTCTTTAAAATAAGGTTCAAGGGTTTGGGTGACTAATTGTGCTAACGCGATCCGTTCAGGGGTATCGTATTTTGCTGCCATGGCGTTGAAAATTTCAGACATAAGTGCCTCCTTTTATAATGACAAAAAACTGTTCGTTTCGTCAAAACTAGTTTATCATGAAAGGAGAAAAACACGTCAGTAGATACGTGGGAATTTCTGTTGTTTTTCATTTTAAAGGGTGAAAAATAAACGAGAAGCAGGAGGCAAACACATGAAAATTGGTATTATTGGTGCAATGGAGGAAGAAATCAAGGCGTTGCGGGAACAGTTGATTTCACCGCTTTCTTGGGAACGCGGCGGCGCACTATTTATTTCAGGAAGTATCGGCAATCATGAAGTGATCGTCGTTCGTTCAGGTATCGGCAAAGTTCTGGCATCGATCACCACTAGTTTATTGATCCAACAATATGGGGTCAATATGGTGATCAATACTGGATCAGCTGGTGGGATCGGTGCCGGCTTACAAGTAGGGGATTTAGTGATTTCAGATAAAGTGGCCTATTTTGATGTCGATGTGACGGGCTTTGGTTATGAATATGGCCAGCTGCCTGGCGGGATGCCTTTGTATTATGAAGCCAGCCGCTATTTGATCAGTGAGATGACGAAAGCCGCAGAAGCGACTCATCATACCGTGAAAAAGGGACTGATCGTTACCGGTGACAGCTTCATTCATGACCCGCAAAAAGTACAGGAGATTTTAGGACATTTTCCAGATGCCTTGGCTTGTGAGATGGAAGGCGCCGCGATCGCACAGACCGCGCAGCAATTCAATATTCCTTTCTTGATCGTGCGCGCGATCAGCGACACCGCCGACCACGCAGCAACCGTCTCTTTTGATGAGTTTATCTTAGAAGCTGGCAAGCGTTCCGCTGAAATGGTGTTGGCATTCGTTGAAACATTAAAGTAACTTAAAAAACAGGGGAGCCGATTCGTAAGAGGAGGAAGAAAGCATGAGAGCATTACTATCCATTGATTATACGTTTGATTTTGTTGCAGATGAGGGACGATTGACCACGGGTGCTGCTGGGCAAGCGATTGAAGCTGCCTTAGTGGCTCGGACGCAAGCCTTTATCGAAGCCGGTGAGTATGTCGTTTTTGCCATTGATCGTCATGAGGAAACAGACAACTATCATCCTGAAAACCGCTTGTTCCCACCCCACAATCTTGCGGGCAGTGCGGGGCGACATCTCTACGGCCGTCTAGCACCGCTTTATGAAAACTATCAGGAAGCGCCAAATGTCTATTGGATCGACAAGCGTCATTACTCCGCGTTTAGCGGTACCGACTTGGACATCCGTCTGCGGGAAAGAGGGATTACGGAATTGTACCTGACCGGCGTTTGTACCGACATCTGTGTCTTGCATACAGCAGTGGATGCCTATAATTTAGGCTACCAACTGGTGATCGATGCAGATACCGTTGCCAGCTTTGACGCGGTCGGACATGAATGGGCACTACGCCATTTTGAAAATACCCTAGGCGCGAAAATCATTTCTGCGAAGGAGGAAGCATAAATGGGATGGATGGATCAATTAAAAGCAAATTTCAGTTTCAGTGAACTGACTAGCCTTTATCAAGCGTATCAAAAAGGGGATCTTGATGTAAAGGCGTTGTTGAACAATGACTTCTTACAAAAGTATACGGATTTTCAGAACTTGGATGAGTTTATGGCTAAATTAGGCATCCAGAATGAAAACCAAATCTTCGACTTTCTAAAAGACCGCCCCAATCGGCAAAAAGCCGATCAAGTCGTCAATGAGCATTCCCAATTTGATTCTGTGATCAGTATGATGAAAAAAGCTTTACAGAAATAAATAACGATAGAAGAAGGAGCCTTCGAAAATCAATTGATTTTCGAAGGCTCCTTCTTTATATATTAATTGGTGGGTTATGTAACAAATTGATTTTTATTTGCTACCACATACCCCAATTATTAAGCTGTCTAAAGTTTAGCCGGCTGTTTCGCGTACCCGCTAAAGTATTGATGGCAGCAAGATCAATAATAGATACGTACATTGTCGCCATAGCGGTAACATACATGGTAGCGATTCCCGCTATCCCAATTGGATTTGCACCCATAAGTAGAAGAAAGACAGAGTCTAAAACGGTGTCATACATCCCTTTTAAAGCCTTTTTCGAAGCTTGATCGATGGTTTCTTGTGTATCGATCATCTTGGAAATTTCTTCCATGAATTTTTCTGGGGAGTTTATGGATTGTATTGAAGAAATATCTTTAGTGAAATATTCATGAATGTCATCAATAATAGATTCCCGATCTTTTATGTCTTTATATCTCGCAATGGATTTTTTTACGTTAGATACATGATTTCCTAAGGTATATATATCTAGATTTGAAAAATAATCTTTGAGACTAGTTACCGTATCATAAGATGATAACGCAAAATTCAAGTACTTGGCTCCCGTAGTGGTTCTAAGAAAGGCATTGTAAGCGTTGGTGTCATTGAAGGTGTAATACTCAGGGTAGTAACGAAGGGGAAGTCTGTCACCCACCAGCCCAGCATTGCGCTCATAATCATGCACATCAAAATAATAAAGCATAAATGTGTGCATAAGTTGATCATTGGTGGGATTGTTCCCGTAAATTCTAGTGGCAAATTGTTTGACTTTAGGAAACTCAAAAGGAACGACCGGCGTAACAGCTGGTAAATTTCTTTCTGAACGCTCCTCTGCTGGCAATAGTGACTGGTACTGTAAATTTTCAAAATCGATACTCGTATTAGCAAAGATTTCCAAAGATAAACCGATTTCTACTAGCTCTTCTTCAAGGGCGACCAATAGATTCGCTTTTTCGTAATGGTCATCAGGAACATCTGCAAAATTGCCACTCTCACTGACAGCATATGCCGTGATTGGTGAGAAAAAACCACTCAGTAAAACGACAAGTAACAATATAACTGAATATTTTTGCTTCATTTCAATTCCTCCTCGTAATTAAAGTTTGACAACACGTGTTATACAAGTTAAATTTATCATATAAAAAGACAAAAATGAATTATTTTATTTAAATTTGATTAATTTGTTTAAAAAATATAGGATTAGTTATTTCGCCTTAATTTTTGAAGGTATCCCTAAGCAGATAACCTTGCTTGCTAAAAGAGGAGGGAAGTGAAAAAATTCAAGATATTCGACGATGATACAACTAAAGGAAAATTGTATGCTTTGATTGATTATCTAGTGATCACCTCAGCCCTTTGTTTTAGTGCATATCATTCTTTTCCGCTTACGATTCCTAAGTATTTACATATTCCGGGGACGAACGAGTATATGGTAGGGGGCTTATTTAGCGTATTAATGTCCTACTCTCTTTATAAGACCTATTTGTTGAATGCGCATAAAAACATTCCTAAAGAAAAAAAACATAGTATAGAAATCAGCTTTTTTCTCGATTTACTCGTCTCTTTTATTTTGCTTTTATTCAGATCAGAAAGCTTAATTAATCATTTGCTTTTTCGAAACCAATTACCTTTGGAACAGATTATGTATCACTTAGATCGATTGTATTTTCTCAATCTACTTATGTTACTGTTCGCTTTGATACGGTGTTTATTCGCTTTTGACTACTATCAAGCCTTTTATTACAAAAAAAGAAAATGCTACATGGGCTATATTTATGTATACAGCTTTTTATTTCTAGTAGGAGGTGCACTCTTCTATATGTGGATCATGTCCATAAACTTTTTATTTCGCAAATAGTGTCTTCGGAGTTTACGTCCATACCTCAGTGCCGTAGGAAAAGTTTTTTCAAAAATATACTCAGTTATGAATAGCATAGGGGGCTTTGTATTGGGGAAAACGGATCAAGTGACGTTATACAAGCGAAAAGGAAAAATCTATTCCATCATTGATCATATAATTATGGGGGCTGCAATATTATTTGAAACATATCATAGCTCCCCAATTAGACCTATAATTCGTGGGAGATCAGATATTCGTGGGATTGGGTTGTCGGCTGTGAGCGCAATGGTGTTTTTGCTAGCTTGGGAGACAACTTTAAGTTTAAACCGTCATGAGCTTGTTCCTGAATACAAAAAGCATATCGCTGGAATTGAGCACTTTTTCTTCTTCTTGGTTGGTTTTTTTATCTTGATTTTCACTGCCGATCCCTTGATTGGTTTACTATCTCGAACGATACCGATAGAGAAAATCACCTATCATCTGGAACGGCTCTACTTTCTTCATTTTTTTATGATGTTCTATGTTTTGTTGCGGTGTGTATTGGCATTCGATTATTATCAAGCCTTTTATTATGAAGATAGAAAATGCAGGATGTACCATGTCTTGGTTTGTTTTTTTGTAGGCACAGGTATCATTCGTGTTCTTCTGGGGGTTCTTTCGTTAGTTGTCTCGTTCATCTATCACTTCTAAAAAATCCATAGCAAAAAGACAAACCCTAGCTATCTATGGTTTGTCTTTTTCTTACGCTATTGTTTACCAGATCTGCACACGATCTTCTGGTGCACGGTACATAGGGTCACCAGGTTTGATATCAAAGGTTGTATAGAATTCATCGATATTTTGAACTTGGATATTGGCACGTAGTTTCGCTGGTCCGTGGACATCGATCGATAGTAAGAGCTGTTGGTATTGTTCTTTGGCTTTTGTACGCCAGATCTTCGCCCAATTGGTGAAGAAGTCTGCTAAAGAAACATCGCTTTCTTTTTGCGCTGCTTCTAGCGCACAGCTTAGTCCGCCTGCATCGGCGATGTTTTCAGAAACAGTCAACGTTCCATTTACGGTACCGCCGGCAAAGGGCAGTCCATCAAACTCGTCGATCATCGCTTGAGCTAAGCGTTCAAAGTGGGCCAAATCTTCCTCTGTCCACCAATTGTTTAAATTACCATATTCATCAAATTTTGCCCCGTTGTTGTCAAAGGCGTGGGAGATCTCATGAGCAATGACCGCACCGATCCCCCCATAATTTGCGCTGGTGGATTGTTCCAAACTATAAAAAGGTGCTTGTAAGATTGCCGCTGGGAAAACGATCACGTTTTTAAATGGGTGATAGTAGGCATTCACGGTAGCGGCGGACATTTCCCATTCCTCGCGATCCACGGGCTGCTGCCATTTTTTGAAGGCATCTTCTCGGAACAAACGATTGAAATGCAGGGCATTTGCCAGCAGACTTTTCTCTTCATCGGTATGCAATTGGTCATAAATGGCAGGAACTTGATCAGGGTACCCGACATGGATGCCTAAACGATTCAATTTGATGATCGCTTTTTGGCGAGTTTCTTCACTTAACCACGTGTTGTTGCGCAAACGATCTTGGTAGACAGCAATCATTGTTTCCACCATGTGTTTGACGTCTTTTTTCGCCGTTTCCCCAAAGTATTTGCGTCCATAATAATCACCGATCACTTGATTAAAATGACCCATCGTTAAGTAATAAGCCGCTTTTTGTTGGGGAGCCGCTTCATCGATCCCTGATAAGTAGCGGCTGTAGGTTCCGCCTAACTGACGCAATTCTTCACTCAGATAGCTAGTATAGCGCAAGCTTTGGTTGACGATCATCCAGCCTTTCAAGAGTTCAAAATGGCTATCAGAAACAATAATGTCAAAGGCTTCAAAGTAAGCGGGTTCCGTTACGATCAGCTCTTCGGGTGTCCCTGGTAAAAGGGCCGTCAAGAGTTGTCTAAAATCGATCTTGCTGGCTTGCTTTGCAAATTCTTCCAAGGAGCGAGGATTGTAATTTTTGCTATAATCCGCACTTTCTTCCGCACTGCGGACGTGAGGGGCGATCAATTTATCAAAAGCGATCGCTTGCTCTACCAACGATTCCGCTTCTGCTTGGTCTTTTCCATAAGCAACTAAAACGTTGACGGCCATCTCAAAGTAGACTTGCAGCATTTCGCTTGCTTGGGGATTTTCTGTGTAATAAGTTTTATCCGGCAAAATAGTAGCAGGCGGATAGACCGACAAAGTATTCATTTGCGCATTTTTCATGTCTGCATCGACATCTAGTTGGAAAGGCAAGGCAATGCCCTCTAAAACGAAACTTGCCAGTTGCTGATTCAATTCCTCATAAGAAGGCAACGCTTCGATTTTTGCTAATAGTGCATTTGCTTCAGTAGCGCCAGCTGCCTCTCGTTGGGCAAAATCGCTGGCTAAGCGGTAAAAAGCCACAGCATCCTTCATGCGGCCTTTTGGCGTAGCATGGGGATCGTGTGCCATATTTTCAAATTCTGCGATCATTAAGGAATCGATTCCGTCAACGAGATCTTGGAATCCACCCGTAGCGGGTTTATCTGCTGGAATAACAGCGGTCTCCAGCCACTCGCCATTTACATAGTCATAAAAATCATCTTTTAACAAGGTTGTCATGTCTTTCGCTCCTCTCGCTTTCTACTATTATGAAACAAAATCTGTAAGGACGCAAAGAAAAGTTTTCTAGGCGAAAAAGGGTTTTGATCCAAGTAGGAGGAGAATCTAAGGTATAATAAGAAAAAAGGCAGGTGAACGAGATGGAACAAGTAGAGTGGAAAGGGATCGCCGAAGAGCGGTTTCGTCCGTATAAGCAGTGGGTCACTCCTTCAGGGTATTTATGCGGCACCTATGCGGCAGCCGTCTTTTTGGCCTACTATCAAGATTACATCGACGAAACGATCATCCCAAAAGCATTTCGTAGAAAAAAACAGCGGGATCTGACAGTAGTGACGGAAATGCTGCGGGTGCTGATTCAGCCTCATGGGTTGCCGACGATCGCTTGGCAAGTCAGTCATGGATTGACTCGGTTTTTCGATCAATTCCAATTGCCTTACCGCGGACGTGCGACTGTTGTTGGCGGCTGGCATCGAGCGTGCAAACGAATCGATGAAGGCAAACCGGTGATCATCGGTATTTTGAAGCCTTTAGGCAGCACGTATGGCAATCATTGGGTCGTGGCTTACGCCTACGCTGAAACCGCCAGCGGAGAACGCTATTTTAAAGTTCATGACAACTGGGGCAACTACAAAAAAGTGATTCCCGCCAGTTGGGTAAACGGTACCGTCACACTTCCTTGAACGAGACGGTTAAAAAAACAGTCACTTTGTGCTAGAATAGAAGAAAACAACCACATTCATTGGAGGCAATCATGGGCGAAAGTTATAAAGATAGTTCGTTGAAAATTTTTAGTTTAAATGGAAATTTACCATTAGCAGAAAACATTGCGAAAGTTTTCGGTACAGAACTAGGGAAGTCAAAAGTGACACAGTTTAGTGATGGAGAGATTGCCATCAATATCGAAGAAAGTGTGCGGGGCGACCATATTTATATCATTCAATCGACGAATGAACCCGTCAATGATCACTATTTAGAGCTATTGATCATGATCGATGCGATGAAACGGGCTAGTGCGAAGACCATCAATGTCGTTTTGCCTTATTACGCATATGCGCGGCAAGACCGAACCGCCAACCCGCATGAGCCGATCACTGCAAAATTGATTGCCAATATGCTGGTGGAAGCAGGGGCTTCTCGAATCTTGACGCTTGATCTGCATGCCGTCCAAGTTCAAGGATTTTTCGACATCCCAGTGGATAATCTCTTTACGATCCCATTGTTTGCCCATTACTATCGCGAACAAAAAATGACGGGTGACGACTATGTCGTGGTTTCACCAAAAAACAGCGGTGTCCAACGGACCCGAAGTTTGGCAGAATATTTAGATACAGCGATCGCGATCGTCGATCAAGATGAAGCCGATGGCGGGTATGTGATCGGTGATGTCGTTGGGAAAAAATGTATTTTGGTTGATGACATTTTAAATACCGGCCATACATTGGCAAAAGCGGCAGACTTATTGAAGGAAGCTGGTGCCAGCGAAGTGTATGCTTGTGTCTCTCACGCCTTACTTTCGCCGCCAGCTAAAGAAATTTTGGATCAATCAGCGATTGAAAGTATTTGTGTCACCGATTCTTGCTGGACCAGCGAAGAACGCCACCCACAAAAACTGCACTATATTTCTTGTGCCGAATTGATGGGGGAAGCCGTTCGCCGTATCCACGAAAATACACCAATGAGTCCATTGTTCCGCCTGGAAAGCAAAGAGTATAAATAAAAATATGAAAAGCACCCGCTATCCTTAGGGACAGCGGGTGCTTTTGCATGTAAGGGGAAGTGGATCAGACCCAGCGGATCAGTTCAACTGGTTGCGGTTTAAGACCGTTTCTCGTTTGATCAGCTTATGTGGTACGACCAGCTGTACGCCGTTTGAATCTTCATGATTCAATTGCGCCATCAGCCGTTCGGTAGCGATTTTTCCTAAGGACAACACGTTGATATCGATACTAGTCAAATACGGATGGGTCAAAGTAGCAAAGATCGAATTGTTGAAACTGATGATGGATAAGTCGTCGGGGACTTTGTAGCCATACATCGTTGCTAATTGAATGATCCGCACAGCGAACAGATCATCGATCACGACGATGGCTGTTGCTTGGGATTCTTTGATCGTTTCTTCAAACGTGACGTAATCTTCCGCTTTTTCAAAGGTCAATGCTGGATAAAAGGGGAGATTTGCCAGCATCATGGCTTTTTGGTAGCCGAAGAAACGCTCGAAATACAGGTTTTCATGGGTCGTATTGGTAGCAAATAATATCTTCGTATGCCCTTGGGCGATCAGATGCTCAGTTGCTTGCTTGCCTAACAACTGGTTGTCATTATCGACAAAAACGATTTTGTCTTCATTGCTGTATGGTTGACCAATCAAGGTAAAAGGGACTTCTTTTTCGACCAGATAGTCGATGATGGGGTCTTTTTCATCGGAATAGACCAAGATAAAGCCATCTACTTGTTTTTGCAGGTGCATCCGTTCCACGTTTTTTAGTAATGTAGCAAAGTCACGGGCGGAGGCAACTGCAACCGTCATTTGATGATGGCGGGCCTCTTCATTGATGGCTTCGATCGTTTCTAAATAAAAGGGGTTTCCTAGTCGTTCTTTCGAATCAAGAGGCGGCAAGATCACGCCAATGGCACTGGATATCTGTTTGCCGAGATTTCGAGCCGCAAGATTGGGGACATAGCCCATTTCTGCCATTACTTTGCGCACTTTCTTCTTGGTATCTTCAGAAATGCTGGGATGATCGTTTACGACACGAGAAACCGTGGATGTAGCGACGCCAGCCTTTTTGGCGACATCTTTGACCGTAATGCTCACTGATTTCCCTCCTTTTTTAGCTTATAGTATCACAAAGTGTCGGCACAAGGGTAGAGCCAATCAAAAGAAAGAAGAAATGCAGACATTTCTTCTTTCAGAAGGCTTGTTTAGTTGATCGCTGTACTGATTTCGTCTTCTAAAACATAGTCTTTGCCATACAACTTGATTGGCAATGCCTCACCGCTGATTTTCTTCAAAGTCACCGTTGACTCATTGACGGAAACAAAGAGCAGACGTCCACGATAGTTGATGTGGAAGGCGTAGCGGCTCCAAGTTTTAGGTAAGAATGGCGCAAACCCTAAGTGATCGTGATCAGTTTTCATTTGAGCAAAACCTTGAACGATCGCTAACCAGCTGCCGGTCATAGAAGTGATGTGCAAGCCATCATCGGTATCATTGTTGTAATTGTCCAAATCAAGACGAGCAGTCCGCTCATACATTTCCAACGCTTTTTCTTCCATGCCTAATTCCGCTGCTAAAATCGCATGGATACTTGGAGAAAGGGAAGATTCATGCACTGTCATCGGCTCATAGAAATCAAAGTTCCGTTGTTTTTCTTCTTTGCTGAATTGATCGCCGAAGAAGTAGATACCTTGCAAAACATCGGCTTGCTTGATAAAGCAAGAGCGCAAGATATGATCCCACGACCAATTTTGGTTTAACGGCAAATGTTTTGGATCAAGATCGGAAACGGGCATCAAGTCTTTGTCTAAGAAGGTATCATGCTGGACGAACACACCAAGATCTTGGTCTTCTGGGAAGTACATATTGTCGATGATGTCTTGCCATTTGGCTTGTTCTTCGTCAGAGATCGTGACAGTCGCTTCGTCTTTGAAGGCTTCATAGCTGGCTAAGGTATAAGCTAAGACCCAAGTAGCCATTTTATTGGTGTACCAGTTGTTATTGATATTGTTTTCGTATTCGTTTGGTCCTGTAACGCCATGGATCATGTATTTTTGCTGGCGTTTTGAATAGTGGACACGATCTGCCCAGAAACGTGAGATCGCGCTTAACACTTCTAATCCTTCTTTTTTCAGGTAACTTGTATCGCCAGTATAATTCGTATAGTTGTAGATGGCATAAGCGATGGCACCATTTCGGTGGATTTCTTCGAAAGTGATCTCCCACTCATTGTGGCATTCGATCCCAGTGAAGGTCACCATTGGGTAAAGGGCACCTGCTAAGCCTTGTTTTTGCGCATTGATATGGGCTTGCGGCAATTGGTTGTGACGGTATTTCAACAAGTTACGGGTCACTTCTGGTTTTGCTAATGCCAAATACAATGGAACTGCATAGGCTTCGGTATCCCAGTAAGTCGCACCGCCATATTTTTCGCCAGTAAAGCCTTTCGGTCCAATGTTCAAGCGCTCGTCTTCGCCATAATAGGTTGAAAACAATTGGAACAGGTTGAAGCGAATCCCTTGTTGCGCCGCAGCATCGCCTTCAATGATCACATCAGCTAAATCCCAGCGGGCTTTCCAAGCAGCAACTTGTTCTGCAAGCAACGCATCATAATCTGCTTTGTATAAAGTGCCTAATTCGGTGACTTTTGCTGGATGATCATGAGCGGGAACATCACGACTCGTAACGATCAAGACTTCTTTGATCAATGAGAAGGTGTCACCGGCTGTTCCAGAAAAGGCAAAGGTATCAGCAACGCAAAGCTCGCTCTTCATGGAATCGATCGGTGTTTGGCTATGACGCATAGCAGAAGTGACAGTAAAACGTTCAATGTCAAAATTATTTTCTACGGTCCGAGTGGTCAAGTAATGGAAGGTTTCGGTTTGACCATGAGCCAATTCTTCCCAGAAACGTTCGTCGTAGTTGCTGTCTTCGTTATGGACATTGTTATCTAGTTTAGAAACGACTTTGATCTCAGCGTCGCCTTCAATGATCTCAGCGTCCATCTTAATGAGGGCAAGTTCACGTTTTACGATGCTCAAGAAGCGTTCAAAAGAGAATTTTACGGTGGCGCCTGCCAAAGTGACAGTAAAGTTGCGGCGTAAAATCCCGGTTTCCATGTCTAGTTCTAAACGGAAATCACTTGGGCTGATTTTTGCTAAGTCGACTAATTGGTCATTGACAAATAGGTCCATTGCAATAAAGTTGACCGCGTTGATCACTTTGCCAAAATAGTCAGGGTAGCCGTTTTTCCACCAGCCGACACGGGTTTTGTCTGGGTACCAGACACCAGCGATATAAGTACCTAAGTGATGATCGCCGCTGTATTGTTCTTCAAAGTTGCCGCGCATTCCCATGTAGCCATTCCCGATACTTGTTAGCGACTCTTGCAGTCGACGATTTTCTTTATCTAAGGTAGATGTCGCGATTTTCCATGGATCGATCTCGAACAATCGTTGGATTTTTTTCATGAAAGTCCCTCCAGAATCTTTTTGATATCTCTATCATAAGCGCAAACGATTGCATCGTCAAGTGAAAGTTGTTGCGTTTGTAGATTTTCCTGTTGGGAAACATAAAGAAGGAAAGATTCAGTTAGATAAAGGCGAAAAAGCGAATAGAATCCCTTTTTATATTTCTGGGTTTACAAAATCTTTTTTCTCCGTTAGAATAAAATCATTAAGAAACCGATTGCGTAAATCGATTCAGGGAAGGAAGAAGGAAGATGAAAAAATTATTGAGCTTCGAATTTTGGCAAAAATTCGGAAAAGCGCTAATGGTGGTTGTCGCTGTTATGCCAGCCGCTGGTTTGATGATCAGTATTGGGAAAACGATCCCAATGATCAATGCCGACTGGGCATTTTTGATCACTACAGGAGGCGTCATTGAAAACATTGGTTGGGCAATTATTGGGAACCTGCATTTATTATTTGCATTAGCTATTGGTGGTAGTTGGGCTAAAGAGCGAGCTGGTGGGGCATTTGCTGCTGGGATCGCCTTTATTTTGATCAACCGAATCACTGGTTCGATCTTTGGCGTGACGAGCGCGATGTTAACCGAAGAAGGCGCCTTTACCCATACGTTATTTGGGACGAAGATCATGATCGACGGCTTCTTTACTAGTGTATTAGAAGCACCTGCTTTGAACATGGGTGTCTTTGTCGGGATCATCGCCGGTTTTGTGGGAGCAACAGCTTACAACAAATACTATAATTTCCGCAAATTACCGGATGCGCTTTCCTTCTTTAACGGCAAACGCTTCGTACCTTTCGTAGTGATTGCTCGTTCAGTAGTCGTCGCATTAGTGTTATCGATCGTTTGGCCCTATATTCAGGCAGGCATCAACAACTTCGGTTTATGGATCGCGCAATCACAAGAAAGTGCGCCCGTTTTAGCACCGTTCTTGTTTGGAACCTTGGAGCGGCTGCTCTTACCATTCGGGCTGCATCACATGTTGACGATCCCGATCAATTACACCGAATTAGGTGGAACTTACACGATTCTTTCTGGCGCACAAGCCGGCACCCAAGTCTTTGGACAAGACCCATTATGGCTTGCTTGGGCAACGGATCTAGTGAACATGCGCAATGCTGGCGATACGTCACAATATCAATTTTTATTGGAAAACTTTGTTCCTGCCCGCTTTAAAGTTGGACAAATGATTGGTTCATCTGGGATCTTGATGGGCTTGTCTTATGCCATGTATCGCAATGTCGATGCGGACAAACGGCACAAATATACCTCTATGTATTTATCAGCTGCCATCGCTGTCTTCTTGACAGGGGTAACGGAACCGTTGGAGTTCATGTTTATGTTTGCTGCCGTACCGCTTTACATCGTTTATGCAGTCGTACAAGGGGCTGCGTTTGCGATGGCGGACATCGTCAACTTACGGGTCCACTCTTTTGGGAATATCGAGTTGTTGACCCGTACCCCAATGGCGATCAATGCCGGCTTAGGACAAGATTTGATCAACTTTGTGTTAGTGACCATCGTCTTTGGTGTTGGGATGTATTTCTTGGCCAACTTCTTGATCAAAAAATTCAACTTTGCAACACCAGGTAGAAACGGCAACTACGAAACAGAAGGAGCCAGCGATGCGCCAGCAACAGCTTCGGCGGATGGCAATTTGAATCCAGATTCGCAAGTCGTGAAAATCATTCATTTATTAGGCGGACGTGAAAATATCGCCGACGTTGATGCATGTATGACCCGTTTACGGGTCTCTGTGAAAAATCGAGAAGCGGTCGGCGATGAAAAAGCGTGGAAAGCCGCAGGGGCTTTAGGCTTGATCGTAAAAGACAACGGTGTGCAAGCAGTCTATGGACCGAAAGCAGATGTCTTAAAATCAGACATTCAAGATATCTTAGATTCTGGTGTCACGATTCCCGAACCGACGGCTAGTCAAGCACCAGTAGAAACCACTACCCATCAAAGCCAAGGCGTCACAGCTGAACTAGCTGCCGTTGCCACTGGAGAAGTGATGCCGATCACCTCTGTCAAAGACCAAGTGTTTGCGGAAAAAATGATGGGTGACGGTTATGGCGTGCGTCCAGAGCAGACGACAGTTGTCGCACCAATCAGCGGGAAAGTCACCAACATCTTCCCAACGAAACATGCGATTGGCTTGCTTTCTGATGAAGGCATCGAAGTATTGGTTCACATGGGCTTAGATACCGTTGACTTAAACGGTGCCCCCTTTACGGTAGCTGTCACTGAAGGACAACAAGTGGCGGCGGGTGACAAGTTAGCGGAGATGGATCTCGCTGCAGTAAGTGCTGCTGGCAAAGACACCACCATCGTTGTAGTGTTGACCAACAGCGATCAAATCGATTCCTTTGAATTGACCCAAATCGGTAAGCAACAAGCAGCCGCAGTTGTTGGAATCGTAAAACTATAATAAAATGACAAGCGGGTCGACTCTTTTGTTGACCCGCTCTCTTTTATTTTTAAAAGGAATCGTACAAGCAAACCGAGAGAAGGAGCCTTATTCATGAAGGTATTAACATTGAACACCCATAGCTGGTTAGAAGAAAATCAGCTAGAAAAATGCAAAATGATCGCACAAGAGATTGCAACAGGCGACTATGACATCATCGCCTTGCAAGAAGTCAACCAAACGATCGCTGCTCAAGCCATCGTTCCTGATGGGCTTTATTGCCCAACAGATACGCTGGTGGAAATCAAGGAGGACAATTTTGCTTTACGCCTAGTGGAAGAACTGCAACTGTTAGACTGTGATTACTATTGGTCATGGACTTACAGTCATGTAGGCTATGACATTTACCACGAAGGCAATGCCTTATTGTCCAAACAGCCCATCATTGCCAAAGAATACCTTGCTTCACAAGCCACGGATGTCTGGGATCATACCACACGCAAAAACCTGAGCGGCGTGACTGAAGCCGATGGACAGATCGTACAAGTCATTAGCTGTCATTTTTCTTGGTGGCAAGACGGTAAATTTGCCTACGAGTGGCAACAGACAGAAGCATTTTTAGCAGAACGGGCTGATACCTTATTGATCCTAGGTGATTTCAACAACGATGCCGCCAGTTCTGGGCATCAACTGGTCCTTGACAGCTCCTTACAGCTGCAAGACAGCTTTTTAACGGCTACCGAAACGATCGGGGAAGCCTCTGTCGTTAAAGCCATTGATGGTTGGCAAGACAATCGAGAAGCGTTGCGAATCGATTATGTTTTTACATCCAAAGACCTGCAAGCAACGGAATATGAAGTCGTTTTTGACGGAACGCGTACTCCGATCGTCAGCGATCACTTTGGAATCAAAGTGGTTTTTGCTTCAAAAACAGAGCCAAACTAGCAGAAACGACAGCAAAAAAGCAGTGCCAACCGGCACTGCTTTTCTTTTTGGGGAAGTTAAATCGCTGATCGAACAAGGAGGAAAAAGAATAAACTCAATAAAAGAATGAATGCTAATGCCCCATAGGTAAAACTCTTTTTGCCCCAAGTTGCGTTTTCCTCCTGACTCGAAAGACTTCTTCTTGTAAAAAAGACGAGTCCTGCGCCGATGACATTCGCTGTCAGTAACTGCTGGAAGAAGATCAGGAATAAATACTGTCCCAAAAGCCCTTTTTTACTCATGGAAAACCGTTGAATAAAGTACAGGCAAGCCCCTTGCAGCAAAAGGAGACTACTTAACAAGACCCCTAAAGCGGCTAACGGTTGCGAGTTGAGGTACTGGGCAAATGTCATCCCATGGTTGAAGGCAGTCAAGGAAAGATAAAGATAGTAAGCACCGGCGATCAAAAGCCAATAACTCAGTAAAATCAATGGAAACGCCCATTTTCGTTTAGTCATGGTTGCCCTCCTGTAAAGTGAATAGTCCGTAGGAACGGATCAAATAATCAATCAAGCAGCTCAGTCCGATCAAAGACTGGCTAGGGATTTTCTTGCGACCGATTTGAAAAAAATCGCAATAATAGGTCAGGTGAAACGTTGAATGGCGAGCAAAATAATTATCTCCTGGCGCACTCAATGTCAAAACGGGAATCTGACGAATCGCAAAAGTCGTCAGATTCTCTTTGACGTTTTCTGTTTCGCCGCTCAGTGAGGCGATGATCACACAATCTTCGGCAGTGATCATTGGCATGACCATATCAAATTCCGTTTTGTTCGGCAATACGATCACTCGTTTTTCCATAGAAAGCATCATTTTGGAGAACTCCTCCAGTGCTTTCTTTTGGGAAAACCCGGTTGGGTAGCAGTAGATGGTTTTGCTGCGGTCAAACAAGCGGTTGAGGGCAGCTAAGTCTACCGTTTTTAAATAATTGAGGGTGGCGAAAATATCCTCTTGTTGTTTTTCAAAAATCGTTTTTTGCTGCGAAATCGTTGTTGCCTGTTCTTGCTGATGCCGTAGAAAATATTTGAACTCGGAATAGCCAGAAAAACCAAGTTTTTTCGTCAACCGTAAAATAGAAGACTTGGAGACGTGAACCTGCTCGGATAGCTCGACGATCCCCATAGATAGAACGGTGTCGCCGTTGGAAAGAATATAGTTCAGAATGCCACGATCAAGTTCACTTAACTCTGATTGGTGCTGTTGAATCAAATACTGTAATTTCACAAAAACCCCTCCTTATGGATTAAGTATAGCTGAAAAGCCAGGAGGGGAGGCGAAGAACGCTGGCTAGTGTAATTCTGGCCAAAAGGCTTGATTTGCTTCAATCAATTCATCGAGTAATTCTTTGGCTACACGGGCATTTGGAACCACTTTTGAAAGAATCAGTGCTTGCCATAATTTCTGGTAAGAACCCTCTGCCCAAGCCTCCACGACTAATTTTTCTACGGCGACTTGTTGCTCCATCAATCCTTTTTGGAAGCGAGGGATCTTGCCTTGTGTGATTGGTTCTGCCCCGTTACTGCCGACGATACAAGGCACTTCCACCATTGCCTGTTCATCAAAGTTGACGATCGCTCCTTCGTTAGGCACGATCAACAGCATCCGTTCTTGCGTGTTATAAGCAATCGCTCGTGCAAGGTCCACGATGTAGCTGGCGTGTTCATCCACTTCAAGCGTGGTGTCAGTCGCTGTCTGGTTTTCTACGATGCGTTGGCATTCACCAAAGACGTGTTTTTCGCGGCCAGCCATGACTTCATTTGCCCGTGTAAAAGATGGGTTGGTGTGCGCCACTTCATCTTGAGGGAAAAAGTAATATTTCAAGTAGGTATTTGGCAAAGTGGATGGATCAACTTCGTACACTTCTTTTGCTTTGGCAAAGGTGTGCATCCAGCTGGCATCAGCATGTTGGCTCGCTTCGATTTCTTCTGGCAATGAATAGCCGTATTTTGCCACATGCGCCTGGATCTGCGGCAGCAAATCATTGCCAGCTTTGTCTCGTATATCTGTCCACCAGCCAAAGTGATTCAAGCCATAATAGCGAACCACCAACTCTTTGCGAGAAGCTAAACCGATCGCTTGCGCCATCCGTTCTTCGATTCCCACTGGCATATCACAAATATTAATGATCTTGGCATCAGGGCGCAATTTACGAGTCGCTTCTGCGACAATCGCTGCAGGATTGGAATAATTCAACATCCACGCATCAGGGGAATATTTTTCCATATAACCGACTAACTCCAATACACCGCCGATAGAACGCATCCCATAAGCGATCCCGCCAGGACCACAAGTTTCTTGGCCGACCACACCATATTTCAAAGGGATTTTTTCATCCTTTTCGCGCATCGCATACAAGCCAACTCGGATATGCGCCATCACAAAATCGACATCCTGAAATGCGGTTTCGGGATCAGTGGTTGCTAAAAAGCTGATTTCTGGTGCGCGTTCTTTCAATAAAATCTCGCAAGCTTGTGCAACTTTTTCTTGTCGTTCTTCCAAATTGTCGTAAAACTTGATTTGGCGAATCGGGAAACGATCCAAGTGTTCCAAAAGCATCAAGACGATTCCTGGGGTAAAGGTACTGCCGCCTCCGGCGATCACGATTGAAAATTTTTTCATTTTTGTTTCCTCCTTAGTCTGATACAGCTAATAATTTTTCGAATTGTTCTCTCACTTGTGGCACATCCAGACCAACGATCACTTGGAAGGCGTTGCCGTTGCGAACAACACCATGGGCACCAGCGCCTTTAAAGATGTCATCTGGCAGCACTTGGTCTTGATCTTTGACGGTGATTCTTAGGCGAGTGGCACAATTAGTGACTTTATCGATATTATCGCGACCGCCAAACCCTTCTAAGTAGACTGCGGCTTGTTCGGTGTAGCGATTGGCACCAGCAATCACTGGCGTACCAGTGTTGGCTTGTTTTTCTTTGTAATCTTTTTTGGTGTATAGTTTGACTTCGCTATTGTTTTCTTCCCGTCCTGGTGTGGCTAACTTAAATTTGAGGATCAAGAAGCGGAAAACAAGGAAATAAAGGGCAGTAAAGGCTAACCCGATCACCAGCTGCGTGAAGATCATACTGCGATGATTTTGAAATAGCGGAATCCAGACCTTCGCCAACAGATCAATCAAGCCGCCCCCCATATCACCAACGACCCCGAAGGCAAACATCGTTGCCGCCATGGTCGCTGCTAAAACAGCGTGCACCGCAAAGAGGGGTGGTGAGATAAAGAGGAAGGTGAATTCCAATGGCTCAGTGATACCAGCTAAAACGGCAGTTAAAGTGGCAGGGATCAAAATCGCTAAGACCTTCTTTTTGTTCTCAGGCTTGGCTGTGAAATAAAAAGCAGCAGCGATCCCTGGTGCAGCAAAGATCTTAGAATTGCCATGTAAAGCAAAGCCCCCTTCAGGGAAAAGCTCTTTCAATGGTCTGGTGGATTGGGCAAATTCTTGTAAATGTGCCATCCAGTATTTGGAGATTCCTTCTTCGACGACAGCGGGACCAAAAACAAAGGGGGTATACACGAAATGATGGAGACCTGTGGGAATCAATATTCGCTCTAAGAAAGTATAGAGCCAGACCCCAAAGACCCCAGCACTTGCTAGAAACCCTTGCATGGACCCAATGCCAGCTTGGACTTTCGGCCAAATCAATGCGATCAAAAAAGCAACTGGCAGCATTAAAAAGAAACCGAGGATCACGACAAAGGAAGAGCCTTGGAAGATTCCGAGAAAATCAGGCAGCTTCGTATCGAAAAACTTGTTGTGAAGATAGACGACGATCGCCGAAATAAAAATTGCTCCGATAATACCAGTATCTAATGTTTTGATGCCAGCGATCATTTTCAAGCCACTCTCACCGCCGGGATCAGCTGCAAAGTTGACACCGAAGAAGTTACCAAAGTACTCGATCATGCCAGAAATAAAATAATTACAAGTAATATAGACGACAAAGGCTTCCATTGCCGCTCGCGCATTGGCTTTTTTTGCGAGACCGATCGGTAATCCAATGACAAATAATAATTCCATTTGGTTGAAGACCGTCCACGCTCCGTTTTCAATGATCGTCCAAATGTTGTACCAAGTAGAGCCTTCAGTGGCGATGCTCCCCACAAGCATCGGATTTTTAAAAATAATACACAGCGCGACCATGATCCCTGAAAAGGAAAACAAGAGGACCGGGGTAAACATCGCACCGCCAAACCGCTGAACTTTTTCCATCATAATTTCTTAACATCTCCTTTCAATTTTTACTACAATCTCAGTATAGAAAAGAAAGATAGCGGTTACAATAAAGCGAGGAAGCATAGGAACGTAGAAGCAAACAAAGAGAAAAAGTGGCAACTGCGGGGAAATTTCCCATAAAAAAACAAACCTGCGAAAAACAGGTTTGTTTGCTACGTACGTGTATTTAAATTTCGACGTTGCCATAGCGATTGGCAAGGGCGGTGCGGATCAAGCGCTCTGCCAAATGCTCATTTCTTGCAAGGAGCGGTCCGTGGAAGTAAGAGCCGAACACATTGCGGTAAACCACGCCTTCGGTTTGGTCTTCGCCATTGTTTCCTTGTCCTTGGATGACTTTCCCCAATGGTTTTTCCCCTTTACCTAAAAAAGTACGGCCATTATGGTTTTCAAAGCCATAATAGGTCTCATCGAATTCTTCATTGTGGATCACGATGTCACCGATGAATCGGTTGTTTTCTTGGCTTAAGGTGTAATGATCCAAGGCACCGATCCCATTGATTTTCTCGCCGTTGGCACCGATGTAGTAATGACCCAGCAATTGATAGCCGCCGCAAATCGCCAGCATGACGCCATCATTTTCGATATAGCTGGTCAGGGCTTCTTTTTTTGATTGGATATCTTGTGAAACGATCACTTGCTCAAAATCTTGTCCGCCACCGAAGAAGACGAGATCATATTTTTCAGGATCGAAGGGCTCGTGAATGCTGACGACCTCTGCGTTGAAGGTCACGCCTAGTTTTTCGGCCACGTAGCGCAGCATCAAGAGATTGCCGTTGTCGCCATAAGTATTCAAAAGATTTCCATACAAGTGGGCAACATTCAGTTGATACTTAGTCACGACTCATTCCTCCTTTGATATAGCCTTTTTCCGCAAGCTTTTTGCGTAGCTGCAAGACTGCAGTATAAGTCGCTAAAATATAGACTTTTTCTGTTGGTAAGTCTGCGATTTGCTTGATAACGTCATCAAGTTCAGGGGTTTCAATGATTTTTTCTTCAGGGATCCCCGCAACTTTTAGCCGCAACGCCATATCTTTGTGACGATCACCACCAGCGATCACTTGAGGAATCCCCATATCGGCAAACGCTTCATGGTCGCCATCCCAAATCCAGCTGACGTCGATCCCATCTGCGTAGTTGGCATTCAACAAGCTGACGAGTGAGAAAGGATAGGGCGACAGGCCGATCATATCGATGACTTGGTTCAAACCAACAGGGTTTTTAACTAAGACTAACGTACATTCTTTGTCCCCAATGCGGATCACTTCTTGACGACCAAAGACTTTTTCGTCATAGGCCAAACCAGATTTGATTTTTGCAGGTGCTACGCCATAATATTCCGCAACCGCAGTTGCCGCCAGCGCATTGTAGACATTGTACATCCCACCGACTTCGATGCGATAGTCATTGCCATCGATCACAAAATCAGCAGAGGTGTTGTCCATTGCGGTCATTTCCGTCAGTTTATAATCCAATTCTGGTCGATGGAAGCCGCAATTTGGGCAGTAGTATTTTCCAAGATTGGCATAGGTGATCATTTTATAATGTAAAATGTGATGACACTCAGGACATAACACGCCATCCGTATTGTAATGGGCCATCTGCTCTTCATCTGGCAAATGATCAAATCCATAGTATTTCCGCGGATTGACAGTTGCTACCGAATTGAACAGTGGCGAATCCCCATTGCAGAGGATCGTAGCTTCTGGTGAGTTTGCGGCACCTTCAACGATCATTTTATAGGTCGTATAGATCTCGCCATAACGGTCCATTTGATCGCGGAAAATATTAGTGAAAACGAACAATTCCGGTTTGATGTACTTCGTTACTTTGCTGAGACTGGCTTCATCGATTTCTAAAACCGCGAATTTTTTGCCTTTTTTAGGGCGTGCCGATAGAAAGGTTGAAACGATCCCTTGGACCATATTGGCGCCGGTGGGGTTCGTCAATACTTCATCAAATTCTTGGCGCAAAATATTGACAGTCAAGGCAGTCGTCAATGTTTTGCCGTTGGTGCCTGTGATCACGACGACTTGGTAATCTTTCGCCAAATGATCTAATATATGTGGATCAACTTTTAATGCTAATTTACCAGGCAGGCTTGAGCCGCCTTTGAAAAAGTTCTTTAATACCCATTGAGAGGTCTTACCGACTGAAACAGCCAGATGACTTCGTATTCCCATAATGTAACCCTCCATTAGAGCGAATGCTTTCATTGTGCAAATTCAATTTATCATACCATATACCAAGAAAAAGGTTAAATTGCTTTTGCGATTCTTTAAATTTCTGCAAAGACCATTCTGATAAATGGCTCTTTTACTTGCGATGATCAAAGGCTTGAAAAGCAAAACAGCAAACCTTCTGCCAGGTTTGCTGCTGCTTTAACCGATAATGATTTTTTCCGTTGGGTACTCGTAGCCTAAGTCACGTGTTTCTTTTGGTACGAATAACATCAAGGTGTACAGCATACCGACACGGCCGATAAACATCAAAAGAGCAATCACGAGTTTGCCGATAGTTGATAAATCGCCCGTGATTCCTAAAGAAAGCCCTGTGGTTCCAAATGCCGAGGAAACTTCAACAATGATGGCGATCAAAGGGATATCCTCGATGGCGGTCAAGAATAAGACACAAAAGAAGCACATGCCCATCGAAAGCATAAAGACCACCACTGATTTGCGGACGTCATCTTGATCGATCCGGCGACCGAAGATATTGATATTGTCCTCACTTTTCAAGAAGGCATAGAGGTACAGCCCAATGATGGCAATGGTCGTCGTCCGAATCCCCCCACCAACAGAGCTGGGACTACAACCAATAAACATCAGCAAGGAGAAAACGATCAACGTCGTGGTTTGAAAGTTGCCTAAGTCATGGATCTGCAGGCCAGCATTCCGCGTTGTCATGGAATAAAACATGCTGTTCATCCACATACCGCTAAAGCTGTAATCTTTGAACAAATAATCTTTCTCAAGGAAAAAGATCGCTAATGTACCGCCGACAAAGAGGATCACGAAAGCCAAAACAGCAATTTTTGTGAATAATGAAAAGCGAAACGGCAAGCGGCGGCGTTGTTTTTTCATTTTAAAAAGAACCCACTCTCGAAAGTCCATGATCACTGGAAATCCGATCCCCCCGATAAAAATCAAAATCATGATACACGTCAGGAAGAAATAATCATGGGAAAACGGCAAGATGGAATTGCCCGTCACATCAAACCCTGAGTTGGTCACAGCAGAGATCGCTTGATAAAACCCATAAAAGATCGCATCTCGCCAATTGTCATAATAGCCGTAAAGATGAAAATAAACAGCAAAGATCGTGCCTGCTACCACCTGACAAAGCAAGATGATAGTAAACGTCGTTCGAATCATCCGAACGATCCCACTAAGCTTGGGCTGATTCATATCCGTCATGATCAACTGGCGCTGCTTTAAACTGATTTTGCGCCGTGAGACGATCGCAAAAAAGGTCGAGATCATCATGATCCCTAAACCGCCGACTTGAAAGAGGACTTCCAACAAGATGACCCCGTGGTCGTTAAACACATCATTGATCGGAAAAGTAGTCAGCCCAGTGACACTGACCGTGCTGACCGCCATAAAGAACAGATCGATAAACGCGACATGAGAGCCGGGTTCTCGAAAGAAGGGGAGTGAAAAAAGCCCCAAAGAGACCACCGTCATCACGATATAATAAAAAACAATCACTTGGATTGAAGACACATTCTGGGAAATAAACGTCTTGCTCCTGCGCTGCGTCAAGCGGGCAAAGCGGGTAAAATTCATTACAAAAAACCCCTCACTAAATAAACTATCCCCAGTATACCAAAGAACCAAGTAGATTTGAAAGAAAGCAGGATAGAATTGATGAGCAGCAGAAATTGTGCAAGGAAAAGCTTTTGGAAAGTATCGTTGGGTTAGAGGAAACGATCAGGCTGTGGTTCTTGCGGCAGCTTGATTGCTTAAGAAACTTAAAAACTCGAAGCAAATCAGTAAGGATTTCGCGATTTCAGAAGAAAACGCTGGCAATTTATGAGAAGATAAAAGAAGAAAAAGATAGCAGCGACGATCCGCACGGAACAATAGCGAGAAAGCGGACAAAAAAGCGCATCAAATTTTTTGAAAATCGAGACGGAAATGGGGAGTATCATGAAAGACGTAAAAATTATTTTTTTCGATGTTGATGGCACACTGATCGATATGAGCAAAAAGCAAATCTCTGAAAGAATGTTAGTCACATTAAAAGCCTTGAAGAATCAAGGGATCCTGTTGTGCATTGCAACTGGCAGAAGTCCCATCGCGTTGCCGCAATTTGAAGGCGTGACCTTCGATGCGTTTTTGACCTTTAACGGATCGTATTGTTTTAATCAAGCCGAGGGGATCCACCAAAACCCCATTCCTAAAAAAGATGTTCAGCAAATCATTGAAAATGCGACGGCACTAAAGCGTCCAGTAGCGATCGCAACGAAGGATCGAACGGTTGCCAATGGCAAAGATGCTGACTTAGTTGAGTATTTTTCCTTTGCCCACCAAGAAGTGATCGTGGCAGAAGATTTTGATGAGGTGATCCAGCAGCAAGACATTTTCCAAGTGATGCTTGGCTCAGGGAAAGAAGACTACGCCAAAGTGATGGCAAATACCACGGAGGCGAAAATCACCGCCTGGTGGGATCGCGCAGTCGATATTATTCCAGCCAGCAGTGGGAAAGGAAGCGGCATTGCCAAAATGCTGGCTTACTATGGCTTGGATAAATCTGAAGCCATTGCCTTTGGCGATGGCAACAATGACATTGAGATGCTGGAGGCAGTCGGCTGGGGTCTCGCAATGAATAATGCTTCGGATGAGTTAAAAGCAATCGCCGATGAAGTGATCGGTCACGTAGCCGAGGAAGGCATTTATCATTACTGCTTAGAAAACGGGCTGCTGGGTGAAGTCGTGCAGTGATGGGCAATGCGCCAGTTGCTGTCGCCCGCTAAGAATATGCGCAGCCAGGATCGCTACTGCGTGTCTGTTTGATCAAATAAAAAAACTGTTTCCGAAATGTATTAGGGAAACAGTTTTTTTGATATAAAGCTGTTTAGCAATGTGTACGGTTTACAGCGCCTCCACCGCTTCGATCGCCTGATAGACTTTTTCGGGTGTGATCGCAGGATCGATCAAAATAAAGGTTTCTTCTTCTTTGACAGCATAGGTCAGAACCGAGGCGAAGTAATCCCGATCAAGGCGTGTCACGTGGAGATCCTTCAGCTTCATTGGCAAGTGCAAAGCTTCGTAAAATGGCCGTAATTCTTCAATCACATCAAAATCATTGGTATAGGCAAGCTGGACCCAAATGCAGTAGGCGACTTTGTTGCCGTGCAAGACGGTATGGGTCTCACTCAAATAAGACAAGCCGTCATGCAGCGCATGCGCACCAGATGTGCGGCCAAATTCGACTGCAAAACCACCAACTTCGCCTGCCAAAGCAATGATCGCATCGGTGATACGGGCGAAGGCGGGGGTCAGCTGCCCGACTTCTAGGTCTTTGACAGCTTGGATCGCATCGGCAATCAACAAGTTTTTGATCAAAAGAGCGCTTTGGAAACCTAGCCGTACTAAGGCAGTCTTGTCGTCTTCTGCCATGTTGCGGACGATGGCTTCCATTTCATAATATTTGGCTAACGTATCAGCGATCCCAGCGATAAAGTAATCAACGGGTGTGGCTAGTAAAAAACGGGTGTCGACGATCGTCATGTAGGCACCTTTTTTGGCATAGTCGATTTTACAAATCGTATGATCAGGGTAATAGGCGACGATCACCGGGGTGAAGGGTGCACAGTTGGAAACCAATGTAGGGATCACGATCAATTCTGCGCCAAGGGTTTGGGCGGTGATTTTTGCTGTATCAGCGACCTTGCCGCCGCCGATTGCCACCACGGCATCCGCTTGCTGGATCGCTTCAGCTAAGGCTTGCGCATTTTCATAACTCGATGATCCATCGTAGCGGTAGATCGGGTAGTCAAATGAATGGGGGTAATAGGCTGAAAACACATCGAATGACTGCTCCCCAGTGATCACAGCAACTTCTTGGAACTCACTTAAATACTCTGGCAAATCAGATAAGACCCCATCGCCAGTAATATATCGATTAGGACCTGGACGGACTTCATTGGCTAACATCAAACAAACACTCCTTTATAATCGTCAGAATTTTCTAATCAGTGTATCGCGAAAATGCCCTGACTGTCAATTTCCTTTTGGCAAAAGAAACAGAAAACAGCCGATCTGCCTTATGAGCAAATCGGCTGTTAATGATGAATCGGGAGGCATGCTCCAAAAATGTTAGGACCAGTTTTGGCGAATAAAGCCAGCTCGACCGGAGCCTTCGCTATAAGCATTGTAATGGGCTGCATTTTTTTTGTAAAAATCTTGATGATAGTCTTCTGCAGGATAAAAAGGTTCTGCTGGTTCGATCTTCGTTACGATCGGACGGTCAAAGCGGCCGCTAGCTTGCAACTGCGCCTTTGATTTTTCCGCAACCGCTTTTTGTTCTTCACTATTGTAAAAAATCACTGGACGATAGGAATCACCACGGTCGGCAAACTGACCAAACGCATCCGTGGGGTCTGTCTGCTGCCAATAGATGGCAACTAATTCTTCATAAGAGATGACCTCAGGATCAAAGGTGATCTCAACTGCTTCGGTGTGACCAGTGGTTCCTGTCGTTACTTGTTGGTAGGTTGGGTTAGGCACATGGCCGCCAGTAAAGCCAGAAATCACTTTGAGGATGCCTGGCTGCGAGTCAAAAGGTTTCACCATGCACCAAAAACAACCGCCAGCAAAAATTGCCGTATCTTTCATAGGTATTCCTCCTTTGCTTCTATGGTATGCTTCTAGTAGAGAAAAACAAGAGATATGCTTAGAAAACAGGGCAATGAAGAAAGGAAGTTTGCATGGAAAGTATTTTGATTTTACTTCGAGGTAATTCTGGCAGCGGCAAAACCACTATTGCCAGAGCTGTTCAACATATTTTCGGTGAGAAAGCAGTGTTGATTTCACAAGATGTTTTCCGTAGAGAAATTTTTTGTGTCAAAGATAGCCCCAATAATTTAGCAATCGGTTTGATGAAAGAAGCCGTCTTGTATGCGAAGGGGAAAGTGCCACTGGTACTTGTTGAGGGGATTTATTCTCGTGAAAAATACCAAGACTTTCTCGACTTTCTAATGAAACTCTTTCCCCAAAAAAAGCTAGTTTATTATTTTGATCTTTCTTTCGAGGAAACTGTCAAAAGACATCAGACCCGAATGCAGCGAGACTATTTTTCCGAGGAAGCGATGCGTAAATGGTGGCTTGAGCGAGACTTGCTTTTCCCAAAAGGATCTTCAGAGGAAAGACTGATCAAAGAAGGCCTAACGATAGCAGAAACGGTCGATCAGATCATCGCAGATTATCAAGAAACAAGAAGGAGTGATTGAATATGGCGCGAATCATTGAACAAGGAACAGACCAAGAATTGGCTGCGTTAGAAACAGCATTAACAGCATACACAAAGCATCAAAAACCATTTACACAAACAGAGACCTATCAGAACTTTAGCAGTGTAATCAAAAAAGAGGGTGTGGTGATTGCTGGTGGCATTGCCTACGCCTCGATGTATCATATCGGCTATCTTGACACCCTGTGGGTCAAAGCATCCGAGCGGGGAAAAGGGTATGGCAAGCAGATTCTTACGGATCTTGAACAGCAGTTGAAAGCATTTGGCTGTGAAAATTGCCAGACGGCGACTTTTGATTTCCAAGCACCAGATTTTTATCAGCGAGTGGGCTATGAAGAAATCGGGAGAATCGCCCATACGCAAAATCAGCTAACAGAAATTTTTCTAGTAAAGAAATTACGTGATTGAATCCCAAAGAAACCGTTGAACAAGGACGAAACCAATGAAAGAGAGGCACAACCAATGTTAGATAAATCAATTCCATATGCAGAAATCTGGATGAAGCGAGCACACAAAAGCACACCGATCCAGCCCATTCAATCCGATAACTATTCGCTACGCAGCTACCAAGCAGGAGACGAAAGGCACTGGGCACGGATCGAAACATCCGTCGGAGAGTTTGACAATGAGGAAGAGGCATTGGCGTATTTTGAAAAAGAATTTATGCCCGAGCAAGCACAGCTAGGACAGCGAATGTTTTTTGCCCTTGATCAAACAGGTACACCGGTCGGCACGGCTACCGCTTGGAAAAAAGCCAAGCAAGACGGTACACCGGTTCCGCTAGTCCATTGGGTAGCAGTAATGCCGCAAGCTCAACGTCAAGGGATCGCTCGCGGCTTGGTCACGCAAGTCGTTTCTGTCTTAGAGGCAGCCAACGAGCCGATGTATCTTCATACGCAAACGTGGAGCCACGCAGCAATCAAGCTCTATCAGCAGCTCGGATTTGTGATCATTGCAACGGATATCAATGGGAATGAAAATCCAGAATATCCGCTGGCTTGTCAAGTATTGGCAGAAGTTGCTCAAAAAGCCAGAAACGAGTAAGAGATGGCGGCGGCAAAAAATCCGTTAATTTTTCGTAAAACTCTTGCGTAAAAGGCGGCAGGTGTCGAATTTAAGTCTGTAAAAATTCTCCTTTTTCAAGTATAATACCAAAGGAGTATGAGGAAGGATGGGCGAGATGGCACAGCTTTTTTTTAAATATGGTGCAATGAATAGTGGGAAAACGATCGAGATATTGAAAGTTGCTCACAACTATGAAGAACAAGACAAACCAGTCGTGATCATGACAAGTGGATTGGACACGAGAAGCGGTGTGGGAAATGTTTCGAGCCGCATCGGCTTAGAACGAGACGCGATCCCGATTTTTGATGAAACGGATCTGTTCCATTTGATCAAAGACCTCGGTTACAAACCTTATTGTATTTTGATCGACGAAGCACAGTTCCTAAAGAAGCATCACGTGCTGGCTTTCACCAAAATCGTGGACGAGTTAGGTATCCCTGTGATGGCCTTTGGTTTGAAAAATGATTTCCGCAATGAATTATTTGAAGGCTCAAAATACTTGTTGCTTTACGCAGATAAAATCGAAGAGATGAAAACCATCTGCTGGTTCTGTCATAAAAAAGCAACCATGAACTTGCACTATATCGACGGAAAACCCGTTTACGAGGGCGACCAAGTACAAATCGGCGGTAACGAAGCGTATTATCCTGTTTGCCGCAAACATTACTTTCACCCGGGAATGAAAAAAGAAGGAGAATAATCAATGTACGATCAGTTACAAGCAATCGAAGACCGCTACGAAGAATTAGGCGAATTACTAAGTGATCCAGCCGTGATCTCTGACACCAAACGCTTCATGCAGCTTTCAAAAGAAGAAGCCAATACACGGGAAACGGTGGAAGTCTACCGTCGTTACAAAGAAGTTGTTGAGGGAATCAAGGATACCGAAGAAATGCTGGGCGAAAACCTTGATGCGGAAATGGCAGAGATGGCCAAAGAAGAACTCTCTGACTTGAAAAAAGAAAAAGACGTTTTAGAAGAACGCATCAAAATTTTGTTATTGCCAAAAGACCCGAATGATGATAAAAACATCATCATGGAGATCCGTGGTGCAGCAGGCGGCGATGAAGCAGCCTTATTTGCTGGCGATCTTTTCAATATGTATCAAAAATATGCGGAAAACCAAGGCTGGAAAGTCGAAGTCATGGATGCCAACGTCACTGGGATCGGCGGCTACAAAGAAGTCATCATGATGATCACTGGCGACAATGTCTTTTCAAAATTGAAATATGAGAGCGGCGCCCACCGAGTGCAGCGGGTACCGTCTACCGAATCACAAGGCCGAATCCATACGTCTACGGCAACGGTCGTGGTTATGCCCGAAGCTGAAGAAGTCGAAATCGATATCGCAGACAAAGATATTCGGACCGATATTTACCATGCCTCTGGTGCTGGTGGTCAGCACGTCAACAAAACAGCTTCTGCTGTTCGTCTGACTCACTTGCCAACAGGGATCGCTGTTGCGATGCAAGATGAGCGTTCACAGCTGAAAAACCGTGAGAAAGCGATGAAAGTCTTGCGGGCACGGGTCTATGACCAAATGCAGCAAGAAGCACAAAGTGAATACGATGCAAACCGTAAATCAGCAGTGGGTACCGGCGATCGTTCTGAACGGATTCGCACCTATAACTTCCCGCAAAACCGCGTAACAGATCACCGTATCGGGTTGACTATTCAAAAATTGGATCAAATTTTAGCTGGAAAACTCGATGAAATTGTTGATGCACTGATCGTTTACGATCAAACATCAAAATTAGATGAGATGCAAAATGGCTAAAACCTATCGAGAAGTCCTTTCACGGGCTTCTTCTTTTTTAGAAACGAAAGGGCTGGACGGGTATGCGATCCAATACCTGTTTTTACAGCGAAAAAACTGGCAGCAACTCGATTGGCTGCTGCAGATGGACCAACCCATCTTAAGGGAAGATGAGGCACAGATCGCAGCAGATCTTGAGCAGCTGTTGCAGCATGAACCACCGCAATATTTATTAGGGTATGAAGAATTTTATGGGCATCGCTTAAAAGTGACCCCTGCAACCTTGATCCCGCGTCCAGAAACCGAAGAGCTGGTGGAAAACTGTCTGACAAAACTACCAGCAGATCAGCCGCTGCAAGTCGTAGACATCGGCACAGGTACTGGAGCGATCGCCATTTCCTTGAAATTAGCACGTCCCCAGTGGGCCGTAAGTGCCGTGGATCTTTCAGCAGAGGCATTAGCCGTTGCTAAAGAAAATGCGGCAGCCTTAGGCGCGGAGATCCGCTTTTTCCAAGGAGATACCTTAGAGCCTGTGGCAGATCAGCAATGGGATCTGATCGTTTCCAACCCGCCGTATATCAGCGCTGAAGAGTGGCCGCTGATGGATATCAGCGTAAGAGAAAAAGAGCCTAAAATGGCGCTTTTTGCACAAGAACAAGGATTGGCGATCTATAAGCAATTGGCACAGCAAGCACCGAATTGTTTGGCTCCTAACGGGCAAATGGCGCTAGAAATCGGCTTTCAGCAAGGATTAGCTGTTCAACAGCTTTTTGCAGCCGCTTTTCCCAACAAAGAAGTCACTGTAGTAAAAGATCTTGCGGGTCAAGACCGGATGGTGTTCGTCAGTCATCCACAAGATGTGGATAAATAAATTTTTTTTGCTACAGAAAAATTGCAAAAACCTTATGAAATGAACGACTTCTAAATAAACCGAGTTATAAACAGGGTTATCCACACTTGACAAACGACTTATCCACAAAATGTGGAAAAGAAACGAGAAAATGTTGATAAGTGTGGAAACTTCTCAAAAAAGGATGTGGATAAATTGTGGAAACAAAAATTTTTGATCAAACACAGTTGAACGAAGCAGCAGCTATTTTAGCTGAGGGGGGATTGGTGGCGTTCCCGACGGAAACCGTCTATGGACTAGGGGCTAGCGCGCTTTTGCCCACGGCTGTTGCGCAAGTATATCAAGTCAAAGGGCGACCTAGTGACAACCCTTTGATCGTTCATATTGCCGAACCAGAGCAGTTGGAACCGTTTGTGGATAACAAGCATCCTTTTGCTGATAAATTGATGGAAACTTTCTGGCCTGGGCCCTTAACCTTGATCTTTTCGATCAAAAAAGACAGTTTACCTAGCATTGTTACTGGCGGCTTATCCACAGCGGCGTTTCGGATGCCAAACAACACCAAGACGTTAGCGTTGATCAAACAAGCCCAACAACCATTGGTTGGCCCTAGCGCGAATACTTCTGGTAAACCAAGCCCAACATCAGCTGCGCATGTTCAGCATGATCTGGCAGGCAAAATCGCTGGCATCTTGGATGATGGGGTGACGCAGATCGGTGTCGAATCAACGGTCTTAGATTTGAGTGACCCAACGGCGCCGCCGATCATCTTACGTCCTGGTGCGATCTCTAAAGAACAGCTTGAAGCAGTTTTACAAACAAAAGTCCTCGTCGATCAGCACTTAGTAACAGAAAGTGAAGCACCCAAAGCGCCGGGCATGAAATACAAGCACTATGCACCGAATACCAACGTCCTGATGGTCAATGACCAAGATTGGCCGGCAGCCATGGCTTGGGCAAAAGAACAGCAGTTTAAGGTAGGGGTTTTAGCTGGACCAACGATCGCCGAGCAAGTCCGCTTTGAAGCTGCAGCCATCTATTTATTTTTTGATGACAGTGTGGAAGCCGCGACAAAAGGGCTGTTTGCTGGTTTACGGGCGTTAGATGAATCGATTGCTGAGTTAGATGTCTTATTTGCACCCACGTTTCCAGAAAGCGGCTTAGGGGCTGCTTATATGAATCGGTTGAAAAAAGCTGCAAATCAAAGTTTCTTTCAAGAAAATTAGCAAAAAACCAGAATTCATTATAGGTAGCTTATGAAGAAATGTGATACAATGCTACCATTAAGGTAAAGGGGTGTTGTAAGCATGGATTATCAAACGTTTGATCCCGAATTGTGGCAAGCGATCGAAAAAGAAACGAATCGTCAACAAAACAATTTGGAATTGATTGCGTCTGAAAATATCGTTTCAGAAGGTGTAATGGCTGCGCAAGGTAGTATTTTGACAAATAAATACGCTGAGGGTTATCCAGGTCGTCGTTACTATGGCGGTTGTGAATTTGTTGATGTGGTAGAAAACTTAGCAATTGAACGGGCGAAAAGTATTTTCGGTGCGGCATATGCCAATGTTCAACCGCATTCTGGTTCTCAAGCCAACACAGCAGCTTATTTAGCGTTGATCGAAACAGGTGATACAGTATTAGGGATGGATCTTTCCGCAGGCGGTCATTTGACTCATGGCTCACCAGTGAATTTCAGCGGCAAGACCTATAATTTTGTTAGTTATGGTGTTGATCCTGCAACAGAAGTCATCGACTACAATGTCGTTCGTATTTTGGCGCGTAAGCATCAACCGAAACTGATCGTTGCTGGTGCCAGTGCTTACTCACGTACGATCGATTTTGCGAAGTTCCGCGAAATCGCTGATGAAGTTGGCGCAAAATTGATGGTGGATATGGCGCATATCGCTGGTTTAGTAGCGGCTGGTCTTCATCCAAACCCAGTTCCTTATGCGGACATCACGACTTCTACGACCCATAAAACATTACGCGGCCCTCGAGGCGGCTTGATTTTAACAAATGATGAAGACTTAGCGAAAAAAATCAATAGTGCCGTTTTCCCTGGTATCCAAGGCGGCCCATTAGAGCACGTGATCGCAGCGAAAGCTGTTGCTTTTAAAGAAGCACAAGATGAGTCGTTCAAAGAGTACTCTGAGCAAGTCATCCGCAATGCACAAGCAATGGCGAAAGTCTTCAACCAAGCACCACAAGCCCGCTTGGTCTCTGGTGCAACAGACAATCACCTATTATTGATCGATGTGCGCGGCTTTGATTTGAACGGCAAAGAAGCAGAAGCTTTGCTGGATCAAGTCAATATCACCGTCAATAAAAACTCGATTCCTTTCGAATCACTAAGTCCTTTCAAAACGAGTGGGATTCGCGTGGGGACACCAGCGATCACTAGTCGTGGCTTTAAAGAAGAAGATTGTGTCGAAGTGGCGAAATTGATCGTCAAAGTTTTAGAAAAACCAAATGATGAAGCCGTTTTGGCAGAAGTCACGGCGCAAGTCAAAGAATTGACGGACAACTATCCACTTTATAAAAATAAATAAAAGGGGACTGTGACAGAAGTTAAGGTCAGACAAGACGTCTCACGCGTTTTTCCTGCGCTACAGCTCTTTGATCACCGAAAGTGAAAAAGGGGCTAGAATGAACGCAGAGGCGTGTTTCATGCCGTCTTGTCTCCTTCCTTCTAACACAATCCTTTTTTTGAGGAAAAGCAGTATTGCCTGTGGCAGATGGTTGTAACAAGAGCCGATTTGCTTTAAAATAAGAGAAAAACCAAAGGAGATTTTTTTAAATGGGTAAATTTCAAGTAATCGATCACCCGCTGATCCAACACAAATTAACAATGATCCGCGACAAGAACTGTGGAACAAAGGTTTTCCGTGAAGTTGTTAATGAAATCGCAATGTTGATGGCGTATGAAGTGTCTCGCGACATGCCGCTTGAAGATCTAGTGATTGAAACACCAATTGAAGAATCAACACAAAAAACACTATCTGGTAAAAAGGTAGCGATCATTCCGATCCTGCGCGCAGGTCTAGGCATGGTTGATGGTATCCTTGAATTGATCCCAGCCGCAAAAGTTGGTCATATCGGGATGTACCGTGATGAAGAAACGCTAGAACCACACGAATACTTCGTAAAATTACCTGAAGACATCGATGAACGTCAATTATTTATCGTTGACCCAATGTTAGCTACGGGCGGTTCAGCGATCATGGCGATCGACGCACTGAAAAAACGCGGCGCTTCAAACATGAAATTCGTCTGCTTAGTTGCTGCACCAGAAGGCGTGAAAGCATTGCAAGATGCCCATCCAGATGTTGACATCTATACTGCAAATCTTGATGAACGCCTAAATGAACACGGCTATATCGTTCCTGGTTTGGGCGATGCCGGTGACCGTCTATTCGGTACAAAATAAATCAATACAAATAAGACAAAGGCAACTGAAGTTTTGCCTCGTCAATGATGCCATGGAAGAAGATCGACAGCCAAAACGGTTCGATCGGTTATCCATGGCTTTTTTTGCGCTTTTCAAAAAATCAGACAATGAAAAAAGGAGAAAATCAACTGATTTTCTCCTTGCATTAAACGGGTTATAGTTTGGTTAATTGTTTGTAATTGATGATCAATACACCATTACTTTGCGAAACTAATTTCTGGTTTTCTGGGGTTTCGTTCAGCTCGACCACCGCAGAGTTTTTCAACTGCTTTGTGATGGTACCAGTTTGTTTCTTCCCATGGAACGTGAACATGACAGGAGTAGCGACCTCAAACGTTGAACCTTCTTGTGACGGGACAATTGTTGTTTCGAATTTACCAAATGTTGCCATGTAAAAACCTCCTTGATACTTCTATTATATCACAATTTTCGGAAAATTTCAGTAAGTAGATTTTTTTCAGCAGACCTCTTTACAAAACAACCGTTTTTGCATATAATTTTCTTTGTGCCATACAACGCCAGCTTAGCTCAGTTGGTAGAGCAACGCACTCGTAACGCGTAGGTCACAGGTTCGAATCCTGCAGCTGGCATAATTAGAAAAGGTCGTCACATCAAGGTTTATCCGAGATGTTGACGACTTTTTTATGCTCTTCTTTTCGTTCGTGGGCAGAAACGTGGGCAGAGAATTTATTTTATAGCCAATAGTTACTCTAAGCCTAAATGTGCTGCTTGGTAATTTTCTTCAGTATCTTTCTCAATAGATAGATTATTTTTACAACTTCTTAGATTTGGTACAATAGTGACGACTAAATAAGCCTGTTGTTTATTTCTGCTGCACGCACTCAGTTTTGTCGGTGAGTCGTGATTTTTTATGCTTTAATAAAAATGATCAAAGAAATTTCATATAATAGTTTTTCTTTTTTGCGTATTCTGAATCAGAAATAATATTTAAATTCTGTAATTCTTTGTATTCCTTAAGTTTTTCTATTGCTTGTTCTCTGGAAGGACGATGTTTTTTCTTTGTCAGTTTTTTCTTATTATTTTGCTCTTTCTTTTTTCGAAGGGGATGGGTTTGTAAGGAAAGAAGTTCATTATAATCCTTCGTATCAGCTTTAAGTGTTAAAATAATTTTTTTCTTATCTGACAAACGCAGCAGGGTAAGGGTCGCCAACGATTTCACTTCGACATCTACCATTGTTTGCTGATGGGATTGTCTTTGATTAACGACTTCTCTACTCTTACTTTTTTGTTTTTTCTTACCTCGCGACCCTACAAAAGCTCCAACGGCTCCACCAATCCCAGGAGCTATAGCATTACCAATGAGTGCTCCAACAGCTGTTTTGCCCATATTTCCCTTTTTGACATCTTTTCCTTTTGATTTTGTGACAGAGTTACTGCTCGAATGATTTGTGATAAGTTGTTGGAAAACAGGACCATCGAATTGGCGATCAAGTAAGTAATAAAACTCAGGATTTTTTTTGTTGAAGAAAATCTTGTCATTATTTAATTGGAATATTTTGGTTTGGTTTTTTGAAGAGATTGCTGTTTGTCCAGAAGCAATGTGTATTTTGATAGTCAAGAAGATTCCAATTGTTTCAATTTCTTGAATCTTTCGCTGAACATATCTATTTTCTGATTTTCGTCTTTTTGTGGGGAAGTATTTTAAGAGTTTGGTAATGGTTATCTCATCAATATCGAGCTTTGACAGTGGGATGTATAACAGAATAATACCTACGATTAAAACAATTATCGCTATTCCAAAATCACCAACAGTAAAGGTCGCTATAGAAAGAGCAATAAAAAACAGTCCGAAGACTCCAATAGCTGATGATTCGAAAAATTTTATTATTGATTTTAGTATTTCCATAAATTCCTCCTTTAAAGGTCTTTCTTTTATAATTTGTTATATTTGTTAATATATATATGTATGATTATTTTAAATTAAATTTATTGACAAAAAATTCTTTTGTAGCACAAAAAAATAATCCTATTTGTTAATAAATACACAAAATTATATTGATAGAGCATCATAGTAAGGGGTGGCATGTATAATTTCGTTCTTCAAATTCCAAACTGTAGCCAACATTTTCCTTTCGCTATTTTTCTTCATTCTTCGATTTGGCATACTTTTTTAGGTAACAAGGTGAAGTTCCATTTTCAATTCATATATCAGAACCGAAATAGCAAGTAAATTTGCAGAGGTGCAAATATTCGCTTGAAATTCAGATGAAATATCGGCAAATGGATATGCGAGAGTTTCTTCTCAAAATAGTGATTTTGGTTTCTAGTGAGCTTGTATCTCCATCGGTTTGGACTGATCGTTGATTATTCTATCGAGCTCTCGATCTGAGTATGTTCTTAAAGTAAAGCAGGTACTATAATGTTCCTTTTTCGTCTTTATTATGTAGCAGCTACATATATTTTAACAGAAATAAGCTGCTTTTTGCTCTGATATTACAAAATCAAGACTCATATTTTTGAATAAAATAGCAAGTATTGGTTTTTCCTAGAACCAGCTCAAAATAGAAATTAATACAAGTAATGCCAAAAATGCATTCTTGTGATTCAGATATCGTATCTGGAAACTCCTTGATAAACGTTTCGAAGTCTATATATTTTTTGTTCATACATAGTAATAATATTCATAATTCAAACCATCTTTGTTCAGTGAAAAAGAATACGTTCATCATCTTATCGTAATATGCTAAGGAGTCCGCTAGATACACACGGATTTTGTCATGACCCTTTAACAAACCCACAACACCAGATTGAAACAATTCAGTTACGGCATAGTTCAATGGGGGAGTGGGGGGGGGATGATTTATCGCTGCTTGTGAGAAATCTTTTTCGTCTATTTCTCGTTCTAGGGGATAGAGATAGTTTAGATTATTTCCCATTTTCACTAGATCTGCATTATGTACAGACAAAAAGAAGTCTATCGGTTTTAAATTTTTACGATCCGCGTATGGCTTCATTATAGGCATGATTTTCACTCCTCTTCGTTTAATTTTGCGAACGTTTGTTCTTTTTTAAGTGAACATCGTCTTAAAGTACTTGGTTCTTCAAATTATATATGACAAGAAATACCATGCAGGTTTTAATAAAACTTGATAACTTAAACTTAAAGAGAATGAAATCCGTTTTCCTAACCTATTCCAACATATCAAGTTCCGATTTTCCTGCAACTGGCTCAACAAAAAACATCCTCTCATAAACAACCTATGGGAGGATGGTTTTTGTTGAGCACGTTTAGCTGATTGATTACAAGGAGAATAAATCTGTTCAAAGAGAAATTCAGCTGCATTGAATATTTTTTCCAATACAACGGACTATAAAATAACTAAGAAAAAACTGTTTTTAGCATTTTATTTGCAGTTTTTTTCTGAAAAAAGAGTCTCTATTCGTTACATTTGTTTCGTTATCTTATAATTATTGTTTCGGAATCTTATAGCTTGCAAATAATTTTAAACTTACAATTATTTTAACCTGATAGAAAACGCTTACTTAATCCTTAAAACTATCCTAATGTTTTTATTAATAATTTTAATGACCAAAAAAACGTTTTTATTATTATATGTTCGTTTTGTTTAAATTCTAGGCTTTGTTTTAATTTTCTTTTCTGTTTTACAAATCCGTCTGTCCCTCAGTTTTTTTATTTATCCTATCCTACTCGCTTCCAAAAAGTTTTCATTGAAGGAATCGATTCTTTAGAATAAGATGTCAGCTTCCCGATTCTTTTCATTTATCATCACATTTCATTTTACTAGATGAGCACCAAGAATGCTAACACCAAAGCAATTATTCGGTCAATTATTATTTATAAAAAGAAAGAGGAAAAAATTGAGCAATTTAAGAAATAGTGTCATTACTGGTGAAAACCGTATCGAGATAGTCCTCGATCCAAACAAAGAATATCAAACTATTGATAGTTTCGGCGCAAGTGGTGCCTGGTGGGCACAGGTTATTGGCGGATGGACTGAAGAAGAAGCTCACGGACTATCGAAGCGAGACTTCATAGCGGAATTATTATTTGATTCAAAGAAAGGGATCGGATTATCTTCCTATCGGTATAATTTAGGCGCTGGAAGTGCGGATGATAAACACAGCCCGAAGATAAAAGATCCGTGGCGTAGAGCACATAATTTTGAGATCGCGCCTAAAATTTACGATTGGGATAGAGATGAAAACGCGCAATATATCTTAAAAAAAGCCGTATCTTATGGCATCGATCAAATTTATCTTTTTGCCAATAGCCCTTTAGCTAGGCTAACGAAAAACAAAGCTGCATACGGTCAGATACAAGGAGACTCTTTTAGTAATCTACACACAAGTCAGTTTCAGCCATTTATCGATTATTTGTTTGATGTGACGGAGCATTTTTTAGAAATAGGAATACCTGTAAGATTTCTATCCCCGATCAATGAGCCTCAATGGGATTGGTCTGAGGGGCAAGAAGGAGCCCATTATGAACCTGAAGAAATGGTTGCTTTTTCGAAGCAAATCTATCGTGAGAAAAAGAAACGGAAAAAGTTAGTTGGTGTTGAAATTTCTCTACCAGAATTAGGAGAATGGTCAAATTCTAGCGTACGTTATTTAGAGGCGATGATAAAGGACCCTGAATTTATGAGCTACTTTTCAACATGGGATATTCACTCCTATTGGTCTAGTACTAAGGATAAGAAAGCATTCCTGATGATTTTAAAAGAAAACCAGCTAGATGTCCGCATAAAAATGAGCGAATGGACGGAAATGCGCCACGGTCGAGATTTGACAATGGACTCTGCTCTGATACTGGCTAATGTGATCCTTCAAGACTTGACTTTGTTAAATGTAACAGATTGGCAGTACTGGATCGCCGTGAGTGCTTATGATTACCGTGATGGCTTAATCTACGTTGATAACGATAGTAAAAAGATTCAACTGACAAAACGTTTGTGGGTTTTTGGAAATTTTAGTAAGTATTTACGACCAGGTTGTCGGAGGATCGATGCGCAAGTTGATGACGAAGACATAGAAGTCGTTGCATGCATTAATCCTCAAAACGAATTGATCTTAGTAGTCATAAATAACAGTTTGACAGATAAAAAACTATATTTACCAAATTGTTACAAAATCAAAGAAGCAGTCGTCACTACTGACGATAAGTCTTTGGCACCTATATCGTGGGTAGACAATGAAATCAGCTTTGAAGGGAGAGCTGTTTTAACAATGAAAGCAACTTTATAAGGCTCAATCAAAGCACAAGTGGGGATCAGCTGAATGATTCTATCAAATATCTTAAAAATTTCGTTCTCTAATGAATAAGTCACATGTGAAGAAAGGCATGGGGTCAATGAAAAAAACAGTTATTAATGCAAGTGCTCGTTTATTGATCGGCTTTTTGATTTTATTTTTTATTCCTGTGGTAAGTGCGACGGAAGAAAGTGATTATCACCATTTCTATCAGGAACAAAGTGCGCTTCTTTACCAAGGAGATGAGATAGTGGTCTCTTTAGAAAGTGCTATCTATGTAGAAAATCAAGAATCAGTCACTATTTCCGTAGTTGTGGAAGAGGAGGGGATGTATTACCCGTTCTTTACCTATCTCATCGAGAGTGAGAGTGTTCTACCTACCCAAATGCACCTTCAAGTGAATGATTCCCTACAGTTTAAAGAATTAAACAATGTGATTTTTAGAAGCAATTGGCAGCGATCATCGGAAACTGTAACTGATCGATATGGCAATGAAATAGTTGGAGAAATTACTAAGCTAAAAGAAGCTATCCATAGTTATCTTTATGATAGTACGGGTCTTTATGATCGTCCGTTGGCAATTTACTTGAAAAAAGGCGAAAACAAACTCCATTTCACTAGTCTTGAAGGAGAGCTGACTATCAGTGAACTACAATTACACTCGGAGAAAAGTTTGAATATTCTTAATATTGAAAAATATCAAGTGGGAGAGGTTGTTGGCACTAACAAAGTTTCCGCTCAAGGTGAGTTTCCTGTGGAACAAAATGCCTCCTCTATTAGACCTGGAGCGATTTTTGATAGTTCAGTAACACCTTATGATCCGAAAAAAAGAGTCTTAAACATTTTAGATAGCGCTTCCTTCTATTCTAACGGTGATTCGGTTACTTATGAGTTAGTGATTCCTGAAGATGGGTACTACTATCTCTCTCTTCATTATCGCCAAGATTCACGGATTGATTTTCCGGTTTTTCTAAACATCTATATAGATGGAAAGATTCCCTCAGAAAGTTTCTTTCGTCAACCAATGCCTTATACGACAAAGTTTGCCCACAAAACTATCTCAAATAAAGAAGAGCAGATGATCCCGATTTACTTAGAGTCAGGGGCACGCCAAGTGACTTTTGAAATTTCAGGTGAGCCCTCTGCAGCTATTTTTCGTGGTGTCACAACAATTATCTCAGAAATCCAAGAGCTATCGTTGCAAATCACTGATTTGTTAGGTGGGACAGTGGATCGAAACCGAGATGTCAATATCGAAGAATATTTACCTGGAACGAAAGATCAATTAGTGAACTGGGCCAATGAGCTTGCCGAATTGGGAGAGTATGCGACTGACTTGGCTGGAGGCAATAGACTACCAGGAGCATACTCTCAATTGGCTATTGCTGAAAGGCAATTGTTGGAGCTGGAAAAAGACTATCGATATTTTGCGAATCGATATGATGAGCTTACTTCAATAGTTACTGCTAATCTGTCGACTCTCTTACAAGAATCAGTAAGAACTGGATTGTCTATTGATGAAATCACTTTCCATCAAGAAGCGTTAGGAAAGCAAAGAAATAGTGTGATCCTTGCAATAAGAAATTTTTTTACCCGTTTCTTCCATTCTTTTACTAATGATGACTATGAGGTTAGACGGGATTCAGCGAATTTGCAAGTTTGGGTAAACAGACCAAGACAATACGTTGAGGTTCTGCAACAGATGATCGACCAACAATTCACCCCTACTACAGGGATTCAAGTCGACATTTCAATTATGCCAGATGAAAATAAATTGATTTTAGCAAATGCATCGGGAACTTCTCCAGATGTAGCGTTAAGTGTTAACTCCTCTTTGCCTTTTGATATGGGCATTCGAAATGCTTTAGTCGATCTTTCAGCTATGGATGATTTTGATTTATTGATGGAATCATTTCCAGATAATATTGCAACACCTTATACAATTGGAGATAGTGTTTACGCTTTACCTGAAACGATGAATTTTTATGTCATGTTTTATCGAAGAGATATTTTAGACGCGTTAGGACTAACTGTCCCTGATACATTAGAAGAATTAGTGAATATGTTGCCAGCGTTAAGTCAGCAAGGAATGAGTGCTTTTTACCCTACAGCTATTAATGGGTACAAAGGCTTCCCGGTCACAATGCCAATCGTTTATCAATATGGCGGTAGTTTTTATACTGACGATATAAGAAGGACAGGGATCAATCAAGAGCAAACAATTCAAAGCCTGCGGTATTTAACAGATCTTTTTACAATCTACAATCTGCCCAAAGAAGTACCTAGCTTCTATCAGCAATTTAGAGACGGCTCGATCCCGATTGGGGTGTCTGATTACAATACCTATAACATGATTTTAAATGCGGCTCCAGAAATCAGTAACCTATGGGATATAGCTTTGATTCCAGGAATCCCAGACGAAGAAGGAACTGTACGTCGTTATTCTTCAGGGGCAGCAGAAACAAGTGTTGTTTTTAAATCGAGTGACAGGAAAGAAGATTCCTGGGAATTTCTACAGTGGTGGCATTCGGCGGAAACACAAGTTGCGTTTGGTATCGAACTTCAGACCACAAATGGAAAAGAATATATCTGGAATACGGCAAACATTGAGGCGTTTGAACAACTCCCATTTATCACCAAGCATAAGCAAGTTATTTTAGAACAAACAAAATGGAATGCAGAAGTACCACGAAGTGTAAGTAGTTACATGATTGAACGGGAGGTAAATGCAATTTATAACGGAGTAGTGATTGATGGGAAAAATCTTCGTCGTCTGACGGATCGTTCTGCTAAGATAATTGACCGAGAAACAATGAGGAAATTAGAAGAATTTGGGTTTTACTCAAATAACGAAATGCAAAAACCTTATCCTTCGATAGCGGAGGTGACCCATGATGCAGAGGATTAAACAACCGAAAAAAAAGCATAGCAAGGCAGCATATATTTTTCTGCTCCCGTATAGTTTACTTTTTCTTTCATTCATTATTCTGCCAGTAATCATTGCTATCAGTTTATCATTCACCAATTTCAATACGATTGAACGTCCGAACCTAGTTGGCTTTATGAACTATATTAATTTGTTGACTCAAGACGATGTATTCATGCAAAAAGTATTGCCAAACACGATTATTTACTCGTTGATCGTTGGGCCAGGAGGATATGTCTTAGGGTTTCTATTGGCATGGATTTTGGCTCAGTTACCAAAAGTACCGAGAACAATTTTTTCCCTGATTTTTTATTTACCTTCAATGACTGGCGGAGTAGCAATGACCGTTGTTTGGCGAATCTTATTTTCAGGGAATCAAAATGGCTATATCAACGGATTGTTAATGAATTTAGGACTAATAAATAATCCGGTCGTTTGGACTTTAGATGAACGATTCATCTTACCGATTATGATAATGATTGGTTTATGGGGCAGTATGGGTGTAGGATTTTTAGCGATGATGGCGGGGGTATTAGGTGGGGATAAAGAAATTTATGAAGCCGCAACGATCGATGGTGTCTCGAATCGAGTGCAAGAATTGATTTATATTACTATTCCCTCCATGAAACCCCAAATGTTATTCGGAGCTGTGATGGCGATCGTCGGTGCGTTTTCAAATGGCGCGATAGGTGTTCAGCTGACAGGATCAAATCCGGTAACAGGTTCCTATGCCGGGCAATTAGTCGCAAATCATATCGACGATTATGGTTTTTTAAGATATGAGATGGGGTACGCAGCTGCTGTATCAGTTATCTTATTGTTGATGATTTACGTTTTTAGTTATTTTGCGAAGAAACTGTTATCTGAATGAAAGGAGTAGGTGTATGGCTATCCGTAAAACTAGTATTGATCCTAAAAAATTCGATAAAAGTCAGATCAAACTATATATTCTCTTAGTGCCCTTTGCAGCATTCATGATTTTGCCGTTAATTTTTATTATTAATCATGCGTTTAAACCGATGCACGAACTATTTGCCTTTCCACCTCGCTTCTTTGTCGAGCAACCGACTTTTGAAAACTTTCATAATTTAGTGAAATTAACTCAAAACTCCACCATACCAATCAGTCGTTATATTTTTAATAGTCTTATTGTGACGATCATTGTTATTATTTTTTCTACATTGTTTTCTTCGATGGCTGCCTATGCTTTATCTAAAAAGAATTTTCGTGGAAAGACGTTTGGAATGGAGCTCAACAATGCTGCGTTAATGTTTGTAGCAACAGCAGTAACTATTCCTAGGTATTTGATTATTAATGGGATGAATATTGAAAACTCCTATTGGGCACATATTTTGCCTTTGTTAGCTTTACCAGTATCTGTCTTTTTATTAAAACAATTTATTGATCAAGTTCCTGATTCATTGATCGAGGCATCAGTTATAGATGGAGCTAGTGAATTTCAAATTTACTGGTCAGTGATTTTGCCATTGATTCGTCCTGCATTGGCAACCTCTGCATTACTGGTTTTCCAGGGTGTCTGGAACAATCTCGAAACTTCCCAACTATTTATTACGAATGATTCTTTACGAACACTGGCATTTTACTTAAGTACTTTTGCTTCACAAACAAATACAGTGGTGGGACAAGGGATAGCAGCTGCGGCATCACTGATTATTTTTATTCCCAATTTATTATTATTTGTCTTTATGCAAAGCAAAGTGATCAATACGATGGCTCATTCTGGATTGAAGTAGGAGGCAAGGCAAGTGAAAAAAAAGCGATATCTTTTTTTGATAGCTATAGTTGCAATGACTTGTTTGTTTCCATGTCAAAAAGTTTTTGCAAATGAAGCATACAAAACATTTACAGTTGATGGGAATCAATACTTTGTTGAGTCACAGACTGGCTATTCAGCAGTGAAAGCCATTAATCGGATTGGAGATACACGCTTGAGTAGTCCGTCTGATATGAGGTTTGGCAAGGATGGTAATCTCTATATAGCCGATACTGGAAATCGTCGAGTTTTAGTCGCGACGAAAGAAGGGGACTATTTGAATGAATTCACTCACGAAGAGTTGATATCACCAGTGGGGATTTTTCCGCATACTTCAGGAAAAATTTTTGTAGCAGATGATGCTGGAAAAATTTTTGTTTTTACTGAAGATGGAGCATTAGAACACACTTTTGAAAAACCTACTGCCCTTTCTTTTGGGCAGAGAAACACCTTTCAACCAACAAAGGTAGTTGTAGATGAGCGAGAAAATGTCTATGCCTTATCCCGTGGAAACAATAATGGCATTATTATGCTCAATGCCAATACACCGGGGGAATTTCTAGGCTATTTTGCCCCAAATGTTTCTCAGCTAAGCTTATTGACTCGTTTCAGAAGGGCAATTTTTTCTGAAGAGCAGTTGGATAAGATGATCCGTGCGATCCCTAATAGTGCGGAAAATTTAGCAATTGATGACCGAGGACTAATATACACGGTCACAACGACTGAAAATGAAAAAGAACCACTTAAGAAGCTAAATCTCGGAGGAACTAATTTGTTACCGCCAAACTTCGCTTTCCTACCTAGAAGTGTTGCTGTAGGAGAACAAGGGAACATCTATGTGTTAAGCGAATTAGGATTTATTTTTGAATACACTGAAGAAGGAGAATTACTATTCATGTTTGCTGGTATTGATGAAGGATACCAGCGAAATGGTCTTCTGGGACAAGGCGTAGCGATTGATGTTGACGAAAACAATCACATTTATACCTTGGATTCACAAAAAAATGAAATTCAGATTTTCCAACCGACTGCCTTCGCCAATAAAGTACACCATGCATTAAGTTTGTATCAAAACGGATTGTATGTAGAAAGTAATCCCGTATGGGAAGAGATTCTGGACATGAATTCCCAGCTTGATCTTGCAAATAAAGGACTAGGGTATGCCTTTTACGAGGAAGAAGACTATCAAAATTCACAGATAGCGTTTAGGCAGGCGCAAAATATTGAAGGATTTTCCGATGCATACTGGGAAGTACGAAATTTGTGGATCAAAGACAATATAGTGACAATGGTGATCGGAGTAGGTATTTTTGGTCTGGTGCTATTAAGTATCAAGTGGCTGGATAAAAAGAGCGCTATCTTTTTGTCAATAAAAAAAGGAAAAGAAAAAGTTTTGCGTTTAACGCTTGTTAAACAAATTGTCTATATTTTTTACTTTATGAAGCATCCCATCGATGGGGCTTATGGATTAAAAAAAGAAAACAAAACAAGTGGCTTCGCTGCGCTTATTCTGCTATTCATGACATTGCTTGTTTATATAAGTGAAAAGTACTTCAGTGGCTTCATTTTTAAACGTGTAGCAGATGGGCGATTTATGGTTGCTCAGGATTTGATGCTGTTCTTTGCACTTTTTAGTTCGGTCATCATCTGTACGTATTTGGTTGTAACGATCAATGATGCGGAGATTAATTCCCTTCAAATGTATCAGGGCTTTATTTACTGTTTGGGACCGTATCTTTTGATCAAACCATTTTTGATCGTAATTAGTCATGTTTTGACATTGAATGAAGCGTTCATTTTACAATTCACTAATTTGATCATCTATTTATGGGTTTTTGTGCTGATCGTTGTGATGATCAAGGAATTAAATAGTTATACCGTTAGAGTAACGATCAAATTATTATTCTTAACTTTGTTTACCATTTTTATAAGTTGGTTGACGTTATTTGTTATCTATTCTCTAGCTGCTCAAGTGGGCTCATTCATTGTATCGTTTTATGGAGAGGTGGTCGCACGCATTGAAAATTTTTAATTTTTTGAAGACAAATTTTCGTTTAGTTGCTTTCTTTGGTGGCATGCTTGTTCTAACGATTTTTTTACTTGCAACAACACAAATAGAAGAACAAAAGACAATCTCTCAGCCAAATCCAGTAACAGAACCAAGCGACGAAGAGGAGGAAGCGGAAGAAGAGACACAAGTAGAGGAAAATGAAGAACTTGAAGAAATCCCCCAGATTGATATGGATGATTTTGAACCAGAGAAGCGACTATCGTATTTTCCAGACGAAACAACAGAAATAGACGGGCATCGGTTGTTGACCGAAAATGAGGATTTACAGCTCTTTTTCCAAAGAGAGACACTGTCGATGATTATACGTGAAAAAAAGAATGGGAAGGTCATGTACTCAACGGTTCAAACACCACAAGGTGGAAATGCAAGCTGGTCAAACTTTATGCGGTCGCCGATCGTGATCAATTATATCACCGAAAACAACACCGGGTTTAATCAATTGGATCTCTATTCAGGAAATCCCGAAATAGCTGTTAATGAAACGCTGACAGGGTTTGAAGCAGAGCTCTTTTTTCCAGAGCAAGAAATCGGAATGCTGGTAAAAGTCGATTTGACAAACGATGGGGTGGTTGTTGAATTGCCAGATCATACTATTAGGGAAGAAAGCAGTCGATTTACGATCGGAGAAGTTTTCTTGTATCCGTTTATGGGGTACACCTTCATGGACAATGAAGCTGGTTACATGTTTATTCCCGACGGTAGTGGTTCGCTGATTTATTTGGAAGATAATAATGAACAATATAGTCAACCTTTTTCGCAACCATTTTATGATATTGACTTGGGGGTGGATATTCCCAAAAGCCAAAGTATGGTAAATGACATGGCAATGCTCAACAACGCAAAACCGATGTATGCACCTATCTGGGGAATGGTCCATACGGAAAATGAGATCGGTTACTTGGCGACCATTGAAAGTGGAGATGAGAATGGGACTTTACAAGCTTATCCGAATGGCGCCATCTTGCCATACAATTGGATAACCACTAAATTCCGTTACCGTAGTGTATATTCTCAGGCAACGAGTCGTTCAGAAGGTTCTGTAATGATTTTGCAGCAAAATCGGAATGAAGTGAATGCAAAAATTTCTTATCGATTTGTAAGCGGGGATCAAGCAGATTATTTTGGACTTTCCCAAACGTATCGTCAGTATTTAATAGACAATCACTTTATAAATGAGACATCATCTGATCGCCTGATGCGTATCGATTTATTTGGTGCAGATAGTGAAAAATCATTAGTTTCAAATAAAATCGTTGAAATGGCGAGTTTTGCTGAAATGGGGGAGATTTTAGAAAGGTTATATCAAAATGATGTGACACGAATCGATGTTGGGATCAGAGGCTGGCAAGCAGGTGGCGAATATGGCAGCTTAGGGTTGAATCGTTTTCGAGCAGAAAATAAATTAGGGGGGAATCGTGGGTTAAATGAATTACTAGAAAAAAGCCAAGAACACTTCGATCTCTTTTTATATAACGATTTACTCTTATTCAATCCCAGTACTAGAAACTCGGTGAGGTATGACTTATTTACTAGACTAAATAAGCAACTGTATCGGGAAAGTATAGCCAGTCCAGTTTTCCCTGAGTTGAATTATGTGATACCTGAACAAAGTCAAAAAATGCTAAGAGATTTTTCGAACCAAGATGAAAAAAATCATCCTGCTGGCGTGGTGATTACTGGTATATCCAATAAACTGTTCTCTTACTCATATAAGGGGGAAAACTTTGACCGTCACCATGCATTGTCTTTGTATGAAGAAATATTTGAAGAAGCGTCGCAGACAAGTAGACTCTTTTTGGATAATCCTTTTCAAGCATATTGGAAATATGCAGAGGCGCTGATAGATTTCCCGATTCGTTCCAACAATTATATTTTTGAAAGTCAGGAGATCCCGTTTTTTGGTTTGGCTTTAAATAATCTCATTCCGTTGTATGCACCTTATTTTAATTTTGAAGAAAATAGAGATGCTTATTTCTTAAAGCTACTGGAATCTGGTATTCGCCCATCATTTCTTATCACAGAAGAAGATTCAAGAGCTTTACAATACACGAGTTCTGCGGAGATTTATTCGTCGAAATATACAGTATTTGAGCGTGAGATACTAGAAATGTATACCAAGCTTGCTGAGGTGCAAGAGCAAATCGCAGGAGCTTCGATTAGCCAACATACAACTCAAGGAACAGTGGTTGATATCAGGTATGAGAATGGCATCAGGCTATTATTGAACAAAGGAGAAGCCGCTAGTTCTTATGACGGACATTCTTTGGAGGCATACGCATATAAGGTGGTGAGGGAATGAGGCTAACGACAAAAAGAGCCGGGCGTACGAAGCATCGTAAAACATTGGCAGGTATAAGCTTTATTTTTCCTTGGCTAATTGGCTTTGCGGTATTTGTATGTTGGCCGATGGCACAATCTTTCTGGTATAGCTTAAACACTGTCCGAGTCAGGCCAACTGGAAGAGCGTTTCGCTTTGCTGGTGTAACCAACTATCAAGATATATTTTTTAAAGATATGCTTTTTGTACAAGAGCTAGGGGCTTTTTTGATCAGTACATTATTAAGAGTGCCAATCATCATTATTTTTTCAATGATCATCGCCATGCTTTTGAATGGTCGTATGAAATTTAAGAGTTTTTTTCGAACGATCTTTTTCTTACCAGTGATCATCGCAAGTGGGCCAGTAATGAATGAATTGATCAATCAAGGAGCAGCGACTGTTCCAGTTCTTGATCAAGGGTCTATTAGTGGCATTTTAAACTCTTTCTTACCTGTATGGCTAGCATCACCAATCGTTGATCTTTTCGGGCAACTGATTATCATACTATGGTATTCCGGCGTCCAGATATTGATTTTTATTGCCGGTCTTCAAAAGATCGATAAAAGCTTATATGAAGCTGCAAGAATTGACGGGGGCTCCAGCTGGGAATGCTTTTGGAAGATTACATTGCCAATGCTAAAGCCAATGATTTTATTAAATGCAATCTATACGATCGTATTGTTATCCAACAATAGTCAAAACAATATCATTAATTTGATTTATCGAAATATGTTTTCAGCCAATCGAGGGTACGGTTTTGCTTCTGCACAAGCATGGATGTATGCGCTCATTGTGCTGATAATTGTAGGCATTGTTTTCTCGATGTTTAAAGAAGGGTCCTCGGGAACGAAAAAGCGAAAGCCAAAAAAAAGTTTCCGTAGACTGAAACTTTCAAAGAAAGCGAGGGAATGATGATGGAAACAAGAATGAAATCTAAGCAAATCGATGTAAGAGGGTTTTTATTGAAAATCCATAAGCGTTTACTTGGACGTAATGACAAACCTGGATGGATACAGCAAACGATCAAGTACGGATTATTGATCATTTTAGGCTTTGTTTACATTTATCCACTTATCTATATGCTGGCTACAAGCTTTAAGTCTTTGGAAGATTTATTGAATACTTCTGTTAAGTGGCTTCCAACACAGATTTATTGGCAAAACTATATTCAAGCCTTCAATGTGTTGGACATCCGACAGTCCTTATTAGGCAGTCTTTTGATCTCTATGATTCCTACCGTCTTTCAGGTAGCTGTGTGCGGCTTAGTAGGCTATGGCTTTGCTCGTTTTGACTTTCCTTTTAAACGAACGCTTTTCTTTTTACTGGTATTTAGTTTTATTGTGCCACCACAAATCTTGATGATGCCGACATACGTTTTATATAGTGAATTGAATTTTTTAGGAAAATTAACGGTATTTATCGTACCAGCCGCTTTAGGAAATGGCTTAAAAAGTACCTTGTTTATATTGATTTACTATTCGTTTTTTAAGCAAACCCCAAATTCCTTGTATGAAGCAGCAGAAGTAGATGGCGCAAGCGAATGGACCTGCTTTACACGAATTGGGATTCCAATGGCGATTCCTGCAATTATTATCGCGTTTTTATTCTCATTTGTTTGGTACTGGAATGAAACATACTTAGTGAATTTGTATTTGCAAAGTCAGCCGGGAAATACACGATGGATTACGTTACTAACCCAGTTACAAGGGTTTAAAGATAGTTACAGTTCAATGGCAAGTAGCAGCTCGGCGGCTAGTGTAGGTGTTGTTGACAAGCTAAATGAAGGGATTACGATGGCAGCAACAATGATTACACTGGTACCTTTGTTGATCACCTATTTCGTATTACAAAAGTATTTTGTAGAAAGTGTTGATCGATCAGGTATTACCGGTGAGTAATAACGATCTTTTAAATCAAGGGTTAGAGAAATTAACTATAAAGGAATATGGAGGGAATAGAATGAAGTTTGAAAAGTTATGTTTCAAAGTAGGAATAGTTGCCCTTTCAACGATGCTACTGGCTGCGTGTGGAGATTCAGAAGAGCCCAACGTTGATGAAGCTGAAGGTGGAGGCGGCGGAAATATCGTTGAAGAATTAACCGACGAAGATATTACGTTGACTTTTTCGGCTTGGTTTGAGTATGAGTGGATGGAGCATATGGCTCAAAAATTTACAGAGCTATATCCGAATATCAAAGTAGATATTATTGATTTGCGGGAAACAGATTATAATGATGGCTTAAACAATTTAGCAGCAGATGGACAGTTGCCTGACGTATTTGGTTACAATTCAAATGTTGATATGCCAATCATGAATGGTTGGTTTTACGATTATACTGATTATTGGGAAGCTGATCCAGATAAAGACATTATGTTAGAAACACTGAAAGATCAAGGAAGATTTGATGGAGAACGGATGATGGCTTCACCTATCAATTATTATCCTTATGCAGTATTTATTGATGAAAACTTATTAGAAAAAGAAAACGTTGAGATGCCGCCAGGGGATTACACGTATAACGATTTAGTAGAACTAGTGAGACGTATGACTGTCCCTGAGAAAAATTTATTTGGTTATGAAGGTGGCAGCCAATGGTTAACAATGGCACCAATTATTCATCAAGACTCCATTGGAGAATTTGGCTGGGATGGGACAGAATATGACTTGACGAAAGATTGGGCAGATGCATTACAACTAATGGCTGAATTCGAGCGAACAGGAGTCAAAGCGCCTGCTGGAGACGACCGAGCAGAAGCCGCATATGGAGACCGTGAGTTGTGGCCACCACTATCAGGACAAGTTGCTGTTAAATTAGGCGCATGGTGGGATAAGGACTCTTTTGAAACTGCAGAGTATAAAGATAAAGGAATCAACTATGTTCCTTATACGATTCCAAAAGGAGATGGCGACAAGGAACATAAGCCAGCCTACGTCGATTTTGGAGGAATTTCATCCGCAACTGAATATCCGAGAGAAGCATTTGAGCTATTGAAATTCATGAGTTGGGGAAGTGAAGGCTGGGATGCTCGAATGGAATTCTATAATCAAGAAGCAGAAGCTAACCCTAACTATTTACCACCAATTCTTCCACTGACTAATGAGCAAAAATATTGGGATGCAATCTATGCCCTGCTGCCACAAAATCAATATTACAGTGACTTCTTGCAGCATGCTAGGGAACCGATCCCGTTAGGCGGTCGTGTATTGCCAGGGTTTGAAACATGGATTTCCGAGGTATACTTTGATGGTGAATTCGGAAATGTAGAGCAAGCTGTGATCGAGGGAACTGTCAATGCTCATGATGTAGCGCCTGAATTAACAGAGAAAGCGAATGTCTACTATCAAGAAGCGATCGAAGAATTATTCAGTCAGTGATAAGAACTAGCATTTTAGATTTTTTTCTAGGAAAAAGTTATGTTATATAAATTTTGTAATTAAATAGCGTGATGGGGAATGCTGGGTCTAAAAAACAGCCTGCTTGATTAGATAGTAGTGATAGGTGCTTCTGATCAAAAGAATATAAGATTGTATGTGTTTGACAACAAATCTTTTCTTATAACATTAAGAACGTTTCACTCTAGTTTCGTCGGCTAGAAAGAGACGTTCTTTTATTTATTTGCTAAAGCAGCAACTTATGTAAAGAAGCTTAAAATAACAAATGCAATCAAGTTTTATCAGGATCGAGTAGGTCTACACCTTTAGGATGTTTGATGCAATAAATCAATAACGCTTATTTTTATCTCTAAGAATGATTAATATCTTTCGACGTGTTTTTTATTGACCAAAAATTCAAAAATTCGTTGACAACGCTTACAAGAGGATGTTAAAGTTTACCCATCAAGAATAAACCGGTTTAGTTGGAGGTGAGGTCCTCCCTAAATTTTTTTATTGATTGATAAACCGGTTTAGTAAATAGGAGGTACGGTAGTGTACAAAAAAGAATTTAGCGTTGCTCCAAATGAGTTTTTCACAGAATTCATGCGCTCGGAAATTCAATTTGAAGAGTACAGCAGTGATAAAAAAACTTTTTCTAACAAGCTAAGAGCAAGTCCCTACGAGCATGAATATCATATTTCTTATCCATGTCGGGAAAAATTTATTCAGGAGCAGCCGATTCGAGAGGCTGATTATCCAGATGTAATCACAGATCAATTAGTGGAGACTTTTGAAGATACGAGAGTGACATTTTCCTCATTTATGACGAATCCCACGTATATGAAAGTTGTGATGAGGGTATTTGTAACTGTAGGATCAGCAGTTACACTTCCGTTTTTATTAGAGACGTATGGGGGCTTGAAGATTTGGGTAAACGGCAATGAACAAGTTTCATTTCTTTCATATCTTCGTAATACGCCTATTAAGCAAGAGGTAGAGCTAACGTTTGGTGAAGGAGAAAATGAGATCGTTGTTTTGTTGGATGATTTAGGTGAACGAGATGTTAATTTCGGTTTTTCAATGAAAAACACGAGCGAGCAAATGATCAATGGCTTTTGTCTTTTGCCTTTCCTGAGCGATGAAGCACAAAAAGCCAAACAATTGTTGAACTCCATATACTTTGCCAAAGATTATTACACAGAGGGTGAGATTGCGTTTTATGCAAAAGCTCAGAGAGATAGTCAATTACGGGTCCGCTTCAATCCTTTAGTAAATCGGCCCAAAACAAAGATGCAAGATGGCAATATCACAGAATTTACTAATCAAGACAGATACATCGAGATTCAAGCAACAAACGAACAATACAGTATAGGAAATGTATCTGATTATCAATTTGCTAGTACTACAAAAGTAGAATTTGGGGTTAGGTTATCTGACGGTCAATATTTGACAAGAATCATTCCAATCGCTATCTATCATCAAGAAAAATATGAAAATACGATCACCTCAAATACATTGGATGGTCGGAAAAAGGAAGCGCTCACCTATTACGCAGGATTGTCCTTAGATGATATCAATGTTGGATTGTGCCGCTTGCTTCTAGACGAGATTTCGCCAGCGGATGAATTGTTTGATCAACCAGGATTTACTAGCGGACTTAGTTTGATTGAACATAAAGGGGATTGTGCAGACTTCGTTTTTGTCCCGCTACTGATGTTTTATCAACGGTTTCCAGAGAAGGTTCCTGACTTGTTAGCACTAAAAATCAAGGAACTCAGCTTAAATTTTCGTTATTGGATCGATGAGCCAGGTAATGACGTAATGTGGTATTTCAGTGAAAATCATGCCTTACTTTTCCATATCGCTCAATATCTCGCTGGAAATTTGTTTCCAAATGACATTTTTGTCGTGAGCGGTAGGACAGGAGAAGAGCAAGCCGAATTAGGAAAAAAACGGATCGAACAATGGTTTGAGCACTTCTTGCGTTATGGATTAGCGGAATGGAATTCTGTAACGTATATCCCCATTGATTTCATTGGCTTTTTCGCATTATATATTGGGGCGCCTGATGAAGAAATCAAAGCTTTAGCGAAACAAGCATTAGATTCAACCTTTGAATTGGTTTCAATCAATAGTTTCCAACAAATTTATGCTTCAACGTACGGGCGCGTTTATGAACACAATCTAAAATCCATTGCGATGAATGAGATCGGTGCTTTAACAAAAATTGCTTATGGAATCGGACACTTTAGTGATGCATTACGAGCAGCAGCATTATTTTCCTTATCTGACTATGTGCCACCTGCCAATTTACAAGAAAACTTCGCACCCCAAAATCATTTGATCGCAAGATATAGACAAGGCATTAACGAAGCTGAAACCTATTTATACAAAACCCCCCAGTATTCGATGGTGAGTTGCCAAGATTATCATTTTCAAAAGCAGGGGTATCAGCAACATATGATGAACATCACATTAGATACCTGTCAATCCGCTATCTGGATCAATCATCCTGGAGAATACAAGTATAGTGGTGAAAATCGCCCGAGCTATTGGGCAGGAAATGGGTCCCTCCCTAGAATTTATCAAGAAAAGAATAGAATGGTCATGCGCTATTCTATTCCAGAAGAAGAGATCCCCTTCATCCACTTGTACTATCCTTATTGGGAGTTTACTTTTTCTATCCAAAAGGACCATTGGCTGTACTTCGGGAACCAAACAAGTGCTTGTCTGATCTATTTTTCAGAGGTACCGAAGTTAACCAAAGAAGGAGCAAATGCTTATCGGGAATATATCGTTTCTGGAACAGATCATTTTGTTTTTGTAAAATGCATGGCACGTAAACCCAATGACCCGGTTGATATCGAACAACAACTAAAGGAGCTCAAGATAACCAAAGAGAATGGTTTTCAGGTGCAGGATGCAGAAGTAGCATTCTCTTTGATCAATGAAAAACTTTTAATCAAACAATAACATTAAAGAGGTGAAAGAAGTGCAAGAAAAGCAAGTCAACAAAAAGAAGCGCAAGCAAAGTAAAAAATTTCATTACTCGTTTTGGTTATTCATTCTCCCCTGTGCCTTGTTGTTTCTATTGTTTTTTATTGTTCCATTGGCTTTAAACTTCTTCTATTCATTTACGGACTATGATGGGTTTCGGCAAATGAATCAGATTGGCTTTGCAAATTATCAAGAACTGTTTCAAGACCGAGAGTTTTATCAAACACTTAGACGCACCTTCATCTATACCTTCATTTCATTGCCCTTTAAGGTTATTTTACCACTTGGTTTAGCGGTACTGATGGTATCTAAGGTAGTCCGCTTCAAGACATTGACGCGTGGATTGATTTATCTTCCTGTACTTCTATCTTCTCTCGTTGTCGGTTTAACAATGAATTGGATGTTTGGCGAGCAATATGGACTCGTAAACTTTTTATTGGAGCAATTGGGGTTTGCTCGTGTACAGTGGGCGACCAATCCTTTTTTTACAAAAATGCTGATCATTATCGCCAGTACTTGGGCGTCTACCGGTTTTTATATGCTGATTTACATTGGTGCTTTATCGGGGATCGATGAAGAAATCGATGAGGCAGCTTTGTTGGATGGAGCGACTGGCTGGAAGAAATTTTTCCATATCACCGTTCCATTGATTAAGCCTACTACATTTTTGGTTTCACTCTTAAGTATCATTAGTTTATTGAAGGAATATGCGCTGATTCAAGGGATCACCCAAGGGGGACCAGGGACTTCGACTACGTATATCGTTCAGTACATTTTGTCTGAAGGGTTCGACAAGGCAAGATATGGGTATGCGAGTGCTGCCTCTGTGATCGTCATGATTATTTTCGCAGCTATCGCCTTTGTTCAATTTCGATTTAGTCGAGGAGGAGAAGTGAATGGATAAACAAGCGAAGCATCAAAAATGGTCTTTCCTTCAGACCACTGTCAGTTTAGCTGCAGGGATCTTGATCTTTTTCCCAGTACTATGGTTAATCATGAGCTCATTTAAGTCTTCCGGTGAATTGTTTTCGTATCCGTTAAGCTTTTTCCCAGAACAATTCTCGTTAGAAAATTACCAAAATGTGATTGAAAATGGTTTTTTTCAATATATCTACAATAGTTTCTTCATAGCGGTAGTCGGCACCTTGATCACTGTTGTGATTAATTCAATGTGCGGGTATGCCTTAGCGATCTATCGTAAGCAGTTGGGATATACCGGAATCGTATTTGGTGTTTTTTTACTAGGAACCTTAATTCCAAGCGAAGCTTTGATTATTTCTCAATTTACCGTTATTTCCTTTTTGGGCCTATATAATAGCTTGTTAGGGGTTATTTTACCTGTCGTCACCACAACAACTGGTATTTTTATGTATCGTCAATTCTTCATTGGTATCCCAGATTCCTTTTTAGAGGCAGCGCGAATGGACGGGGCATCTGAGTTTCGCATTTTCATGAGTATCATGATTCCACTTGCTAAGCCTACGACGATCACCTTGATTATTTTTAGCTTTATGTGGCGTTGGAATGACTATATCTTGCCATTGCTCGTTTTGTCACGGCAAAATCGCTACACGATCCAGATTGCTATCAGAAATTATATTGGTGCTTGGAATACGGATTGGCAATCCATTTTAGCCGCTTCAGTGATTTCGATTATTCCTGTAGCGATCTTATACATTTTTTTACAAAAATATATTGTTGGAACGAATGTTTCATCAGGTAATAAATAGAAAAGGAAGAGATTATGACAGACAAAGATTATGAAAAAATTGATGAACACACAGCAAGAAAGGTTCTTGCCTACGGCGAACAGTTGATGGTCGTTGCTATTGCATTTAACGGTTCACCTGAAACACTGGAACTACATGATCATCCTCATGAGCAGATCACCTATGTACAGGAGGGGAGCTTTGAGTATGTGATTGAAGAAACGACCCAGATACTTCATGCAGGTGAAAGTATTTATGTGCGCCCTCATGCGAGACATGGTGCGCGGTGTATCTCAGGAAAAGGACATTTGATCGATGCGTTTAGCCCAATCAGGGAAGATTATTTGACAAAAGGAGAATGAAGATGAAGAAAATTGTTTCAATGTTGATGTTGACTAGTGCTTTATTAGGACTCGCCGCTTGTGGGAGCCAATCAGATGATTCGGCAAATGAGGGAACGATTACGGTCATGTTAGATTCAGAACCTGGTCAAGACGATCCTGTCGTTCATACAATGGAGAAGTGGAAACAAGAAACAGGAAATGATTATGAAATTTTAGTCGTGGGATATGATGATCAATTAACGAAATTTCCGCTAATGATCAAAAATGATGATCTGCCAGATTTACTAATTACGACGCGGCTGCATAAAGAGTATCCTGAAGACTTTGTTGATTTATCACAAGAAGTCGATATGGATTATTTTGACCCAGATCTCTTGAGAGTCGCATTAGGAAATTACAACGAAGGTATCCAAATTTTACCTACGCAAATTACGGTCACTAATTATTTTTACAATAAGGAAGCTTTTGAAGAAGCAGGGATCACACCTCCGACACCGGACAATCTATGGACGCTTGAGGAACTATATGAAAACGCAGAAAAACTTGTTGAGTCTGGCGCGGTAAACTTTGGATTAGCAGTTGATTATTCTCGTGCAAGATACGATAACTTAATGTATTCTAATGGTGGAAGTATTACTGAAACAATTGATGGTCAACCCGTAGTTGCTGTCAATTCACCTGAAAATATCGCCACGCTTCAAAAGTTTATCGAAGCAAACGATGAGGGGATTGCTCCTAAAAATATTTGGGCTGGGGGCTCGCCGGATAATCCAATGAATTATTTCGAAAATGGGGATGTAGGGATCTATTTATCAGGTAGCTTTAATTATGCGAATATTGCTAGAGATGCCAAAATCGAATTTGGTGTTATGCCTTCTCCAATTGGAACCAAACAACAATCGGCATTAAATGGTGGACGTGGCTGGGGCGTTCCGAAGAATAGTCCAAATGCAGCATTAGCAACCGAATTTGTTAAGTGGTTTTATAACTCTGAGTCCACGTATCAGGAGTTCTTAGACTTAGATTTTGGCTTGCCGTTTATGGAAAATTATACGTATGAGCCAACTTCAACTTTCCAAGCGGATGATTATCAATTGTACGTACAAGAGTTAGCGAATATTCCAGAAGAGTTCTTAGTTGATGAAGCCAATCAATGGGGCTTGTATTTGGAAGATGATTATCGTCAAGCGATGTCACAGGCTGTTAGTGGAGAACTTTCGGCAGAAGAAGCATTGAATAGAGTTGCGGAAAGAATTGCACAAAATGCGGGTTGGGCTATGAAATATCAAAATGAATAAAGAAAACGGTAGGTGATCATAAGATGGGAAAAGTGACCATTATGGACGTGGCGAAATCTGCTGGAGTGTCTAAAAGTACTGTTTCTCAATATTTAAATGGACGTTACTCTTTTATGAGTAAGGCGACACAAAAGAAAATCCAGGCGGCAATAGAGGAGCTTAATTACATTCCAAATGAGATTGCTAGAAGTCTTACGTTTAAAAAGAGTAATACAGTAGGGGTTATTGTTTCGAATATTGCGTCTCAATTTACGATTGATCTTGTAAGAGCAATTGAAAGGAAGTTTGCACAGGAGAATATTCAATTGCTTCTGTGCAATACGGATAATAACCCTGAGCGAGAGCAGCAATATCTGTCTTCACTAAGCGCTCGCCAAGTGGACGGGGTCATTTTATTTCCCAATTCCGAAAATAGGAGTTACTACCAAGCACTCAACGAATCGGATTTTCCTTTAGTTTTTGTCGATCGAACGATCCCAGACCTAGAGGTTTTATCTGTAACTTTAGATAATGAATGTGCAACTCGTCTTGCCACGCAACATCTCATAGATAATGGTCATCAAGCAATCGCTTTAGTCACTTATCCCTATAGCAAAAGTGGTGTATCAAACCGAAAAGGTCGGGTAATCGGCTATCTCGAGACGCTTAAAGAAAATGGGATCGATGAATCGCAAGTGAATGTATTTGAGATTGAGGAGTATCAAAGTGAGTCAGCATTTAAACAAATACTGATGGAGCCATCAATTACCGGGTTAGTTTTAACGAGTGATGTCCTCTTGGAAGCGTTTTTGATTTTCGCTAAAAAAGAAGGGACCAGGATTCCAGAAGAGCTCTCCATCGTTTCAATCGACGATGCAACATTTGCGATTTTTCACAACCCAATGATTACCACCATCAAACAACCAGCTAGTCAAATTGGTGAGTTAAGCGCTGAGTTATTATTGGATTTGATGAATGGAACCGACAAAGAAATGCTTTTAAAAGAATCACCTTATCAATTTCAACCAGAGATTTGCTTGCGCGAATCCGTGTACCGGCTAAGGGAGCAATAGAATGTAAAGGAGAAAATCATGTTTAACGCAGAATTCTTAAGGAATACTCAAGCGCTTTCTGAAGGGAAGGCCTCAGCCAGAGCTTATTATGTCCCTTATGGACTAGACGATCAATTGAACGCCTCATCACGTAAAATCTCCTTGAATGGTTCTTGGGGCTTTCGTTATAACGAAAAATTACATGTGTTTACGAAGGAAGAAGTGGCGGCGCTTTCCTCAAAGGATTTTCAGCAAACGATAACTGTACCAAGCAACTGGCAGATGGAGGGGTATGGAAGGCCTTGGTACACGAATATCCAATATCCGTTTATTTGTGATCCTCCGTATACGTTCTCTGAGATCCCGTCTGCGGTTTACCAAAAGACGTTTGAGGTAGATGCCATAAACATGCGTAAGTTTTTGCGCTTTGAGGGGGTAGACAATTGTTTTGTCGTCTATCTTAATGGGGAATACATCGGTTTTAGTAAAGGGAGTCGGAATGCTTCTGAATTTGATATTACAAAACAGGTACTTGTTGGAAAAAATACAGTAGTCGTGCAAGTATTTCAATGGTCGGATAGCTCTTATATTGAAGACCAGGATATGTGGTGGTTGAGTGGTATTTTTCGCGAGGTGAGCTTGCTTTATAGACCGCACAAAGCTATCTGGGATTTTAAAGTTGAAACACACTTTGACTCGCATTACCAAGATGCACAACTAAAACTTTCTTTTCTTGCTATTCAAGGGGAAGATTTACCATGTGAGATTCATTTAGAACGCAATGGAATGAAAATTTTTGAAGAGCATGGCTGTTTTACATCAGGGGATGTATTTAAGAAAACGATCGTTCACCCGGATCATTGGACTGCTGAGACGCCGAATCTTTATAGGTTAACGATCAAAACTGCTGAAGAAGTGATTTATCAATCAGTCGGCTTTCGTGAAATTGAAGTGATCAACGGCGAGATTTGTGTGAATGGTACGCAGATCCTTCTTAAAGGAATCAACCATCATGAGTTTCATACCGAAAAAGGACGTGCGGTGACACCAGAATTCCTTGAAACAGAAATACGTATGATTAAGGACGCGCACTTTAATGCGATACGAGCTGCCCACTATCCGCATATCCCAGAGTTCTATCAATTGTGTGATACGTATGGCTTGTATGTTATGGATGAAGCTGATTTGGAATGCCATGGTATGCTACAGGCAAAAAATAAAAATCATATAAGTGATTCAAAAGAATGGCAGCAAGCCTATCTAGATCGTATGGAGCAAATGGTCAGCCGCAATAAAAACCATTGTTCAATCTTATTTTGGTCTGTCGGCAACGAGTCAGGGAACGGCTTGAATCATCAAGCGATGATCCGATGGTGTCGCCAAGCAGATCAAACCCGTCTGATCCACCATGAAGGGGAGTCCAGAGATTGCTTATCCGCCGATGCAAGTTCTTATGAAAAAGATGTTGTCTATGCTGATTTTAATTCACGTATGTATGCACCATTAGATGAATTGATCGACGTCGCAACAAATAGGGAAATAAAAAAACCATATATTCTTTGTGAGTATGGGCATGCTATGGGGAATGGTCCAGGTTCTTTAAAAGAATATTGGGAACTTTTTGAGAAATACCCTAAGCTGCAAGGGGGATTTTTGTGGGAATGGAAGGACCAAGGGATCAAAGCAGAGCGTGATGGACGAGAGACGTATTTATATGGAGGGGACTTTGGCGATCAACCGAATGACTATAATTTCGTTTTAGATGGGTTAGTCCAAGCCGATTTAACCCTATCCCCGAGTTATTTTGATATTCAACGATGGCAAGCACCGTTGCAGTTGGCGCTGGACTTTACTACTGGAGAAATAAAAGTCACGAATACGAATCGTTTTCTCTCATATCAAAAGGTTACAATCGAATGGGCGTATAAGGTGATGGAGACTGTTTTAGAAAAAGGAACACTTGTGCTTTCCGTTCCCGCTAATGAAACAGTGGTGAGCCGTGTAACCTTTGACCGCACAGCTTGCCAAAAAGCTAATTTATTTAAAGCAACGATCACGGACGATGCTTTAAATGAAGGGGATTCATTGCCCTTGTTCGTGCAATCGGTAGAAAGACCTTTAGCAGTCGTGAGCGAAGCTGATCATTCGTTGCCATTTGATCACTTTGAAGAAAACGACGAAAGGATCCTGGTAAACTTCGGTGCCTATACGTTGCGAGTGAATAGAATAAATGGTCAATGGACACTAAACCATGCAGAAAAACTACTCGTGAAAAGTCCTAAAAGTGTGTTTTGGCGTCCGGTGACAGACAACGATTTTGTATCCGCAAAAAACTGGCGCAAATTCGGTGTCGATCGGATACAAACAAACCTCGTCGCTATAGAATGGTTCTTAGAAAGTTCGAATCATTTTAAGCTTTTGATCGAGGAGAAGCATGGTTCTGCTGGGAATTACTGGCACATTCACGAGAAAAAAGAATTGGTGTTTTATTCTGACGGTCGGATCGAGTATCGAGTTAGTGGTTTACCGAAGCACCAATATCCAGAAACATTGCCGAGGATTGGGTTAGAATGGGCGCTATCAAAGGAGTTCGTAAGAACCCGATGGTTAGGAAGAGGACCGATCGAGTCATATCCAGATGCTGAGAATGGCACCTATGTTGATGTGTTTGAACAAGCAAGTGATAAAATGAGTTTCCTCTATCATTTTCCTCAAGAGAGCGGCAATCATATGCAGACAAGTTGGGTAGAAGTGAGTGCTGAGAATCAGTTAAAGCTTCGATGGGCAAGTCACCTACCGTTTCATTTTAGTCAACATCAACAAGCGTTAGCAACGATCGATACGGCACAACATATTCATGAACTCGTCGATTCAGAGTGTATCTGGTTTTATACGGATCATAAGCAGCATGGCGTAGGCTCAAGAAGCTGTGGTCCCGATGTATTGGACAACTATCAGTTAAAGCTCGAAGAATATCATTATGAACTGACATTTTTCTTTGAAGGAGAGTAAGAAGGAACAAAGCGCGGATTCAAGGAGCGCGTATTATTTTCAGCAATCAGCTTCAGTTGATTCAAATGATGGATGTTGAACCGACGCCCAAAAGGTTAGTTTTCGATCTAACCTTCTGGGTGTCGGTTTTTGGTGAAAATGGGCGGTTCATTAAAGGAAACGAGGACCGCTTCTTTATTCATATAGTTCAAAAAGATACTTGGGTCACCTCATTTTTAACCCTCTTTTCCCGAAAATCATTAAAGTTTCTAAATTTTTTGTGAATGCTCATGGACAATCCTTTCTTTTCTCCTCAATTATCACTATAATGGATAAAGATTCTACAGAAGAGAGTGTGGACATGGAAAATTCACGAATAAAAACGAACGATAATCGAATTGACTACGGTGTGATTCTACCCGTATTTTTATTATGTCTGATTGGTTTGGCGTCCCTGTATGTGGCGCTGACACACGATCCGAATAACCCGAATATGCTGCGAACGTTAGGGTTTCAAGCTTTATGGTATGTGTTAGGCGTTGTTGCCGTGATCGTTATCATGCAGATCAAATCAAAATGGCTCTGGAAATTGACGCCCTATATTTATGGAGCTGGGTTAGCCGTTATGTTGGCGCTACTGAAATTTTATGATCGGACGATGGAAGCATCGACAGGGTCGAAAAACTGGTTTAGTTTTGGTCCTTTTACCTTGCAGCCTTCAGAATTGATGAAGATCGCCTATATCATGATGTTGGCGTTAGTCGTCACGCAGCACAATGTCAAGCATCGGGAACGGGATCTGAAAACAGATGGGTTACTGATTGCAAAAATGTTAGCCGTCACGATCCCAGTCCTGATCCTGATCACCTTACAAAATGACTTTGGTACGATGTTGGTCTTTCTAGCGATTTTCGGTGGGGTCTTCTTGATGTCAGGAATCTCATGGCGAATCATCGTGCCAGTGATTGCGGCATTTGTGATTCTCGGCGGTGGAACGATTTTCTTAGTGACTACCGATGTTGGTCGCGAGTTTCTGTACAATACAGGAATCTTTAAAGAATACCAATTCGCCCGTATCGATTCGTGGCTAGATCCTTTTCATGATACACAAGGGCAATCCTTCCAATTGGCGTATGCTCTGATGGCGATCGCCTCTGGCGGGATGTTCGGGAAAGGATTTAATGTCAGCGATGTGTATGTACCAGTCCGAGAATCCGATATGATTTTTTCGGTGATCGGTGAGAATTTTGGGTTTATTGGCAGCGCGTTTGTCATTTTATTGTATTTTATTTTGATCTATCGAATGATCCGCGTATGTTTCGATACCAACAATGAATTTTATGCCTACTTGGCAACTGGGATCATTATGATGATTCTCTTCCATGTGTTTGAAAACATTGGCGCAAACATCGGTCTCTTACCGTTGACGGGGATTCCACTGCCGTTTATCAGCCAAGGAGGATCTGCCCTATTAAGCAATATGATTGGGATCGGTTTGATTTTATCGATGCGCTATCAAGCTGAGACCGCACCAAAAACACTTTAAGGAGTTCACATGATTACATTTTATTGGTACCCAAAATGCAGTACATGCCGAAATGCGAAGCGTTGGTTAGAAGAGCACGAGATTCCCTTTGAAGCGATCGATATGGTAGCTACACCGCCTCAACCGGAACAATTGCTGGCTTGGATCCAATCAAGCGAAGCACCGTTAACCCGTTTCTTTAACACAAGCGGCATGAAATACCGTGAATTGCAATTAAAAGAAAAAGTGCCGACCATGACTGCCCAAGACGCAGCCGATGTGCTGGCAACCGATGGTATGTTGATCAAGCGCCCACTGCTGGTTAGCGGCGACCGCTTTTTGATTAATGGATTTAAAGAAAATGAATATGAAGGAGTCTTACTAGAATCATGGAAAAGAAATGCTTAAGAAAAAAAGATAATTTGTGGGTTTTGTTTAACGGGAAAGAATATTGTGTCGGTTTAACAAAAGAAGCGCAAGAAGAACTTGGTGCGGTCACGTTTGCTTCGATTCAAAAAGCAGGAACTGCTTTAAAACAAGGAGAGACCCTTGTTGAGCTGGAAGCGGAAAAAGCAGTCAGTGAATTTCCAAGTCCATTGACGGGCGTGATTTCTTCCGTAAATGAAAAAATCGATCAATCGATTGATACCTTAAATGATGAAGACGAAATGAACGCTTGGCTGGTCAGCTTCAAAGAGGTTGACCCAAGTCAATTTGAAGCCTTGTAAGTCAAAGCTGTAAAAACGACTATTTTTTCAAAAAGAATTGACAGTCGGATAAGACGTTGCTATAATTTGCTCAATAAATGAATGCTTTGAAAAGAAGAGTACATGTTCTTAACGTACACAGAGAGCCCTGTTTGGTGCAAATGGGCAACGGAGAGAGGATGGAAGATGGTCTTTGAGCATGATAGGTGAGTGGAAACAAGCCTATCACGGGAGGCACCCGTTACAGTGCAGCAGTATGCGAAGCAATTCAAGTACTGAGCGAGGCTGTTGATGCGAATCGACAGTAAATCAAGGTGGTAACGCGGAAGTTGTGCTTTCGTCCTTTGTAACAGTATAATGTACAGAGGATGAAAGCTTTTTTTGTGTTTAACCAACCAAAGAGGAAAGATGGGAATAACATGGCATTAATCGAATTGTCGCATGTAAAAAAGTCATTCGGCAAAAAGCAAACGGCTGTCCACGCCGTCAATGATGTTTCACTGCAAGTGGAAAAAGGCGATATCTACGGAATCGTCGGTTACTCTGGTGCTGGGAAAAGTACATTAGTACGTTTGTTGAACGGCCTAGAATTGCCGACAGCAGGAGATGTAGTCATTAACGGTCAAAACATTTTGGCATTGAAAAACAAAGAATTGAGAAACTTCCGCAAAAAAATCGGCATGATTTTTCAGCACTTTAATCTTTTATGGTCTCGAACGGTGGCGGAAAACATTGAATTGCCATTGGAGTTGGCTGGCGTTGAAAAAGCAAAACGCCGTCAACGAGCGCAAGAGCTGATTAAATTAGTTGGGTTGGAAGGACGGGAGAATGCCTATCCGGCACAATTGTCTGGCGGACAAAAGCAAAGAGTCGGGATTGCTCGTGCACTAGCGAATGAACCAGAAATTTTGCTGTGTGATGAAGCAACGAGTGCGTTAGATCCACAAACAACAGAAGAAGTGTTGGATCTCTTGCTTTCCATCAATAAAAAATTGCATTTGACGATCGTCCTGATTACCCATGAAATGAACGTCATTCGCAAAATCTGCAATAAGGTCGCGGTGATGGAGCATGGGCAGATCGTGGAAGAAGGGTCAGTGCAATCGGTTTTCCGTAACCCACAGCAGGAAGTGACCAAACGTTTTGTTCAGCAAGATTTGGAGCCAGAAGAAGATGCTGAAGAATTACGGCAAGCCTTCTTACGAGAAAATCCGCAAGGGCATTTAGTGACTTTAACATTCACACAAAACAACGCCAATGAACCAGTGATTTCACAAGCAATCCGTCGCTTCCAGATCGATGTCAATGTCGTTTACGGAAAGATCCAACAAACCAATGAGGGATCCTTTGGCGGCTTGACGGTTTTATTGACAGGTGAAGCAAGTGAGATCGAAAAAGCGATCGCCTTTTTCAAAGAGCAGCAAGTAGGCGTGGAGGTGATTGAACGTGGATAAGTCATTTGTAGAAACCTATTTTAATTTTGAAAAGGTCGACTGGGCTAATATGCAGCAAGCAACCCTAGACACCTTGTTTATGACTTTCTTCTCCATGGTTTTAGTGGTCGTGATCGGTTTGCTTCTAGGATTGGCGCTTTATTCACTAGGGCGTAAACAAACAGCGGGAGCCAACATTTTCTATAACGTGGTTTCCATCATCAGTAACGCCTTTCGTTCAACGCCATTCATGATTTTGATGGTCTTGATCATTCCGTTTACAACATTATTAGTCGGTTCATTCCTAGGGGCAAAAGCAGCGATCCCAGCATTAGTTTTATCGGCGGCACCGTTTTATGCTCGGATGGTGGAAATTGCTTTTCGTGAAGTCAATCCTGGTGTGATTGAAGCAGCGGAAGCGATGGGTGCTAGTTACTGGGAGATCATCTACAAGATCGTGATTCCCGAAAGTGTTCCAGCATTGATTTCAGGACTGACGGTCACAACGATTTCAATGATTGGTTATACTGCCATGGCAGGCGCGATCGGTGCCGGCGGGCTAGGCGCTTTGGCTTGGCAAGAAGGATTTCAACGTGGAAATTACACTGTTACGCTTGTTGCAACAGTGATTATTTTAATTATCGTTTTCATTATCCAAGGAATCGGCGATTTCCTTGCGAAAGCCACCGATAAACGGTAAATGAAACGAAGAACAAAAAGTGGAAAATATGGGAGGAAATGGATATGAAAAAGATTTTTGGTATTGCAACAACCTTATTGTTAACTGCCGCTTTAGCAGCTTGTGGCACAGGCTCAAATTCAGGAAGCTCTGACTCATCTGCGGCTGAGGGAGAATCAACAAAATTAGTGATCGGTGCATCAGTTACGCCTCATGCGGAAATTTTAGAACAAGCCAAACCTTTACTAGCAGAAGAAGGCATTGATCTTGAAATCAAAACCTTCGATGATTATGTGTTGCCAAACAAAGCATTGGAAAATGGCGATATCGATGCCAATTACTTCCAACACATTCCTTACTTGAACAAACAAATCGCAGACAATGGCTATGATTTTGTCAATGCTGGTGCGATCCATATCGAGCCAATGGGTCTTTACTCAAAACGAATCTCTGATATTTCAGAACTAGAAGATGGTGCAACGGTTCTTACTTCCACTTCTGAATCTGACTGGGGTCGTATCCTAACGATCTTACAAGATGCTGACTTGATCACTTTAAAAGACGGCGTTGATACAGAAACGGCAACCTTTGATGATATTGCTGAAAATCCGAAAAACTTAGAATTTAAACATGACGTCGATCCATCTCTTTTGGCGACTGCTTACCAAAACGACGAAGCAGACCTAATTGCCATCAATGCGAACTTCGCATTCGGGATCGATTTGAACCCAGCGGATGATTCTGTTTTATTAGAAGCGGATAATTCGCCTTATGTCAACGTGATCGCTGTCCGCAGTGGTGACGAAGATAGCGACAAAATCAAGAAATTGATCGAAGTGCTGCATTCAGACGAAATCAAAGACTTTGTGGAAGAACAATGGCAAGGTTCAGTGAAAATCGTTGATGCTGACGCAAAATAATTCACTGCCAACTAAATGAACCTCAAAAGAGCGTGTCGCTACTTAAGCGGACGCTCTTTTTTTTGCGAAAAGGCAATGATCGGTTGGAAAAAAGAGAGCTCTTGCCAAATGCATTCATAGAGTAAGGGCAACTCGGGATGCTTTTTTAAGAGTTTTTCGTAATGGGGAAGCTGAGTCAAAAAAGCCTGGACCAAGCGTTGGGAACGTTCAGATAGGCAAGGATTTAGTGGCGGATAGACAAATAAATTGCCTTCCAGTAAGGCGCCCAAAAGATGGGCTTGGAAAATTTTCGACAAAAGCACTTCTAATGGCTGCTGGAGCGGATGCTCCGACAAAATCGGCGTGATGATTCGTCGCAAAAGGAAGGCTTCTTCTGTTGGCACATAAAAAGGCTCCAGTGTTAGCAGCTGTTGCCACAAAAATAAATAGCTGCGTTCACCAACTAAATAAAAACGCGGCACAAAACATGTTGGATAAACTTGCTGAGTAAACGTGGCGGGGGTGTTGGGATAAAAAGCGTTTGCCCGCAACTGATGAATCTGCTTCAGTTCTTGAAACGCTTGATTAGAAGAAAGCGTCGGGCTTGCTAAGAGGGTGAGTCGAAAAATCACATAGCGCAGTTGCCGTTCATTGCCAGTAATCAAAGGAAAACTGCGACGGTCGATCCTTAGATGATAAGGTGCCAAAAAAAAGGAAAAGGACAAAAAGCGCCGATGCAAACTGGAGGGGCTCAGGTAATACCGCTTGTGGAGGTCTGAAAAGGAAATGGTCGGCATTTTTAACAGTAACAAGAGCAACTGATAGTTTGTACTTTTATTAAACAATGCAGCAAGCATTTCTGTATGGGAGAAGTTTAGGGGCTGCTGCAAATCATGAAAGGCACGAATGTGTCCTTGCTGCACATCATAATGGAAGGAAGGGTCCTCGTTTAAACAACTGGACAGTAGCCGACGGATCGTTTTGACGGAAAGATTTTGGTCGGCAGCAGCTTTATTCAAAGGAAGGGGATTTTCGCTCAAGAGCATCGTGGACAGACGCAGCATTTGCATAATATCTTTTTCAAGGATATTTTTCAAAACTAGGCACCTCTTTCAGCTGAATTTTGCAACTGTCCTTATTATAAGGGAACTTCACACGTTATTTTAACACTCAAAAAATAGTCAATAAAACGTAATAAAAAACGGGGGATTCATTGGTTGCTTCCTCGAATCCTGTATATTATAGAATTAAATGAGAGGAAGGAATCAAAAAAAACCACCTTTTAAAATAAAAAGGGTGGTTTTTTATGTAAGTAACGTTATAAAAAGAGAAACACGAAGCGCTGTTAACGAGTCTCGCTAGGTAATAAAATCGTTTGCCGCTGCCCATCGTCATACACATAGACTTTTTGGGGATAGAGGTCGGAATAACGGTAAGGCAGATCAACGCCGAGTTCGATTTGACTTTGTGCTTGAGAAAAAAGCAGTGTGACACGACCGTGATTGTTTTGGACTTCAAAGGTGAGCAGATTTGTCAACGGAATAAACCCTTTTAAATCGAGATCGATGATTAACCAAATACTATCGATCAGTTCGCCAGACAGTGTTTGAACAATCCCGCCAGAAGCGTAGCGGCTGCGGTGATCATCAAATGTTTCAAACATAAAAACCCCTCCTTCAAGTAGGCTTGCCAATAACATCAAATTTGTCTATTTATCATAATGAAGAACCGTCAAAAATGCAACTACTTCTGCTTTTCTTTTTGGCCAGCGACGCATTTTAACTATTTTCTTAAAAATTTGATGGGTTGGCTGGATCAAGCTTTCCCATGACGTCTTTCAGTGGAAAATAGTCAGTTGCAGCTCATCAGCTCTTCGTAAGAATGAAAAAGACTCTTAAAGGAAAAGCCCTTCAAGAGTCTTGCATTTCTTAGAAGTGTCTGTTGATTGAAGACGGGATCTTAAGAACGATGTTCTATGATTATTCTTCGTCTTCACCGATAACTGCTGGTTCAGCAGCTTCGCCAGCTTCTTCATCTTCAGAGATTTCTTGTGGTTCAGTGACCGCAACGATTTGTTCTTCTGGATCGGTCACGATCGTGTACTCGTCGTTCTTAGGCAGATCAGCCACTGTTAATGAATCGCCGATCTCTAATGACGTTACATCGATCTCAACACGTTCAGGCAATTTGTCTGGTGTTGCTGATACAACGACTGTATACAAGTTTTGTGCTAGAACACCACCAGCTTTGACACCAGCAGATTCGCCAATTAAGGTTACTTCTGCTTCTACTTCTGTTTCTTCATTCATATCGACAGATAGGAATTCAACGTGGGTTAAATTGCGTGTGAAGGTATCTGATTGATACTCTTTGATCAGTGTATTGACTTTTTTGCCTTCTAAACTGATCGTGATTACGGTATTCAATCCATTTTCACGCAAGATTTTTTCTAATTCTGCTGCATTGACAGCAATCGGTGTGCTTTCTACTTTGTACCCATTGACAATTGCAGGTACTTTTCCTTCGTGGCGCAACTTGTTCCGTAAAGAACGTGGGCGAACTTCTCTTTTCGTAACTTCTAATGATACTGACATAACTCAATTCCTCCTAAAATTTTCTCGTTAATAACGAGATTTTTTAAGCAAATTTTGTTAACTCTGCACATTAAGTGGTACGTGAGTGAAAACACGCAAAAGGGCAGTTGTGTACACAACTGCCCCAGAAAGTTTTGGTTCAACTTTTCTCCACCAGGTCATAACGCTGTGTATGAGAAACTATATTTACTTTACTCTTTAACCTTACGCAAAAAGACAAAGAAAGTCAAATCATTTGAAATCCTGGCAGTTTCCTTTCGCTAGATCCTGAGCTATAATAGCCACTATGGAGAAAAATTTATGCGTTTAGATAAAGTGATCGAGCAACAATTGAATACTTCTCGTAAAGAGATGAAACGGTTGTTTCAGCAAGGAAAAGTCCTCGTGGACCAAAGGATTGAAGGGCGACCTGAGCGCAATGTCGATAGCGCCATCCATCAAATCATGGTTGCGGGACGTCAGTTGGAGACGCAGGAACGCTATTATATCGTCAACAAGCCCAATGGTGTTGTTACAGCGAATGTTGATCAACAGCATCAGACAGTGATCGATTTGATTGCACCAAAGGACCAGCACCCAGATCTTTATGCCGTCGGTCGATTGGATCGGGACACGGAAGGGTTGGTATTAGTTACGACGAATGGTCAGTTAGGCTATGACTTGCTGCATCCCACGAAAAAGGTGACCAAGCGATATGAAGTGGTGGTCAATGACTTGGTGACTCCTGAAGATGTGGCGGCATTTGCCACAGGGATCACCTTTCATGGTGGTGTCACTTGCAAACCAGCTGCCCTAACGATCATCGATGCCCGAGCGGATCGTTCCTTTGTTTCGTTAGAAATTGCTGAAGGCAAGTTTCATCAAGTGAAAAAGATGTTTTTAGCCCGAGGGAAAAAAGTCATTCAGCTGAAACGAACAGCGATGGGTTCGCTGGTTCTACCAGATGATTTAGCAGTGGGCAGTTATCGCTCGCTGACGCAAGAAGAATTAAGAGGACTGGCGGCGCATTTCCGCTGAGAAAGAGGGAGAAAATGAAGTATAAAACATTATTATTTGATGTCGATGACACGATCCTCGACTTTCAAGATACCGAAGATCAAGCCTTAAAAGCACTATTTGAAGCTCATGGCTTGGAAATGACCCCAGAGCGCAAACAAAGCTATCAAACGATCAATCATGATTTGTGGCAGCAGTTTGAGCAAGGGAAAATCACGAGAGACCAAGTCATCAATGAGCGTTTCGGTTTGTTTTTTGAAACGCAAGGCATTCAGGTCGATAGTCCAGCAGTTGAATTGGCCTATCGGGAATTTCTAAATGAAGGACATAAACTGTTAGACAACAGTGATGAGATCTTAGCGGAGTTGGCGCAGCATTTTGACCTATACGTGGTGACGAACGGGGTTTCTGAAACCCAATATCGCCGCTTGGAAGATGCCAAATTAAAGCCGTATTTCCGTGATATTTTTGTTTCAGAAGATACAGGGTATCAAAAACCAATGAAAGAATATTTTGACTATGTGTTTGCTCGCATACCAAACGTTAAAAAACAAGAAACAGTCATCATTGGCGATTCACTGACTTCAGATATCTTAGGCGGACAACTGGCAGGGATCGATACGATTTGGTTCAATCCAAAGAAAAAAAACAGTGGTGAGATTCAGCCTACTTATGAGATCGAACGTTTGCAGCAATTACTTCCTTTATTGCAGCACTGATTCTACAGAAACAGTAGTAATTTGCCGAATTTTCGCTATAATAGAACCAGTGTAAATTTTTTAAGATGAAAGAGGTTAATTGAATGACGAATGGCAAGCCCATTATTATTGGTGTGACAGGTGGATCAGGTAGTGGAAAAACAAGCGTGAGTCGGGCGATCTTTAATCATTTCCCCAATCATTCTATTATGATGCTTGAGCAAGACTCCTACTATAAAGACCAAAGTGATCTGAGCTTTGAAGAACGGTTGAACACCAACTATGACCATCCTTTTGCATTTGATACTGATTTGTTGATCGATCACTTGCAACAGCTGCTTGCATATCAAACGATCGAAAAACCCGTCTATGATTATGTCGCGCATACCCGCAGCGAAGCAACGATCATTCAAGAACCCAAAGAAGTCATTATCTTGGAAGGGATCTTGATTCTAGAAGATGAGCGATTGCGTAATTTAATGGATATTAAACTTTATGTTGATACAGACGATGATATTCGAATCATTCGCCGAATCAAACGTGACATGGAAGAACGTGGCCGGACATTGGATTCTGTGATCGAACAATACTTGACGGTGGTAAAACCGATGTATCATCAATTCATCGAACCGACCAAACGGTATGCCGATGTCATCGTACCAGAAGGCGGCGAAAACCACGTAGCCATCGATTTGATTACGACCAAAGTAGCGACCTTCTTATCCTAAGTTTTTTTATCCATCAATTGGAATGTTTCTATTTGAAAAGTAACAATTGATTCATGAAAAACTGCTGATAGGCACTCTTTCTTGAGAAATGCTTATCAGCAGTTTTAATTTTATAAAAAACAGTAGTATTCCGACTAGTTTTATGGTAAAGTAATCCTCATGCGACGAGTCGAGAAGGTCTAGCATTAGCTGACCAGATTGATAGCAGAGGCACACCGCGTAAGCAACCTACCGGATTTGTAGGGTGTCGGAATATTCCTTTTGTGGAGATAGGGTATTCTACTAGCAATAGTACTGTGAGTAAAGAAAGCTGTGAACATTTTTGTTCACAGCTTTTTTTTTGTTCATTTAGGTGAGAGAACAGCGATAGATGGTGGAAGACTCTCCCCAAGGATGGTAGCCCGTTCCGATCGGTTCAAAAGCAAATTTCTCATAAAAAGTAGAAAGATCCGTACATAGATACAGAGAATCAAAACCAGCTCCAGCAGCACGTTGCTTGGCTGTTTCGATCAAAAGGCGGGCACCGCCTTGGCCACGCCACAAAGGGTCCACATACAAGGCGCAAAGCCAAGGGGTTAAATCCATCCGACTGATGAAGTCGTTGGGGATCAAGCCACCGCAGCCGATGATTTGATAACGTCCGTCTGCTGCGATTTCTTCGTTGACCAGCAGCAGCCATTGCGGCAAAGGATTTGCTGAAAAACTATGGGTCAGGCTATCCTCATAAACCATGAGGGAGTCGGGACCAGCCCACTGTTTTTGGAAGTAACGAATGGCTTCTGCTAAGTAGTCAGGGTGTTCTTTAAGGGTGATGACCTGCATTTGTTTTTCTCCTTTATCCTTCTTTAGGTAAACGAATCTGAAAAATAACCCCTCGTGGCTGCAAATCTTTGACCTGGATTTGTCCCTTGTGCTCTTCAACGATTTGCTTGGCGATCGCTAAGCCTAAACCATAGCCGCCGGTCTCTTTGGAGCGGGAACGATCCTCGCGGTAGAAGCGGTCAAAGATACGGGCTTTTTCTTCATCGGAAATGGCTGGTCCTGTGTTTTTGACCTCGATCAGCCATTGCTTGTTAGAAATCTCCGATAAGAGGGTGATTTTATCACCACTGCTGGTATATTTTAAGGCATTATCTAGGAGGATCACGAGGACTTGATGGATTTTCTTTTGGTCAAAGCAAGCGGTCGTTTTGGCAAAGTTTTCGACAACAAAGTGTTTTTGATCCAATTCGGCAATTTCTTTGAAAGGTTTGACTAAGTCATCGATAAAAGGAGCTAGCTCGATGGTTTCTTTTGTCAAAAGCAATTGATTGGAATCACTGCGGGCGATCGTCAGCAAATCCGCCGTTAATCCAGTCAGCCGCCGAGTTTCCGCTAACGCTTGGGCGATGCTTTCAGATTCTTCAATGATCGTATGATTGGGCTTGGTAAACAGGCGTTCCAGACTGTTTTGAATGATCGTCAATGGTGTGCGCAGCTCATGGGATGCATTTTCGACAAATTCCTGCTGTTTTTTCCAGGAGGCTAAAATGGGGCGCATGTTCAAGCTGGAAAGCAAATAGCTGATCCCGATCGAAAGAATCCAGAAAAAGATCATCGATAAAATCAAAATCGTTTGGAAATTGTTCATCGCATTTTTGATTTGGTTAGTGTTCGCCAAGACTTGGATATAGCCGACACCAGCATCATTTGTTGGTGCTTTGGTGGTGATCGAACGAAACAAAAGGGTCTCTTCTTCCTCTGACAAGGACTGATCCACCACTGAAAAAGATGTGATACTGTCTAAGTGGCTTGTATCTAAAGATAAACTTGCCAGTTGTGAAAAGCGGCCGCCCAAGGTCTGCTTGTTTAATATCTCACCGTCTTCAGACCAGAGAATCAACTGGGTATTGAAGCGATTGGTCCCAGGGATCTTTGGCATGGCACTATCTGGTGGCAATACCTCTAGATTGGATTGCGAAGCGCTGATCTCTGCTTGGATCAAGCGGGTATCTTTGACTGCTTGTTCCAAAGAAATGTCGGTTTGCCGATAAGCCGATTGGTTGAACAATTGGAGGACGATGGTTCCTAAAAGTAAGAAAACCAACGCAAAGGCACTGACATTTAGGAGAAAGGAGTGCAGCCGTTGTCTCTTAGAGCGTTCTTTATTCATAGACTAGGCTCCTTGCATAATATAGCCGACATTTCGCAACGTACGGATCTCTTTGTCGATCCCTGTCTGGCGCAAGTGTTTCCGCAGATTGCTCATATAGACTTCGACGACAGTCAAGGTCGTTTCTGAATCAAATCCCCAGATGCGATCAAAAATCTGTTCCTTAGTCAAAATAATGTTTCTATTTTGTAGAAAATAAAGCAGCAGCTCAAATTCTTTCCCTTGGATCGGCAAAAGCTGCCCTTGGTAACTGACCTCATTGGTGCCAAGGTTGCACAGCAATCCGTTATATTCCAGGGTATTTTCATTGAACAAACCTAAGGAGCGTTTTAGCAACGCTTTGATCCGCATCAATAATTCTTCCCGATAAAAAGGCTTGGTCAAATAATCATCTGCCCCTTTTTGAAAACCAGTCACTTTGTCTTCTAAGCCGTCTTTGGCTGTTAAAATCAGGACGGGTGTTTGGAGTCCTTTTTTTCTTAGGGCAGAAAGCACCTCATAACCGTTCATCTCTGGCATCATCAAGTCGAGAATAATCAAATCATAGATCCCCGTTTCTGCCTCGTATAAGCCTTCACTGCCATCATAGGCTTGTGTGACGTCACCGATCTCGCTGACGATTTCTTTCATATTATCAGATAATGTTTTGTCATCTTCGATCACTAATAGTTTAATCATGTTCCCACCTCTTTAAGGATAAGAATAGCACGAATAGCATAAAAAATGCTTAAAAAAACTGTTTTGCCTTAAGCTGCATTTAAGATAGCTGCCGTAAATTCAGTGCATGGATTTCAAGGGAGGAACATTTTTATGAAATTGAAAAAAGTCTTTCAAAGAAAAGAGACAAAATATTTAATAGCCAAGGAGCAATTTCCTGCATTTCTTGCTGAGCTGCAGCAAAGAATGGCGATCGATGAATATGGGCAGCACACGATTATGTCCTTGTATTACGATACCCACGATTACCGCTTTATTCGTCATTCGATGGACAAACCGAAATACAAAGAAAAATTTCGGGTCCGCAGCTATGGCATACCGACAGAGCAGCAGTTGATTTTTTTAGAGATCAAAAAGAAAGTCAATGGCGTGGTCTACAAACGCCGAATCCCGCTGCCCTATGCTGACTATTGTCGCTGGTTGCAAACAGGGGGCTTGCCGTCAATGGCAGAAGCACCGCAAATCGCTGCAGAGATCCACTGGCTATTTAAGCAAAACCCAGACTTGCTGCCGAAAGTGTTGATTGCCTATGATCGCTTGTCGCTGTTTATTGATGATGATAGTGAATTTCGCGTGACATTCGACCAAAACATTCGCTTTCGCACCTATGATCTTATGTTCGGTTCTGGCAGTGAGGGGGCGCTGGTAGCACCTGAAATCGGGGTGTTGATGGAAGTGAAAGCCCTCGGCGCTTATCCGTTATGGTTTGTGGAGCTGTTGAACAAATACATCGTGCGCAAAGGTAGCTTTTCGAAATATGCCCAAACGTATCAACGGCATTTGTTCAAGAAGGAGGAATGGTTACATGTTATCTAGTCTATTTTCTGGCGATACGAGCACTCTGGAATGGCGTAGCTTATTGATCTGTATCGCCGCCTCATTGCTTTTAGGAATATTGGTAGCTGCGATCCATATGATCCGCAATGTCTACACAAAAAACTTCGTCATTACCTTGGCGGTCTTACCGATCCTCGTTCAATCCGTGATCATGCTAGTCAACGGCAATCTTGGCACAGGTGTGGCGATCTTAGGCGCCTTCAGTTTGATTCGTTTCCGCTCGGTTCCAGGAGGGTCTAGAGAGATCACCAGCGTCTTTTGGTCGATGGGGATCGGTCTGGCAACTGGGATGGGCTACGTCGGCTATGTCGTGATTTTTTCCATCATCGTGGCGCTTTTCTTGACCCTTTTATACACGGTGCCCTTTGGCGATCGACAAGCCACGAGTGAACGAGAACTGAAAGTCACGATTCCAGAAGATTTGGATTATCCGCAACTATTCGATGATCTCTTTGAAAAATATACGCATTCTGCCAAACTGACATCGGTTCGAACGACCACGATGGGGAGCTTATATGAGTTGCGTTATCAGTTGCTGTTAAAAGACCAAGCGCAAGAAAAACAAATCATTGATGAAGTTCGGGTTCGTAATGGCAATTTACCCGTTGTTTTAGGCAAGCTCACCGCTAACCGCGATGAGCTGTAGAAGGAGGAACCTCTTATGAAAAAACTCATTTATCCGCTCTTACTCTCATCGCTGCTCCTAGGCGCTTGTGGGCAAACCGATAAAACCGATAGTAGTAGCACGAGCAGCAGCTCCAGTTCTGCAGCGGCTGTTTCAGGTTCTGCCGCAGTGACCAACGTTGCAACGACTCTTGATGATGCTACGGACTATTATGGCAGTTACGAAGAAGAAGACGTGGATGCCTCCTACGATGAGGCGACCGCCACGCAACTTGAATTGAATGACGGCGATACGACGGCTGTTGATGGCGTTGCAGTGGAAGACCAAACGGTGACGATCACGCAAGCTGGTACCTATGTCGTCAGCGGTTCCTTAAGTAATGGTCAACTGGTTGTCAACGTCAATAAAGAAGAAAAAGTCCATCTGATCTTTGCGGGTGTCACGATCACCAATGAAGACGGGGCGGCAGTCGTCATCGAACAAGCAGAAAAAGTCATCACGACCTTAGCCAGTGATACGACAAATACTCTGATTGATGGCAGCAGCTACACCTTGGCGGAAGGTGAGACGGAACCAGATGCCGCTTTTTATAGTAAAGAAGATTTGTCCATCAACGGTGATGGAACGTTGGTGATCACAGGAAATTACAGCAACGGGCTGCGCAGCAAAGATGATTTGGTTTTAGCTGGTGGCACGATTGAGATCACAGCGAAAAACAATGCCATCAAAGGAAAAGATTCCGTGTCGATCTTGGCAGGGAACTACACACTGAACACCACTGAAGGAGATGGCATCCAAGCGAATAATTCGGAAGATGCGGAAAAAGGCTACGTTGCGATCGATGGCGGTACCTTTACGATCCAAAGTGGGCGTGATGGCATCCAAGCAGAAACAAATTTAAGCATCCAATCAGCCGATCTCACGATCAAAACGGCTGACGGGGCACAAAGTCAGTCGCTAGTGACGGATGAAAGCTACAAAGGATTGAAAGCTGGCGGTGTGATGACCATCAGCAGCGGTACCTTTGCGATCGATAGTGCAGATGATAGCCTGCATGCCAACGATACCATCAACATCACAGGCGGTACGATCACTGCCAGCAGTGGTGACGACGGCATACATGCGGACAATGAATTGACGATCTCCGATGGGACGATTGCTATCGAAGAATCCTATGAAGGACTAGAAGCAAGTGTGATCACGATTGCTGGTGGTACGACACACGTCGTGGCTAGCGATGACGGGATCAATGCCGGTGGCGGCAGTGATACAGAGGAAACCACTGGCCAATTTGGGCAAGACAGCTTTGGTGGCGGTCCTGGCGGTGGCGATACCGCAGATGACAGCAAACAAATCACAATCACTGGTGGGACGTTGGTGGTCGATGCCGAAGGGGATGGCCTGGACAGTAACGGCAATGTCACTATGAGTGATGGGGTCGTCATCGTAAATGGTCCAACGACCGGTGGCAATGGCGCTTTGGATTATAACGGGACGTTTGAAATCACTGGCGGTGTCTTGTTGGCTGCAGGTACGACCGATATGGCCATGAATGTCAGTGGGGGAAGTCAACAGTCGATCGGGATCAGTTTCGATCAAACCCAAGCAGCAGAGACCCTTGTGACCTTAAAGGATAGTCAAGGACAGACGATCTTATCCTATGCACCAAGTAAAAGCTACCAACATGTGGTTCTTTCTAGCCCAGATTTGACGGATAGCAGCTATACATTGGTCAGTGGGGGAACGAATGATGCGCAAGCTGTTTCTGGTTATTATGCTGGTGGGACCCTTAGTAATGGGACGGAATTAGGAACGTTGCCCGTCACGGAAACGATCGCCAACTTGACCCAATCAGGAGCGACAGCGACAACCAATCAAATGGGCGGCGGCTTTGGCCGTTAGTTGAAGATTCCTCGATCATTTTCCCTGGGGGTCATCAATAAAACGTGCAGATCGCAGAAGACAGCTGCGGTCTGTTCCAACGTTTTGAAAAATTAGGGGAAGATTTAAGTTCAATTTAAGCTAAGGTTCTTATAGTCGAAATACAATAATTTGCCATTCAGGAGGAACAAAGATGAATTTTTTGAAACGAGGGCTCCAAAGTTTATGGGCGAAAAAAGGCCGGAGTCTGCTGCTGATCGCCGTATTTTCTGCAATCTTGATTTTTGTATTGGCGGGTTTGACGATTCGCAGTGCAGCGCTAGTAGCGACTGAAAATGCTCAGAAAAGTGTCGGCGCAACCGTGACGTTGCAAGCCAACCGTGAGCAGGCTTTTCAGCAAAGAAGTTCTTCATCTGACAGCGATGACCAGAGCACACGTCCAGATCCAGGGAGTTTTCAATCGACACCCGTAGCGATCACAGATGCCCAAGCAATCGCTGATTTAGACGGGGTTGCTTCATATAGTTTTGAAGTCAGTACCTCGGCTGATGCCGTCAGCGGGATCGAACCGATCTCTAGCAGTGACTCCTCGACAGAGTCAGAAGCAACCGATAGCAGCGAGTCGGGGCAAATGGGCGGTATGCCAGGAGGTATGCCTGGTGGGAGTATGAGTACAGGCGATTTCCAAATCACTGGTGTATCAACCAGTGCGGCGTATACGACTTTTTCGGAAGGAACAGCGACGATCACGGATGGAGAAGGAATTACTTCTGAGGACGAAGGCACAAACCAAGTCTTGATTGAATCCTCACTAGCTGAAGCGAATGATTTAGCGGTCGGAGATACGTTTTCAATCACTGATGCAGAGGACAATGAAGTAGAAGTGACGGTCAAAGGAATCTATGAAACGAGTGAAGTTGGCAACAGCATGAGCCAAATGTTTAACTTTCTCAACCCGGCCAACACGATCATTGCCTCTTATACCCTTGCCAATACGTTGAGCGGCAATGAGGACACCATTGATTCAGCAACCTATACCTTGAGTGATCCGTCTGAAATGACGGCATTCGTGGAAGAAGCAGAAGGATTGATCGATACAGAAACCTACAGCATCCAAACCAATGATCAGATGTATCAATCGATGCTGACACCGTTGAATAATGTCGCGAGCTTTGCCAAAAATATTATTGTCTTAGTTGCTGCTGCCGGTATCATTATTTTGACGTTGATCGTGATGATGTCGATTCGGGAACGTCGCTATGAGATTGGCGTATTGCTCTCTTTAGGCGAATCACGAGCCAAAGTGATCCTACAGTTTTTCACAGAAATTTTTGTCTGCATGGTATTTGCTTTAGGGATCGCGGCCGCTAGCGGTAATCTAGTCGGTAATGCCGTCGGAGAGCAATTATTGGCACAGCAAACCGAAGCGACGACGGATCAGGCAGCTGCTGAAAACGCTGGACCTGGAGGCGGAGAAATGCCGCAAATGGGCGGCAACCGTGGCGGTTCTTTCCCATCCTTCACCCAATCAGCAGAAGTGGAGTCCTTAGAAATTACCGTTTCCCCTCAACAAATTGGTCTATTGGCATTACTCGGTCTAGGGATCAGCTTTGGCTCGATCTTACTCTCGTCGGCGGGCATTTTGCGGCTGAACCCGAAAAAAATCTTGGTTTCTTAGGAGGAACGACATGACATTACGAACAGAACAATTAGGCTATTGGTATCAAAGCGAAGCAGAAGCCCTGTTTCGTGGCGTTGACTTGACCTTCGAGCCTGGCAAGATGTATGCGATCTTAGGTTCCAGCGGATCGGGGAAAACGACCTTCCTGTCGCTGATCACAGGCCTAGATACCCCGAAAGAAGGGAAGATTTTCTACAACGAAGAAACGTTAGCAAAAATCGGGCTGCGGGAGTACCGCCGCAAAGATGTGTCCATCGTGTTCCAAGCCTATAATCTATTGCCTTATCTGTCGGCATTGGACAATGTGGTGACAGCGATGGCGATCGCGAAGTCGCAGCAAGCCGATAAAAAGGCCTACGCTTTAGCAAACTTAGCCAAAGTTGGCATCACGGAAGAGCTGGCACTGAAAAAAGTGACCCAATTATCGGGTGGGCAGCAGCAGCGGGTGGCGATCGTTCGCGCATTGTGCTGTGAGCATGAGCTGATCGTAGCCGATGAACCGACTGGAAACTTGGATGAAACGACGTCCAAAGAGATCGTCAAACTATTTCAAGAAATTGCTCATGAGCAAAAAAAATGTATTATCTTAGTGACCCATGAACAAGAAGTAGCCAAGGCTTGCGATGTCGTTTATGAGCTAAAAGAGCGAGCATTTTCTAAAGTTGAAGGATAAGCTTTGCTTAGGGTAGCTGCTAGTTATTAGGGCGGAGGCAGTTGCTCTTCCTGAGGCTTTAAATACATCCTCAAGGAAACGGCTGTAAAGTCTGCTTGCATCTTCGCCTTGCTCCTCTTACAATAGAAGTAATTGTAAACGAAGAAACTTGTGAGGGGAGTGTGGAGATGCGACTTTTTATTGACGGCGATGGATCGCCAGTGAAAAACGAAGTGATTGAGCTGGCTCAGCAATATCAGCTGCCGGTGGTGATCGTCACCAGTGTCGATCATTACACGACCAAAGATTATCCTGCCCATGTTCACTTTGTCTATGTCGACAAAGGCTCGGATCGTGCGGATTATGAAATCGTGAAGGAAATAGAGCCCGGTGATTTTCTCGTTACCCAAGATTATGGGTTAGCCTCTTTGGTCTTGCCGAAAAAAGCGCGGGTTTTTCACCATAATGGCACAGAGTATTTGCCAGAAACGATCGATTTTTTACTTGGACAACGCTACTTAGGTGCGCAGATGCGTAAAGCAGGCAAGCGTACAAAAGGACCGAAGCCCTTTACGAAAGAGGATCGGGAAGCCTTCAAACGAATCTTTGAAAACGAATTGCGACAGACCCTTGCAAAATAAGCACCCTCAAGACCCAGCTTCTGCATGAACCACGGGAATTGAAGGTGCTTATTTATTTCTTGCGAAAACGATCATAGAAGTATTTGCTGACTAAAGCCACGATCGCGAAAAATGCTAAGGTATATCCGAAGATTCCCATCTGATGGACGAAGGCTCCTTGTTGCGGGCTGGCGACCACCAATAAGGAAGAGCCAAGGATGACCGCAGCTAAAATAATACCGATCACCAGTCGATTGACCATCTGATCAAAGCGGTCCAATAGCTGTTTTTGTTCGCGGATCTCTAGATTCAATCGGTGTTTACCAGTCGCAAAAGTGTCTAAGACAGCCAAGGTCCGATCGGGAAGATGGCTAAGTGCCCGCAAGCTTTTTGCGGTTGCCAAGGCGCTTTTTTTCACCTCGTCTTCAATACTCAGCTGCTGTAGGAAATATTTTTGTGCAAAAGGCTGAGTGACTTCCATCATTGATAATTCGGGATCTAAGGCTTTGATCACACCTTCCAAGGTACCAAAAGCCTTGATCAGCAAGGTGATGTCTCGATGCATCTGCAGTTGGTTATCATGGCAGATCGTGATGACTTCCGCCATCACTTTTTGCAAGTCGATATCCTTTAGCGGCATATTATAGTAGTTTTCAACAAATTTTTGCAGGTCTTGGTAGAAGGCGACTTCGTCAAAGGAACTGCCGCTGCTGTTGCACAACCGCAAGACGGCTTTACCGACTTCTTGGGTGTCTTGGGTATAAAGAGCAATCAACGCATCGGCTAAACGGCTGCGTAAAGACTGATCCAAATGACCCATCATCCCAAAGTCCAAGAAAATCACTTGGTAAGGCGGCATGACAGCTTCTTCTTGCCATTTCAACGAATAATCGACCCCGCCGAGGACACCGACGCGCTGCTTGACTTGAAATGGTTGTGGGCGGTTGGCTTGATCCGTGAAGACATGCAAGAAAAGATTGCCAGGATGTGGATCAGCGTGAAAGAAGCCATCTTCAAAGACTTGTTTCATAAAGTTTTCGACTAATAGCGTCCCCACTTGTTTTTTCACTGCTTTCACGGACTGATTGTCATAAACGATGTCTTGATTTTTGCGGGTCAGTAAGCAATTCAAGCTTTCACCTGCCATGTAATCCATGACTAATACTTTTTGGGTACACCATTCGGGATAAACTTTTGGCAATGCCAACTGCGGGTCTTGGTGATTGTTGCGGTAGAATTCCTGTGCGTTTTTCATCTCTTGCAAAAAATTCGTTTCATTGGCAAGTGATCGTCGGACTTCGCTTAGCACGCTTTTTAAATCCACCACATTGGCTTCTGGAATTGCGCGAACCAACGGCAGGGCTTTTTCAAAAAGATCGAGATCCACTTGAATTGCCGCAATGATCCCTGGATGCTGTACTTTGACGATCACTTCTTTGCCGCTGAGCAAGTTTGCTCGATGAGCTTGTCCGATGGAAGCTGAGGCGACTGGAATTTCATCAAAAGCGGAAAAAACTTCCGTTAGCGGTTGCTGCAGTTCTGTTTCCAGCAGTACTTTGACCTTGGGAAATGGATCGCTTTTGACATTGTCCTGCAGCTGCTTGAATTCATCGACAAAGGTGCTGGAAAGCAGATCATTGCGGACCGAAAGCATCTGCCCGATTTTGATAAATGTTGGTCCTAATTCTTCAAACGCTTGACGCACCATTTCGGGGTGCTGCTGTTTGCTGATATTTTGAACGACTTTGTATTTCAAAAAGACTTGAACGATTTGTTTTAATCGTCCTTTTCTAGAAGGAGCGGTTTGTTCTGTCATAGGTCCCACCTCTTTAAACGTGCCGTAATATATTCATAGTACTGACAAAATGAAAAACATTCAACTAACGACTGTGTAAGCTTAAAGAAATTTCTGCAAGATTTAATGCCGGTTGGTCGATTTTGTGCTAAAATGTGGAAGACTTAGTTTGGTAGAATCAATGAATACAGGAGGAAATTCTTTTGAAAATCATTTTATTATACGGGGGACGCAGTGCAGAACATGAGGTATCACTGTTATCCGCTTTTTCAGTTGTTAATGCTGTATATTATAATTACTACCAAGTTCAATTAGTAATGATCACCAAAGAAGGACGCTGGTTAAAAGGCCCATTATTGACTGAGGCGCCAACGTCTCCAGATACTTTGGCATTGACCAATGAAGAAACCAAAGGGGAAGAAATTTCACCTGGGGCAATCTACGAAGAAGACGCGATCGTCTTTCCTTTACTTCACGGACCAAACGGCGAAGACGGCACGATCCAAGGGTTTTTAGAAACCATCGGAATGCCTTATGTCGGAGCCGGTGTCTTGACTAGTGCCTGTGGGATGGACAAAATCATGACCAAGTATATCTTGCAAGCTGCGGGGATTCCGCAAGTTCCCTATGTACCAGTCTTGAAAAATGCGTGGAAAGAAAATCCGAAAAAGATTTTCGATCAATGTGAAGGCAGTCTGCTTTATCCAATGTTTGTCAAACCTGCCAACATGGGCTCAAGTGTCGGTATCTCGAAAGCCGAGAACCGTGAAGAACTGCAAAATGCGCTACAAGAAGCGTATCGCTACGATACCCGAGCGATCGTTGAACAAGGAATCGAAGCCCGTGAGATCGAAGTAGCCGTTCTTGGAAACGAAGACGTTCGGACCACAATGCCGGGAGAAATCGTAAAAGATGTTGCCTTTTATGATTACAATTCCAAATACATTGACAACCGAATCGAGATGCAGATTCCTGCACAAATTCCAGAAGAAACACAAGCCAAAGCCCAAGAGTTTGCGAAAAAAGCCTATACGATGTTAGGCGGCAGCGGATTGAGCCGTTGTGATTTCTTTTTGACCAATAAAAATGAGCTCTTTTTAAATGAGCTGAACACGATGCCAGGGTTCACTGAATTCAGCATGTACCCACTGCTATGGGAGAAGACCGGTTTGCCTTATGGGGATTTGATCGAAGAATTGATCCAATTAGGGATGAATCGTTTCAATCAAAGACGTTCGTTCTTGACCAATGTAGAAGCAACAGAAAAAGAAGCAGAAAACGAAGCAGAATAAATAGCAGGAAGAAAGCCAGCTCAACTCAAGGAAAATACTTGAAGCGATCTTGTGCTTTCTTTTTTTAGGAAAAAGGAGCGAACCTGATGAATTTTACTGTAAAAGAAGCCGCTGCCGTATTTGGTCAGCAAATTAAAAATGAAACACCACTTGCCTCTGTGGAATTCGACAGCCGTCTGATCAAAGAAAACAGTCTTTTTGTTCCCTTAGCGGGGACCCGTGACGGACATGAATTTGCCCAACAAGCCAAAGACAATGGTGCGATCGCGACATTGTGGAGTCATCCCACCATCCAACCACCGCAAGGCATCCTTGTGATCCCCGTCACGGATACTGTCAAAGCGTTCCAACAGTTAGCACGAGCCTACAAAGAAAAACTTGCGCCAAAAATCATCGCTATTACCGGAAGTAATGGGAAAACAACCACAAAAGATATGGTAGACGCGGTTATGGCACAAAAATACCAGACCTACAAAACTCAAGGTAACCATAACAATGAACTAGGCGTGCCTTTGACTATCTTGCATGCACCAGAAGATACCCAAGTGTTGATTTTAGAAATGGGAATGGATCATGCAGGAGAAATCGAAGTCCTTTCGCGCTTAGCAGAACCTGACGCTGCCGCTATCACGTTGATAGGCGAAGCCCACATTGAAAACTTAGGGTCCAGAGAAGGGATCGCCAAAGCCAAAATGGAGATCACCGCAGGATTGAAAAAAGACGGCTTCTTTATGATGCCAGCTGATGAACCATTGTTAGAGCCCTTTGTTCCCAATTTAACGCAGACCATTGAAACTTTTGGTTTAACTGAGGGAGATCTACAAGGAGACATCGTGGAGGAATCGCAAGATCAGACGATTTTTACGGTAGCAAGTACGACTTTTACCTTACCGGTATTAGGCGGTTATAATGTCAAAAATGCCTTGATCGCGATTGGGTTAGGACGTCATTTTGGTGTATCAAATGAAGCCATCAAGGAGGGATTGGCGCATTTTCAATTAACGAAAAATCGGACCCAATGGGTGACTGCCGGTAATGGAGCAGCGATTTTGAGCGATATTTACAATGCCAATCCGACGGCCATGGGTCTCGTATTGGATAGTTTCCGCAAATTGCCCTTAGCAGGACGTCGGATCGCCGTATTGGCAGATATGCTTGAATTAGGACCAGATTCTGCACAAATGCACGAGCAGATGGCCGCACATTTAGATGACTCGTTCCAACTAGTTTTTCTTTATGGCAAAGAAATGCAAGCATTGCAAAAACGACTAGCTCAGTCACCACTGGCTGAGAAGGTGCGCTATTTTGCGACAGATGAAAAACCACAACTGATCGCCTCCTTAATAGAAACTTTAGAACCTTCCGACAGCTTGGTAATCAAAGGGAGCAATGGCATGGGCTTGAGCGAAGTCGTTGATGCACTAAAAGGAATGTAAAGCGGAGTTGAAATCTTGCTGAAACTTTCAAAACGTGTTATACTTATCTAACGCCGAAAGATGAAGCACAGAATGATTACTGTAAAAAACATTGACGTTTTGAGATAAAATGATGGCTGAGACAAACAACACTTGTTTTAGCCTTTTATAATGCCTTCGTGAAGCGGTTTTTCGGTACCGAGAGAAAGATAAGAGTAAATGGGACTACTCTTGTGTTTCTGAAGAACTAACCTACGCTTCGATGATAGAAAAACAGGCATCGAAAAGATGACCAGCCTAGGAGGATCCATTTGAAATTTAAAGATCTAGAATTATCCAACGAATTATTGACTTCTGTTGAGCGTGCCGGCTTTGAAGAAGCAACACCCATCCAAGAAGCAACGATTCCATTAGCCTTAGCAGGCAAAGACGTGATCGGTCAAGCACAGACCGGTACTGGTAAAACCGCCGCATTTGGTTTGCCAATGTTAGAAAAAATCGACCCAGCGAACCATCAACTACAAGGATTAGTGATTGCCCCAACCCGTGAATTAGCGATCCAAACCCAAGAAGAATTGTATCGTCTTGGTAAAGACAAAAAAATTCGCGTTCAAGCAGTTTACGGTGGAGCCGATATCGGCCGTCAAATCCGTCAATTAAAAGATCGTCCCCATATCGTAGTTGGTACGCCAGGACGTATGTTAGACCATATCAACCGCCACACCTTAAAATTAGGTACGGTTGAAACGCTTGTATTAGATGAAGCAGACGAAATGTTGAACATGGGCTTCTTGGAAGATATTGAAAAAATCATCAGCCAAGTGCCAGATGTTCGTCAAACGTTGCTATTTTCAGCAACAATGCCGCCAGCAATCAAAAATATCGGCGTGAAATTCATGAAAGAGCCTGAACATGTTCAAATCAAAGCCAAAGAAATGACCGCTGATTTGATTGATCAATACTATGTTCGCTCAAAAGATTACGAAAAATTCGATGTCATGACTCGTTTGTTGGATGTGCAATCACCTGAATTGACGATCGTTTTCGGTCGTACGAAACGTCGCGTTGATGAATTGGCACGTGGTTTAGAAGCCCGTGGCTACAAAGCTGAAGGCATTCACGGGGACCTTTCTCAACAAAAACGGATGAGCGTTTTGCGTTCATTTAAGAGTGGTCAATTAGATATCTTAGTTGCCACAGACGTAGCAGCTCGCGGATTAGATATTTCTGGTGTTACACACGTTTACAACTACGATATCCCTCAAGATCCTGAAAGCTATGTTCACCGGATCGGACGTACAGGTCGTGCCGGAAAAGGCGGAATGTCAGTGACTTTCGTTACACCAAACGAAATGAGCTACTTGCATGTCATTGAAAACTTAACGAAAAAACGGATGACACCAATGCGCCCACCAACCGAAAAAGAAGCATTTAAAGGTCAATTAGGTGCCGCAATCGAAGCCGTTGAAACAAAATTGGATGAAAATGGTTTGGATAAATACTTGCAAGCAGCCGACGATCTTTTGGAACGTTATTCTGCACAAGATTTAGCAGCACTGCTTCTAAAAACAATGGCGAAAGATCCAGCTGATTTAGCACCAGTGAAGATCACACCAGAGCGCCCATTACCTCAAGGAAAAAAATCATTCAATAAAAACGGACGTCGCAGCAATAACAGCAATGGCGGCAATCGTAACCGCAAAGAAAACGGTGGGAACCGTGGCGGCAACGGCAATAAAGCCCGTGGCAACTATTCAAAAGATGGTGCCCGTAAAAACAACCGCCGCAGCAACGACAAAAAACGCGGTTTCGTAATCAGAAATAACCAAGACTAATTAAGTTTGTGGACCTTGTAAGGAAACTTGCAAGGTCTTTTTTTATATAAAAAACAAATATGAGCGATTGAAAATCTTAATCTCCGTATAAACTCGTCAGATTTGAATGGTAATTCGCCATTTTTTTGGTAGAATGGTAACTAGCTGAACAAGGGGTATTTCCAATTTGGAAAACCCTATCTTAGGTGAAGGTAGAGAAAAGAATGATCAAAGGAATCGGGATCGATGCAGTCGAGCTGCCTCGAATGAAAGAATTAATTGAAAAAAAACCTCAGTTTATAACGCGTATTTTAACAGAGAAGGAAGCAAAATTATTTGCACGTTTGCCTCTGAAACGTCAGGTAGAGTTCCTTGGTGGGCGCTATGCCTGCAAAGAAGCGTTCTCGAAAGCTTGGGGGACAGGGATCGGCAAAGTTTCTTTTCATGATATTGAAGTCTTGACCAATGAATTCGGTGCACCGATCGTTACTAAAGCACCGCATCCTTTAGAAAAAACGTTTGTCAGTATCACCCATACAAATGATACTGCTTTTGCACAAATTATTTTAGAAGTACTAGATAGTGAATAAACCAAGTTGAAGTAGTCTGTCAGTCAAGAAGACTTTGATACTTCATGGACGAACAGCCGACTACATAAAACCAACTTAATTTGTTCATCTGATCAAGCACTAGTAGAAAGAAGGAACTGGAAATGGTGGTTGCTTACCATAGACCAACGAAAGCGATAATTGATACAACTGCGATTACCGAAAACATCAAACATGAGATTGCTCACTTACCAAGCGAGACATTTCTTTTTGCGGTGGTCAAAGCGAATGGTTACGGACACGGAGCGGTTCAAACCGCTCTTGCAGCCAAAGCAGGCGGCGCAGATGGTTTTTGCGTTGCGACGATCGATGAAGCGATCGAATTGAGAGAAGCAGGGATCACTGACCCGATTTTGATCTTAGGTGTCGTGAACGTGTGTGATATTTCCTTGCTGACGACCTATGATTTGTCATTTCCAGTCGCTTCGATGGACTGGTTGATAGAAGCAGGCGCTTATTTAGAGGAGAACCCTCTAAATAAGCCGCTTAAAGTGCATATCAAGGTGGATACTGGTATGGGGAGAATCGGCTTTTTGACTGCCGAAGAAGTGCGCCAAGCCGTTCTTTGGTTAGAAGATCACCCCTCTTTTGAGTGGGAAGGGATCTTTACCCATTTCTCCACAGCGGATCAAGCAGACACGAGCTATTGGGAAACCCAGCACCAACGTTTTAAAGAAGTCTTAACTGTTTTGCCCTATTTGCCGACATATATACATACAGGCAACAGCGCAACCTCTTTATGGCACAAAGAAGCAGTGGGAAATATGGTCCGTTTTGGGATCGCAATGTATGGCTTGAACCCATCAGGTCATGCGCTGAGCGAACCATTTTCCTTAAAACCTGCGCTTTCGCTCGTTTCTGAACTGATACAAGTGAAATTACTTGAAAAAGGAGCGGGGATTGGCTATGGTGAAACATATATCACTCCACGTCAGGAATGGATCGGCACCGTGCCTATCGGTTATGCTGACGGCTGGTTACGAAAAATGCAAGGCTTCTCGATCTTAGTAGAAGGCGAGCGTTGTGAGATCGTCGGTCGAGTGTGTATGGATCAATTGATGATTCGTTTGCCGCGGGCATTTGCTGTCGGTACACCAGTCACCTTGATCGGTGAGAATCATGGGGAACAAATTACGATGCAGGATGTTGCAGACCAGTTAGAAACGATTCACTATGAAGTAGCGTGTACCCTTTCAGCAAGGGTTCCGCGAGAATATAAAAGTTAGGGTGGTCCTATGGTAAAAAGGGGAGATATTTATTTTGCCGATCTTTCACCAGTGGTTGGATCGGAGCAAGGCGGGATACGTCCGGTCTTGATCATTCAAAATGACTTGGGGAATCACTTCAGTCCCACTGTGATCATTGCGGCGATCACGGCAAAAATGGCGAAGCCGAAATTACCAACGCATATTGGGATTTCCGCTTCTTGCACAGGGATTGGCAAAGACTCCGTCATTTTGATGGAACAGATTCGCACGATCGACAAAAGCCGTTTGAAAGAAAAGGTTTGTCACTTAGATGATAAAGTGATGTGTGAAGTCGATGCTGCCTTGATGATCAGTATTGGTGTTGAGCCGACTTTTGCCACATCAACGATCGAGGTGTAAATCTGTCAATGGGGTATGTAGTATTAATAGCAGTTATCATTTTATTGAGTTTCTTTACGTATAAACATATTCGCCGTTTTCTTTCAGAAACAAAAAAGCGCAACGAAACCATGGAACAAGGATATTATCTTGTGAGTCATACATATGAAGAAAAGCGGGAACAGACACATTATTACGGCGTTTTTCAGCAGGGAGACAAAGAGCTGATACTAGAAATGTCGCTACAACTTTATTTGCAACTGCAGCCGCCGCAACGGGGCATGTTGACTGCCAAAGAAGGCAGATTGCTTTCTTTTGAAATGTGATCATGTAATGAAAGTAATGCGCACGAGGAAACAGCCCCCTCATGAAAACAAGCAGGAAAGAGTCGCTCCGTTTCGTACGTCGGAGCAGGTTCTGTCACTGCTTGTTTTTTTTATGCAGGTCTTTGTGAGAGGTTTCCTATGGCCAAAGATTCAATGAATGGAAGAAAGAGCATCTTCAAAAAAGAGGAATACCACAAAAGCGTGGGGCTAGAATGCTTTGAAGATCAGGCAATGTACGGTTGCTTTTCACAAAGAATTCAGTTATAGTATGTAGCGACTAGTTTGAAAAGAGGGAAAAAAGTGAACCCATCGATTTATGGACTTACCAAATCAGATTTATCTTTGTGGATAACTGAACAAAATGAAAAGAAATTCCGTGCCAACCAAGTGTGGGAGTGGCTCTATGAAAAACGAGTAACCAGCTTTGAAGAAATGACCAATCTACCGAAACCTTTGATTGAGAAACTGTCGGCAGCCTTTGTGATCAATCCCCTGAAACAGATGGTGGTACAAGAAGCCAGTGACGGAACCGTCAAGTATTTATTCCAATTGCCAGACAATCACATGATTGAAACGGTCTTGATGCGTCAAGAATATGGCATGTCCGTTTGTGTGACGACCCAAGTCGGCTGCAACATCGGCTGTACGTTTTGTGCCAGTGGGTTATTAAAGAAGCAACGAGACTTAACGGCAGGCGAGATCGTGGCTCAAATCATGTTAGTACAACACTATTTTGATGAACGCAATGAGGGGGAACGAGTCTCTCACGTGGTGGTCATGGGGATCGGCGAACCCTTTGATAACTATGACAATGTGATGCATTTCTTACAGGTCATCAATGACCCGAAAGGCTTAGCGATCGGCGCGCGGCATATTACTGTGTCAACCAGCGGCTTAGCGCATAAAATTAGAGAGTTTGCGGAGAACGGCTTGCAAGTGAACCTAGCGATTTCGCTGCATGCCCCAAATAACGAAGTCAGAACCTCCATGATGCGGATCAATCGGAGTTTCCCGATTGAAAAGCTGATGGCAGCGGTCGACTATTATTTAGAAAAAACCAATCGTCGGATCACATTTGAGTACATCATGCTGGATCATGTCAATGACCGGCCAGAACATGCCCGTCAGTTGGCTGCTTTATTGAAGGATAAAAAGAAATTGTCATACGTCAATTTGATCCCATATAACCCAGTGAGTGAGCATGACCAATACGCTCGAAGTAAAAAAGCCGATGTGCTAGCCTTTTATGACATTTTAAAGAAAAACGGCATCAATTGCGTGATCCGTAAAGAACACGGGACAGATATCGACGCAGCTTGCGGACAGCTGCGAAGCAAACAAATGAAAAAAGAAGCCTCCGCTTCTTAAACGTAAAAAGCAAAAGAAGGACTGCACAAGCGCAGTTCTTCTTTTTTTATTTACTATCAAAGTAATTAAAAAACACATTAAAGAAAGCGTATTCCTCGAAAGAAAATTCAAAAAACATTGTTTTACAAGAAAAAAATAGATTATACTAAAAGCTGGTATCCATTAAAAATAACTTATCGTGAAAGGATGATTTGATGGAATGGATTAAATTAATTGGTATTCTAGTTATTTTAGTCGGCTTTTTGCTGAAGCTAGATACTATTGCTGTCGTAATCGTTGCTGGTTTTGTCACCGCGCTTGTATCGGGAATTTCTGTTGTTGATTTTTTAACAATGTTAGGAGAAGCGTTTGTCAATAATCGACTCGTTACACTGTTCTTACTGACACTACCGATGGTCGGCTTGTCAGAACGTTTTGGCTTGAAGCAGCAAGCAGTCATATTGATTGAAAAGATCAAAGGCTTAACACCAGGGAAGTTCTTGAGCTTGTACTTGTTTATTCGAGAACTTGCTGGCTTTTTCTCTATTCGGATCCAAGGACATACGCAATTTATCCGCCCAATCGTTAACCCGATGGCGCAAGCTGCTGGGGAAAATAAATTTGGGGAACTGGATGAAAAAGATCAGGAAAAAATCAAAGCTCGGGCTGCCGCTAATGAAAATTTCGGGAATTTCTTTGCCCAAAATACCTTCGTGGCTGCTTCTGGTGTGCTGTTGATCGTAGGAACGTTGCAATCACTTGGATATGATGTGGCAGCTAGTTCGATCGCGCAAGCCTCATTGCCGATCGCATTGATCGTCTTAGTTATTGCCACGTTATCGAACTTGCTCTTTGATCGCAAATTAGCAAAAAAATATGGCAAGAAGGAGGAGAAATAGATGGAAGGACTCGTTAACGGATTACTGGAATTCTTTTATATCTTGATCGGATTGCTGTCGATCATGACGGCTGTCCGGGTTTTTCGTGAAGCAGACCATCCTACACGATTAGGCACCTCTGCCTTTTGGTTACTGCTAGGGGTCGTCTTTGCTTTCGGAAATTTTTTGCCGTATCTTGTGGACGGAATTTTGATCGTTTTGATGGGCTGTTTGACCTTCTTCAAACAAGTACAGATCGGTAAAATCGTCGACGTTGATGATGAAAAAGCCGAAGCGTCAGCAAAACGGATCGGTAGTACGATCTTCGTACCATGTATCAGCTTGGCATTGATCGCTGTGGTGATTTCTTATACACCATTAGGGGGCCAAGTGGGGATTGGGATCGCGTCGATCTTAGCACTCTTGTTGGCAGTCGTGCTAACTTCCGCTAAACCAAAAACAGTGTTAGACGATTCCGACCGGATGCTTCGCCAAGTCGGAACTGCCGGTATCTTGCCGCAGTTATTAGCAGCACTAGGTGTCATTTTTAACGCTGCTGGTGTTGGTGATGTGATTTCTCAAGGAATCTCTGGCGTCGTGCCAGAAGGCAATCGTTTTATCGGTGTCGTGGCTTACTGTTTAGGAATGATGATCTTTACTATGATCATGGGAAATGGCTTTGCAGCATTTACCGTTATAACTGCCGGTATTGGCGTACCTTTCGTAATGGCGCAAGGCGGCGATCCAGTTGTTGCTGGCGCTTTAGCAATGACCGCTGGTTTTTGCGGCACGTTGCTGACCCCGATGGCAGCCAATTTCAATGCACTGCCAGTGGCCTTGTTAGAGATGAAAGACCCCAATGGTGTCATTAAAGCACAAGCCCCAATTGCTTTATTATTGTTAGTGATCCACATCGCTTTAATGTACTTTTGGGCATTTTAGTGGTAAAACAAAGAGGGAAGGATGATGGAAATGAAACTATTAATTACTGGATTTGATCCATTTGGCGGAGAAGCAATCAATCCTGCCTTAGAAGCAGTGAAATTACTGCCAGATACAATTCATGGTGCACAGATCGTGAAAGCAGAGATCCCCACTGTATTTGGGAAATCAGCAGCGATCGTCGCAGAGAAAATTGAAGAGATCCACCCAGATGTCGTTTTAAACATTGGCCAAGCGGGTGGACGGTTTGCCATCTCACCAGAACGAGTGGCGATCAATGTGGATGATGCCCGGATTCCTGATAACGAAGGCAATCAACCCGTCGATGAAGCGATCCAAACAGAAGGGAAGCCTGCTTACTTCACACAACTGCCGATCAAAGCAATGGTAGAAAACATGAAAAAAGCAGGAATACCTGCAGCCGTTTCTAATACTGCTGGAACCTTCGTCTGCAACCACATCATGTATCAAGTACAATACATGATCGATACAAAATACCCTGAAATGAAGGGCGGTTTTATTCACGTGCCGTTTATTCCTCAGCAAGTCGTCGATAAAGCAGGACAGCCTGCAATGAGCATCGAAGACATTGCCAAAGGATTGACTGCAGCGGTGGAAGCCATCGTTGATTATGCCGACAAAGAAGATCTAAAAGCAATTGGCGGCGCGATCCATTAATCATTGAAGGACATCCTTTCGGGGGTGCAACAATCGTCTTTAAGGCGAGAAGACCTGATCAGCAAGCATGCGATCAGGTCTTTTTTTTGCCTGTTTTGATAAAAATCATTGGCGATTTCTGTATGTTTACCCTTCTATCAGACATTTCTCATTTTGACGGGTCAAATGAGAAAGAAAGACAGAAAACGAATGTAATTTACATTTAACCATGTTTTTTTATTATTTTTTTTGCTTTGTTTCTTATAAATAAAGAAAGGAAAAATAGCATTTAACGAATGTTTGATGAGAGTAAGGTAAGTAAATACCAAGAAAACTTTCTGTCAGAGGTGTTTTTTATCGAAAAAAGGATTGCTTTTTTAATAATTATTAATTAAAATCTTATCTAACTTCAGAAATCGCATGATTATTCTGAAAATTAATTCAATTAAGGGGTAGGACAGGATGAAAAATAAATGGGCCTATGGTTTAGTGGCTGTGTGTGGCGTGGCGTTAGCCGGTTGTACAACGGGCGGAACAAGTAGTTCAAGCAATGACACAGCAGCAAGCGGCGACAGCAGTGCAGAACAAGTGTTTAACGTAGTGGTTTCACAAGAAATGCCAAGTGCGGATCTTTCATTAGCAACCGATACGATCAGCTTCAGTGCATTGAACAATGTATATGAAGGACTGTATCGTTTGGATGCTGACAGCACACCACAACCTGCTGGAGCAGCTGAAGCAGCTGAAGTCAGCGAGGATGGACTGACTTACAAGATCAAATTACGTGAAGATGCAAAATGGTCAAATGGTGACCCTGTTACAGCAGCGGATTATGTCTATGGCTGGCAACGGACAGTCAAACCTGAAACAGCATCAGAATACGCGTATCTATTTTCACCAGTTAAGAACGCAGATGCCATCACAGCAGGCGATACGGATCCATCAGAGCTAGGCATCAAAGCAGTGGGGGATTATGAATTAGAAATCACCCTAGCAAAAGCAACACCTTACTTTGATTACTTATTAGCATTCCCATCCTTCTTCCCACAAAATCAAAAAGTGGTAGAAGAAAATGGCGATCAATATGCGTCAACCAGCGACAATGCTGTCTATAATGGACCGTTTGTCTTGACTGGGTTTGATGGACCAGGAACGGATACGGAATGGGCTTATGAAAAGAACGACCAATATTGGGACAAAGATACTGTTAAATTACAAACGATCAACGTAAGCGTCGTGAAAGAATCCTCAACTGCCTTGAACCTTTTCCAAGATGGTCAAGCAGATGATGTCATCCTAACAGGTGAATTAGCGCAACAAATGGCTAACGATGAAGCCTTCGTTTCTCAACCAGAAGCAACGACTTCTTACCTAGAATTGAACCAACGTGATGAAGATTCACCTTTCCGTAACGAAAACTTACGTAAAGCGATCTCTTATGCGATCGACCGTGATGCCTTAGTGACATCGATCTTAGGGGATGGTTCGATTGCTTCAACTGGGTTGGTACCAGAAGGTATGACCTTCAGCCCTGGCGATCATACGGACTTCACGGAAGCAGCTGGCAGCGTCATTGAATACAATGAAGAGCAAGCCAAAGAACATTGGGAAAAAGCCAAAGAAGAATTAGGGATCGATTCATTAGAATTTGATATCTTAGCTTCTGATACAGACTCAACGAAGAAAATCATTGAGTACTTGCAAGATACGATCGAAAAAACATTGGACGGTGTGAAAGTCACGTTAAGTCCAGTACCATTCTCTGTTCGTTTGGATCGTTCAAACGCTGGTGATTTTGATACAGTAATGGGCGGTTGGGGTGCTGACTATGCCGATGCAAGTAGCTTTACTGACTTGTTTACGACAGGCAACTCATACAACCGTGGACAATGGAGCAACGAAGAATACGATGCAGCCGTTGAAGCAGCGGGTACGACTAATGCCAATGACCCTGACAAACGTTGGGAAGATCTAGTCAATGCAGAAAAAATCATTATGAATGAACAAGGTGTCATTCCAGTTTATCAAAAAGCGGAAGCACACTTACGTGCAACAAAAGTCAAAGGTGTTGTTGCTCACGCAGCGGGCGCACAATACGACTACAAGTGGACATCAATCGAATAATCACGAGTAGTTGACTTGAAATGCCGAAGAAAAGGCTGGGACAATTTCTTGTCTCAGCCTTTTGCTTCTCATTTCAATGAGTAAAACTATAAGAATGAAATTAACTAGTAGCAATCATTAAAAAGAGCAATGAAAGGAATAACAAGAAGACACCAGGCCATAACCAAAAGGCGTAGCTCTGTTTGCCGACTTGGGATAATTTCAGATAATCTGTTTTATTTTTGGAAAAAGCTTTCTTCATGGAGTATTGAAAATGGTCAAAGAAACCAGAAGCAAATACCCATAAAAAACCGCCAATGATCAAAAAGAACAGCGCCCACAAGAAAAGGGCATCTGAAAGAGCTGCTATGGAAAATTCATTTTTTATGGCTAACCATCCGCCAGAAATTGCGAGGCATAGGAGGGGTATGAGCCCACTACTTTTTTTTATTTTCATGATCTGACTCCTTTTTAATGATTCGTACTATGTTAATTTACATAATTATTGAATAGAAGTCAAAATACTTAAGGGGGAAACTGCGTGAATAGCTTTTTGAAATATTTATTGAAACGAGTGTTCTACATGGTCTTAACATTATGGCTGATTGCCACGATCACCTTTTTCTTGATGCAATTTTTGCCAGGAACACCATATACGAATGCTGAAAAATTAAGTCCAGAACAAATTGCCTTGCTAAATGAGCAAGCAGGATTGGACAAACCGATCATTACCCAATATTGGCTTTATTTGACCAATTTACTAAAAGGTGACTTTGGGATCTCTTTCCAATTTAAAAACCAGCCAGTAGCGAATTTATTATCAGGAAGAATCGGACCTTCACTGCAACTAGGGCTACAAGCGATCATCTTTGGTACGTTCTTTGGGATCATTTTAGGAACGATCTCTGCGATGAAACAAAATACTTGGATCGATACAACGTCTACCTTAGTGGCGATCTTAGGACGTTCGATCCCTAACTTTGTCTTTGCCGTGTTGCTGCAATACATTTTTGCCATCAAACTAGGGATCTTACCGATTGCTAAGTGGGAGACCTTTGCCAGCACGATCCTACCGACCGTCGCCTTGGCGATGTCGCCGTTAGCGGATTCCGCCAGGTTTATTCGAACCGAGATGGTGGAAGTGCTGCATAGTGATTATGTCGAGTTGGCACGAGCAAAAGGGTTGAGCCGCTGGGAAATTGCCTTCAAGCATGGTTTGCGGAATAGTTTGATTCCGTTATTGACGCTGTTAGGACCGCTAGCTGTCGGTTTGATGACGGGTTCTCTTGTCGTAGAAAATATTTTTGCGATCCCAGGTATCGGTGAACAGTTCGTAAAATCAATCATGACCAATGACTATCCAACGATCATGGCGGTAACAATTCTTTATTCCGCGATGTTGGTCTTTGTTATTCTTGTTGTTGATATTTTATATGGAATCGTTGATCCGCGGATCCGAGTTTCAGAAGGGAGTCGTGGCTAATGGCAGAGAAACCTTACACAGCAAATGATGTTGCTGCCATCGATGCAGCCAAATTTCAACCGTTACAAAAAAATACCAATGAAGAGCGTGAAGCGATCGCAACCCCTTCATTAACGTTTTTCCAAGATTCATGGCGTCGTTTGAAAAAGAACAAAGCCGCTGTTTTCTCAATCGTTTTGTTGCTGATCATTATTACGATCTCAATCATTACCATTTTTGTCTCGCCACATGATCCGACCGCGCAAAATGTGACCTTTACAAATCTGCCGCCGAAAATTCCCGGTATCAACATCAATGGCTTAAACGGCTATGCGATGGTGGGAGGCGAGCTAGTAGATAAGTATGCAGCTGCCAATGTACCTGACGGGACATATTTCCTTTTAGGAACGGATGGATTAGGTCGTGACTTATTGAGTCGTCTATTTGTAGGGACACGTATCTCCTTATTGATTGCGTTTATCGCAGCGATGCTAGATATCATCTTTGGTGTAACCTATGGTTTGATCTCTGGTCTTTTAGGTGGACGAATCGATAATGTGATGCAACGTTTCCTAGAAATCTTATCAGGTATTCCCAACTTGGTGGTAATGATCTTAATGCTGGTAGTTTTCGAACCTGGGATCTTCTCGATCGTGGCAGCAATGGCGATCACTAACTGGATTCCAATGGCGCGGATCGTACGGGCCCAAACAATGAAACTAAAAGATCAGGAATTCGTTTTAGCCGCAACAACGCTGGGGGAAAGCCGTCTTAAGATTGCGATGAAACACGTATTACCAAATATTTCCAGCGTGATCATCGTACAAATGATGTTCAGTATTCCCTCGGCGATTTTCTTCGAGGCCTTCCTAAGCTTTATTGGGCTAGGATTAAAACCACCTTCAGCATCTTTAGGGATGCTACTAAGCGATGGCTACAAAACCTTCTTGTTCCTGCCTTACCAAATGTGGGTACCGGCTGTGACCTTGTCTGTGATTATGATTGGGTTCAATTTGCTGGCAGACGGTTTGCGTGATGCCTTTGATCCGAAAATGAAAGAGTGATTGCTATGAAAAAAGTCTTAGAAGTGAAAAACTTAGAAATTTCTTTTGACACCTTTGCTGGGAAAGTCCAAGCAATCCGCGATGTCAGTTTCGATCTATACAAAGGAGAAACCTTGGCGATCGTGGGCGAATCCGGGAGCGGCAAGTCCGTGACAACCCGCAGTATCATGGGGTTGTTAGCCAGCAATGCCAATGTCGATAATGGCCAGATCCTCTTCAATGGGACGGACATTTTGAAAAAATCCGAAAAAGAACTGCAAAAAATCCGTGGCAAGGAAATCGCCATGATTTTCCAAGATCCAATGACTTCACTAGACCCAACGATGCCGATTGGCAAGCAAGTGGCAGAGTCATTGATGAAGCACAACAAAATCAGTAAAAAAGAGGGCTTGCGACAAGCGTTGGAATTACTGAACCTTGTCGGCATCCCGAATGCTGAGAAACGCTTGAAAAATTATCCGCATCAATTTTCGGGTGGTCAGCGGCAGCGGATCGTTATTGCGATCGCGCTGATCTGTTACCCACAGATCTTAATTGCAGATGAACCGACGACTGCATTGGATGTAACGATCCAAGCACAGATCTTAGAGTTATTAAAAGATATTCAGAAGAAAATCAATTCGTCCATCGTCTTTATCACCCATGACTTGGGTGTCGTTGCCAATGTGGCTGACCGAGTAGCCGTGATGTATGGTGGGAAAATCGTCGAAGTGGGCACCGCAGAAGAAATCTTCTACAACCCGCAACATCCATACACCTGGGGCTTGTTGGGTTCGATGCCAACGTTAGAAGGGACAGGCGATCGTTTGTACGCGATTCCTGGTTCACCGCCGGATCTGTTGGACCCGCCAACCGGGGACGCTTTTTATCCACGAAACGAATTTGCTTTGCAGATCGATGCAGAACAGCAACCGCCGTTCTTTGATGTTTCACCGACCCACAAAGCAGCAACTTGGCTGTTAGCGCCGCAAGCACCGAAGGTAACTCCGCCGGATGAGATCTTGATTCGCTGGAAAAAATTCCAAGAAAAAAATACTCAGGCATCTGTCTAAAGGAGGAGAAACGGTTGGAAAAAGTTTTACTTGAAGTAAAGAATCTCAAACAATATTTTAACGTTGGCCGCAAAGACGAAGTCAAAGCCGTCGATGATATCTCCTTCCAAATCTATGAAGGAGAAACCTTTGGTCTAGTAGGTGAATCCGGAAGCGGAAAATCGACCACTGGACGGACGGTGATTCGTTTGAATAATCCTACCGGAGGCGAAGTTCTTTTTGATGGACAAGATGTTATGAAAATCAAAGGCAAGAAACCGCTGGCTGATTTTCGCCGGGAAGTTCAAATGGTCTTCCAAGATCCTTATGCCTCCTTGAATCCACGGATGAAAGTTCGCGACATTATTGCCGAAGGGATCGATATCAACGGATTAGCTAAAAATGAAAAAGAACGCAATGATCGGGTGGATGAACTCTTGCGAACCGTCGGACTAAACCCAAGTCATGGAACCCGTTATCCTCATGAATTTTCAGGGGGACAACGTCAGCGGATCGGAATCGCCCGAGCATTAGCCGTCGATCCAAAATTCATCATTTGTGATGAACCGATCTCGGCATTGGATGTTTCGATCCAAGCCCAAGTTGTCAACTTGCTGCAAGATCTGCAAGAAGAACATAAATTGACGTACTTGTTTATCGCCCATGATTTATCGATGGTCAAACACATCAGCGATCGGATCGGCGTGATGCACAACGGCAAACTGCTAGAAGTAGGAACCAGTGATGAAATCTATCATTACGGGGTCCATCCGTATACTGAAAGTCTTTTATCAGCGATTCCGCTGCCAGATCCTGACCATGAGCGTCAACGCAAACGGATCAAATACGTCAGCGAACCAAACGATAACCAAGAACGAGCAATGGAAGAGATCGCACCAGGACATTTCGTTTATGCCACGAAACAAGAAGCCAAGATCTATCAAGAAAAGTTAGCACAAAAAAAGGGGAACTAGCGTCAAAGGTATAGGGAGTGTTAGGAGGAGATGAAACTGGGTGTTTTAAAAGCATACAAATTTCGGATCTATCCTAATGGACAGCAAAGACAGTTTTTCATCGAAACCTTCGGCTGTGTACGTTTTACGTACAATCAACTGCTGGAGGCAAAGATGGAGGAGCTGGCCAACAATGAAGCAAAGCAAGGGTTGACGCCAGCCAAACTAAAAAAGGAGTATCCTTTTTTGAAGGAGACCGATAGTTTGGCATTGGCGAATGCACAACGGAATCTGGACCGAGCGTTTCGAAATTACTTTCAAAAGCGGGCTGGCTTTCCAAAAATGAAAACCAAAAAAAGTATCTGGCAATCGTATACCACCAATAATCAGCAGCACACCATTTATTTTGAAGACGATCAAATCAAGCTGCCAAAGCTTAAAACATTGGTTCCCGTAAAAAAGCATCGGGCGATCAAAGGCAAGATCAAATCGGCAACGATCTCAGCAAAAAACAACGAAGAGTTTTACATCTCGATCCTTTGCTTGGAAGAGATCCCGCCATTGCCGAAGCAGCAAGCCTCTGTCGCTGTTGTTTATGATCCGCAGCAGTTGGTCAAAGCCAACCAGCCGATACCCATCACCTGTGAACATGCCATCCAAACGAAGCAAAAGCTGACGCGAGCAGAACGCAAACTTCAGGTGAAAGCGACGGCGGTCAAACGGAAAAAAATCCTTTTGACCCAGGCGCGAAATTATCAGAAGCTAAAAGGAAAGGTCGCTCGCCTTTATCGTTTTCACTGCTGTCAAAAGCGGGAATTCATCGATCAAGTCAGCTACCATCTCGTAAAACAGTACGATACGATCTATTTGGAACAAATCGCAGAAGATACGGTTTTAAAAGCTGGTCATTACAGCATCAGTGATTGGCATCAATTCGTTCGCAAAATCCAGTACAAAGCGCAGTGGTACGGCAAAGAACTGCGGTTTGTCACGTTGGATACGCAGGACCAACAGAAGCTAGAACGGCTCTCAGGCGAAATGAGCAGCTGAGTCGCTTGAACTGGAAGGAACGCCAGGGATCGCCTAGGGTATAGAAAAAATCTTTCTGATTTTTGTTTCTAGGAACCACGTTCACTAATTATGATTAACCAGCAACCCCCTGCCAAACTACGGTCTGACAGGGGGTGTATTTTTTTACATTTTGTCACCTAAAAATGCGTCATTTAAGCGATAGATCTTTGAGGGACGCCCGATGCCGACGGGCTTTTCGCCAACTTCCGTAAAATATTGGAGCATGGATTTTTTAAAGTTGGAATGATCGATCATTTTAAAATCGATCCCTAAAAACTTGGCGAATACTTTACGGGCTTCCGTGATCGTAAAGTCTTTGCCTAACACGAGCAGCACTTGTGGCTCGTGTTCCATCTTGTTGGCAACCCGTTTGAAAGCTTTGAGAATGATCGCGCTGTGGTCAAAAGCCAACGTATCTTTTCCAACAGAGGCGCCAGTCACTAGGTCAAGAATGATCTCGATCTCACCGCTGGTCAAATAAATTTGATTGGCTTTTCTTTCTAAAGAGAACCAGCGTACTTGGTTCGCATCGTCACCGGCACTTAAGGGTTCTTCACCGATAAAAGCCAAATAGCTGACGGTGATCACCCAACCGCGAGGATCACGATCTGGGGTGCTGAAGGTATGCAGCTGTTCGATGTTTTGCTTGGAGATGGTGACCCCGATCTCTTCTTGCGTCTCACGGATCACACTTTGCCCCGTCGATTCATTGGGATTGACGAAGCCTCCCGGCAATGCCCAAGAATTACGGAAAGGGTGGCCTTTTCTTTGGATCAGCGCAATTTTTAATTGTTCTTCTTCTTTGTTGTAACACATCAAAACCATATCGACGGTTACGGAAGGTTTCTCGTATTTCGGCTGATCTTGCGCCTGATACCATGTAAGAAATTCTGCTTCTGACGCTTCTTTTTCATAGTAGTGTTTTTCAGCTGATTTTGAGGTAAATTCTTTCATTGGTTTCTCCTGCCTTAGATAAAGTAAGTAGCTGAACGCGACGGTTTTCCTTAACGGAAAAAATAAGGAACGATCAAATTAAGGAAAAATAATGCGAGATAAAGCCAAGAAGACGGCGGGTGTTCTTTGAGTGCTGAATAGCCCCAAAGAGCGATCCAGAGCAAAAAAAGCACACGGAGGACTGCCATCGCTGTTGCAAAGAGCGCAGCATAATCATGGCTATTGAAGTACGCAAACAAAAAGGGGTAACTTGTGGTTGAAAAAAGCAAGTGTCCCACAGAAAGCACAGTTAAAAGCAAAAAATGCTGTTTGTTTTTTCGAGTCATAGCGTTCCTTTCTATAAGTGAAGTCTTCCTCATTATAGCAAAAGAAGCACCTGTTAATCAAAGAGAGATAAAACACCTTTATTTCCTAAGAGATTCGTTGTCAGGATCAGATTCTTCCCCTAGAACATTGAAGTGAACGGCTATCTGCGCTATGATAACTAGTAGAAAAGAAATGCTCAAATCTGCTGCTTTATTTGCTGCGTGTTAAAGACCAAAACGATTCCTTTGTTCCTTGTAGACCATGGAAAAAGGTCTTAGGTTATCCGCTTTTTTGATTAAAATTATAGCATTTTTGGGTTGCGAACTGTATACTACCTAAGTATACACTTTACTAGTGAAAAGGAGGACTTGCGTCCATGGCTGAAAAAGAAACATTCTATATTACGACGCCAATTTATTATCCAAGCGGCAAGCTGCATATCGGGAATTCTTACACGACGATCGCTTGTGATGCGGTAGCACGATACAAACGATTGATGGGCTTTGATGTCTTTTATTTAACGGGTGTCGATGAGCACGGTCAAAAAATCGAGAAAAAAGCAGAAGAACTTGGCGTAGATCCGCAAGAATACGTCGACAAAATGGCAGCTGACGTCAAGAAACTATGGAACACACTAGACATCAGTTACGATAAATTTATCCGTACAACGGATGATTACCATAAAAAAGCCGTTCAAAAAATCTTCCAGCAATTGCTTGATCAAGGAGATATCTATCTTGGTGAATATGAAGGGTGGTATTCCGTTTCTGATGAAGAATACTTTACTGAAACGCAATTAGCAGAAGTTTACCGAGATGAAGAGGGCAAAGTCATCGGCGGTAAAGCGCCAAGCAGTCATGAGGTAGAATTGGTGAAGGAATCTTCTTATTTCTTCCGCATGAGCAAATATGCCGATCGTTTGGTTGAATACTATGATGAGCACCCCGAGTTCATTCAACCAGAATCACGTAAAAATGAAATGCTGAATAATTTCATCAAACCAGGGTTAGAAGACCTGGCTGTTTCCAGAACGACCTTTAAATGGGGCATCCCAGTCACTGCTAGCCCTGAACACGTGGTGTATGTGTGGATCGATGCGTTATCCAACTATATTACGGCATTGGGCTATGGCTCAGACGACGATTCCTTGTTCCAAAAATACTGGCCAGCTGACGTGCATATGGTTGGGAAAGAAATCGTGCGTTTCCATACGATCTATTGGCCAATCATGCTGATGGCATTAGACTTGCCATTGCCGAAAAAAATCTTTGGTCATGGCTGGTTGATGATGAAAGACGGCAAGATGTCGAAATCTAAAGGCAATGTCGTTTATCCAGAAATGTTAGTGGAGCGCTACAGTTTAGATGCGTTGCGTTATTATCTATTACGGGCGGTTCCTTTTGGTAGCGATGGTGTGTTTACACCAGAAGATTTCGTTTCTCGTTTGAACTACGATCTAGCCAATGACTTAGGCAACCTGTTGAATCGGACGATCGCTATGATCAATAAATATTGTGATGGCTTAGTGCCAGATTATGCCTCAAAGGTGACGCCTTTTGATAGCGAGCTGTCGACGACTGCGGCCAATGTGGTTGGTCGTTACCATGAAGCCATGGATAAAATGGAATTCAGTACGGCATTGTCAGAAGTATGGACGTTGATCTCCCGTGCCAACAAATACATTGACGAAACTCAACCATGGGTGTTAGCCAAAGAAGAAGAAAAGCGTGCTGAATTAAACAGTGTAATGGTTCATTTAGCGGAAAGTTTACGCATCGTTGCGATCTTATTGCAACCGGTGATGACAGAAACACCAGCCAATATTTTCCAACAATTAGGACTGGCTTCTGTTGCCATGGATCTGAAAGATTTACGCTTTGGTGAATTTCCAAGCGGCACGAAAGTCGTTGCCAAAGGCACACCGATTTTCCCTCGTTTGGAACTTGAAACAGAAGTAGCTTACATCCAAAAGAAAATGGCTGAAGGGACGCAAAGTCCAGAAGAAACAGTCAAATGGAATCCAGAAGAAACCACATTGCAATCCGAAAAAGCCGAGATCAAATACGAAGACTTCGACAAGATCGAATTAAAAGTGGCAGAAGTCGTTGACTGTCAAAAAGTCAAAGGCGCCGACAAGTTGCTGCAATTCCGCTTAGCTGCGGGAGATGATCAAGATCGTCAAATTTTATCGGGGATCGCTGAATTTTATCCAGAACCGCAAGATTTGATCGGTAAAAAAGTCGTGATCGTTGCTAACTTGAAACCGCGGAAAATGCGGGGACAAGTCAGCCAAGGAATGATCCTTTCAGCAGAAGACAATGACGGTCGTCTGCAAATCGTGGAAGCACCAAAAGGCATGCCAAACGGCTCGATCATCGCCTGATTCTTAGGAGAAATCCTTCTGCTAGTTTCAGCAAAAATAAAATTGCCAGACCTGAAAAGTTTTTGTATAATGTAGGTTATTGACATGAACATGAGGGAGTAATTGGCGGATTTCATCTGCGGCAGTATCACCATCCTGAAAGAAATTTCTGGTGCTGTCTTAAACAGTGAGACTTATGTATGCTTAGACAGTGCATACATAAGTCTATTTTTTTTCATATCATGTACAATAAAGGAAGAGTAAATATAAAAGGAGGAGAAACATGTCAGAAGAAAACAAAAAGGAACAGCTATCGCAGGCGTTTTATGCGCAAGAAGCGCAGCATGTTCTGGAAGAAATGCAAACAGATGCCAATGGATTAACGAACGATGAAGCACAAAAACGCTTATCTGAGTACGGTCCCAACGAATTAGAAGAAGGCAAAAAGAAATCGATGGTACAAAAATTCTTTGAACAATTCAAAGATTTAATGATCATTGTTTTGCTAGCGGCGGCGATTATCTCAGCAGTCGTTTCCCATGAAGTCGTGGACTCAATTATTATTTTAGCAGTTGTCATTATCAACGCGATCATGGGTGTCGTTCAAGAGGCGAAGGCGGAGCAGGCGATCGAAGCACTAAGAGAAATGTCTACACCAAATGCCAATGTGTTGCGTAATGGTCATACCGTCACCATCAAGAGCGATGAATTGGTGCCGGGGGATATTGTCCTATTAGAAGCTGGCGATGTCGTACCGGCAGATTTACGCCTTTTAGAAGCAAGTTCTTTAAAAATTGAAGAAGCTGCTTTGACCGGTGAGTCCGTACCAGTCGAAAAAGAATTGACCGTCATCGAAGGGACGGATGTCGGGATCGGCGATCGCGTCAATATGGCCTATTCAAACAGTAATGTGACCTATGGCCGCGGCAAAGGGGTCGTGGTCAATACAGGGATGGGAACTGAAGTTGGGAAAATCGCTGGCATGCTAGCTAGCGCCCAAGAAACCGAAACACCATTGAAGCGTAACTTAAATGAACTAGGAAAATTCCTGACGATCGCCATCATTATCATTGCAGTGATCATGTTCTTTGTTGGAACGATCTTTAACAATACGTCATGGGTCGACATGCTATTGACTTCGATCTCATTAGCAGTAGCGGCGATCCCAGAAGGGCTGCCAGCGATCGTAACGATCATCTTAGCCTTAGGTACGCAAGTAATGGCGAAACGAAATGCAGTGATCCGTAAATTGCCAGCGGTTGAAACCCTTGGGGCAACCGATATTATCGCTTCTGATAAAACTGGTACGTTGACGTTGAATCAAATGACCGTGGAAAAATTGTATGTCAATGACAAGCAACATGCTGCTTCAGAAGATATTCCGTTAGACAACATGGCATTAAAAGTCATGAACTTTGCCAATGATACAAAATTTGGTGAAGAAGGCAACTTGATCGGTGATCCGACTGAGACCGCATTGGTGCAATTCGGGATGGATCAAGGATTCCATGTGCGAGATCTTGTCAATCAAGAACCACGGGTAGCAGATCTGCCATTTGATTCTGACCGAAAACTTATGAGTACGATCCACCAACAAGAAGACGGCCGCTATTTAGTTGCTGTCAAAGGCGCACCAGATGTCTTGCTAGGCAGAACCTCAAAAGTACTATTGGACGGCCAAGAGCTGCCGATGACCAATGAAGAAAAAGAAAAAATCTTATTCAACAATACCGATATGGCAAAACAAGCACTGCGGGTATTGGGGATGGCCTACAAATATGTAGACCAAGTACCAGAAAACTTAGAATCAGAAATCGTCGAAAATGATTTGGTCTTTGCTGGCTTAGTCGGAATGATCGACCCAGAACGGGCAGAAGCAGCCGATGCAGTACGTTTAGCCAAAGAAGCTGGGATTCGTCCAATCATGATCACCGGAGACCACCGCGATACAGCTGAAGCCATTGCGGGACGTTTAGGGATTATCAAACCGGGCGATGATGATGCCGTCTTGACTGGCGCTGAACTCAATAAAATGAGCGAAGAAGAGTTTGCCCAAAAGGTAGCGAACTACTCAGTCTATGCACGGGTATCGCCTGAACATAAAGTTCGGATCGTCAAAGCTTGGCAACAAGAAGGCAAAGTCGTTGCCATGACTGGTGACGGGGTCAACGATGCACCATCACTGAAGCAAGCCGATATTGGTGTCGGCATGGGGATCACAGGTACCGAAGTTTCTAAAGGTGCTTCCGATATGGTCCTAGCAGATGACAACTTTGCTACGATCGTCGTAGCAGTGGAAGAAGGACGAAAAGTCTTCTCCAATATTCAAAAAGCGATTCAATACTTGCTAGCCGCTAACCTAGGGGAAGTTTTGACCTTGTTCTTAGCAACCTTGTGGGGTTGGGACTCGCTATTGCCGATCCACTTGCTTTGGATCAACCTAGTAACGGATACATTCCCAGCAATTGCTTTAGGAATGGAGCCTGCTGAAAAAGATCTAATGAAACATGCACCGCGGGGACGCAGTTCCAACTTCTTCTCTGGTGGTGTGATGAGCAGTATCATCTACCAAGGGATCTTAGAAGCGGCAACCGTGCTGTTCGTTTATTGGTCAGCGATCCAATGGCCCGTTCACAATACGTACGATGCGATCCATGCCGATGCCTTAACGATGGCCTTTGCCACGTTAGGATTGATGCAGTTGTTCCATGCCTTCAACGTCAAATCGATCCATCAGTCGCTCTTTAAAGTAGGGGCATTTAGAAACAAAGCCTTCAACTGGGCGATCCTGTTGTCCTTTGCGTTGATGCTGGTGATCTTCATCGTGCCAGGATTAAATGATATCTTCCGTGTTGCACACCTTGACTTGTATCAATGGGGCATCGTTTTAGGCGCCTCCTTTGCGATCATTCCAGTCGTTGAGATCGTCAAAGCGATCCAACGAGCAATGGGACGCAAATAAGCCAAAAATAAACGGAAAAACAATCAATGGTCTGCTGTCCTTCTCCCTGGGCAGCAGGCCATTTTTTGCTGGCTTATTTTCGATAAACCCTGCGGCTGTTACTTGACCTTTTCATTTGCAGTAAGAAACGGTAAAATAGGAGATAATAACAAAGAAAGTAGGGGACCCACTGTGCGACCAAACTTAGGTTTTTATGTACAAACAATCAACGATCTTGTCAAAGAAACAGAAGCGATCGGGGAGAAAATGAATCCCAATTATGAAGAGATCCGCAAAGCGATCGACGAGAAGAAAGAAGCCGAGGTAACACCTGAGCGGCTAGCTGAGATTACTAGAATTTTTAAAGAAGGCACGGACAAATACCGCTTGATGCTGGAAAAAATCAGCAAATTGCGTCCCCCAGCGAATGTGATGGGGATCCATAAAAAATTCGAACGGGCGTATATGAAATATGTTGCTGGCTGTGATGAGATGATTTTGAGTCTCGATAACAAAATCGACCAAGAAGCCTTTGATGCGGCAGAAGCCAAGCAAGATGAAGCAACCGACGAAATTTCTTTTGCCATTCAACGGATGACGGCTTTATTGTTAAAAAAATGATAAACATTCAAGTTAAACAAGAGTTATTTAATTTAACTGTTATGTTTTTCACATGTAAAGTTTTTTTATCGGAGGTATAATGAATTCACAACCAACAACCTTTTTATTTTTCATTTTACTCCTTTTGCCATCAGGACTAACCAACCTGATGGTTTTTTTGTGTTTCAAGTGTTTTTTTATGAAACGTTTCCAGCGATAACGGGTTTAGTTTGTGAATAAAATATAAAGGAAAAGCAGCAGGGGGTACTGAACTTGCGCTTTTTTGCCGATCAATGCTATACTTAGGGCACTATTAAACGAAATGAGGGATCCTCCATTGAAAAATTAACCAATTTGTTGAAAGCTGCATGAAACTGTTCCTCCAAGGGGATAGTCTGCAGATTTTCAGGATTGGTTGACTTTTTCGATGGGGGATCTTTTTGTGTACCTCTAAAAACTGATTCTGAAAATAGCTTTAGGTCTACTCTATTCCGTGAATAGAGACGAGGTATATTTATGTCGAATATCAGTATTAATCATTTAACTTTTGGCTTTGATAGCCAAGAACGGTTGCTTTTTGAGGATGCCAACTTGAACCTTGATACACAATGGAAATTAGGGTTGATTGGCAGAAATGGTCGCGGCAAAACGACCTTGCTGCGTCTGCTGCTCAATGAATTGCCTTATAGCGGCTCGATCACCCATGAGCAGCAATTCGTTTATTTTCCCTTACCTGTCGCTGACGATCAGCAACTGACGCTTTTTGTTCTACAGGAATCTGGCGAATTTGAGCAGTGGCGTTTGGAACGGGAATTGAACCTGCTGCAGCTTGATCCAGAAGTTCTTTGGCGGCCCTTTGCCACTTTATCTGGCGGAGAGCAAACGAAAGTCCTGTTGGCACGGTTGTTCGTTGATGAAGAGAATTTTCCTTTGATCGATGAACCAACCAACCATTTGGATGTGACCGCTCGCGAACATGTTGCCCGCTATTTGCAGCAAAAAACCGGGTTTATCGTTGTGAGCCATGATCGACAGTTTGTCGATGACGTCGTCGATCATGTGTTGGCGATCGAAAAAAGCCGCTTGGTGTTGTACAAAGGGAATTATTCAGTCTATGAGCTGCAAAAGCAGCAAAAAGATGCGTATGAGCAAGAACAAAACAGCAAGTTGAAAAAAGAAATCGGTCGTTTGAAGCAGACGGCAGCCGAGAAAGCGGAGTGGTCCCGAGGACGCGAACGGGACAAATTAGGGTCGCCGACCAAAAAAGGCAGCGGGGCAATCTATGATACGGGGGCGATCGGTGCCCGAGCGGCACGGACCATGAAGCGCTCGAAAGCGATCGTTAAACGGATGGAAGATCAAATTCAAGACAAGTCTGCGTTGTTAAAAGACATTGAGTGGATTGATCCTCTGAAAATGACTCCGCTTGTTAGCCATCATGATGTGTTGCTGGAAGCAGAGCATTTTCAGCTCGGCTATGAGAAGCCTTTGTTTAAACCGCTGACGTTTGCGATCCGTCAAAAAGAGCGCTTGGGGATTCAAGGGGCCAACGGATCTGGCAAGTCCAGTTTGATTGCGAGTATTTTAGGTACTTTCGATGGACAGCAGACAGGGACGATCAAAACAGCCCATGGGATCACCATCAGTTATGTCCGACAAAACTACGAGGACAACTGTGGGATGCTGACAGAATTTGCCCAAGAGCATGGCTTGAATTATCAAGATCTGCTAAATAACTTAAAAAAGCTTGGCTTGGAAAGAGCTGTCTTTCAAACGCCGATCCAGCAAATGAGCATGGGGCAGCGTAAACGCGTGGAACTAGCCAAATCATTAGCGACACCAGCAGAATTGTTTATCTGGGATGAACCGCTAAATTATTTGGACGTCTTCAATCAGAAGCAATTAGAGGAAGTGATCCATTTGGTGGAGCCTTCTATGCTGATCATTGAACACGACCGTTATTTTCTTGAGCAAGTTTCAACGAAATTGCTGACGCTGACGATCGATGAAGTCGAATAACTGAAGGGGAAAAAGGACGATTGTTTTCTTTGGGAAAACCGTCCTTTTTTGTTATTTTAATCGGAGAGATACTGACGATTTTAGTAAGTATTTAATAAGGGTGCTTTTGATAAAAAAGCTGTGTAAAAATAGTGTTAATATACACAGGTATGTATATTTGATAAAATTCATTCATTTTTTCATGAAAATTTTCGAAAAATGACGAAATGTTCGGGATTAGCGGGTAGAATTCCCTTTGAATCGCTCATCGTTTTCTCATTGTTTGGTAAATTAATTAAAAATTCTTTCATAATTCCCATTGGTTTTTACAAAACATTTACAATAATAGTATCGAATAAAAACATTCGTTTGTTATGATTAAAATCGAATTTCTTTGAGCGTTTGACCGAAACATCAAGAGTTCGTTTTTTTTGTGACTTGAAATGCCAGTCAACTATTCGGAGGAAAAAGAGAAAATGGAGGGGCAGTTTTGATAGAAGTAGTCGGGTTGAAGAAGGTTTTTGATAATAAGTTCGAAGCCTTGAAAGCAGTAGATTTTACAATAGAAAAAGGCGATTTGGTTTGTTTGTTGGGACCTAGTGGTTGCGGGAAATCGACGATATTGAATTTAATCGCGGGGTTGTTAAGTCCCACCGATGGTGATATCCGCTTTAATGGTACTTCCGTTGTTAAGACGGAGCCGAAAGACCGCAATATCGGGTTTGTTTTTCAGAACTATGCCCTTTATCCCCATATGACTGTGTTAGAAAATGTCATGTTTCCCTTGACAGTCGGAGAGAAAAAAATCAAGAAAAACGAAGCACAGAAAATTGCTGAAAAGTTCATGAAGCTGACCAATATTGAAGAATTAAGTCAGAAAAAACCAGGAACCCTTTCCGGTGGACAACAGCAACGGGTCGCCATTACTCGTGCTTTGGTGCAAAGTCCAGAAGTGTTACTGCTGGATGAACCATTAAGTAACTTAGATGCCCGTTTGCGCTTGAAGATCCGTGAAGAGATCCGTCGGTTAGTCAAAGAAGTGGGCATCACCACGATCTTCGTGACCCATGACCAAGAAGAAGCTCTTTCTATCAGTGATAAGATCATCTTGATGAACGAGGGGATCATTCAACAAAATGATGATCCGCAAAACCTTTACTTAGAACCAAACAATCTTTTTGTAGCGAAATTCATCGGTAATCCAATCATCAACATCTTGCCAGTAGAAGTCAAAGATGGCCAAATGATCCATCCTGCCTTCACTGTACCAGTTGACCGTTTTACTGACCTTCGCTTCAAGAAACCATTAACAGACGGCCAATACACATTAGGCATTCGTCCAGAAGATGTGCTGACCACCTTGCAAGCAGGTTTGTTCCAAACGGAAGTCAAGAGTGTGGAGCTGATCGGACGAGAACGAATCTTGAACTTTGATCTGGCTGACAAACATATGAAATCGATCGTTAGTATTGAAGAAATCATTGAAGAAGGCGCGCAAGTGTCATTTGATTTTCATTACAAAAAAGCCTTTATCTTTGATGAAAAAGGAGAGCGGGTCTACTAATGTTCAAAAAAAATTATAACCCTGAGAACCAACCGAAAGCATGGCTGTTTTTACTGCCTTCATTGGTCATTATTTTCTTATTCAGTGTATATCCGCTGTTTCGTTCCTTCATCATGAGTTTCCAAAAAGGAACCTTGATTAACCAACAGTATGCTGGGCTTGAGAACTATCAAAGGGTTTTAACGGACCCAGTCTTCTTTCGAGCACTGCAAAATACGGCGCTCTTTGCTTTTGCGGTCGTACCGATCGCGTTGATCCTTTCTTTAGCGATTGCGTGGATCATTTTTGAAAAAGTCAAATACAAAAGTTTTTTTGAAACGATCTTTTTTATGCCTTATGTCACGAGTACAATTGCCATCGGGATCGTGTTTCGCTACTTTTTCAATGGCTCTTACGGGATCATCAACTATTTGTTGAGTCTTGTCGGCATTCCACCAGTCAACTGGCTGGATAATGTCAATATGAGTATGACGACCTTGATCATCTTTGGCGTTTGGACGAGCCTCGCCTTCAACATTATTATCTTGTTGGCAGGAATGCGCAACATCGACAAAGAACACTACAAAATCGCAAAAATGTTTGGCGCCACCGATGGCGAGATTTTTCGGAAAATCACCTTTCCGCAGTTGATCCCGACTTTTGCCTTCTTGTTAACGGTCAATCTGATCAGTGCCTTTAAAGTCTATACTCAAGTATATGCCTTGTTTGGCGGACAGCCAGGGATCGCCCGCAGTGCAACCACGGCAGTCTTTTATATTTATGACAAATTCCATATCGCCGGACGTCCGGGGATTGCAATGGCGGCAACCGTGATCTTGTTCATCATTATTTTGCTCGTCACCTTTATCCAAAATAAACTTTTGAAGAAAGTGGGCGAATAAACGAATGAAAAAAATTGTCACGATTGTTTCGATGCTGTTTTTAGCAATTTTAGCAGTGATCACGCTGTTTCCCTTTGTCTATATGATTTTAGCTGGTCTAATGACCTACAGTGAAGCAACCAGTATTCCACCGACGATCATGCCAGAGTCTTTCCAGTGGAGCAACTACGGGGAAGTTTTTACCCGAGCACCGTTTTTACGCTACTTCTTTAATACGGTCTTCGTTTCTGCGGTGACGACTATCGCGACGCTGATCACTGCGATTTTAGCTGCCTTTGCATTGACTAGTCTTGAATTTAAATACAAACGGTTAGTTATCGGATTGATGATCTCCTTACTGATGGTTCCATATGAATCGATCATTTTCACCAATTACAATACGATTGCTCGAATGGGCTTATTGAATACGTATAGTGCCTTGATCATTCCCTTTCTGACCAGTATTTTTTACATCTATTATTTAAATGGTTATTTGCAAAGTATTTCCAATACCTTTTACAAAGCGGCCAAAATCGACGGTGCTAGCGATTTGGCTTACATTCGGCGGATTTTGATCCCCATGTCAAAACCAGCCTTAGTGACAGTCGGGATCTTGACTTTCATCTCTAGCTGGAATTCCTTCTTATGGCCGTTGCTAGTAACCAATGAGAAAAAATACCGCCTCTTAAATAATGGGTTGGCTGCCTTTACCACAGAAAGCGGCAGCGATGTTCATTTACAGATGGCGGCAGCGACCTTGACCGTCATTCCAATTCTGATCATTTACTTGATCTTTAGAAAAGAAATTATCAAAGGAGTGGCTAAAGATGGCATCAAAGGATAAAACGACGATTACCTTTCATAGCGGGATCTTAACGATTGGAGGAACCGTCATCGAAGTTGCGTACAAAGATGCCCATATCTTTTTTGACTTCGGTTCGGAGTATCATCCAGAAACACCCTTACCAGATGAAGAATTACAAACGTTAGTTGCGCATCGCTGGATACCAGAACTGAAAAATGTCTACGATCCAAGCTTAGACTACACGTACCAAGGAAGCGAAACGAAAGAATACCAAGAAACAGCAGTTTTTCTTTCCCACGCCCATCTGGATCATTCCAAGATGATCAACTTTTTAGACCCAAATATTCCTATGTACACCTTGAAGGAAACCAAAGCGATCCTCGAAGTGTTGAATCAAAAAGGGGACTTCTTGCTGCCCGTTCCTCATGAAGAAAAAAGCTTTGTCCGTGAATTGATCGGCTTAGAACCCCATGATGTGATTCGGGTCGGGGAAATCGAAGTCGAGATCATTCCAGTCGATCATGATGCGTACGGTGCGGCAGCTTTGTTGATTCGCACGCCAGATCATTTTATCGCTTATACCGGTGATTTGCGTTTGCATGGCTATCATCCAGAGCGTACCAAAGAATTCTGTCAGTTAGCCAAACACACGGATCTATTGATGATGGAAGGGGTCAGCATCAGCTTTCCAGAAAGAGAACCGGACCCCAAAGCGATCACAGTGGAAAGTGAAACAGAATTGATCGAGACCTTCGTACGTTTGGTCAAAGAAAATCCTCAACGACAAATTACTTTCAATGGCTATCCAGCCAATGTCGAGCGCTTTATGGCGCTTGTTGAAACCGCGCCGCGGACGGTTGTTTTAGAGGCGACGCAAGCTGCTTTGTTGAAAGAAATTTTCAATAAAGATGTACCGTTCTATACGATCGATGATCAAGTACCAGCGACTCTCGATCCAGCCTTCGCCATTTCTTATCAGGCATTATGTGCCGACACGAGCCAGTACCTTTGGCAAGCAGTCGCGCATTTTGAAAACTTGCAGACGGGTGGTTTGTATATTCACAGTGATGCGCAGCCGTTAGGCGATTTTGATCCAGCTTATCAAGTCTTTTTGGATCAATTGGCAGCACTGGAGATCGAATTTGTCCGTTTGCCAAACTCGGGACATGCGAAACCAGCTGATTTAGATCAGATCATTGCATGGATCGAGCCCCAACGATTGGTTCCAATCCATACGCTGAAACCAGAAAATCTGGTGAATCCGTATGGTGAAAGAATATTGACGCAACGCGGTGAAAAAATTATTTTAGAGTGATAGAGGAGAGGAAAAAATGAAAACAAAGAAACTTGCATTTGCAGCAGCTGCAGCCGCGACATTGGTATTAGGGGCTTGTGGAAACAACAACGATTCATCTGGTTCTACGGAAAGTGATGAAATCGTTACAGAACTAAGCGAAGATACGACTGTCACCTTTTGGCATGCAATGAATGGTGCGCAAGAAGAATCATTGACGAAATTGACCGAGCAATTCATGGACGAAAATCCAAACATCAAGATCGAATTGCAGAACCAATCAAGCTATCCTGATTTGCAAGCAAAGGTGAATTCAACCTTGCCTTCACCAAAAGATCTGCCAACTATCACCCAAGCATATCCTGGTTGGTTATGGAATGCTGCCCAAGATGACATGCTAGTTGACCTTGGCGAATACATCAACGATGATACTATCGGTTGGGGTGACCAAGAAGAGATCCGCAGTGCCCTTTTAGATGGTGCACAAATCGACGGCGTGCAATACGGGATTCCTTTCAACAAATCTACAGAAATGCTGTTTTACAATGCAGACATGTTAGACGAGTATGGTATTGACGTACCAACAAACCTGGAAGAATTAAAAGAAGCTTCTCAAGAAATCTACGAAAAATCAAACGGTGAAGTCGTAGGTGCTGGTTTTGACTCATTAAACAACTACTATGCCATCGCAATGAAAAATCAAGGCGTTGATTTTGACAAAGACTTGCAACTAGACAGCGATGAATCAAAAGAAGTCATCAACTACTACCTAGATGGTGTCAAAGACGGCTACTTCCGAATCGCTGGTTCTGACAAATACTTGTCTGGTCCATTTGCCAACGAGCAAATCGCAATGTATGTCGGCTCAATCGCAGGGGAAGGCTTTGTTAAAAAAGATACCGAAGGCAAATTTGAATATGACGTAGCAGCTCGTCCAGAACCAATCAACTTGCAACAAGGAACTGACTTGTATATGTTCAACAGCGCAACACCAGAGCAACGCACCGCTGCTTTTGAATACATGAAATACTTAACTTCGCCAGAAGCGCAAAAAACATGGGCGATCGATACCGGCTACATGCCAGTTGTTGAATCTGTTTTGGAAAGCGATGAATACAAAAACAATCCTGAAACAAAAGTCGCTGCCAAATTAGAAGATGCAACCAAAGAATTGTTCTCGATCCCAGTGATTGAAAATGCTGATCCTGCTTACAATGAAATGCGTTCAATCATGGAAAACATTTTGTCTAATACAGATCAAGATGTCGATCAATTGATTGAAAACGCAAAACCACAATTAGAAGATGCTTGGAACCAATAATTCTGAATTTCTTCGTCAAAATAGGGTATAATCAGGGAAACACCTGAGGATGAAAGACAAAAGGGTTTGTGCCATAAGGTTTGAAGACACAAGGAAGCAGAAAATGCTGGCTTTCGAGGGTTTTCGACTTATGCGCATGCCCTTTTGGTCTATTGAGGGGAAAAGGAGTCTTTTGAATGAAAATCACGTTTTTAGAAACGAGCGATATGCATGGCTATGTCTATCCAACCAATTTTGCCGATGACACGGAACAAGGATTCGGCGTGGCAAAAATTGCTACCAAAATGAAAGAGCTACGTCAAGCAGCCACCGGACCGGTCGTAACGATCGAAAATGGCGACTTTATCCAAGGCTCGCCCTTAAGCTATTACATCGCCAAAAGCCAGCACTCCGTTGCCGCATTGACCGCTGTCGTCAACCACCTGGACGTTGATGTCCATGTCTTAGGCAATCATGAGTTCAACTACGGTCTGCCTTATTTGCAAGAAGCGATCGCCAGCTACCAAACACCAGTACTCGCAGCGAATATTTTAAATGAAGCGGGAGAACCATTCTTTGGCCAAGCTTACACCATCATTGAAAAAGAAGGGGTAAAGATCGCGATCTTAGGAATGGTGACGCCATATATTCCTCATTGGGAACAGCCTGCGACGATTCGCGGGATGCAGTTTGTCAGCATCGTTGAGACGGCGAAAAACTATGTGCCTTACTTAAGAGAACAAGCCGATATCGTTGTCGTCAGCTACCATGGCGGCTTCGAGCGTGATTTAGTCACTGGAGAACCGACCGAATTATTGACTGGTGAAAATGAGGGCTATCAATTATTGCAGGAAGTCTCAGGAATCGATGCGTTCTTCACAGGACACCAGCACCGTGAGATCGCCACAAAAATCAATGGTGTCCCCGTTGTACAGCCCGGTTATCGTGGAAGCTTTATCGGCGCCATCGAATTAACGGTTGAAAAAAATCAGACAGGGGTTCATGTCACAAACAGTACGGCTGCGTTGATCCCTGTTGCAGATGCTGTCCCAGATCAAGAGACGTTGGCTTTGTTAGCACCCATCGAAGAAGAATTACAAACCTGGCTAGATCAGCCGTTAGGCAAAGTCAGTGGGGATATGCGAATCACCGATCCGATGGGGGCACGCTTGAAAGAGCACCCTTATATTGAATTTATCAATCGTGTTCAGATGGCTGCCAGCGGCGCCAAAATTTCTGGTACTGCTCTTTTCAACAATGAAGGCAAAGGCTTTGGCGCAACTATCACGATGCGGGATGTGATCACCAATTATATTTACCCAAATACGTTAGCTGTAGTCAAAATAACAGGTGCCGAATTAAAAGCCGCTTTAGAACAAACGGCGGATTATTTAGCCGTTGTTGACGGTCAGATCGTCTTCAATCCTGCTTTTATTGAGCCAAAACCTCAATATTATAACTACGATATGTATGAAGGCATCGAGTATACGATCGATCTTAGTCAACCCGTCGGTCAGCGAATCACCCGCTTGGACTTTGAAGAAAAAGCCATTGCGATGGATCAAGAATTAGAGATCGTCATTAACCAATACCGTGCAGTAGGTGGCGGCAACTACGCCATGTTTTCTGCCGAAAAAATCGTTCGTGAGATTCAAGTCGATATGACGGAACTGATTGCTGACTATTTAAAACAGCATCCTCAAATCGAAGCTACGACGAATCAAAACTTTCTAGTGACGTTATAACAGTAAAACAGCCTGCGATGAAGGAATCATCGCAGGCTGTTTCTTAATTTTCTACATTGCGTACATAGTCATCAAAGTATTTTACCAAATCCGCTTTGACTTGTTGATAGTCTTCTTCGGAATACTCTTTGTCTTCTAGTTTTGCTTCGAAAAACGGCATGGCCAATTCTTCTCGTAAACGATCCAACACTTGTTCTTGGTTCATAACGTCACCTTTTTCACATTTGATTTGATTTCATCATAACAAATGAAATGAGGCTGTCAATGCTTCGTAAGTGTCTTTCATTTTTTCTAAACGATTTTTTAAAGAAACAAAATCATCGTCATCATGAAAAAGGACTTGTTTTAATTCAAAATAATAGATCTCAAAAGCATCAAAGAAAGCAATGACTTCCGCTGTTTGCAGCTCTTTGGCAGTATCGCAGCGAATATAGGCTTTTTCAGCGATCGCATACGTTTCTGCAGTCGTTAATAGGACCAATGATTCATTGTATTTGCGGCTCGTCACTAGTTCAAAGGTTGATTGACATTTATTGTAGATATTAGAAAAATCTTTGAGCACAAGTTCCTTTGGTGTTTTATCAAACATGGGGGAATCCTCCAAAACTTTATTTTTTGAATAAGACGCAGACACATTCTGGTGCGTAGATGTCTTTTTCTAAGACAGTCAATTTGCCAGTGGCTTCATCGCGTTTGTATAACGTTAGGTTATCAGAATTTTGGTTGGCACAAACGAGATAATCGTTTGTCGGGTCCAAATCGAAATCGCGAGGGAAGTCGCCTTCAGTCGAGATTGATTGAACAAAAGTCAGGCCAGCGCCTTCATCGGTTACTTCAAAAACAGCGATTGAATTATGGCCGCGATTTGAGCTGTAAACAAAACGGCCATCGTTCGAGATACGTACCGCAGCGCCACTGTTGAAATCCGTAAAGTCCGCAGGGATCGTTGGCACCTTTTGGATTTTCTCAAAACTGCCATCTGCTTCATTGTAGCGTAAAACAGTCAATGAGCTGTCTAATTCGCCCACTAAGTAAGCGTATTGGTTAGTTGGATGGAAGACCAAGTGACGTGGACCAGTTCCGTCTTCTGCCACGTAAACGGAAACTTCTGTCAGTTTGCCATCTTCTGAAATATCATAAGTATAGACCCGGTCTGTTCCAAGGTCACAAACTGCTAAACGTTGGTCTGGTGTTAAGTCAGTATAGTGGACATGAGGTTTGTCTTGGTTTTCATGAGAGCCGACGGGTTCATCATGGTAGATGCTGTCCGTTGCTTCGATGCTGCCATCCTCTAGAATTTTATAAACATTCACTTCACCTTTATGGTAGTTGGCACCATATAAAAGCTGACGGGTTTCATCAACTGCTACATAGCAAAGTGGTGCGCCTTCTTCCGTTGCGGTATTCAGCAAGGTAAAGTCTGGGGTATAAGCAGCTGCGCCGCCGTTACCATCTACTTCTGTGACGCTGTAAACTGCTTCTTTTTTACTGCGGGCAAGATAAGTCGGACTTTTTTCTTCCGCGCATAAGGTCAAATCGGTCAGTGTTCCTTTTTCCGTATCTAAAGCGATCGAATAGATCCCTTTACTTTCGCGACGAGTGTACGTACCTAAATAAATCGTTTGCAACATAAAAAAACCTCCTAATAGTTTCATTCCTATTTAATTCTACCATAGAATGCGGTTTTGGGCGGGTAGAAAAACTCTTTATGTTATAATAAACAAGAAGATAGAAAGGGGAGTTTGTCATATGAAAAAAGGGACGATCAAAGAAATCGGTCCACAAGCGATCGATTCACAAGAAAGAATGATCATCTTTTTTGGGGAAGAAGCGACCGACACACTGCGAGAATATTCAGTCATTCAAACGATTCCTGATTCGCAAGCGTTAGTCGTCACAAAAGGGGACCAGATCACTTTTGGTGATCAGACCTATCAAGTCCAATATGTAGGGACGGTCGTAAACCAAATCCTGCAAACGATCCAGCATGTGACCTTTGTCTTTGACGAAGTGCCGGCTGAAGATCAGCTTTCAAGTGCGATTTATTTAACGCCAACTGTTCTGCCGAAACTAGAAGTCGGCATGCAGGTGACGTACGACTAGGAGGCAAAGAATGTCATGAAAGAAACGCAGAAAAAGCCGCATTCCTGGTTTTGGAAATGGTTTTTAAACAATCAAGCAGTGACCAGCTTGCTGGTCATTTTATTGATTCTCTTGATTTTGCTGCTCTTTACGAAAGTGTCGTATTTGTTTGAACCCGTCTGGCAATTTTTAGCCATCGTCGGATTGCCAATCATTTTGGCGGGGATCTTGTATTACTTGATGAACCCCACCGTCGACTACTTAGAACGCAAGGGAATCAAACGAATCTACAGTATTTTTGGTCTCTTTATTTTAGTGGTTGGTCTGATCGTCTGGGGTGTGGTGGTGATCATCCCTAAGATCCAAGAGCAATCCATGAGCTTTGCGGATAATTTGCCAGGCTACTTGACGATCATCGAGAATAAGGTGAATGAGATTCTCTCTGATCCAATCTTCTCGCAAGTCCAAGAGCAGATCGAAGCCTCCAATGAGAAGCTGATTTCTTCTTTGACGGATATCGTCCAAAACCTTTCCCGCAGCACGATTCAAAATCTAGGCAGTTTCTTCGGCGCCGTTGCAACGATCGTTTTAGCGGTCATTACCATGCCATTTATTTTGTTCTACCTACTGAAAGATGGCCGTAAACTAGCCCCTTATTTTGTTAAATTTCTGCCAACCAAAATGCGCCAGCCATCACTGGTCGTCTTAAAAGAGATGAACGATCAAGTATCCTCCTATATTCGGGGACAACTGACGGTGGCGTTTGCGGTCGCAGTGATGTTTATGATCGGGTTTAGTATCATTGGCTTAGATTATGCCATCACACTGGGGATTGCAGCGGGATTTCTAAATTTAATCCCTTATTTAGGATCTTTTTTGGCCATGATCCCTGCGGTCTTTTTAGGAATCGTCGGTGGACCCGTGTTACTGATCCAAGTGCTGATCGTCTTTGTCATTGAGCAGACCATTGAAGGCCGCTTGATTTCGCCATTAGTTCTAGGAAACGAGTTGTCGATTCATCCTGTCACGATCCTGTTAGTCCTCTTGACTTCAGGAAAACTGTTTGGCCTTGTTGGGGTCATTTTAGGGATTCCTGTGTATGCGGCAGCTAAAGTGGTCATTACCCATGTGTTTGAATGGTATACGCGGGTTTCCTCCTTGTATGAAGAGGAAGAACCGATCCCCGAAGCGCCACCAGAGGACACCCCAGAAGTGTAGCAGCTTCGAGTGTAAAAGAGCCCATACGTATTATCTACGGTACAGCCTTTTTCTGTGGGCTGTACCTTTTTTATGCGGATAAAAGAGCCAGCAATCATTGGAAAGTAACGGAAGATTTACACCTTATGAACGATGATTTGTGAGAAAGCGACAGCTCTTTATTCAATAGAAAGAGCGAGGGATAGCATCTTGGATCCAATTGACTTCGAAGGAACTAAATAATATAATAGATTTATATAAAGGGTTTATATAACGCAACTTGTGCTTAAGGAGGGCAATGAATGCCGAAACAACGAATAACAAAGGAAATGGTGGTTGATGCCGCCTTTGAGATTGCTCGAAAAGGCGGTATGGAGCACGTGATCGTCAAGAACATTGCCGAGAAGTTAGGCTGTTCAGTCCAGCCCATTTATAGTTACTGCACCAATATGGAGGGCCTGCGAACAGAGGTAGAGCAGAAAGCACGGCAATTTTTACAAGCGTATCTAGAAGCCCATAGCGACCCCCAGGATCTGTTTCGCAGTACCGGACACGCGTATTTGCAATTGGCGAAAGAAGAACCCCATATTTTGAGTATTTTTGTCTTACAAAAAAGAGCGAATGTTTCGTCATTAGAAGATCTGTATCAGTTGGAGACGAATCCTCAAGTAGCCCAAAGGATTGCCGCCGATTTGACTATCAGTATAGAAACCGCCAAACAGCTACACATGCATATGCTCATTTACACGATCGGAATCGGTACGATTTTCTCAGTAACGACACCTGGTATTCCACTAGATGAAATCTATGCACAACAGGAAAAAGCGTACGAAACGTTTTTAGAACAAGCAATAGCTGGCACAAAACCATAAGGTGCAGTCCTAACTGCAGAGAGGAGTTCCCCCATGAAAAACGGCATGATTGTTTATCAATCGAAATACGGCGCTGTCAAAAAGTATGTCCACTGGCTTCAAGATGCAACAGGTTTTTCCAGCCTAGAAACCCCAAAAGCGAAAATAGCTGAAGTAATGGATTATGACACAATTATCTTCTGTGGGGGAATCTATGCATCGGGTATTGCTGGACTGTCCTTTTTAAAAAAGAATACCAACCAGCTAAAAGACAAAGAGATACTTATCTTTTGTGCGGGAGCCTCTGCTCCTGAAGAAGATGTTGTGAAAAAACTCAGAGAACAGAATCTCACGGGTCCGCTAAAAGACATCCCCCTTTTTTACGGCAGAGGACAATGGCAGGAAAGCAAAATGAATTTCTTTGATCGAAACTTAGTGAAAATGTTAAGAAAAGCTGCGGCTAAGAAAGCGCCGCACACCTATGATCCACAGACGAAGGCACTCATGGAAGCAAACGGACAAGATTGTGATTGGACAGATAAAAAGTACTTGGGTCCGTTGGTGGATTATTTGGAGCAGGGACTGTTTCAATAGTAAAGGCCAATTGCAGCTCAGCTGATTTTTCTTTTGTAGTAGTGTAGGGGAGAGAATCATCATTGGGAAGCTGGCTCTTTTTCCCATTCACATCCTTCCAGAAAAGTTATAACGAATCGATCGACAACTACATGAGAATTGTTGGCTTTACTGGGATGATCGTTTGAATAGGCAATTAACCAACATACACAGGACCGGCTTTTCTGATTAGTACTTATTAAGAAATCTCTCAAAATGAAAACGTTCTTATAATCAGGTGTTATGATAGAAAGGAACCTTCATAAAAGGGAACAAATTATTAATTGTACTGGGAGAAACGAAGATGAATGAAGCACACAATGAATTCGTAGATTATAAAAAAGCAACCGCTCTTTTTGCAACAATGGGCTGGCAAATGCCAGACCACCAACCCCAAATCGTTCTCAGGCCATCACTTGATGCGGATTTTCGTTTTGAGAAGCAACAGATCATTGTCTCAACTCCTGAGAAGGTCTACCCTGCTACAACGAAATATTGGCGAGATTTCTTTACTGATCAATTGCGGGAAGGCTCATATGCGGCGGCTATCCCCGAACGTTGCTTAATGATCGATATTGGTCGCAAATTTTACTCCTTGATGGATTTAAAAGCTGTCGTTCGTAGTATGGCTTGTTTCCAGTTTACCCATCTACAGCTACACTTTTCCGAAAATGAAGGATTTCGCATTGAATCCGAGCAATTTCCAGAAATCGTTTCGGAGGAGTATTTGACCAAACAAGAGATCCGCAAATTGATCGCATATGCCCACGAACATCGCATTGCCATCATTCCGGACTTTGATTCTCCCGGTCATCTGCGGCAAGTGTTGGCTCAAAAGCCCAAGTGGCAATTACCGACAGCCGATGGCACGCGTGATGATCGAGCACTGAACATTTTGGATTCAGAAGCGGTAGCTTTTATTCAGGAAGTTTATCGGGAATATGCGCAACTGTTTGAAGACAGCACCTATTTTCATATTGGTGCCGATGAGTTTATTGATTTTGATCATTTAGAAAACTTTCCGCAAATGATCGAAGCAGCCCGCGAGCGCTATGGGGAAAAAGCTAGCGGAATCGAAGTTTTTATTGATTACGTCAATGAGCTGGCGGCCTTTGTTGAAAGTCTCGGCTTTGTTGTGCGGGTCTGGAATGATGGGTTTTACCGCTTGAATCGCCAAGAGCAGACAACGTTGACGGAGAATTGCCAAATCTCCTATTGGACCCGTTGGAACCAGAATATGGCGCCGGCAGATGTCTTTTTTGAAAAAGGCTATACCATGATCAATCACAATGATAATTTTTTCTACTATGTTTTAGGTGAAGCGGCAGGCTATACCTATCCAACCTACGAAAAAATCAGCAATGAATTCCAGTTGACGACGTTTGCCAATGGACAACAAGTTGCACAGGAACAGCTTGCCCAAACACAGGCGATCGCTTTATCCGTCTGGGCGGATGTACCTGAGGCTCAGACTAGTCGTGAAGTGATCCAAGCGATTTTTTGGCTCCAAGCGGCCATCGCACAAAAGGTGTATCAAGAAAAAGACCGCCCAAAAGCTGCGTATCAAAAACTATTTGATTCGTGGGTAGTCTCGTATTTGGAGGAGGAGCAATGAGGAAAGTAGTCGCGAGCAAGGAGAAAACAGGAGCGGATTTTATCTAGCGAGACGGAGTAAGAATGAATGCAACGTCCAGTTCATTCTACAACGGGGATCATTGCTTAGCATAAAAAATAGAGGCTGATGACATTCAGCCTCTTGTCTTTGATTGGTAAAAAACGTTTCATCAATGGGTAGAGTCATCGCTTTAATAAAGAGTAGGAGGCTATAGCTCCCTAACATTTTACAAATACTTCTCACGAAAATCGGCAATGGCTTGGCGTGAGGCATAGATATTGCGTGCCAGCTTTTCATTCTTGCTTAAAAAGACATAGAAAAGGACATCGACCGCCAATAGGTGGGCGATAATCGAATTCGTAGCAGCACTACGTTGGTTGGCTTCTTTGGAACGGGACACTTGCAGGGGAACATCCGCCAACTTTGTTAACGGATTACTGCCAAATCGGGTGAGTGACAGAATCGGGACGCCAAGATTTTTAACGATTTCTGCTAAGTGAACCATCTCAGGCGTGTGTCCACTGTTGGAAATGACCCAGAGGAGACTTTTTTTCTCGTTTTTGACGAGTTGCGGCAACAAGAGATTGTAGTCATTTTCAAACACGACGATTTTGCCTAAACGGGTCCATTTTTGTTGGATATCTTGTGCGATCAATGAAGAAGCACCGATCCCGCAGACAAAGATTCGCTCACGAGTCGCGATCAGTTCAGCGGCAGCCAACATCAGCTGTTCTTCTAACAATTGGGCCGTCTCATTCATAGTCACCTGTGCATTGTGGCTTAATTTAGATGTGATGGCATGAAAGGGCTCATTTAATTCAACATCGGCATAACCTAAATGCTCATTGGCATTGTGGCGCAAGCCGGATTCGGCAGATAATTGTATTTTTAAATCTGTCAAACTAGCAAAGCCAGTTTTTTTCGCAAAACGTACAACGGTTGGTGCACTGATCCCAGTGGCTTCTGCTAATTGACTCGCAGTCATCGATGGCACTTTTTCAGGATTGGCCTCCATGAATGCGAAGAGTTTCTTCTCTGAAAGCGATAATTCATTTTTCATGCTCTCGATTCGGGAAAGAACGCTCATCCTTACACTTCCTTTAGATAGAGTAGTATCCTAAGTATAACATAAGTTTTGGAGGAGCTTTCAAAAGAAACGAAAAGAATAGGTAGATAAACTTGCTTTTTTACTTAGAATCAAGTAAAGTAATTACGTGTGAAAAGCACAGTACCTGTTACTTGGTTTAACGAATCACCAACGTTTTACTCAGTCGCAGGGGAAAAAGAAAAAGAGGTGAAAAACATGGCAATTTCAAAAGAACGCAAAAACGAAATCATCAACAAATTTGCACGTCATGAAGGAGATACTGGTTCTCCAGAAGTTCAAATCGCTGTTTTAACAGAAGAAATCAACCATTTGAACGAACATGCACGTATGCACAAAAAAGACCACCATTCATACCGTGGGTTGATGAAAAAAGTTGGACATCGTCGTAACTTATTAGCTTACCTACGTCAAAAAGACGTACAACGTTACCGCGAATTAATCCAAGCTTTAGGATTACGTCGTTAATCAAACAAAGAAAAGTGAGGTTCAACCCGAATCTCACTTTTTTGCTATGAATCACTGCGACTGAGCGGCGCAAGCCGCACAGAGCAGATGATGAATAGTACTAGGCGAGAGCAGCGAGCGTAGTGACCAAGCAGCGGAATCACTGCGACTGGGCGGCGCAAGCCGCACAGAGCAGATGATGAATAGTACTAGGCGAGAGCAGCGAGCGTAGTGACCAAGCAGCGGAATCACTGCGACTGGGCGGCGCAAGCCGCACAGAGCAGATGATGAATAGTACTAGGCGAGAGCAACGAGCGTAGTGACCAAGCAGTGGAATCACTGCGACTGAGCGGCGCAAGCCGCACAGAGCGGATGATGAAACCTACTAGGCGAGAGCAGCGAGCGTAGTAACCAAGCAGCGGAATCACTGCGACTGCATTGTCGGCTAAAACAGCTGATGCAGTCTGACAGGTAAGCTCGAGCCATCTAAAAAGTGAAACACCGAAATAGCGGCCTTTTGACTGGTGAATCAAAAAGCGCAGCCAAAAAGAATTTTGGGTCCTTGTAAGCAGCATCCTACTAACCAAATGAAAGCAGCGGAACGCCATTCCGATTTTTTCATTTGTTTAGTAGTGACTTGCTGGGATCCGATGAAAAGGAGCAGAACATGACAGAAAAACAAGTATTCAAAACAACTTGGGGCGGCCGCCCATTAGAAGTAGAAGTTGGCCAATTAGCCAAGCAAGCAAACGGAGCTGTATTGGTTCGTTATGGTGATACGGTTGTCCTAAGTGCAGCGGTTGCATCTAAGGAAGCAAAAGATACCGACTTTTTCCCATTAACGATCAATTACGAAGAAAAAATGTATGCCGTAGGGAAAGTACCTGGTGGCTTTATCAAACGTGAAGGACGTCCAAGTACGGAAGCAACCTTGACTGCCCGCTTGATCGACCGTCCGATCCGTCCAATGTTTGCGGAAGGCTTCCGTAACGAAGTACAAGTTACAAACATCGTAATGAGTGTTGAACAAGATTGTACGCCAGCAATGGCGGCAATGTTAGGTTCTTCTTTAGCGTTATCTATTTCAGATATCCCGTTTGACGGACCGATCGCTGGTGTCGATGTCGGTCGGGTCAATGGCGAATACGTCTTGAATCCAACAGTAGAACAAGCAGAACAAACCGATATCGAATTGACAGTAGCTGGAACGAAAAAAGCCATCAACATGGTTGAATCAGGAGCGAAAGAAGTTTCTGAAGAAGACATGTTAGGTGCGTTATTATTCGGTTTTGATGCTATCAAAGAATTGGTTGCCTTCCAAGAAGAAGTTGTCGCAGCTGTGGGCAAACCAAAAATGGAAGTCAAATTGTTACAAGTAGATGCTGACTTGAAAAAAGAAATTTTCGACGGCTACTACCAAACAATGAAAACTGCTGTTATGACGGAAGAAAAGTTGGCTCGTGAAGACGAGATCGATAAAGTCAAAGACACAGTGAAAGAAGTGTATGCAGAAAAATTTGCTGGACATGAAGAGGAAGCACAATTCTTGAAAGAAGTGAAACAAATCGCAGAAGATCTTGAAAAAGATGTGGTTCGCGAATTGATCACCATCGACAAGATTCGTCCGGATGGCCGTCAATTAGACGAAATCCGTCCATTGGCATCAGAAGTTGGCTTATTGCCACGTGTTCATGGTTCTGGTCTATTTACTCGGGGACAAACCCAAGCCTTGTCTGCTTGTACGTTAGCACCTTTAGGTGAACACCAAATCATTGATGGATTAGGGGTTGAAGAATCAAAACGATTCATCCACCATTACAACTTCCCTCAATTTTCTGTTGGTTCGACTGGTCGTGCTGGCTCACCAGGACGTCGTGAAATCGGTCATGGTGCATTAGGCGAACGTGCCTTAGCACAAGTGATTCCTGATGAAACAGACTTCCCTTACACAATCCGTCTAGTTGCAGAAGTATTAGAATCAAATGGTTCTTCTTCTCAAGCAAGTATTTGTGCAGGAACCTTAGCATTGATGGATGCAGGGGTGCCAATCAAAGCACCAGTTGCAGGTATCGCAATGGGACTTGTATCTGATGGTGAAAACTACACGATCTTAACGGATATCCAAGGCTTAGAAGATCACCTTGGCGATATGGACTTTAAAGTTGCTGGAACCAAAGATGGGATCACTGCGTTACAAATGGATATCAAGATCCAAGGAATCACTGAACAAATCTTGACAGAAGCATTAGATCAAGCGAAAAAAGCGCGGATGGAAATCTTAAATGAATTGACATCAACATTGGCTGCTCCTCGTGAAGAGTTAAGCCAATACGCACCGAAGATCGAAATGATCCAAATCGATCCTGCGAAGATCAAAGATGTAATCGGTAAAGGCGGCGACACCATCAATGGCATCATTGATGAAACTGGCGTGAAAATCGATATCGATCAAGACGGAAAAGTTTCGATTGCTTCTGCTGATGCAGAAATGATCCAAAAAGCCATCAAGATCATTGAAGAATTGACGAAAGAAGTAAAAGTTGGCGAAGTGTACCTTGGGAAAGTTGTCCGTATTGAAAAATTCGGTGCGTTTGTCAACTTGATCAAAGGCAAAGACGGCTTAGTTCATATTTCACAACTTGCGAACGAACGGGTCAACAAAGTGGAAGACGTTGTCAAAGAAGGCGACGAAATCTTAGTGAAGGTTACAGAAATCGACAAACAAGGTCGTGTGAACCTTTCAAGAAAAGCACTATTGAACGAAGACAAAGCAGAGAAAAAATAAGCTGCTACTTCTAAATCATAAGCAAAGTCTAGGAAACTGGACTTTGCTTTTTTTGTGTCTAAGTAGCAGCTCTTCAAGAGGGTCTTACTTGACAGGAGTTATTTTTTGCGTTACCGCGAAAAATAAGAGATAATTCAGAATATTGTCTTTGCCATGCAAGCAATAATTCTAAGATGTCAAACGCATCTTATTTAGGATAAGGAGTACGATATGAAACAAACATTTCCAACCGATTTTTTGTGGGGAGCATCGATTTCCGCGCACCAAACCGAAGGGGCGTATCAAACCGACGGTAAGGGGCTGAGTGTCCAAGATACTCGTCCAAGAGACAACCATGAGATCGCAGATTTTACAGTGGCTGTCGACCATTACCACAAGTACAAAGAGGATATCGCCTTGTTAGCAGAAATGGGGATCAAAATTTTCCGCTTTTCGATCGCTTGGTCGCGAATTTTTCCAGAAGGGCGCGGTACCGTCAATCAAAAAGGATTGGATCATTACAGCGATGTCATTGATGAATTGCTAAAACACGGAATTCAGCCCTTTGTGACGTTGAACCATTTTGACTTGCCGCAAGCATTGGAAGACGAAGGCGGCTGGACAAAACGCAGCACTGTTGAGGCATTTGCCGCATATGCCAAAACGCTGTTTACAGCCTATGGGGATCGAGTGACGCACTGGCTGACGATCAATGAACCAAATATCATGCTGCTGGTGGATCAAAAAATATTAGGGAAAAAGATTCCATTATCAGAAAAATACCAGCAATTTCATCACCTGATGATCGCTGAAAAATATGCCTTCGAAGCGTGTCATGAAATCGTTCCAAATGGCAAAATCGGACCGGTGCCAAATATTTCGTTGGTCTATGCGGCGACTAGTCGACCAGAAGACAACCAATCAGCGTTGTACTTCAACAGTGTCCGGAACTGGGCTTACCTTGATTTTGCCTGCTTCGGTCGTTACAACACGGTCTTTCAAGATTATTTGAACCAAAACGGGCTCACGATTGACTTTGGTCCGGAGGATGAGGCGTTGATGAAACGGGCTTTGCCTGACTTTGTCGCGATGAACTTCTACACCACGGTGACAGTGGAGCAGCCGACGGAAGCTGGGGACATGAAAAACGGCATCAGCGATCAGCAAAGTGAAGACATTATGGAACGTGGTTTTTACAAAGGGTTCACCAATACGTTCTTGAAGAAAAATGCCTTCAATTGGACCATCGATCCCTTGGGACTGAAAACGACGTTGCAGACTCTTTATGATCGTTACCACTTGCCGATCATCATTACCGAAAACGGCTTAGGGGCAGAAGATCATCTAGAAGCAGATGGCACGGTTCATGATCCGTACCGTATCGATTATTTGTCGCAGCATATCAGCCAATGCTTAGCCGCGATCAATGCTGGGGTGGATCTGATCGGATACAGTCCGTGGTCTGCCATTGATTTGATCAGTGTACATGAGGGGATTCGAAAACGGTATGGTTTTATTTACGTGGATCGCAATGATGCACAGGAAAAAGAACAAAAACGAGTGAGAAAAGACAGCTTTTATTGGTATCAAAAGCTGATTGAAGAAGGGGCGATCCCTTCGTTGGAGGAGTAACGATGACAAGTGTTTTTACCTTTTTAGAAACGCGTTTGATGCCGCCTTTGAATAAGTTGGCGAATTTACGCTTTATTCGCGCAATCATGCAAGCAGGGATTATTACGGTCCCTTTTACGATCGTCGGATCGATCTTTTTGATCATCAATAATTTACCGCAGATCATTCCACCACTGGCTGGCTTTTTCGAACAAACGATTTTACGATTTTCACCGCTTTATAGTGTCGTGACCACGATGTCTGTCGGCTCGATTGCTGTTTTTTATTGTTTAGCAACAGGGTATTATTTAACTGAGATTTATCATAAAGAAGATCATTTGACTATGAGCAGTTTTGTAGGGGCGTTATTAAGTTTGTTTGCCTTTTTAATGACGATCGTCCAAGTCGACATTACCGATGGGGCAGCTCAATTGCTGCAGTCAGAAAGCGAAACTGCCATTGTTTACAATGGAATCGCCATAGGCGGTTGGATCACACGCTTTAGCGGGGTAGGCATCTTTATTGGGATCATCACCGCAGTGCTTGCTACGTCGGTCTATCGTTTTTGTGTAAGAAGAAAGATCACCATCCAGATGCCTGAAGGAGTTCCCGATGGAGTCAGCAAAGCATTTGCGTCATTGATCCCAGCGATTTTGATCGCCTTTTTGATGGTGGCGATCAACGGAGTACTGGCGGTTTTCCACACGGATCTTCACGGATTGCTGTCCAAACCATTTGAATTCGTGAAAGAGTTGACGGGTTCTTGGTTAGGAGTCATCGTGATTATGCTCCTTATCCATCTCTTATGGGCAGTGGGGGTTCATGGGACGGCTGTTATTAAAAATAGTTTCATCAATCCCATCCTGTTGGTGGCTCTAACGGAAAATATCGATGGTGCCAATAATATTTTTGCTGGGGATTTCGTGAACATGTATATTTTTATGGGCGGCGCAGGCAGTACGCTTGGATTGGTTTTATTGATGCTGTTTGTGGCAAAATCACAACAGCTCAAAGTCTTAGGAAAAGCAGCGATCTTACCAGGACTTTTTAATATCAATGAACCAGTGATCTTCGGGGCACCGATCGTCTACAATCCGTATTTGATCATCCCCTTTATCGTAACCCCTTTGATCAACGTCACGATTGCTTACTTTGCTAGCTCATTTGGCTTTGTCGATAAAGTCATTACTGGCATTCCCTGGATCTCGCCAGTCGGAATTGGGGCGTTTTTAGGAACCGGCGGTGATTTCCGAGCCATCCTGATCGCTTTGATCAACTTAGGGGTTTCCATTCTCTGCTATTATCCATTCTTTAAGATGTACGATGGCAAACTCTACACGGAACAACTTGCCAATCACGCATAAATAGGAAAAAACAGCAAAACGCCCGTTGATGGACTTCTAGTGAAGTGCCAACAACGGGCGTTTTTCTAATGCAAGTAGTGATCACGTATGCAAAGACTGTTGATACAAGACGCAATCATCACAATCTTTACGAGTTGGTTTGGCTTGATGGGGTGTTTCTTTGTGTAATGGCAAAAGCATACGCAACCCGTTTAAGATAACTAAGATCGTGCTTCCTTCATGACCCACGACCCCTAGAGGCAGCGTGAGAAATTCAAGGAAGTTTGAAGCAATCAGCAACAAGATGACGCTGATAGAAAAGACGATGTTTTGTTTGATGATCCGCTGTAATTTTTTAGCCAAACGGTGACTGTCGACCAAGCGCAGCAAATCATTTTTCATCAAGACGATGTCCGCCACATCCATTGCGACGTCGGTTCCTTCGCCCATCGCGATCCCCACACTTGCGGTGGCTAAGGCGGGGGCATCGTTGATCCCATCACCGACCATTGCATTGATTTTATAGGTTTCTTTCATTTCTTTGATCCGAGTGGTTTTCTCATCAGGCAGGCAATCACTTTCGTAGTCAGACAAGCCGATTTCTGCTGCGATCACTTTAGCAGTACCTAAATGATCACCCGTCAGCATCGTCGTGTGAATCCCCTGCTCATTGAAGTAGGCAAGACTCTCACGAGCTTCAGGACGGGGCTGATCCAATAGCGCTAAATACCCTGCTAACACACGGTCACGATTGATATAAATCAAGGTTTTTCCAGCTGCTTTCAATTCGTGGATGCGGGTTTGCTCACTGGCAGCAACAGAGGTTAGATCGACTTCTTTTCCAATCGTCCAATGGGCAGCTTGGTAAGTGGCGGCTAGACCGACCCCCGCTTGTTCTTCCACGGCTAATTCCAACGGCTTTTCATCATGAAAATACGCCAAGATCGCTTCAGCCAATGGGTGATTTGATTGTTTTTCCATCCCGACGATCAGTTGGGGAATAAAGGGTTCATCCAGCAACAGATGGACATCAGTGACAGCAGGTTTGCCACGAGTCAGCGTTCCGGTTTTGTCAAAAGCGATCGCTTTGACATTGGCAAAGGCATCTAAGGCTTGTCCGCCTTTGCATAAAACGCCTAAACGAGCAGCGTGAGAAATGGCTGCTAAGGTCGCAGGAGTAGCAGAGGCGACTAAAGCACAAGGAGATGCCACCACCAGTAAGACCATGCCGCGATAAAAGCTTTCTTGGAACCCCCAATTCGTGAAAAACGTACACAAAACGATCATTAGCGGGACGGCGATCAAGACGATCGGCACATAGATCCGTTCGATTTTCTCTATCAGGGTCGCCGTTTGACTTGGCATTTGCTGTGCTTCTTCCACCAATTGAATGATTTTTGCAAAGCGAGTGTTTTCACTCGTTTGAGTAACTTCAATGTACAATGGCTGTCCGAGGTTGATGGTTCCCCCAAAGACTTCACTGCCTAAACGTTTCTCGACAGGAATGGATTCGCCACTGATGGCCGCCTCATCAACGCTGCTGCTTCCTTGGATCACGATACCATCGATTGGGATCGCACTGCCTTTTGCCACCATAATCGTATCTTTTAACTGAAGGGCTTCCACTGGTACTTCGACGAGCTCGCCACTTTCAATCATTTTTAAGGCAGTCGTTGGTTGCAGTGCCATTAATGAACTGATTTCTCGCGTACTTTTGTTGGTCGTATATTCCTCAAGGGCACCGCTCAAACAAAAGATAAAGGTCAACATCGCCCCTTCAAACCAATGACCAATGATACAGGCACCAATGGCGGCTAATGCCATCAATAGATCGACGTTCAACCGTTTGTCGTGCACCAATTCTTGCGTGCCTTCCCAGGTTTGTTTCCAACCACCAGCAAGAATCGCTAACAGATAAGGGACAAAGCTGTAAGGAATGGAAAAAGATGCCATAAGAAAGCCAGTTACCATCAATAGCAAACAAGCGATCGTTGAAAAAACAGCCGACGATTCTGATTTACTCATAAGAAACGCCTCCTTTTGAATGTAGTCTAGGAATGAAAAACCGATCCTTTTCTCAAGAAATAATCGATTGTTCCTCCCTCAACTTGAGCATAGCACATTCGAAAACAAGATGGTAAAAAAACAACGTACCTGATAATGAAAGTGATTATCAAGTAGCGATTAAATAACATTACTATCCAAATGATAAATGGAAACTTACTATTATAGAAAAAAGAACACAAAAAAAGCAGTACAATAAAAAACGAATTGTACTGCTTTTACTTATTCGATGTGGTAGTCAGCGATTGGATCGCTTAACGCAAACTATACTTTGCTAAGGGAATCTGACGTGCTTCACACCACTCTTTGACAGCACCAGAAAAAATCAGCTGAACCTTGGTAAGGTCTTTGGTGCTTGTCTGTCCTGCCATTGTGTAGAGCAGCTGCAGCTGTTCCTTCCATGATTGTAAGGTGGCGATGGTTTCTTCTTTGCCTTTTGACAAAAGCAGCACGAGGATCGTGGCGGATAGTCCTACGCTATCGGCACCAAGGCAAAGTGCTTTGAAGATATCGTAAGCATCCCGAACCCCGCCTGAAGCGATGCGGGTAAAGGGCTGTTGGATCTCATTTGCTTCCAGCAAGGAAATCACGGTGGATTGACCAAAGGTGTCTAAATACGCCAATTCACGTTTTTTTCGACGAGCATTTTCGATTTGAGTAAAACTTGTTCCGCCGCTGCCAGCAACATCAATCGTTTGTACGCCAATCGCCAGTAACTGCTGGATCGTTTCACGGGACATCCCAAAGCCGACCTCTTTTACGACAACCGGAACGGCAACAGAAGCCATCGTTTTTTCCAATAAGGACAGCCATTGGCTAAATTGACGATCGCCTTCTGGCATCACTAATTCTTGCGGTGCATTCAGATGGATCTGCAAGGCATCGGCACCAAAGAGCTCCACTGCCCGCTGTGCATTTTCAACGGGACTGCCCGCGCCAATATTGGCTAATAAGAAGCCGTCAGGATTGGCTTTGCGGACGATACGGAAAGAATCGGCGACACTTGGGTCTTTTAAGGCAGCCGAAACGGAGCCGGTTGCCATCATCAAATCACAGGCTTGTGCGATCTCTGCTAACTCTTGATTGATTTTTAAGGTTTTTTCACTGCCGCCGGTCATGGCATTGATGAAAAAAGGGCTGGAAAATGAGCGGTCAAAGACAGTCGTCGCAATTGACACATCAGCCACGTCAATTTGTGGAAACGACTGGTGAACCAAGCGAACTGCATCAAAATCGTTGCTGTGTTCTTTATGGAACGCTTTTGCTAAGGAAACATGTTCATCTTTTCGATTCATGATAGGTCCTCCCGGTAATGGTAAACATGCAGCGGCAAGGGGGTGATCTCGGCTTTTTCCCACGCACTCATCAATGGTAAAATACCGGTTTTTTGGTCAACGATCACGATACCGCAATCGCCGCCGCCGGCACCGGAAGATTTGGCTGCACCACAATAATTTTCTGCTAGATCACAAAGTTTTTTAAGTGCTGGAGTTTCAATCGGCACACCAGTCAGTGCGGACAACTCCCGCAGGAGCTTTCGATTTTCCGTGATCATTTTTTTGATCGTGCGACTGTCTTCATTTAAGAAGCCGTCGATCAATCGATTGACGCAGTCTTTGCTGGCTGCTAAAAAGGCCGCATAGGCGTTTTCTTTTTCTTCTTTGGATTGATAGACTTGATCCACTAAATCAGAGGTGGAGGCAGGAGAGCCTGTCCAGCCAATCAATAGTCGAAGAGATTTCGGAACCGTCAAGGGACGGATCGATAATCCTGGCCAATCGAAAGCGATCAATTCTGTTAAGGTATGGTCTTTTTGTTTGGCTAAGACCCAGTCGTGATCGAAGGTTGAAAAAGCGATCCAGCCGCCATAACAAGAGGCCGCAATATCACCGCACGACCCATTGCCTTGAACAGCGAGATGGGCAAGAGCCGCAATTTTGAATTGGGTCAACCGATCCATGTCCATTTGATAGTACAGATTCAATGCTTTGACCGTGGCAACAGTCACGGCACCGCTGGAACCGAGGCCGTATTTGCGACCATTCGAGTTATCCAGTTCACTGGTCACTTTTAAATCGTAAAAGGAAAGGGGGATGCCTTTTTCTTGGGCATATTTTTCCGTCAGACGAATGGCTGCCAAAATATAGTGGAACGGGTTATCCCGGTGGTCTAAGACTAATTCGCCTTTGCGACGCGTCCAGCGAATCGGCAGGTCGCTGTATTGGGCAGACTGGATGCTGCCGTTTTTACGGGCCTCTTCAACAGTGACCGTGATAAATTGGTCAACGGCAACGATGATTGCAGGATGACCAGGTTCGACAACGGCGTATTCACCAGCAATAAATAGTTTTCCAGGAACGGATAGTTCAATCATTTCGACACTCCTAATCGATGGCTTCTTAATGGCTTCTTAGTTGATGGGGGAAGAGTCTTCCACCGGTAAAAAGGCTAATCCTTTGCCCGCATGAGCAGTTACTAATTGTTCTGAGGCAAAGTGAGCACTTAATTCACGTAAAATCGTTTGTTCTTCTTGTTTTTGGCATAAAACTTTGACATTGGGACCAGCATCCATCGTGAAATAGCAAGCCAATCCTTTTTTCCGCAGCATTCGGACACATTCCATAGCTCGCAAAGATTCAGAAGACCAATAAGTAAAAGGTGGTTCGGCGGCTAAGGTCGTTCCATGCATTTTCAAGGCGTTGGCCTCGGTCGTTTCACCTAAAGCAGTAAAGTCTTTTTCGGCAATCGCTTGTTTCATTTTCACTAGATCGCTCGCAGTGGCAGAAAGCCAGCCTGGATAAAAGCTCGAGGTTTCAACGGTTCGGCGCATCCCCTCACGACTGGAGACTTCTTTGGCTTGTGCGTTGATCAAGATAAAGATCATACTCAATTCTTCTTCCCAGCCATTCGACGGCACTTGGGTGGCAAAAGAAGTCTCATCGGTGCCTTGATGCCATTCAGCAAAGCCACCGTAGATACTCCGACAAGCCGAACCAGAACCGCGACGGGCCAAACGGGATAACGCTTGCTCCGACAAGTTTAAGTCCAGTGCTTCACTACAGGCACCCGCCAATGCCGCTAATCCGCTGGCAGAAGAGGCAAGTCCAGCAGCGGTTGGGACGAAGTTTTGACTTTCCACCGTGGCATACCACGGGCAGTCCGCTTTTTTTCGTACCAGATCCAAGAAGTCCGTAACTTTTTTGGTGGCAGCGTCTGTTTGCACCACGCCATCCAATGTAAAGCGATCTTGCGTAAAATCGGGTGAAAAAGCCACCGTTGTTTCTGTGTAAAAAGCATCGAGGGTCAGGGACAAACTATTGTTCATCGGTAAAATGAAGGTTTCGTCTTGTTTTCCCCAATACTTGATCAATGCGATATTCGTGTAGGCACGAGCCTTTCCCTTATACATGTTCATAAACTCCTAATCCTTGTATCCATGCCGCACGAGCGCCATCGGACAATAAAATACGGCTGATGTTCTCAGCCTGTTCCTTCGTTTTGGTTAGTGCGATCATACAGCCGCCTCGGCCCCCGCCGGTCAGCTTCGCCCCATAAGCCCCGTGTGCCAATGCTGAGGAAACCAACTGATCCAGTTGCTGATTGCTGACCCCTAACTGCTGCAGTGCCTGATGGGCATTGTTCATGCTTTCGCCTAATATTTCTAATTGATTGGCTATGATGGCCTCTTTGGCTCTTTTGGTTTCGATCCCTAAACGCTGGATCGCTTGACTAGCCAGCTGCTTGCTGGTTTCAAAAAGATGGGCGACACTTTTGACAGCTTCTCTCGTTTGCCCTTTGATACCAGTATCAGCGACGAGCAAATAACCGTCGATCGTGAGGGGAAACGAAGTGATGGGATGTCCTTTGATAAAGTAAATGGCATCCGTCCCACTAGCTGCTGCAGCATCGATCCCGCTAGGATTACCGTGAGCGATTTTTTCAGAAAAGTTGACATAGGTCATCAATTCTTCTTTTGTAAAATCTTTTTTGATCCAATCAAAAAAAGCGCGAGTCAATGCAACAGCGACCGCCGCGCTAGAACCCATTCCCCGTTCAGAAGGGATGGTGCTGACGATGGAGGTTGCAAAAGGACCCGTGTGGAAATCTTGTTGCAGACGATGCAGCAAGTCTTTGACATTTTTTAAGTGGCTGGGGACTTCTTCAAGCAGACCGTGATAGTAACTTGAAATCAAGGTGTTTGTTTCATTTGCTGTGATCTCGACTTGTACTTTTGCTCCCGCAAAAGGGAAAGCAATTGCTGGTTCACCGTAAACAACTGAATGTTCACCCATTAAGATGATTTTTCCTGTAGCTATGCCAGTACCAATTGACATTATTTTCCTCATTTCTCTAGGGAGCTTACCCCACATGATTCATTTATCGTTTGTCAGTCAATTGTAACTATCTCCTGACAAAAACACAATTTAATTAAAGATCCTTTCCTATTTTACTAGAAGAAGGCTCTTTCGTTAAGCATTCCGTATGAGATTTCAAAAAAAAGCAAAAATCTTTAAACTTTTATTGAAAAACTTCTTGATCTGTGCTTTAAAAGTTTCAGTTGACGGCACAAGATATAGTATTGTATAGTTGATATCGCAAGTGCAACATACAATATTTAGTGATGAGTGAGTTGGGGGATATGAGCGTGATCGTATTAGCAGGAACGATTGGTGCCGGTAAATCAAGTTTGACCGCATTGATCGCCAATCATTTTGGCAGTCAAGCCTTTTATGAATCGATCGATGACAATGAAGTGTTACCATTATTTTATGCAGATCCAAATAAATATGCGTTTTTACTGCAAATCTATTTCTTAAATAAACGATTTGAAAGTATCAAGCAAGCTATGAAAGACGACAATAACGTCTTGGACCGTTCCATTTATGAGGATTCACTGTTGTTCCATTTAAATGCGGACCTTGGGCGAGCAACCGATACCGAAGTCAAAGTCTATGATGAATTGTTAGCCAATATGTTGGAAGAGCTGCCGTATGCAGCCCACAAAAAGCATCCAGATCTTTTGGTGCATATTCGCGTTTCTTTTGAAACGATGCTGGAGCGTATTGAAAAACGTGGGCGGGAATATGAGCAGTTGACCTTTGATCCTTCGTTATACGACTACTACAAAGAGTTGAACAAACGCTACGATCAATGGTACGAAGAATACAATGAGAGTCCAAAGATCCAGATCGATGGCGATCAATTCAATTTTGTCGAAGACCCGCAAGCGGCACAGGCCGTTTTAACAATGGTGGAAGATGCTTTGAAAGACGCCCGTAAATAGCAATAGCCGATACAGCCAGAAAAGTCCTTTGATTGGGCTTCTGGCTGTTTTCTTTTATAATAGAAGAAAGCAAGAGTGGAGGATGGACTGTGGAAAACAAACATGTCTTTTATGATGGAAACTATGAATGGATTCAAGTCGACCAGCAAGACGCAAAAAGCGTGATGGCACTACAAAGACAATATCATCTGTCGGATGAGATGCTTACGTATTCTCTAGATAAAAACGAACGCGCACGAGTCGAATACGATGCCGAAGAAGAAGCATTGCTGCTGGTTTTCAACGTACCTCAGCAAGAAAAGCGAGACAATCATTTTGAGACCAGCCCAATGACGTTTATTTTAAAAAAGAAGCAGATCTTTACTTTTGCCTCCCATGATACCCGTTATGTGATTCCGATGATGGAGCGCTTGATCCTGCAAAACCCGCAGCAAACACCGCTGCACTTTTTGTTTCAAAGCTTGTTCTTGATTTCTGGCACGTTTTTTCCGTTAGTCGAAGAAGTCAATAGTGAGCGGATTCGCTTGAATCAGCGACTACGGGAAAAAACAACCAATAAAAACTTACTGCAAATGTCCGATTTGGAAGTCGGTTTAGTCTTTTTAGTGTCTGCCACGAAACAAAATGCGGTCCTCTTGGAGCAGATCAAAGCGTTATCCATTTATCGCTTGATGGATGATGACGAGCGGGAACAGCTGGATGATGCCCTGATCGAAGCCAAACAGGCAGTGGAAATGACGTTGCTGGCTTTTCAAATTTTAGAGCAACTATCTGGAACCTACAATAATCTGTTAAACAATAACTTGAATGATACCATGAAGTTTTTGACCGTTTGGTCCCTCTTATTGACTGTGCCTTCCATCGTCACCAGTTTCTTTGGCATGAATGTTCCACTGCCTTTTACCAATAGTATTTTCGGTTGGGGGATTGCCTTATTGATCAGTTTAGTGTTATCCATCTGGATGTTGATTGCTTTATGGCGCAGAATTCGTTAATCGATCACCAAACCTAGACCGGCGGCGATGACCAAGGCTTGTTCTTGATCGACCGTTAGCCCCCGCAATTGTTCAAAGGACAACGCGATCTTTTGAAATTGATTGGTCCGAAAATCTAAAGTTGCTAATTTTGTGTGAAACCAGTTGCTATTGTTCAACTGGTTTTCTTGTAGCGTCAAGTGTTTCCAATCCATTTCATAAAACTCACTGTCGTTTAGTTGGCACTGACGAAACAGCATCGTCCGTAAATTGGTGTTGCTAAAAGAAGCAAAGTTCGCCACGCAATCTTCAAAGGTGCAGTCACGGAAATAGCTTTCCGCAAAATTGGTGCCGGTCAATTTGCATTGTTTAAAGTGAACCCGATGAAAGCTGGCGCCAAAACATTCCAGATTAGAAAAATCGCAATTCTCAAAAAGAACGTTTTGGCATTCCCATTGACTCAAGCGTGTTTTTTGCATCGTCACTTTCTTGAAATGACATTGCTTCAAGATGAGATTTTTGCAAGCATCATAGCTATAGTCACCGCCTTCGAAGAAAGCACCTTCGAAAAGCAGTTCTTCTTCTAAATAAAAATCCTGTGGCTCTAATGCCGACAATAAGGGCGGTAGTGGCAATACGATTTTTTTCTTCATCAAGATCCCATCCTATCTGTTTTTCTCTTCAGTATAACACGGCGAATCGCTGCCGCAATAGGTACGAAAAAGCAGTAGAATATTGTGAAATTTATTCAATCGGTTTGCAGAATGCTTTTATAACAAGGAAAATCCTTAGATTTAAATACATAATTTTTCACAATCTTTTTGCTTGCAAGACGAAAATAATTTTGATATAGAAACTTGATTCGCTGAAAGTGACGTATATCAACGAAAAACTGTCATAAATTTTTAAAATCGCGAAAAAGTTGATAGTTTTCAAATTCACAAGCAAGCTATAATGACAATGTAAACAAAAGGAGGAAATTTTCCATGACAAAAACAGTTATTATCGGTGCAAACCACGCGGGGATTGCTGCTGCCAATACACTATTAGATAACTACAAAGACCAAGAGGTCGTAATGATCGACCGTAATACAAACTTAAGCTACCTAGGTTGTGGGACTGCTTTATGGGTTGGACGTCAAATCGATTCATACGAAGGCTTGTTCTATACAAAACGTGAAGATTTTGAAGCAAAAGGTGCAAAAATCCATATGGAAACAGTGGTTGACCATATCGATTTTGAGAAAAAAGAAGTGCACGCTGTAACCAATGACGGTGAAACGATCGTTGAATCTTATGATAAAGTTGTCATCGCAACTGGTTCGGTACCGATTTCACCAAAAGTACCTGGACGTGACTTGAAAAACATCCATTTCTTGAAAAAATTCCAAGACGGACAAACGGTTGATAAAGAGCTAGCCTCAGAAGACGTGAAAAACGTTGCCGTTATCGGTGCTGGTTACATCGGTGTTGAAATTGCTGAAGCAGCAAAACGCCGTGGCAAAAATGTGTTGCTTTTTGATGCAGCGACACGGGCATTGCCAAACTACTATGACAAATGGTTTACAGAAGATATGGACAAAAACTTAGCTGACAATGGCATTGAATTGCATTTCGGTGAATTAGCACGTGAATACAAAGGAACAGAGAAAGTAGAAGCAGTTGTAACAGACAACGGCGAATACCCAGTTGATCTAGTGATCAACGCGATCGGTTTCTTACCAAACAACGAGCTAGGCAAAGATCATTTGGAATTGTTTGCTAACGGCGCGTACTTAGTGGACCGCCATCAACGGACAAGCGATGCAGATGTTTACGCAGTCGGTGACTGTGCAACGGTGTACTCAAATGCTTTGCAACAAACAACGTATATCGCATTAGCAACGAATGCCGTACGTTCAGGGATCGTCGCTGCCCATAATATCGGCGGAACGTCTCTAGAATCAACAGGTGTTCAAGGATCAAACGGGATTTCGATCTTCGGCTACAACATGGTTTCAACTGGCTTGTCAGTCGAAGCTGCCGAACGTAATGGCATGAAAGTGAAATACTCTGATTACGAAGATACCCAAAAACCAGGCTTCATGAAAGAAAATGCGACAGTTAAGATCCGCATCGTCTATGAAGAAGAAACACGCCGCATCGTTGGTGCACAAATGGCGTCACGTACATCTGAAATCGCAATGGGCATCCACATGTTCTCACTAGCGATCGAAGAAGGCGTAACGATCGATAAGATGAAGCTATTAGATATCTTCTTCTTGCCTCACTTCAACCAACCATACAACTACATCACGATGGCTGCATTGAAAGCAGAATAAGAAACACGAAAGTCGGAGCGTATGCTCCGGCTTTTTTTTGAAACAATCATGAAAACTGTTGACAATAAGAGAAAAAAGCAGTATACTATAAAAGTTGAGAAATAAAAGCAGAAGCACCCGCTTCTCGCCTGAGTGAAGATATCGCTGGGCAGAATAGGATTCCTACCATTTATTTGTGTGGAGTACGTGCGGGTTCGTGAAGAACTCGTTTTTTTATTGTCTGATTTCGAATCGACAAGCTTTTCTTTCTCTCAAAAAACTCGGAGGTGAATGACCATAGCAAAGGATATGATGGTAAACGACGGCATTCGTGCACGTGAATTGCGTTTGATTGATCAAAACGGCGAACAACTTGGTGTAAAGAGTAAAGCTGAAGCATTGCAAATTGCAGAACGAGCAAACCTTGATGTGGTATTGGTGGCACCAAATGCGAAGCCGCCAGTAGCAAGAATTATGGATTACGGGAAATTCCGCTTTGAGCAACAGAAAAAAGACCGTGAAGCTCGTAAGAAACAAAAAGTAATCAACATTAAAGAGGTTCGTTTAAGTCCAACGATCGACGTCAATGATTTCAACACAAAATTGCGTAATGCACGTAAATTCCTTGAAAAAGGGGACAAAGTGAAAGCTTCGATCCGTTTCAAAGGCCGTGCCATTACCCATAAAGAAATTGGTCAGAAAGTGTTAGATCGTTTGGCGGAAGAAACTGCTGATTTGGCAACTGTTGAGCAAAAGCCAAAAATGGATGGCCGCAGTATGTTCTTAGTATTAGCACCAAAAAACGATAAATAATGACTCACTGAGTTTCAGTTTAAAGTCAGATAACGAAAGATTTTGAGGAGGAAATTAGTTATGCCAAAACAAAAAACACACCGCGGATTAGCAAAACGCGTAAAACGCACTGGCGGCGGCGGATTGAAACGCTTCCGTGCCTTTACCAGTCACCGTTTCCACGGCAAAACAAAAAAACAACGTCGTCAATTGCGTAAAGCTTCAATGGTTTCAGCTGGCGATTACAAACGTATCCGTCAACAACTAGCACGCATGAAATAAGTGCGTAACCCAAGCTTCACGTATACAAACAATTATCGATTTTCATATTAGGAGGAATTATACATGGCACGTGTTAAAGGTGGAACAGTAACTCGTAAACGTCGTAAAAAAGTGCTTAAATTAGCAAAAGGTTACTACGGTTCTAAACACACTCTATTTAAAACAGCAAAAGAACAAGTAATGAATTCATACAACTACGCATACCGCGATCGTCGTCAAAAGAAACGCGACTTCCGCAAATTGTGGATCGCTCGTATCAACGCAGCGGCTCGTATGAATGGCTTAAGCTACTCAAAATTGATGCACGGTTTGAAATTAGCTGAAATCGACATCAACCGCAAAATGTTAGCTGACTTGGCTGTAAACGATGCAGCAGCATTTACTGCATTAGCTGACCAAGCAAAAGACGCTTTAAACAAATAATCAATCGTTGGCAACAACGTTAGCCCCGCTCTTTGAGCGGGGTTTTTTTGTTTTTTCTCGATGACCGAAGAATGGTTTTTCACTATCTTTCATATGTTTCTTTCCATTAAGCGAAAAATAGATTATACTTTTGAAAGCGTTTGTTTTACTTATCTTCCGATTTTTCCACGAACACTGCAGCAAAAGGAGCATACGATGGCAATTGATTTATGGCGGCATTTTAAAAAAGGATTGACGGTATATGTTGGGATTGGAATTGCGGTCTCATTTTTGAGTGCCGCGAATGTTTTTTATTTTCAAAAACTACTCGATTCATTTGGCAAGACACTTGATTGGCCAGTTATTTTTATCTATGGGTTAACGCTAGTACTGGTACCACTTTTGTCCTATCTCGAGCAGAAACCAAAAACAACATTGCACAACAGCATGTATTTCTATCTCAAAGAACAAGCTTTAGTAAAAATCAGCAAGATTGCCTATTCCGAATACTTGCAGATCGGCTCTGGAGCACTCTTACAGAAAACCGAAGCAGGAGCAGCGGCTGGCAGAAATATCCATTTGAATTTTTATGGACGCTTGTTTAAAGAATTGCTTCCCGAAACACTGTTTAACTTAGCTTTTATTGCTATGATCGATAAAAGATTGATTCCAGCGATCCTTGTGGGCTATCTAGTGGTGTTTATTGTGACCAATCTGCTTTTGAAAGTTTTACGCTCTCTCAAAGAACGTGCGCTAGTTTCAGAAGAAGCCATGAACAGCACCTTTATTCGCGGATTAACGGAAATGGTCACGTTTCGGATCAATAAGCGGTTTGAAAAAGAGATCGCACAATATAAAAACATGTCTGCTGACACAACAGAACGCTTGACGAAAATAACGATGATCCATGAGTTTTTCTTTGGTTTTTTTGCAGTCTTAGTCGCATTGATCAAAGTCGTAATTGTGGTATTGGCATTTACAAATCAGATTACGGTCAGCCTGGGCGGTTTAGCAGCATTGATTATTTATGTGGATCGAATCTACACGCCTGTTGCAATATTTAACGTGATTTTTGTTCAGTACAACTTAGATAAAGTTGCCTTTGAACGGTTAAACGAATTTTTCTATCTGCCAGAGGATAAAGCTTTAACACAAGGCGATGCATTGTCTGAGGCCATTAACTGCATCACAGTTAAGGATCTATCCGTCATACTTCAAGAAAAGCAAATCTTAACCGATAGCACACTGGAGCTGAAGAGGGGAGCGATTTATGGGTTAGTAGGAGAAAGCGGCGCAGGAAAATCAACGCTGGTCAAAACGATTTTAGGCTTGTATCAGCCGACGACCGGTGCGATCCTGATCAATCACAAAAATTTAGCTGCTTACAACTTAAATGATTTCTATGAGCATATCTTTTATCTATCGCAAGATGCCCCAATCTTCCAAGGAACGCTGAAAGAGAATATTATTTTTGATAAGGAAATCGCAGACGAGGAAATCATAGCGGTATTAGAAAAATGTCAATTAGGCGCATTCTATCAGGTACTCAAGGGAGGACTGTCTGCTGAAATTGGAGAAAAAGGAGCCAACCTTTCTGGTGGGGAAAAACAGCGGATCGCTTTTGCCCGATTGTTTTTCACAAACGCAGAAGTCATTGTCCTTGATGAAGCCACATCTGCTTTAGACGAAACAACAGAAGAAAAGCTTTTTGCAGCGATCAAAGACCAATTGAAAAATAAACTAGTCATTATGATCACCCATCGCCCGAAAAATTTGATTTATGCGGATGAGATCATTGAATTGAAAAAAACACAGGTTGAAGCGGCTTCATCATAAAAGCAGCTTCAACCTGTGTTTTGATCAGCGCATCAGTAAATGCGGCAGTGTACTAAGCCATGCGATGATGCCAACGATCAAGGCAAATACCAAGACGATGACTGTTTTTGAGAGGAAATCTTTTTTGATGTCCCGCTTTATCCTAATGGCATCGAGGTCTTGATTTTCCATGAAGGCAACGATCTCTTTATACGTTTTGATATTTTGGGTTTTCTTGATTTTTTCGATCTTTAATGCGGCATACATGGAGACGAGCCAAAAACATAGAGGCGGGACAATCCACCAGTATCCGGGTAAATAAAGAGCAGGCCCAACAGAGAGTGCGGTCAATAGTATAAAAAGCAGCATCATTTTTGTGTAACGATCCATTTCTGTTTTCTCAATCGTTTCTTTCATTTGTTCAACATCCCCTTTGACTAATTCATCTAAAGAAACATCAAATAGAACACTGAGCAATAATAAATTGTGAACATCAGGATAGCTTTTTTCATTCTCCCAATTGGAGATCGTTTGTCGGGAGACATAGAGTTTTTCTGCCAGCCCTTCCTGAGAGAGACTTAATCGTTCCCGATGTTTTTTTATTTGTTTGCTTAAGTTCATTTTATCCGCTCCTTCTACCATTAGTTTAGGCCAATGTCTGCATTCTAACGATCAAATGTCTTTGACAATACCTTGAAATCAAGTGTCAAAATGTTTTTACAGTTGGGTTTGGGGTGTTTACATAGCGGTACAGCGTTGATTTTCTTCCGTTAACAAGCGACGGTCAACTTGGTTATTGTTTTTTTTTAGACATACCTGCTGGTTTCTAAAAAAAAGAAAAAAGATGGCGAGTCTTTGCTGATTTTAAGTGTTTGTCCTTGTCTATTATTCATTAATTTCGCAAAGATGGGAAGAGGAGAAAACAACTAAGCGTGTGAAAGATTCATTTTTCCATTAGTGATTCTTTAAAGGTACCTGTGTGTTGAAATGGAGCCCTTCAGAAGACACCTCTATTTGTTGGTTCTGTTTTAGAAGAAAATCGACTGTTGGTAAGCATATCTCCCCATAAAAACGTCTGCTTTGTGCTATACTGAGGCTTTGTAAAAATAAGTTTGTACAAGCAAGCAGCAACGGTTTTTTCATTGATTGCTTGCAAGAAGGAGCGAATATGCAGTGAAAAAACTAAAGGTTCAAGATTTAATTGCAGTGGGGATCTATACAGCGATCTATTTTCTTTTAATGAGCGTCTGTCTATTGATTTTGCGTTTTGTGATCCCAGGTTTTCATAATTTATTTATTCCAGCAGTCACCGCTTTGTTTTCTGGCATTATCTATCTGATTTTATTGAATAAAGTACCGAAATTTGGCGCAATCACCATTATGGGTACCGTGGTAGGGCTCTTTTTTTTGATTTCAGGACATTTTCCATTGGCCTTTTTGCCCAATATGATTTGTGCCTTAGCAGCTGATTTGATCCAATACAAAACAAAGCTCAAAGGAAACGTTCGCGTACTGGCGAGTTATATCGTCTTTAGTTTTGGCTTGATGGGTCCAATCTTGCCCCTGTGGTTTATGAAAAATGCCTACATCGATTCATTAGTGGCTCGCGGAAAAGATGAAACCTACATTGCCGGCGTGTTTGCTCATACCTCCAATTTGATGTTAGGGCTTTGTGCATTGGCGGTTTTGATTGGTGCGGTGGCTGGTTTAGGTATCGGCAGTCGCTTGATGGAAAAACATTTTCAACCAACGATCCAATCGCATAAAGGGTGAGGAATGTGTCGAAAACAAGGTTTGATCCCCGCAGCAAATTGGCGGTGATTCTCTTTGCTAGTTTTACTATGATGGTGACCATCAGCTGGATCGATGAGTTTGCCTTTGTCACTTTCTTGCTGCTGCTATTTATAGTCAGCGGCTTTTGGAAAAAAGGCTTGCTGCTCTATGGCGTGTTTGTCTTGCTGACAATGGCAGATAGTTTTTTGTTTCGCCAAGGCAACCACGTACTAATCGTGTTGCTGGATTTCTTTTCCGTCGGTTATCGCCGCTTATTGCCAACGATCATGGCGGCGGCTTTTGCCATTAGCGGGACGAAAAACAGTGAGTGGATGGCTGCGCTGCAAAAAATGCACGTGCCCAACGTATTATTAGTCCCGCTGGCAGTCTTATTTCGTTTTTTTCCCACATTGGTACAAGATTTCAAAAGTATTCGCCAAGCGATGCGCTTTCGCGGCATCTCGCTGTCGGCAGGATCGATCTTGCTTCATCCACTGCAAAGTGCGGAGTATTTTTTGATCCCATTACTGATGTCGGCTGAAAAGACCGCAACCGAACTGTCGGCTACGGCGCTGGTTCGCGGGTTAGCATCAGAAACTCCCCATACCACCGTCCACGAACTGAAGCTGCGCTGGTGGGATGGCTTGGTCTTTTTAGCATTATGCGGCTTTATCGTGAAAAGGTTGTGGCTTGGATGATCACATTAGAACAAGTGTCAGTGAAACGAGAAAATCGGACCGTATTATCTGAGCTCTCTTTGACGGTCGCAGCTGGGGAAGTCATCGTTTTGTGCGGCGCTAGCGGCAGCGGAAAATCGACCTTGCTCAATGTTTTGAATGGCTTGATCCCTGAGCTGTATCCCGCCGAAGTGCAAGGAAAGATCCGTGTCGGAGAAACAGACTTGCCAGTTGCCGATTTCTCCCATTATGCCCAGACGATTGGCGTCGTCTTTCAAAACCCCAAGACGCAATTTTTCACCACGGATGTCTATTCGGAGTTAGCTTTTTCGATGGAAAATGTGGGCGTCGCACCAGAAAACATTCGGCAGCGAATCACCGAAGTAGCCCAGCAGTTTTCCCTGACCCCGTTGCTTGATGCTAGTGTCTTTGACCTATCTGGTGGGGAGAAGCAGCTGATTGCTCTCGCTGCAGCCACGATGTTGCCCCATGATGTGTTCTTATTGGATGAGCCTTCCAGTAATTTGGATCAAGAAGCGATCCAAAAGTTGACTCAAGGATTGGCTTCTTTAAAACAACAAGGGAAAACCATTGTGATCGCCGAACACCGCTTGGCGTATTTGGCGCCACTGGCAGATCGCTTCTGTCTATTAGAAGCAGGACGATTGCGGGCGTCTTATCCAGCAGCTCAGCTTTTGTCACTATCAGAGGAGGCAATTCACGAGTTGGGATTGCGAAAAGTAGGCGAGGCGGCATTGGAAACTCAGCACTGCCAAGAATCTTTGCCAGAAAAGTCTGGATTAAGGGCAACGCATCTGCAGATCAAGCAATCGAAACGCTCAGCAAACAGCAGAAATTGGGCGCTCAACTTGCCTGAATTACAATTGCCGACGAAGCAAGCTGTGGGGATCGTTGGACCAAATGGTGCTGGCAAAAGTACGTTGGTGCAAGTCCTGTCAGGATTGAAAAAATGCCCAGAAGCAGTATTTGCCATCAATGGACAAAAGCGGACCCAAAAGCAGTTGCTGCAGGAAAGCTTTCTTGTGATGCAGGATGTCAACTTGCAGCTGTTTTTTGAAACGGTGGAAAAAGAGCTGCTGATCAAAGCCCAAAACCCAGCGCGTTTTGAAGAAATTGTCTCATTGTTGCACTTAACACCACTCCTTGCCCGACATCCGCAAAGCTTGTCGGGTGGGGAAAAACAACGAGTTGCCATCGGCAGTGCCCTGCTTTCTGGTAAACGCTTGTTGTTTTTCGATGAACCAACGAGTGGGTTAGATTTGCAGCAAATGGAAGAAGTCGCAAAACTGTTGCGAACAGTTGCCAAAGAAGTTGATTTATTAGCGGTGATCAGTCATGATCGTGAGTTTTTAGCTGAAACATGTCCTTACGTGCTTCAACTCGAAAAAGGAGAACTCGTTGGCACGTATCAGCTAGCAAAAAATATGGAATAAATGAAAGACGGAGTGGACCTTGGTTCATGCCGTCTTTTTTTGTTGAACATGAAAAAATCTTCATGATTTTTTTCTTTCAATCAGTTAGGAAGTTTCGAAAAAATCCGTTATGATAGAAGCAAAACAGGAGGAGGAGTGCATATGGCCTTGAAGATCTTGCTAGTAGAAGACGAAGAAAGTTTAGCCAGTTTTATTCAGACCGAATTGACTTTTGAGGGATATGACACGGTCTGGGCCAAAGATGGGCAAGAGGCATTGACCTTGTTCAATCAGCAAGCAAATGCCTTTGATCTGATTTTATTGGATTGGATGCTGCCAATCTATGACGGCATCACAGTGGCGCGGCGGATACGTAAAGAAAGCGACATCCCGATTTTGATGATGACCGCCAGAAATCAAACCGCCGATGTGGTGACGGGGCTTGATGTCGGATTAGATGATTATTTAACGAAACCTTTTGAAATCGAAGAACTGTTTGCCAGAATTCGGGTGATCGAGCGGCGGTTGCAACGAGAAGCCAAACAACAAAAGAACCAGCAAAACCAATTAGTGACGGGGGAGCTGATGATGGACATCGCCAAGCACTTGGTTCAGGTTGCCGGTGAAACCATTGAGTTGACGCCCAAAGAGTTTGGGATTTTATATGAATTGATGAAAGAACCCGAGGTCGTCAAAACGAGAGATGACCTGTTGAATGAGATTTGGGGCTATGAATACGACGGCCAAACAAATGTTGTAGATGTCTATATCCGCACACTGAGGAACAAGCTGGATGTTTGCGGCAAAGGCAAAATGATCGCAACCGTTCGTGGATTAGGCTATGTCTTGAGGACCGATCATGAAGAATAAGTCAGCCAACCAACGTAGAAAAACAGCCCAGTTTCAATTGACGAGCCGCTTTTCCTTGATTCTCTTTGGTCTGCTGATTCTCTTCAATCTGCTGTTTATTTTATTATCCGTAGGTTATTTGTTTGAACATATCGAAAATCGTGCCAGCAACATCCTTGAAGCCATCGAAAAAGGTGAGGCATCAGGGGATGCCTGGGACTTTCTCGTCAATGCCTATGTCTCGGCAGATGAAGAAGACGCCCTGCAAGTGATCTTAGCCGATGGCAGTGTCGTTTCATCAGAAGATGCGGAAGAGATTTTTGCCGATATCAATCAAGGGCGAGTGATTCCTTTTCTCGAAGACATCGTTTTTACAGAGGAGGGCATCTATTACACGAAAACCCAAGAAGTCGATGGGGATCAGGTGACGATCGCTATCAATGGGGAGGATAGTGTGGAATTAGCCTATGGCCTCTTTATGATCAGCAGTTTCTTGAATCTGATCGCTGTTGTGGTGGGCAGTCTGCTGATTTATTGGAGTGTCGGGAAATGGAGCCAGAAGCTTACTGGCATGGCGCAAGAAATTGCTGCCATTGAACAAAGCCGAACAGGAGAACTGACGGTTTCTGAAGAGCCCATCGAGATTCGTTCGGTGGCATTGGCCTTTAATAAATTATTGAAAGAACAGCGAGAGACGATTGAGCGGGAAAAACGGTTCGTTGCCGATGCTTCCCATGAGCTGCGAACACCTTTAGCTGCGATTCGCGGACATGTCCAATTGATCCAGCGGCGTGGAACCAAACATCCCGAAGTCATTCCTTCCTCAATGGCGTTTATCGACAAAGAGTCGAAGCGTTTGGAAACATTGAGCAATCAATTGCTGGACCTAGAAAAAAATCAATCCCAAGATGAAATGACCCTCGTTGATGTTTCTCAGATCGTCCGAGAAGAGTGTGAAAAACAAGCGACGATCGTTCCGCAATCGATTGAATATTTTGTGGAGAACCAATGTATGAAACGTGGGCATAAACGTGACTTCCAGCAAATCATCCAAAACCTGTTAGAAAATGCCGCGAAGTATTCACCTGCCGATCAGCCGATTCATGTGACCTTGACGCAAGAGCAGACACAGATGTCTTTGACCGTCGCCGATTTTGGCATTGGGATTCCCGATGATAAGAAAGCCTTGATTTTCGAACGGTTCTATCGAGTAGAAGATTCTCGTTCCAGCCAGATTGCTGGTTCAGGCATCGGGCTTTCACTGGTAAAACAGCTGGCAGACAAGTATCATGCCCCAATTACCGTGACAGACAATCAACCGCAAGGCAGTATCTTTAAACTTGTCTTTCCAAATGAAAGAGAAAGATGAAGATTTTTTTAGATTTTCTTCAAGCATTTTTGATTCTTTTTCATGAGGAACTTGTTATTCTAAATATATAGAAAAAAGGAATACACAAACAATTGGAGGAATGAAACATGAAAAAAACAACTATTTTATTCGGAATTGCCGCATTAGGATTATTGGCAGGATGTACACAAAACAACACGGGAAATTCAGAACCTGCGCAAAACAGCAGCTCAAGCACAACAGTTGCCTCATCGAGTGAAACAACGTCGTCACAAGCAACAGACAGCTCTTCAAGCAGTGCAGCGATCGCCAATGGCGGCTTACCTACGGTGACCGTAGAAGAAGCGATCCAAATATTCCAAGACAAATACCCAGATGCAGCCATCACTTCGATTGATTTGGATACTTCTTTTGGCAATTACTTCTACCAAGTAGAAGGCGTGGATGACACGAATGAGTTTGAATTAAAGATCGATGCAGAAACCAAAGAAACTTCTGAAGAAAGAACGGAAAAATTGGATGCCGATGAACAAAACGGTGTCAAAAAAGATGCCGATCAATTGGACCTAACCAACTTGCTTTCATTGGAAGAAATTTCTGATATCGCCGTGAAAGAAGCTGGCGGTGGTCAAGCAACAGATTGGTCATTAGACAAAGAAATGAATGTAACCTATTGGGAAGTCAAAGTAGAAGATGGCAACAAACAAACAGATGTGAAAATCAATGCCCAAACAGGTGAAGTACTAGAAACCGAATTAGATGACTAATCCTGTTTCGCAGTAAAAAAGATAAGCCGCTATCGTCTATGCGCAAAAGACGATAACGGCTTATTTCTTTACGTATGCTGTTTGACTTCAGTTAACGGTTTGACGCGACCACCAATTTTATCTGCAAATGCTTCGGACTGCTTCCGATCTTCAAAGACCCATAACTTGTCTGGAATTTTTTCACGAGTGCGACGACCATCTTTGCCAATGTAACCATGCAAAACTTTAATCACGTACATCGCCATCATCCTTCCCTGAAATTACTTTTGATTATACGAAAGCCGTTTCAAAAAGCAAGGATTTTGACTTAAATGAGTGATCAGAATTGATTATTCCCCTGACAGGGCGGCATAATCAGCAAATCTTTGATGGATTTCAGGAAAACTACGCTTCAGCTGCACGATGCGATTGGTCTCTTTTGCTAAAAAACAATGCTTTGAAGTCCCCGTCGTTGCCAACTGACCATCACTAGTTTTGTAGATCTCATAGCGAAAATCCAAACGCGTGCCAGTATATTTGTCGACCAAAACATCGATTCGCACCTCATCTTCGTAACGAATCATCGTTTTGTATTGCGCACTGACTTCCAGCACGGGAACGATCAAGCCCGCTTCTTCGATGGTATGATACGGTAAATCCAAGAACGCGAGTAACTCCACGCGAGCCTCTTCAAACCAGCGAATATAATTGGCGTGATGGATGATCGCCATTTGATCGGTCTCATAGTAGTGTGGTTGACGGATATAGCCTGAATATAAAGACATAAAAACAGCTCCTTTCATAGAAACAAAACCTTCGTTATTCAGCATAACGCAAAAAGGAAGAAAAGCAAACAGAAGGAGAGCTTCTTTGTGTTGACGACTAAAGAAAATGCTACTAGAAAGCAGCGGAGGGAAAAAGACAGTGAAACACCTTGACTTTTTCATAGCTTTCTTGTAGTTTATAGATAATATCAAAAATCAGTGAAGGATCGAGTACTTTATTCTATTCCTTAAAAGAGAAAACTGCCCCGGCTGAAAGCAGTTTAGGACGTGTAAAGGAAAGACAATCTGGAGATGAACAGAAGAAAAGCTGTTCCGTGACCGAGCGTTAATCGAGCGAAGGAGAAGAACATTTCTCGAATTTAGGTGGTACCGCGTGTAATCAAAACTCGCCCTTGTATAAAAAACAAGGGCGAGTTTTTTGCTGTGAATCACTGCGACTGGTCCGCAAAGCGGAACAGAGCAGATGATGAACAGTACTAGGCGACCGTAGGGAGCGTAGTAACCGTACTAGGAATCACAATGACTGGTCCGCAAAGCGGAACAGAGCAGATGATGAACAGTACTAGGCGACCACAGGGAGCGTAGTAACCATACTAGGAATCACTATGATTGGCTTGCGGAGCAAGACAGAATAGATGATGAACAGTACTAGGCGACCTAGGGAGCGTAGTAACCGTACTAGGAATCACTGGGATTGTCTTTTGGAGCAAGACAGAATAGATGATGAACAGTACTAGGCGACCGCAGGGAGCGTAGTAACCAAACTAGGAATCACTATGACTGGCGTAAGAAGTGAGACATGAAAGCTGTACTTGGCATTTTTTGCTTCGTTCAATTGCAGTCGAAGCCAACGAAATGATGACCAGCAACCAACGGCAAAGAGCGCAATAACCCAAAAGTCAAACACGAGAACAACCCACCCACATCAATGAGCAACAAGCAATAGGTGAATAAGCAAACAAGTAATGAGAGCAAAGAACATGGGCAACCATGAAACAAATAGGAGGATGCATACGATGAGTTACCAACGTCCAAAAGGAACCAACGATATTTTGCCAGGAGAATCCGAAAAATGGCAATTTGTGGAAGAAACAGCACGTTTAGTGTTTCGCGATTACCAATTCAACGAGATTCGGACACCGATTTTTGAGCACTTTGAAGTGATCGCCCGCAGTGTCGGGGACACAACGGATATCGTTTCAAAAGAAATGTATGATTTCTACGATAAAGGAGAGCGTCATGTGACGTTGCGTCCAGAAGGCACTGCACCGATCGCTCGTTCTTATGTCGAAAACAAACTATTCGGACCAGAACATACGAAGCCGTATAAAGTGTTTTACATGGGACCAATGTTCCGTTATGAACGTCCGCAAAAAGGCCGTTTGCGTCAATTCCACCAAATCGGTGTCGAAGTTTTCGGTTCAGCAAATCCAGCGACCGATGTTGAGACAATGGCGATGGCAATGGATTTTTATCGTCAATTAGGACTGAGTCAATTGCGCTTGGTCATCAATTCATTAGGCGACAAAGAGACACGCCAAAACTATCGTCAAGCGTTGATCGATTATCTAGCGCCCCATGAAGCAGAGCTTAGTGAGGATTCAAAACGCCGCTTGCATGAAAATCCTTTGCGAGTCCTTGACAGCAAAGACAAGCGAGACCAAAAATTTGTGGCAGATGCGCCATCGATCTTAGACTACTTAACGCCAGATGCCAAGGCACATTTTGAAACCGTAACGAGTATGCTGGATGCGTTGGAGATCCCTTATGAGATTGATTCAAATATGGTGCGCGGTTTGGATTATTATACCCACACGATTTTTGAGATCATGAGTGAGGCACCAAAAATGGGGGCGCAAGCCACCATCTGTGCCGGCGGTCGTTACAATCATTTAGTGGAAGAGCTAGGCGGACCAGAAACACCTGGTTTTGGTTTTGCTTTAGGGATCGAACGTTTATTGATCACTATGGAAGCCGAAGAAGTTGTGATTCCTGCTTTGAATGAGTTAGATGCGTATGTGGTTGGTTTGGGACAAGAAACCAATTTAGAAGCGTTGAAAGTCGTGCAAGCGATTCGTAATTTCGGTTTTTCTGCCGATCGTGATTTCATGGATCGTAAAGCCAAAGCCCAGTTTAAATCTGCTGATAAACAAGGAGCACGGTTGGTTCTGACTCTAGGTGAAACAGAATTAGCAGAACAAGTGATCAATATCAAATCAATGGCAAGCCGTGAAGAAAAACAATTTTCGTTAGCGGATCTTTATGCCCGCTTCGATGAGATCTACGATGAAATGACAACCAAAATGTTTGAGTGAGGAGAAAAAGAATGACAAAACGTACAGTATATTGCGGGTTAGTAAATGAGACCCATTTAAACCAGACAGTAACTCTAAAAGGCTGGGTGCAAAAGCGCCGTGACTTAGGGGGCGTGATCTTTATTGACTTGCGCGACCGAGAAGGGATCGTGCAAATCGTCTTCAATCCTGAGGTTTCAAAAGAAGCCTGGGAAATCGCGGACAAATGCCGCAGTGAATATGTGTTAGAAGTAACAGGTCAAGTCATCAATCGTGCACCAGAAGCCATCAATCCGAAAATGGTGACAGGTGCCTATGAAGTGATGATCAGCGAAATCACGATTTTAAACACTGCAAAAACACCAGCCTTTTTGATTGAAGATGATCAAACCGTTGGCGATGAGATTCGCATGAAATACCGTTATTTAGACTTGCGTCGTCCAAAAATGACGAACAACATCGTGATGCGGGCGAAAACGACGCAAGCGATCCGCAATTTCTTAGATACGAACGACTTCTTGGATATCGAAACACCTTATCTAGGAAAATCAACACCAGAGGGTGCGCGGGATTATTTGGTTCCTTCACGGATCTATCCAGGTCATTTCTATGCGTTGCCGCAATCACCACAAATTTTTAAACAGTTATTGATGGGTGCTGGCTTCGATCGCTACTATCAAATCGTACGTTGCTTCCGTGACGAAGATTTGCGGGGCGACCGTCAACCAGAATTTACCCAAGTCGATATCGAAACCTCTTTCTTGACGGCAGAAGAAATCCAAACCTATACGGAAGAGCTGTTGGCAAAAGTGATGCGAGAAGTCAAAGGCATCGAAGTTACCTTGCCATTCCCACGGATGACCTATGATGAGGCAATGGGACGCTACGGCAGTGACAAACCAGATACACGGTTTGACATGGAGCTTATCGACTTATCAGAAGTTGTGAAAGACGTTGATTTTAAAGTCTTCCAAATGGCTCTTGAAAAAGGCGGCGTTGTGAAAGTCTTGAACGCCAAAGGGGCTGCAGACAAATACTCCAGAAAAGACATGGACAATCTAGGCCATTACGCTGGTCAATTTGGTGCCAAAGGATTGGCATGGGTCAAAGTTGAAGAAGATGGATTGAAAGGACCGATCGCTAAATTCTTGACAGAAGCGACCGATGCGATCATTGCAGCAGCCAATGCGGAAGTTGGCGATATTCTGATGTTTGGTGCCGATTCCTTTGCGATCGTTTCAGCAACATTGGGGGCGATCCGTAATAAATTAGGAAAAGAATTAGGCTTGATCGACGAGAGCAAATTCAACTTCCTATGGGTCACTGATTGGCCGCAATTTGAATACGATGAAGAAGCAGGCCGCTACGTTTCTGCTCACCATCCGTTCACATTGCCAAAAGAAAGCGATCTGCCGTTGTTAACGACAGACCCTTCAAAAGTCTATGCGCAAGCCTACGATATCGTGCTAAACGGTTACGAGCTAGGTGGCGGATCATTGCGTATCCATACACGGGAAGTGCAAGAGCAAATGTTTGAAGCGCTAGGCTTCTCACGTCGCGAGATGCAAAATCAATTTGGCTTCTTATTGGATGCTTTGGATTATGGATTCCCACCACATGGCGGCATCGCCCTTGGGTTAGACCGGTTAGTCATGCTCTTGGCTGGCGAAGAAAACATTCGCGAAGTCATTGCTTTCCCTAAAAATGGGAAAGCAGCTGATCCAATGTCTCAAGCGCCAAGCACCGTTTCGCCAATGCAATTGTTTGACTTGAACATCGATGTAACAACGGTTGAAGAAAACGAATAAGCGTTAAACCATGATGAAATGAGTGATGAAATAGAAATTGGTGAATGAATGAAAAAAGTTCATGAGAATTCACCCATTTCTTTCATTGCTCGTTTCTTTTTTTATGAGCTGAAGTATAATAAAGGCAAATCAAAAAAGTGAGGCTATGAAATACAATGACTCCTCTGTTTAAATGGCTCCCTCATCCAGAATACGCCAACAAACTTTCGTTTTCGCTCGTCTATGCGCTACTGGCATCGATTGCGGTCAATTTCTTCTATCAACCAGGTAATATTTATTCCAGCGGCATTACGGGTGTCGCTCAGATCATTACTACGATCTCAAGAGAATGGATCGGGTTTTATATCCCCTTATCCCTTGCGCTATTATTGTTGAATGTGCCATTATTTTTTCTAGGTTGGTTTAAGATCGGCCACAAGTTTACGATTTTTACTGGAATCACTGTTTTACTCACCTCCTTATTCGTGCAAATTTTACCCGAAGAAACCGTTACGACGGACCCGATGATCTGTGCGATTTTCGGTGGTGCCATCAATGGAGTGGGGATCGGCTATGCCTTGAAGAATGGTCTTTCTTCTGGAGGGCTGGATTTTGTCAGCATTGCCATCCGCAAACGGACAGGGAAGACGATCGGCTCGATATCGATTTTCTTTAACATTGTTATTTTGTTCGCCGCCGGGATCTTGTTTGGCTGGCAATATGCGTTGTATAGTGCGATCGCAATTTTTGTCAGTGGAAAAGTGACGGATGCGGTCTTTACGAAACAAAAGAAAATGCAGGTGACGATCATCACTCGCAACCCAGAAGAAGTCATTCAAACGATCCAAAAACATATGCGGCGAGGCATTACCATCATCAATGAAGCCGAAGGAGCTTACAAGCATGACAAACAAACGGTTTTGCTGACGGTAGTGACACGCTTTGAACTGCCGATGCTGCGCAGTGCCATGAAAGAAGCTGATCCAAAAGCCTTTGTCAGTATTGCAGAAAATGTCCAGATTTTGGGTCGCTTTTATGAAGAAGAACTGTGAAAAAGGAGTTGAAAAAAGTATTTCTTTATAGAAGTACTTTTTTTTCGCCAAAAATTAATTTTTTTGAAATATAGCAGATGTTGCTAGCTTTATATGGGGGATTTCTGGTAAATTATGAGAGTATGGAATCAATAGCGTTCATGCTGAAATTGTTTTTTTATGAAACAATTGGATCAATTAGAGAAAAGTGGTTGGAGAATGAACAAACGTTTAAGTACAAGCCGCTATATTACCGGGTTCGACGGCATTCGCACCTTGGCAGTCATCGGCGTTATTTTATATCATTTACTACCTACTCATATGCGAGGCGGGTATTTAGGAGTTCCAGTATTCTTTGTCGTATCAGGTTATTTAATCACTGACTTGCTGAGGCAAGAGTGGGATCAAAACGGCAAAATCAAAGTCAAAGATTTTTATGTTCGGCGGATGAAACGGCTCTATCCAGGAATGGTGGTGATGCTGCTTATCTCAGCAGCGTATATCACTTTGTTCCAGCGAAACCTGCTGAATAATTTGCGCGGGGTTTTTGTTAGCTCGCTGCTGTATTACAACAACTGGTGGCAGATCAATCATGGGTTATCCTATTTTGATCGGTTCGGCAATGAATCCCCCTTTACCCATCTGTGGTCACTGGCTGTGGAGGGACAGAACTATCTGATTTGGCCTTTAGTGTTTATTTTGTTGATGAAAATCGGCAAGCAGAGGCATCGCGCCTTTAAATTTACTGCCGCAGTCACGATTTTATCGGCAGTTCTGTTAGCGGTCCTTTACACACCAGGCGCCGATCCGACACGGGTCTATTATGGAACAGATACGCGACTCTTTTCGATCTGGATGGGGAGTGCCTTAGCATTCATTTGGCCAAGTACCCACTTGAAGAAAGAGATACCGCAAAAAGCCAAACGGGTCTTAAATATCTCTGGTTTTGCTTCCTTGGCTGGTCTGATCGCAGCGTTCTTTTTCTTAGATGATCATTTGACCTTTGTCTATTATGGCGGCATGTTCTTGATCAGTATCCTATGTACGATTCTTGTGGCAGTCACCGCTCATCCCGGAGCCAGTTTGAATCGGGTATTGAGTAATCCGATTTTCAGTTATATCGGCAAGCGCAGTTATGGGATCTATTTGTATCAATTTCCAGTGATGATATTTTACGAAGCAAAAGTGGGAAATGTCGGTGAGAACGTGCTGATGCACACGTTAGTGGAACTATTCTTGATCTTGTTTATCAGTGAATTGTCCTATCGGTTTATCGAAAACCCAATGCGTAAATTCCAGTACAAAGATACATTCAGAACGGTCCGCGGTTGGTTCAGTAAACCAATTTTTAGTTGGAAAAAACCGTGGTTAGTGCCCAGCTTACTCATTACCCTCGTTGCTTTGTTTGGCGTCGTGACTGCACCGACGAATTATGTCGATGCCCAACAGCAGCAGTTGAAAGACAACATTGCGGCCAATAAAAAAGCGGCTGAGCAATCGCAAAAGAATGCGAATGCTGAAGGCAATGAAGCAGACGATGAGGCGAACACGAGTGAAGATGAAAAAAATATCATGGAAAAATATGATCTAACAGCAGCCCAAGTGAAAAAAGCGGAATCTCTTGAAATCACGGCTTTTGGTGATTCTGTGATGCTGGATGCAACGGCTGACTTGAAAGAAGTCTTTACCCAAGCGGTAGTTGATGGGGATGTTGGGCGCCAGCTGTATGCGAGCCCTGAATTGATCAAAGACTTGAAAGAAAAAAATCTTTTGCGGGATACCGTCCTTGTGGGGCTTGGAACGAATGGTTCCTTTACAGAAGCCCAATTTGATAGCTTTATGAATGAGATCGGTGATCGCAAAGTCTACTGGATCAATGTGCGGGTGCCGACACAGCGTTGGCAAAATGAAGTCAATCGGATGTTGGAGCGCATGGCGGAAAAATACGACAATATGACCTTGATCGATTGGTATGATTTGAGTAATGACCAAGAGTCATGGTTTTATGAAGATCGGGTCCATCCAAATCCAGATGGCATGGATCAATACGTGAAGCTAGTTGCCCAAACGATTTTACAAGAGGAATAAGCAAGAAAAAGACAAACCTTACGCAATCATAAGGTTTGTCTTTTGTCTTAAACGGTGCTTTGAAAGAGCATCGTTTTTTAATCTTTTTCTATCACCGTTAACAGTGAGTCAAACAAAATCGCACTAGAAGCTGATCCGGGATCGATATGACCGATGGCACGTTCACCAACATAAGAGGCACGGCCTTTTTTAGCAACAAGTTCTTTGGTATGTTCTTTCGCTGCTTCGATCGTGTCCTTGGTCAAATCCCCTTTTTTCAAGGCTTCTGCGACAGGTTGCCAGACATCGACCATCGTTTTGTCTTCAAACTCAGCTTTTCCCCGCATTTTGATGCCGGTCAAGCCTTCTTCAACGATCGTACCTAATTGTTCAAAGGAGTCGATTGTTTCTAGTTCCTTCGTTGCTTTGGTCATATTCATAAACGCCGAACCATAAAGGGGACCCGAAGCGCCGCCGACTTTTGAGATCATTGCCATTGAGAAGACTTTAAAGGTATCACTGATCGTCGTTGGCTGTTGTTTGGCATAGGCTTCTTGATAAGCAGCTACGCCGCGTGCCATATTGTTGCCATGGTCCCCGTCGCCGATCGGTGTATCTAAATCGCTTAAATAGGCCTTGTTTGCTTCGATTTCTTTCGTGAAGGTATCTAACCATGCTTGCACCGTTTCTGTTGTCAATTGCATCTCTATTCGCTCCTTTACCAGGCTATTGTTGTGACGTCTTCATTTAACGCATCGGTGTGATCCGTTTCGCTGAAATCGATCATGGTCAGTGAAAGTCCCTGCATATCGATGGAAGTCATGAAATTGCCGACTTTATGGAAGGAGACAGGGATGTCTTTTTCTGCGAGTAATTTCGCGACATCATTGGCAAAAACGAACAACTCCATTTGCGGCGTACCACCCATACCGTTGATCAAGACACCGACTTTTTCTGGGGTCTTTTCATAATCCGCTAAGATTTTTTCCACCAACTCTTGTGCTAGTTCACGTGAGGGTTTCAGTTTTTCACGACGGTAACCAGGTTCGCCGTGGATGCCCACGCCATACTCGATCTCATCATCGGCTAAGTCAAAACCTGGTTTCCCAACTTCAGGAACTGTTGCCGCTTTTAATGCGACCCCAATGGTTTTGATCGATGCAACCAAGGCATCGCCCAGTGTTTTTAATTCGCTTAAGCTGGCACCATTACGAGCAGCTGCGCCTAAAATCTTGTGGACTAAGACCGTACCGGCAACTCCTCGTTTGCCAGCAGTATAGGTGCTATTTTCAACAGCGATATCATCATCAACGACCACGATCTCCGTCGTGATCTCTTCCATTTCTGCCATATCTTTGGCCATCTCAAAGTTCAAGATATCGCCAGTATAGTTTTTGACGATCAGCAAGACGCCTTGTCCTTGATCAGAATCTTGGATAGCCGTCAAAATCTGGTCGGGGGTCGGGGAGGTGAAGACATCGCCTAAAACGGCGGCGCTAAGCATCCCATCACCGACAAAGCCAGCATGGGCCGGCTCATGTCCGCTCCCACCGCCGGAAACAAGACCGACTTGTTCTTTTTGATTATTTTTAGCAATCACCCGTGAATCAGCGACTTGATGGACCAGTTCAGGATAACTGCCTACGATACCAGCCAACATTTCTTCTACGATCATTGAGGGATCATTAATGATTTTTTTCATGCTTCATGCCATCCTTTCTCGGCTGCTTTTTTTGCTTCTGCAACGATTTGTGCCAAATCATCACTGAAACCAGCGGTGATCGCTGCAGCAAAGGCACCTTCCACTAGCGGCGCGTCGATCAGGTGATAGCGTTCTTGTTGCTGAGGTTCCAGCATGTCGTAAGCAAGTTCGGCATTCAAAACGGCACTGCCTAGATCGGCAAAGACTAAGATCAGTTCAGCATCTGCGGATTCGTTGACGGCATCCACGATTTTCGTGGCGTCAGAACCCAGCTCTCCTTCTGCTGTCCCGCCTAAAGAATAGATCGTGACTGACTCGCCATCAGCCATTTCTTCGATCATCTGTTTTAATCCTTCGGTGAGTTGCTGACTGTGAGAAACGAGTAAAATACTTTTTTTCATCCAATTTCACCAACACTTTCTGATTAAATTTGGCTGTTCAACAAGATGGCTTTTGGTAAAATGATAGCTTTCCTGTTGAAACCGCCTACAGGTTCAGTATACCAAATTTCTTTCTTCTTGTATGGTTGCACCTATGGAGAGGACAAAAAAACAGCATCGTCTTTCTGGACAAAGCAAGAAAGAGCGATGCTGCAAAATCAATTAGGATTGTTTAACGAGCATTTTGGCTGAAAAGCGCTTCGTTAGGAAAGAAAGCCCAACGTACAGACAGATATTTAATGCCATCATGCCAAGGAAATAAGGCAAGGTCACAGCGGTCAAGAAACCGACTTCCAGCAGACCGTGGAAGAGCATTGCTGCAACATAGATCCCCACGGTAGTGGTAATCGCTAAGAACAATCGCAATGGATTTAATGGCAAGCAAGCGCGAATCACAGCGATACAGCTGATCCCGATCAACAAATAGTACAACAAGGTCGTCGTATCAAATTGCGACCAACCGTAGTCGGTTTGTAAAAAGCGGATCGCAAAGTAATTGACTAACACCAACAAGGCGTTTGGCAACGCATTGAGCAAGACCGTCGGCAAGTAGCGCCCCTTGATCGGTGCTTTGTTTTCTTCAAAGGAAAGGAAGAATGATGGATAGCCTTCAATTGCTAAGTCGATCAATGTGATTTGGATCGGCAAGAACGGAAAGGCGCTGGATGTCAGGATACAAACCAAAGAGAGCAAGAAGCTGTAAATCGTCTTGATAAAGAAGATCCCCGACGCTTTGGTGACGTTATTGACGACGCGGCGTCCTTCAAATAAAACATCTGGCAACGTAGTAAAGTCAGAATCCAATAAGACAAAGTTAGCGATTTGACGAGCCGCACTGTCGCCAGCAGCCATCGCAATACTAGCGTCGGCTTCCCGCAGTGCCAACACGTCATTGACGCCATCGCCCGTCATAGCAACGGTCCGTTGATTGGCTTTTAATTCTTGGACAAGCAGTTTCTTTTGTTCCGGTGTCACACGACCAAAGACCGTATAGCGTGTCGCAGCTTCTCGGACTTCTGCTTCGGTCGTTAAGGTAGAAAGATCAATGGCTTGATCGGCATTCGCAAGACCTGCGCGATGGGCGATCGCTGCGACAGCTATTGGATTATCGCCAGAGATCACCTTTAGATCGATGCCTTGATCGGCTAAGTAAGCCAAGGTTTCTTCAGCGTTTTGGCGGATGATATCAGATAAAATCAAGACTGCCACCGCTTGTGCATTGCTTGGGTCAAAGGATGCTGGCGCTTTTGGATCGGTCTCTACAGCTAAAATCAACACCCGCAGACCTGCTTCTTGCGCTTCTTTGACTTGCGGCAAGGCAGCAGAGCCAGCGACTTTTTCAGGTGCGCCAAGATAGACATTTCCTAGATGCTCAAAAGCTACAGCACCCCATTTGCGCTGTGAAGAAAAGGCAGCGACTTCGATCGGCTGATGATCCGTTAGCTCAGGGCAGCCTTGACGCAATGCTTGCATCGTCAAATTGTTATCTGTGCTGGCTGCCAAATAATTCCCTAAGAGCATGTTAGGGTCGCTGTCGACTTGGAGAGGAACGATCGATTCGAGAACCATATGGCCTTCCGTCAACGTCCCCGTCTTATCCAGACAAAGGGTATCGACATGCGCTAAGGTTTCAACGGCATACATGTCTTGGACCAAAATCCGTTTTTTGGCCAATTTAATGACACCTGTCGTCAAGGCGATACTGATCAGCAGGACAAGTCCTTTTGGTAACATTCCTAATAAGGCAGCGGCAGAAACGACGACGGATTCCTTGATCCCAGCATCTCGCATCATAAAGGCTTGGAAGAACAAAATCACCCCTAAAGGAACGATCACATAGCTGGTGAATTTGGATACACTACGGATCGAAGCAAGCAGCTCAGAGCGGATCGGTTTGTGGACCTTCGCCTCATTGCTTAGTTTCGCTGCGTAGTTTTCAGCACCGACATGAATGACTTTTCCTGTCACTTCACCGCTGACGATGAAACTTCCTGAGAGTAAGGAAGCACCTGCTTCTTTGACAACCAGATCGGCTTCACCAGTCAGCATCGCTTCATTGACTTCGACTAGTCCAGAAAGCACCGTCATATCAGCGGGGATTTGGTCCCCAGCACCAAGAATGACTGAGTCTTCTAAGACCAATTCTTTGGCTGAAATCTCATGGATTTGACCATCTCGAATCACTCGTACCGTTTGCGGTGAAACAAGTGAGAGTTTTTTTACTAAATTACGTGCGTGCAATTCTTGGCTGATCCCAATGGTGATATTCACAAAAATAATCGCTAAGTAGAACATGTTGGAATAGGCGCCTACGGCAAATAAAAAAACGCCAATCAATAGGTTGAGAAAATTGAATAACGTCAGTAAATTGTCCTTGATGATCGCAGCAGTTGATTTACTGGTTTTGGTTTCATAATCATTGTGCAGTCCCTCTTGGGTTTTCTTGGCGACTTCTGCTGCAGTCAAGCCGGTGGGTAATTGAGTCATAAGCATCTCCATTTCATTTGTTCATTTCTTTCTGATTCCTTTATCTAGTCTAGCATTCGAAAAAGGCAATGCAATCGTTGCGAGGAAAATAGCGATAAAATTAATTAAAATCTTAAACAATCAACACGTGTTCTTTTAAAGAAAGAAAAAAACTGGGGGAACAAACTGCACCATCGACTTTTTTCTGGTGCTTACGTATAATAGGGGAAGAGAAAAAGCCGAGAAGCAGATGCTTAGCGGACAAAAGAGGGTAGCGAGCATGTCTTTAAAAGAAAAAATTATTGCAGAAAGCAAGCGGCTTGGCATCGACAAGATCGGGTTTGCTTCAGCGGAGCCGTTTTTGGCATTGGAGCCTTCCTTGCGGGAACAAAAAGCCAAAGGCCATACCTCTGGTTTTGAGCATCCCGTGATCGAAGAGCGGATCTATCCTGAACGGACATTTGAAAATCCGCAAACGATCATTGCGATCGCTTTAGCTTATCCGACAAAAATCAAAGAGAAAGTCCCGCGGGATGAAAAACGTGGCATGTTTGCCCGTGCCTCGTGGGGCATCGATTACCATGATATTTTGCGAGAACGGTTGGATCGCTTGATCGCCTTTATCAAAGAACAGGCGCAAACGATGGAAGAACAAGTCGAATGGCGTTTCGCACCGCAAGTCGATACAGGGGAATTGGTGGATGTGGCGGCAGCGCAGCGGGCGGGTCTTGGCTTTATCGGTCGTAATGGCTTGCTGATCACAGAAGAATTTGGTTCGTTTGTTTATCTCGGTGAGATCGTCACTAATATCTCTCTTGAACCAGATGAAGAGGTCCCGTTTGGTTGTGGGGATTGCATGCGTTGTGTGACGGCTTGCCCCACTAAAGCGTTATTGGGCGATGGTCGGATGAATGCCCAGCGCTGTTTGTCCTATCAAACCCAGACGAAGGGCATGATGCCAGAAGAGTACCGCAAAAAGATGCATAACGTGATTTACGGTTGCGATATTTGTCAGCTGGTCTGCCCTTATAATCGGGGGAAGGACTTCCATTTTCATCAAGAGATGGAGCCTGAAGTCGATACCGTTTATCCAAAACTGCAACCGATGCTGTCTTTATCAAACAAAGCCTTCAAAGAACAATTTGGCCATCTATCTGGCTCTTGGCGGGGGAAAAAACCGCTGCAGCGTAATGCCATCATCGCCTTAGCCAATGTGGGAGACCGCAGTGCCTTGCCAGCGATTTGGCGCTGTGCGACAGAAGACGTGCGCCCAGTGATTCGAGGAACGGCTTATTGGGCCATTGGTCAGTTGGGCGTCAAAGAACCAGAGATGTGGTTAGAGCGACTGCAACGATGCGCAGAGTTAGAACCCGAAGAAGAGGCGCTACAAGAATTGCAGCCTGCCATCGAACGATTGCAAGCAGTCATTACCAAAAAGCAGGAAAAAGAGCTATAAAAAAAGCAAAACGTGCCCGTGGCCGTTTTGCTTTTTTGTTTAATCTAGTACGTCATCACTTTCAACGATTTCTTCTGAATCGAGTTCAAAATCTGGTGCTGGATGCACACGCTCAGGCAGCTCCATTTCTAACTCGCCTTCTTCGGTGTATTGGTTGTCGGTATCGGCAACGTCAACTAAAATTTCTTCAGGAAGCTCTTGCTCCAACCGATAGCCTTCTGCATGACGTGCATCGAGTAATTCCAAAAGATGTTGCCACTCGTCTTTCGAGATCACTACAACGTCAATGCCATCTTTGTTTTGTACCTCTACAACAGAGGAAAGATCGGTGCCGACCGTTTTAATGATCGATTCCAACGACCATTTACTCGTTTCTAAGTCAATTTTTTGTGCCATAAGAATTACTCCTTTTTTGAGAAAAATTTTGTCCTACCTTAATTGTAACGGGAAAGTTGCAGAAAACAAAATAGCTTGATTGGGAATCGTCCCTGATATGCGCAAGAACATTTGCACAGCGGCTTTAACCAAGGTAAGATAAGAGCAAGAAGGGAAGGAATAAAAATGACAGAAAAACAGACATTTCATGTGAATGGGTATTTAGCACTGGTTGTGCTGATCGGGTTATTGGTTGGCGGCGGTTATTTGTTTTATCATGGGTTCGTAAATGAGAGCGTTCTCGAAATCGTTCTCAGTATTCTTTTATGGATCGTTTCGTTTCTTTTCCTTAGTTCGTTAACGATCGTACAGCCCAACCAAGCCAAAGCGATCCTCTTTTTTGGGCAATATTTAGGGACCATTAAAGACAACGGCTTGTTCGTGACAACCCCCTTAACCCAAAAAATCAATGTTTCATTGAAAGTCCGTAACTTTAACAGTTCGCTGTTGAAGGTCAATGATTCAGACGGAAACCCGATCGAGATCTCGGCGGTGGTGGTTTTTAAAGTCGTAGATACGGCGAAAGCATTGTTTGATGTCGATTATTACCAAGATTTCATTGAGATCCAAAGTGAAACAGCGATTCGTCATATTGCGACGCAATACCCGTATGACACGTTCAATGACGATGATCTGACGTTGCGAGGCAATACCAATGAAGTTTCTGAAGAACTGGCAAAAGAATTGCAAGAACGATTGGCTGTTGCCGGGGTCGAAGTCTTGGAGACGCGCTTAAACCATTTGGCGTATGCGACTGAGATCGCTAGTGCGATGCTGCAGCGCCAACAAGCCAAAGCGATTTTATCTGCACGACAAATCATTGTTGAAGGGGCCGTCTCCATGACACAAATGGCGTTAGAACAAATCGAAGACGGACAGGACATCAATTTCACAGATGACCGCAAAGTCCAATTGATCAATAATTTATTGGTGTCGATCATTACCGATAAAGGCACGCAGCCGGTGATCAATACGGGCGATGTCAAAGAGAAAGGAGTGTAGCATTTGAAGAAACTTTACATCAAACAGAAGGTTTTCAGCATCGGTGAAAAATTTACCGTCACTGATGATTTACAAAACCCTCGCTATTATGTCGAAGGCAGTTTTTTTAAGATCCCGAAAAGTTTTACGATCTTCAATGAGCAGCAGCGACCGATCGCGGAGATCACCAAAAAAGTGTTCAGTTTATTACCGAAATTTTTTGTGGAAGTCCACGGCCAAGAAGCGATCGTTTTAGAAAAACATTTCACATTTTTTAAAGCCCGCTATTCCATCAGTGCAGAAGGCATCGATGTGGACGGCAATTGGTGGGATATGGATTTTGTGGTCAACCGCAACGGCAAACGGATTGCAGAGATCCACAAAAAATGGATCTCTTGGGGCGATACCTATGAAGTTGTGATCTATGAAGAAGATCTAGATGACCTGATCATTGCATTAGTGGTAGCCATCGATCGCGTCAAAGCAGATGATGCCGCAGCGTCAAGTTCAGCAAGTAGTTAGAAAAAAAGGAGCGATGTGCATGTTATACGGTTCGATTGAAGCAGGCGGCACAAAATTTGTGTGCGCCATTGGCGATGAAGAAATGACAATCAAGGAAAGAGTGAGCTTTCCGACAACGACACCTGAGGAAACAATGCCTTTAGTCATTGGTTTCTTCAAACAATACCAAGCAGATTTAGTAGGGATTGGGATTGGCTCATTTGGGCCTATCGATATCCATCGCGATTCTGCCACTTATGGGTACATTACCTCGACCCCGAAATTGGCATGGCAAAATTTTGATTTCATCGGTACCATGAAAAAAGAATTTCCGATCCCGATTTCTTGGACAACAGATGTCAATGCGGCTGCCTACGGTGAGTATGTCTTCGGCAGTGGCAAAGGATTGAGCAGTGTCGTTTACTACACGATCGGTACAGGTGTTGGCGGCGGTGCCTTACAAGAAGGGCGCTTTATCGAAGGCTTTAGTCATCCAGAAATGGGGCATATGCTGGTCGTCCCTCATCCAAAAGATGACTTTGCTGGCAGCTGTCCATTTCATGGCAACTGTTTAGAAGGGATGGCTGCTGGACCCGCCATCGAAAAACGCTTAGGGAAAAAAGGGCAAGAGGTTGCAGAAGATGATCCTTATTGGGAAATCGAAGCCTCCTATATTGCTCAATGTGCCTACAATACAACCTTGATGTTTTCTCCAGATGTGATCATTTTTGGCGGTGGTGTGATGAAACAACGCCATATGCTGCAAAACGTCCACGACGCATTTGCAAAATTGGTCAATGGGTATGTCGAAACACCTGAGTTAAGCAAATATATCGTGACCCCAGCATTAGAAGACAACGCTGGAACCCTCGGTTGTTTGGCATTGGCTCGAGAAGCGGTCTTACATTCATAAATAAAAAAATGGATCATACTCTTCGGGTATGATCTTTTTTTACAGCGTATCAGTGGCGCTTTTGGCGACTTTTTGTATACTTAAGCTGAGGTGGAAAAGAATGAAATTAGCTGTTCGAAAAAGAAAAATCGGAAATATTCCGGTCTTAGAAGTCGTACCAGAAGAAATGATTTATGAGCCACTGCCATTGATTATTTACTATCATGGCTGGCAGACGAGTAAAGAATTAGTGTTGACACAAGGCAGAAAGTTGGCTAGAGAAGGTTTCCGGGTGGTCTTGCCAGATGCAGCCAATCATGGGGAGCGCAAGACCCAGCTATCGGAGATTCCTTCTCTAACTTTTTGGCAAAGTATCCAAACCAATCTATTTGAGTTTTCTTACTTAGTCGATTTTTTTGAAAACCTTGGTTTGGTCAACGGTCAGATCGCAGTTGGCGGAGTCTCTATGGGAGGGATGACCACGTGCGGTTTATTGTGTCAGCATCCAGAAATCACAGCGGCAGCTTGTATCATGGGTTCTCCTTCCATGTTGAAATACCGTGACCGCATCCAAATGCACGCTGGCGCTGCTGGGTTCTTTGTACCCGAGGATTATGGTCAGCTTTTAAGCTGGATGGATGCTTACGACCTGTCTTCTCAACCAGAGAAATTGGGACAGCGTCCTCTTTTGTTTTGGCATGGTACCCAAGACGAGAAAATTCCTTATGGTGATGTGGAAGCCTTTGTGGCAGAAAATCCAGAAGCAAATTTGCAGTTTATCTCGCGAGAAGAACGCCATCTGGTACGTGGAGAAACGATGGATCAAGTCACAGCTTTTTTCGTGGCAGAGCTCAATCAAACCAATCCATGACACGGTTTGCGCAAGGAAAAAGATTGTGTGAAAAGGTACAAGCATAAAACTCGTTTTTTGTCACGTGATAACCTATACTGTAGGGTGCAAAAAAAGGAGGAATTGGTTTGACATACCGCGTTTTATTATTTTATAAATACACAACAATTGAAGATCCGGAAAGCTTCGCCAAGGAGCATTTAGCATTTGGAAAAGAAATTGGCATCAAGGGCCGTATTTTAGTAGCCAATGAAGGGATCAATGGCACACTTTCTGGAACGGTTGAAGCAACGGATCGCTATATGGAAAAAATGGAAGCTGATCCCCGTTTTAAAGGGATTTTTTATAAGATTGACGAAGTAGAAGAACATGCGTTTAAAAAGCTATTCGTTCGTCCGCGTAAAGAATTGGTTTCATTGAACCTTGAAGACGACATCGATCCATTAGAAATGACTGGAAAATATTTAGATCCTAAAGCGTTCAAAGAAGCGTTGTTAGATGAAGATACCGTGGTGATCGATGCCCGTAACGATTATGAATATGATTTAGGCCATTTCCGAGGAGCCGTTCGTCCCGATATCCGCAGCTTCCGTGAGTTGCCGCAATGGATCATCGATAATAAAGAAAAATTCATGGATAAAAAAGTCGTTACTTATTGTACTGGTGGTATCCGTTGTGAAAAATTCTCAGGCTGGCTGCTGCGAGAAGGCTTTGAAGATGTGGCCCAACTCCATGGCGGTATCTTTGCTTATGGGAATGACCCAGAAGTTCAAGGCGAGCTTTGGGATGGGAAAATGTACGTCTTTGATGAACGCATCAGTGTGGAAATCAATCATGTAGATAAAAAAGTCATCGGCCGCGACTGGTTTGATGGGACACCTTGCGAGCGCTATGTAAACTGTGCCAACCCAGAATGCAATCGCCAATTCTTAACTTCTGAGGAAAATCAGGCTGCCCATTTAGGTGCCTGCAGCTATGATTGTGCCATCCACGAACACAACCGTTACGTGGAGCAACATGGAATCACAGAAGCAGAAAAAGCTGAACGGTTAAAAAACTTTGAAACAAAAAATGAAACAGTCACTGCCTAAACCGACAACTGTTTCACAGGAAATGAATGATTAAAAGAGTCGCACGTGAGTCCGAAAACTGGCTTAGCTCAGTCAGTTTTTCCACCTTCCGTGCGGCTTTTTTGAATGGACAGAATTGGAAACGATTGTTTTTTAATTATCTGAAAAATCTAACTATTCCAATTGTTCTTTTTTCTTTCCTATCGAGAAAAAACGCAAGGCTCTCGCATATTTCACGATTTTAGAGTAAACTATACCTAATTGTGGAAGAGGAAAGAGGAATTCAGATGAAAATTGTTATTGCTGGTGCAGGTGCTATGGGCAGCCGTTTTGCTATTATGCTAAAAAGAGGCGGAAATGACGTCACGTTAATCGACGGCTGGCCTGCGCATATCGAAGCGATCCGTGAACACGGATTACGAGCGAACTTAAACGGTGAAGAGATCGCAGTCCCTTTTTCGATCTATTCGCAAAATGAGATCCCAACGACTGTACAAGCAGACTTGATCCTGGTCTTTACTAAAGCGATGCAACTGGATCAAATGATGCAAACGATCAAACCGATGATCGGAGAGCAAACGAAAGTCTTATGCTTATTAAACGGGATCGGTCATGAGGACACGATTGAAAAATATGTCAGCACGGATAAAATCTTTTTAGGAAATACCATTTGGACGGCGGACTTGATTGGTCCTGGTAATGTTCGCTTGTTTGGGGATGGTTCTGTAGAACTGCAAAATATCGAACCGGGGAAAGAAGAAGATGCCCGTCAATTGGCGGCAGTCTTGGCTGATGCTGGGTTGAATGCGTCTTATTCTGAGAACATCCGTTACTCCATCTATCGCAAAGCCTGTGTCAACGGCACCCTAAATGGCTTGTGTTCGATTTTAAATGTGAATATTGCTCAATTCGGACAAACCTCAACAGCGCGTGCGATGGTCCAAACGATCGTGGAAGAATTTGCGGCAGTTGCTGCCCATGAATCTGTTGAACTGGATGTATCCGAAGTAGTCCACCATATTGAAGAAACCTATGATCCAGAAGGCATCGGAATGCACTATCCATCCATGTATCAAGATTTGATCAATAATCATCGCAAAACCGAGATCGATTATATCAATGGCGCAATCTCACGAAAAGGCCACAAGTACCAAGTGCCAACGCCTTATTGCGACTTTTTGACTCAAATGATCCATGCCAAGGAAGATATTTTGGCAGCGGAGTAACACTTCTGTGAAGGTAATAACTCGTAAAATCGCTAGCAGTCAGTAGCGATATTAAGAGACTGCATCCAAATCATTCAGCAAAAAAGTCTTTTCGCTCACTCATAGCAGAAACACTATGAGGGCGAAAAGACTTTTTTTATTGATTTCGAGTGAGTCTGTTTATTTTTTCTTGATGCGAATCGCATAAGAATCCAGCAAGATTCGAGCAATGACCGATAAGGGCAGTCGTGAGCGGACTTCATAATCTGGGAAAAAGGAAATTTCTGATTTGAAGCCAATCAAAGAAAGCTCGACTAATTCCAGCAAGCGGCTTTCTTTTGAGGCGGTGATCAAAAGCGATCCGATTTCTTTATCGTAACAATTTTGAGCCGCGATGACTAATTCTTCGGTCTCCCCATTTAATGAAACAAAAATCACGGTATCTTCTTTTCGTAAACGCTTACTGATCGTAGTGATAATATTGGGATCAGTGTACAACTCACAATATTTATCCACCAGCTGAAATTTTGTCTTCATTTCTTCCCCAATCAATTCTGAAAAGCCCCGTGCAAAAATAACGATTCGTTTCGCATTGTATATTTTTTGGATCGCATCTTCAATAGTGCCCGTATCTAGCATATTTAAGGTACGAATAACTTCTTGTTCATTTTTAATAATGGAGCGACGGATCTCTTCATCCACCATTTCCACGTTTGTAAAATTCAAGGTCATATTCGATTGCTCTTTTAAATGATGTTTAAAAGAGGTGTAGCCCTCATAGCCCTTTTTCTTCATGGTTCGGACGATCGTTGTCGTTGAAACATTTGCCAGTTCACTTAGTTTGATAATCGAAAGGCTCGGAATTTCTGAAAGGTTTTGCGTAATGTAATTCCATAAAAATAGTTCTGCTTCACTTAATTTGTTGTCCATCTTGCCACCTCTTAACGCTATTTTAGTGTGATTGTATCTGAAAATCAAATGGAATCAAACAAGATTGAAAATGTTTTCAACAGAATGGATCGTTTTAGAAAACATGTACATTCAGAAACAGTGCATACTTAAGGTACAGCAAGGAGGAACAATTATGGGAACGATTTACACATGCACGATGAATTTAGCGATTGACTTATTTATCGAAACAGAACAGCTTTTGCCTCAAGTTGTCAATCGTACACTAGATGATGAGATCCAAGCCAATGGCAAAGGGGTGAACGTTTCTCTTATTTTGAAGATGCTAGGCATTCCCAGCACTGCTTTAGGATTTAGCGGTGGCTTTACAGGAAAATATATTGAAGATTTTTTAAGCGAAAAGCACATCAAGACCGATTTTGTAGCGGTTAATGGAATGACCAGAATAAATGTCTTTACACAAGTCAACGAAGAAAACAAAGAATATAAATTGGTCAATCAAGGGCCAGCGATCAGTCCAGAAAATGTGGAGCGATTGTTAGCAAAAATCAAGACTCTTGTTCCAGGTGATTTTCTTTGTGTTTCTGGGAGTTTACCAAAAGGTGTTCAACCGACGGTTTTGATAGAGATCAGTAAAATCTGTCAGGAACGAGAAGTCAAGCTGATTATTGATAGTAGTTATAAGGAAGTTCGGGAGTGTTTGCAGTATCGTCCTTACTTGATCAAACCAAATGAAGATGAGTTAGCGACACTGTTTGATGTCGCCACGATCGCACCCGAAGATTATCAGAAATACGGTCAAATGTTAATTGCAGAAGGAGCGCAAAATGTGTTGCTGTCTTTAGGAAGTGAGGGGGGGATTTTTTTTAATGAAGCAACTTGTCTGATCGCTAATGCCCCAAAAGGCAAAGTGGTTAATACAGCCTGTGCGGGAGATAGCTTATTAGGGACCTTTATTGCCGGGATGGTTCGCAAGGAGGAGGTTTCTCATACATTGAAAAGAAGTATTGCTGCGGGAAGTTCAACTGCTTTTAAAAAGGGATTGACTGACTTTTTAGATATCCCTGAATTGGAAGCGCAAATACATGTTCATAGAAAGGAAGTCCATAAATGACAAAATTTCAGATAATAGCTGCGACGGGATGTCCGACGGGGATCGCCCATACGTATATGGCACAAGAAGCATTAGAGCAAGCCGCTAAGAAGCGAGGCATTTCGATCAAAGTAGAAACTCATGGACAGATTGGGATCGAAAATGCGTTGACTGCTGAAGAGATCGAAGCTGCCGACGCAGTCATTATCGCGGCTGATAAAGATGTTCAAGCCGAACGTTTTGTAGGTAAAAAAATCATTGATGTTCCAGTAGCCTCAGGAATTCGAAATGCGGATCAATTGATCGCTGATGCCTTAGATGGTGCAGGGAAAATCAAACAGTCGAAGCAATCTGTTCCGACTGATAAAGAAGAAGTAGCCGTCAGTGGGATTGGACATACGATCTACAAAAACTTAATGAATGGTGTCTCTCATATGTTACCGTTTGTGGTCAGTGGGGGAGTTTTGATTGCTATTTCATTTCTTTGGGGGATTTATTCGGCGGATCCAACTAACTCTCAGTACAACGAATTTGCTGCGCGACTCAATGGAATCGGTGGTTTTGCTATGAGTATGATGGTCCCGATCCTATCAGCATTTATTGCGGAGAGTATCGCGAAACGACCAGGACTAGTGGTTGGGTTTGTTGGGGGATTGATCGCGGCAGATGGCGGAACTGGCTTCTTAGGTGGGATCGTTTCAGGTTTCTTAGCCGGTTATGTTGTGCTAGGGCTTATGAAGGCATTGGTTCTTTTACCTAAATCATTAGATGGTTTGAAAGCAATTTTTCTTTATCCTGTTTTAGGAGTCTTGATTACAGGACTGATTATGGACTTTGTGTCAGGACCGATGGCAACGATCAACGAAGCAATGATGTCCTTCTTAGCTGGTTTCGAAAACTCTAGTCCTTTTGTATTAGGCATTATTGTTGGCTGTATGTGTGCATTCGATATGGGAGGACCAATCAATAAAGCAGCTTATGTAACAGGTACTGCTTTATTGGCACAAGGAAATACTAGTTTCATGGCAGGAGTATCCGCAGCGTGCATTGCCCCACCGTTGATCACAGGTTTTGCCGTTTTATTCTTTGGGAAGTATTTTGATGCAAATGAAAAAAATGCTGGATTAGTCAACTTTATCTTAGGCTCAACACATATTACAGAAGGCGCGATTCCTTTTGCGGCAAAAGACCCGCTGAGAGTGTTACCAATCATGATGTTTGGTTCTTCGATTGCTGCTGTACTGACCTATCTCTTCAAAGTGCAAGTGCCTGCACCCCATGGTGGCTTTCTGGTATTACCCGTTGTTACTCATGGTCTTTTATGGGTAAGTGCGATTTTGGCAGGATCGATTGCAGGTGGGTTGTTGCTAGGATTGGTTCAAAAAAGAAAAGTTGCCAAACGGAGAATGGACGTGAAAGCATGATTACGGAAGAATATATTTTTGTCGATTCCCTCCTAAAGAATAAAGCAGAAGCTCTATCTTTTCTAGCAAAAGAAAGTAAGAGGCAAGGCGATGCTACGAATGCTTCAAAAGTGGAAGCAGCATTTATCCTTCGAGAAGAACAAGGCTCTACAGGCATGATGGATGGCTTTGCCATTCCTCATGCGAAGAGCAGTGTTATTAGACGACCATTTATTAGTGTAATCAAACTTAGAGAAGCAATCGATTGGGACAGTTTAGACGGACAAAAAATCCATACGATCATCGCTATGTTTATACCAGAAAATGAAGCTGGGACCACCCACCTTACGATTTTGTCTCAAGTGGCAAGGATGCTGATGAAAGAAGAGTTTAAAAAAGCGATCCAAGCAGCTACTTCTAAAACAGCTGTACTACAAGTAATGAATCAGTATCTAGAAGGGAATTGAAAAAATGACTACGACAATGAAGCAACCGATAGCAGTAACAAAACTTTGTAATTCAAAAGGAATCATCAGTGCATTAGCGATCGATCAAAGAGGCGCATTAAAGCGGATGCTAAGTCAATATAAAAAAGAAGTGTCGGATGTAGCTATCGAGCAATTTAAAACCATCGTTTCTGAAGAACTAACACCCTATGCATCGGCTATTTTATTAGATCCAGAATACGGACTTCCGGCAGCAAAACAGCGTGCTCAGCAAACCGGTCTATTGATGGCTTATGAAAAAACGGGGTATGACGCAACGACGCCAGGGAGACTCCCAGACTCCTTAAATTATTGGTCAGTCAAGAAGCTCAAAGAGGCAGGAGCAGATGCCTGTAAGTTTTTACTCTACTATGATGTAGACGAAAGCGATGTGATCAACGATCAAAAGAAAGCTTATATAGAAAGAATCGGTTCTGAATGTCTGGCGGAAGGGCTGCCCTTTTTCTTAGAGCTAGTCTCCTATGATGCGACCATTTCGGATAACACATCGAAAGAATACGCAACGGTCAAACCACATAAAGTCAATCAAATGATTAAGATTTTTGCAGAGTCGCGCTATAACGTAGCTGTTTTGAAAGTAGAAGTTCCTGTCAATATGAAGTTTGTTGAAGGGTTCGGGAATGAGGTTGTCTATACACAAAAAGAGGCTGCAGCATTCTTTAAAGAACAAAGCCAGATGGCTACTTGTCCATTTATTTTTCTTAGCGGGGGCGTCAGTGCGGAGCTTTTTCAAGAAACCCTCCGCTTTGCCAAAGCAGCTGGTTCAACCTTCAATGGTGTATTATGCGGGCGAGCAACTTGGGCAGATGGTGTTAAGGTATTTGCCACTAAAGGAGAAGCTGCTGCAAGACAATGGATGCAAACAGATGGTAGAAAAAACATCGAAACATTGAATGAAGTGCTAATGGAAACAGCTTCTTCTTGTTATGAGAAACACTAATTGATTATATACCATCACTTAACACCTGAGGAAGTAGAGAAAATCCAAGATCAACTTGCTAAGCATTCTGTTTAGCAAGTTTTTTTATTTTACATAGTACCTGATTTCTGGTTTCACTCGTATATAAGTATCTGTAGAATTAGATAAAGTGAAAGTTTGTTACTATTCTTGGGATTGTCCATAGATAAGGACACAACTTGAAATGTAACCGCATACGGAACTGATAAATTATAGATGTGAGGTGAGTGAGATGGTTTTTAGCTCGAGTGAAAATGAATTAATCAATTCACTAAATTACGAAAAGTTCATTTCTGCAAAAGAACTTTCAGAGAAACTATTTATCTCGAATAAAACTGTTTATCGACGAGTAAAGCGGATCAACGATATTTCGGAAAGAGAATTTGCTGAGTCTTTTATTATTGCAGAAACAGGAAAAGGATATAAGTTGAACAAGCGTACAATGAATATTTCAATTCACCATGTCGTTGATTATCAAGAAGAAAACGTATTAAATAATTTGATGCTCTCATTGCTATTCAAACATCCTAAGAAAATCAAGCGTGATCGCTTTAAGTTGCCATATGCCAGTGACAGCACGACGGAAAGATTTATTAAGAAGATTGCGCTGAAATTTAAGCAGTACGACTTACTTTTTCAGATGGATAGTGACTTTGTCTGGATCATTGGTTTAGAACACAATATCCGTAAAGCAATTACGAAATTGATTATCGACTTAAATAAGGTGAATGCATTGGGAGACATCGGAATAAAAGTAAACGAAATGGATAGATTCTTTATTGATAGACAGTTGTCTATCTTAGAAAAGGCGATAAATGAAGTAATCGTTTATCCATATGATATTACTTTTTTTACACATCTCTACATGGTTTTAAAAAGATATCGAGAAGGGAATGTCTCGTATCTAAACACACAAGAACCTCTAGAACTTAGTGAGTATCAATTAATGAATGCAAATATGCTTTTAAAAGAAGTGTCAAAGGAAATAAAAATGAATTTAGAAGGATACCTCAATTTAGAATTGAGTGAGATTGAGCACTATTTTATTTTTGAAAATATTTATTCAATTCGAATACAAGCTCGGGAAAGCAGTAATTTGGATAAGAAGCTAGGTGAATTAATTACTGAAAAACTGATAACCCGATTTTTTCATATACAAGATAGTCAATTGCTACCATCATGTCGAACGTTACGTGAGAATTTGTTACAGCACATTTTGCCAATGCTCAGTCGATTAAGAAATGGAATTATTATTGAAAATAGTCTTCTTGATGAAGAGAAAGCCGAGTATCGAGATACTTTCAATAAGTTAATGGAAATCGTTGAAGATATCAATAATGACTTGATGTTTGAGACAAAAATAAATGAAGAGGAAGTTGGCTATTTAACTCTCTACTTTGAAAAATATAAACTAAGCAAAGAAAATCAGCGTAATATTCTATTGGTTTGTTCCTCAGGTGTTGGTACTTCTGAATTACTAAAAGCTCGACTTGAAAGGCATTTTCCTCATTTGAATATCGTTGCCACAATGAGTCATAGGCAAGTAAAACAAAATCAAGTATTTCTAAAGGAAAATATCGATCTGATTTTATCTACTGTTAAAACGCCGATTGAACAAGTGGATATTCCCATTTTAACGATTAGTCCACTTTTAGCAGACCACCAAATTCAAAAAATTGAATATATGTTAAAGGAGTTGTAGCAAATGGATACAGAAATTGTTCTTGAAAAAATCATAAAAAAAGAACTAATAGTAATCAATTCACAGGCCAAAAATAAGGATGATCTTTTGATTGAAATGGTTGATATTCTTCATAAGAATAACTTTGTTTCTAATAAAGAAGAATTTTTGACAGATGTGCATCTTAGAGAGCAGGAGGGGGAAACAGGAATTGGGCAAGGTGTGGCAATTCCTCATGGCAAATCGAAAGGAGTGAAAACAACTACTTTAGCAGTAGCTACTCTCGCAGAGCCAATCGAATGGGAATCGTTAGATGACGAAAAAGTCAAGGTAGTCATTTTGTTTGCTGTCAAAGATTCAGACATTAATACAACTCATATTTTGCTTCTTCAACAAGTTGCGGTAATGTTAGCCGACGAAGAATTTTTGGAGAAGTTAAAACATGCAAAAACAAACGAGGAAATATATCAGTTAATTACTGAAAAATAACTTTAAGAAAGAAGGAATGTAACATGTTAGTATCAGGAAAAGAAATTTTGAGTGTTGCAAAAGAACAGGGGTTTGCAGTCCCTGCATTTAATGCGGGATCCGGTCAATTATTAAACGCAGTAATGACCGCTTGTGAAGAATTACAATCTCCAGTTATGATTGCGATTCACCCTGATGAGTTAAGTTTTTTAACCGATAGTTTTGTGAGTCAAGTCAAGTATCTAGCTAACCATAGCAAAGTCCCTGTATGTATTCATCTTGATCACGGTGCTTCTTATGAACAAGTGATTCACGCTATTCAATTGGGGTTCACATCTGTAATGATTGATGCCTCTCATCTTCCATATGACGAGAATGTAGCAATCTCCAAAAAAGTAGTTGAAACAGCTCATGCAGTTGGTGTATCTGTAGAAGCAGAACTAGGAACGATAGGTGATACTGGGAACACAGTTGAAGGAGGCGTGAGTGAAGTTATCTATACTGATCCTAAAGTTGCTCAAGACTTCATAGAAAAAACGGGTGTTGATAGTTTAGCAGTCGCAATAGGAACTGCTCATGGAATTTATCCCAAAAATATTGATCCTAAGTTGCGACTTGATATTTTGGAAGAGATCGAAGCATTAACAGACCTTCCATTAGTCTTGCATGGTGGTTCTTCAAATCCTGATGAAGAAATTAGGAAGGCTGTTACAATGGGGATCAATAAAATCAATATCTCTTCTGATATTAAAATCGTTTTTGCAAGTCGTTTGAGAGAAATCTTAAATTCAGGAAATAGCGAAATAAGGGAACCAAATGTACTTTTTCCTAGCTGCATGGAGGCGACAAAACAAGTGGCGATTGAAAAAATCAAATTATTTAAATCAGATAATAAAGCGCAATATTATGGCTTAAGAGGCATAAATGAATCTGTTACTTTATAGGATTGAAAGGAGAAAATACATTGAAAATTGTTGGAATTGCGGCATGTACCGCAGGAATTGCTCATACGTATATTGCGAAAGAAAAGTTGATCAAAGCTGCGCATGCTAGAGGACATGAAATCGCAATTGAAACGCAAGGGCTTGCAGGGACGCAAGATCAATTATCAGAAAAAAGTATTAAAGAAGCAGATATTGTAGTGATTGCTGCAGATATCAAAGTGAATGGAAGAGAACGATTTAAAGGAAAAAAAGTGGTAGATGTACTGACAGGATTAGTTGTTAAATCACCATCGAAGTTGATAGAAAAATTTGAAGAAATTCAAGTGCAGGCATAACAATGGTCGGGGATTTTTTCATAGGGGAATCCCCGATAAGATCATATTAAGGAGGCTATTATGATACTTATAAAAGAAGTTGGATTCAAAAAACATTTAATGACGGCTATTTCTTTTTTCTTACCAATTGTTGTTGCTGCTGGTTTTTTATTAGCTATAGGAAATATGTTGGGTGGAGAAACGATTGAGGACTTCAAAGGTGCTTGGTCGTTTGCTGATACTATGACTACGATGGGTGGCTATGGTTTAGGATTATTACCAATGATTGTTTCTACATCCATTGCATATTCGATTGCCGATAAACCAGGCATTGCGCCAGGGTTGATTGTGGGAATGATAGCTAATGGTATAGGGTCAGGTTTTTTGGGAGGAATCATTTCGGGATATATTTCAGGATTCATTGTTCTTTTAATGGTGAAGTATGTCCGTGTACCTGCTTGGATGCAAGGGCTGATGCCTACACTTGTGATACCATTTGTTTGCTCTTTTTTAGCAGGAATGGTGATGTATTATATCGTAGGAACTCCTATTATTTGGGCTACTGAATTATTAATAAATTATTTGCGAAGTCTTGATACAAATTCGCTGTTTTTGTATGGTGCGATTATCGGTGTTTTGGCATCAATTGATTATGGAGGTGCCATTAATAAAGTTGTTTTTGCTTTTGTTTTTGCATTGTTCTCAGAAGGGATTTATGAACCAATCACCGTTTTGATCTTGGCGTCGATGGTCACACCGTTCGGATTAACTATGGCATTTTTTATCGGAAAGGTGATAAGAAAGAACATTTTTACTAACCAAGAAAAGGAAGCGCTCAAAACGGCATTTCCTATGGGTGTTTGTCAAATAACAGAAGGTTGTTTTCCAATCGTCTTAAATGACTTAGTAAAAAATGTTATTGCGACTGGTGTAGGTGGGGCAATAGGTGGTGGATTAAGTATGTTGTGGGGCGCTGATAGTCGCATCCCTGCTTCGGGAATGTTTGCCATTCCAACGATGACTCGCCCATGGGCTTTTGTGGGTGCATTATTGATTGGTTCTCTTGCCACGGCTGTTACTATCTTATTATTGAAAAAAGCCGTAGACCCTGAGGCAGAAGTAATCGTCAATAAAGAAGAGGATGATATCTCTTGGGATGAATTGAAAATTAGTTAATAGTAGGTGAATAAGATGAATTATCAAAAACGAGTAAGACAGTTATTTGAGCAATCGGGATTCATTTTTTCTGATAAAGAATTACAGTCAATCGATTTTGCTGATTTCGGCTTAGGAAACATTGAAGAAGAAGGATTAAATCTGATTGTCTATATTAATAATGACCGATATTGTGCTAAAGAAATGGTTCTTTTACCTTATCAGACGTGTCCAGAACATTTACACCCAACAATTGGTGAGAGGCTTGGAAAGCAAGAAACTTTTCGTTGTCGTTGGGGAAAAGTGTATTTATATGTCGAAGGAAACAATCAAAAAGAGACGATAAGAAGCACTATTCCTAAAAAAAATGAGCAGTTTTATACCGTGTATACTGAGATTGAATTATTGCCCGGACAGCAGTACACCATTGATCCTGATACGAAACACTGGTTTCAAGCTGCCGCTACTGGAGCAGTGATTTCTGAATTTTCTTCTCCTAGTGATGATGCGAGCGATATCTTTACTAATCCATCGATACAACGGGTAATCCAATAGTTGTGAAAGGCTTGGTCAGAGATCCAAGCCTTTTTAGGAGGGGAATTATGGAACGATATATAATAGAAAATCAGTATTTAATAGTGGAATTTCTTGCTTATGGAGGATGTATCACGAAAATAGTCAACAAAAAAACGAAAACCAACTATATTTTAGCTTATGATCGGTATATCGATTATAAAAGAAATCCTTATTATCTAGGTGCTGTCATAGGGCGCAATGCAGGAAGGACATTTCCGCCTCATTATATTGATTACAGAGGAAAAAGCGTTTCTTTAGATACGAATGAAAAAAATGTACATCTACATGGCGGTAGAGATGGTTTTCATAAAAAACAATTTCGAGTAGAAAAGAAATCACAAGAGTCGTATAATCTATCTTTAGTAGATGATCGTTCCTTATATGAAGCGATGGTATTTAACATTTCCTATCGTCTGAGTAAAAATGTTTTCATAATAGAAATTACAGGAGTTTCAGAAGTTCCAACTATTTGCAACCTGACAAATCATATGTATTTTAATCTGGATGACGAAAAGACATCAGTAGGTAAACATCTATTGAAAATCGCCGATGCAAAACTTCAGTTAATTGATGAACAGTATATCCCGACAGGTGACTTAATTGATTATGCTTCGGAACCGATGTACAAAGGATTTGATTTTTCAAACACAAAAGAAATCGAAAGTGCCTTTAACCAAAACAATTTGTTATCGATGATTTGTAATGGTGGAATCGATCTGGCGTATTGCTTCAAACCAAATTGCTGGAAAAATCAGCATCCACTGATTTCTCTTTCAAATGCATCTAAAACGAATCGCCTACAAATTACGTCGAATCAAAATTCGGTGGTGGTATATACACTAAATAAACTCTCGGACATTGTCTCAATTGATAAAAGGCCCGTTATGAAACATCAAGGAATCACTTTTGAATTGCAGCAAATACCTAATTTTATTCATGGTACCTCAGACTACTTAACAAGAAAGTATGAATCTATTACAGAATATGCAATTTTTTAAAGGAAGAATTTGTGGGGAAATGTGTAATTGTTTAGACTTCTTTTCGGAGTATCTTAAAAAATAATAGCTGAGAATTATGTGTACTAACCAATCGCCGCATTTTTAATACACTCTAATTTAATCGTTTCAAAAAGCTTAGGGAATCTTTCCTAAGCTTTTTTTGTGGAAGAAAAAGGTGGGAGTTTTTCTTTCTTTGACTGCATGTTATTGGAGTGGCTTTGTTGTGGAAAAATCGAGAGCAATTAATTAAGTCGTATTCACAAACCGTCCTTTAAAAAAAGAGCGGATGACTCCATCTAAGGAGAAGATAGGATAGAATAGAAGTCGCTTCAACATGATTCTTTCGGTTGCAAAATAAAATTGCATTGTTTTTTAAGGCAAACGGTCTGAAGATTATTCAGTGAAATTCGTACACTTTTTTTCCAGATCTTTGAAAAAATCCTGTCTTAATTATTATTGGTCAACGCTTATACTGAAAGCGTAATCAAATTGTAGGAGGGAACGTATGAAAGACTGGTTAAATATAGCTGGAAAAACCGTGATCGTAACAGGGGGTTCTTCAGGAATCGGAAAGAGGATTGTTGAAAGTTTATTAGAGCAAGGGGTGAAAGTGGCAAATTTTGACCTTACAGAAGCTACGCAACAACATGACAATTTGTTGTTTGTTGAAACGGATATTTCAATAAGGGAAGAGGTGGAGTCAGGTGTAGAAAAGGTCATTGAGCGGTTTGGAACTGTCGATGGTTTAGTGAACAATGCAGGGATCAATATTCCACGTCTTTTAGTAGATAAGAAAGACCCTCATGGGAAATATGAATTATCAGATCCTATTTTTGACAAGATGAGTGCAATCAATCAAAAGGGCGTTTTCCTAATGACGCAAACAGTAGCCCGAGAATTGGTCAATAAAAAATCTGGAGTCATCATCAATATGTCATCAGAATCAGGGCTTGAAGGATCTGAAGGGCAAAGTGCATATGCTGCTACCAAAGCGGCACTCAATAGCTATACAAGATCCTGGGCAAAAGAATTAGGAAAATCAAATGTTCGAGTCGTGGGTATTGCACCGGGCATCATGGAAGAAACAGGTTTGAGAACGCCCGCCTATGAGGAGGCATTGGCTTACACAAGAGGGACGACAGTTGAAAAACTGCGAGAAGGATACACAAAAACGAGTACAATTCCTCTAGGTCGGAGTGGAAAATTGACAGAAGTAGCTGACTTGGTCTGCTATTACCTGTCTGACCGATCCAGTTATATTACAGGAGTGACAACAAATGTAGCGGGAGGAAAAACTAGGGGATAGAAATAGGGGGATAAAATGGCATTCGTAAATCGATGGTATCAAATCTTAGACTTGTTAATAACCCATAAGGATATTTCAATCATTGATTTACAGAAAAAGTTGAGCAGTAGTTCAAAAACAGTAAAGAGTAGTATTGATCTGCTTAATGAAGAACTAATTGGTATTGCGAAAATCGTGCAAAGGAAAAAAAGCTATTCCATTGAGATAGAAGACGCTGAAGAATTTGAACTAATTTTGGCTGGAAAGTTAAAAAAAGAAACCGATTTTAACTCAGCAAGTAAGCGGGTAGCATTTATCCTAAAACAATTGATCGAGGAAAAGTCATTTATTTTAATTGACGATCTGTCTGAAGCGCTAGGGATCAGTAGGAGTACTGTCTATAATGATTTTCGGATGCTAAAAAAGCTACTCAAGCCTTTTGATACAGAAGTAGTTGGAACGCCAAATAGAGGGATTCAGATTAAAGGAAGTGAATTTAATCTGCGTTTGCTTTACATCTATTATGTACAAGATTATTTTTATGAAAATTATTTAGAAAACGATACACGAGCAATGATCCAAAAAATCATTTCTTTCTCAGGGATTCCGCAGTATTATGGTCGTTTACTGTATAAAGTGATTTCTATTTCCATGAAAAGGATCATTGAAGGGAATTATTTAGAGACGATACCGAATTGTTATACAAATTTCATCAAAGAAGAAGAACAAATCGAGCAGTTGATCTATCATCTAGAGACCAAATACCGAGTGACTTTAAGTCAAACAGAACAGGACTTTCTCTGGTTCCCGTTAAATTTATCTGCAAATTCCTTAATTGAGCGTACGGTTGTCCCGACAGCAGTCGAACAGTACTTTAAAGCGATGCTAAAGCGAATCCATCGCACGCTCGTTTTGGATATCAATGAGAAAGTTTTGTTTTTAGAAATGAAAGAACACTTAAAGTATATGATCAACCGAATCGTGGTCCAAGCAAAATTAAGCGATTTGTTTTACGGCGAAATCGAGCGACAGTATCCCTTTGCCTATGAATTAGCCAAAGTCGGTCTACAAGAGATTGAAGAAGTGGTTGGTCGAACCATACCCACAGTCGAAATCAGTTATCTAGCACTTTATTTTGAACTTGCTTTGAAAAGCCAACAAAACGAACCAGCCAAAAAGCAAATTGCTGTAGTTTGTCACAGTGGCAGAGGTACGGCGATGATCATACGTCGTCAATTGGAACGAGTCTTAGGCAATGATATTCGCATCACCCATTTATCAGAGGAAACCTATCATCAGGAAAATCTGACCGATTACTTCGCCATTTTTACGACGATTCCATTAAAACATTTAGAGCAAGTGAAAAGTCCAATCATTAAATTGACCAACTTATTTGACGATCATTGGTTGCGCAATGAGTGGGAAAAAGCCGAACGCTTGCAGTCAGTAGGGAAGCAGTCGATCCTCTTACACTTTAACCACTTAGATCCTGACTTGACCTATCAAAAGAATGTTGAGTCAATGATCGCCGAATTAACAAAGGAGCATATAGTAGATGAGTGCTTTTTGGAACGAATCAGACAAAGAGAGGAAAAACATGCCACGATTTTTGATTCTGAGATTGGCTTTCCCCATGCGATCAATGATCAAACAGATAAAATCGTTCTGTCGATAGGTGTATTCAAAAGGAAATTGGTTACTCCTGAGGGCAATATCAAACTGATTTTTTTGTTAGGTATTCCAAGTGAATTGACAGGGAAAAACGAACAAGACTTGTTGCGCATTTATGATGAATTATTTGCGATTGCTGGCAATGCGGATTTCAGAGAAGAAATCAGTGCCCAAGAAAATCTATTAGCATTGAAAGAATGGCTTTATCAGAAGGAGTTGATTATATGAGTTTTGTTTATCTATTTGGTATTTTTGCCTTAGGCGCCTATTTGTTACAAATTCTTTTTGGGTTGAAACAGATCAAACACTTTAATCAAAACTATCAGCAACTGCGCAAAAAAGGCAAGGTAGCGATTGGACGCAGAGCTGGGAAAATAAAAGCAGGAACGATCGTTTTACTTGCGGTCGATCCAGCAGGAATCATTCTTGATGCCAGAAAGATGCAAGGGGTAACCGTGTTGGCGAAGTTTAAAGAGCTGCCGGTCTATCTAGGAGAAGATATTCATTATATCGATAAGTACCATCCCAAAGTGCAAAAAGAAAACAAGTTGACGATTCAAGCGATGGAAAATGCCAGAGAAATTTATTTGCGCACAGAAGCCGGGAACTATACCGAAAGTCAGGGAGTGTCGCCTGTAACACTGTTGAAAATACAAATACAAACATGGAAAGAAAAAATATATATGAAAGAAAAAAGGAGTGCAAAATAATGGAGTATATTACAAAATTTGCTGAAGGTTTTATGAGCCTTTTTCAAACCGGAGCAGAGACATTTATCTCATGGATGACAGGTATCGTTCCAGTGGTGCTAATGCTGATGGTCGCCATGAATACGTTGATTGCTTTCTTAGGAGAAGAACGCGTGACCAAAGTGGCACGTTTATCTTCAAAAAATCCTTTCACTCGCTATTTGCTTTTACCTTTCCTATCTGCCTTTATGTTAGGAAACCCAATGTCGTTTACTATGGCTCGCTTTTTACCTGAATACTATAAGCCTAGCTATTATGCCTCACAAGCGCAATTTTGTCACACCAGTAATGGGGTATTTCCTCATATCAATCCTGGAGAACTCTTTGTATGGTTAGGTATTGCCCAAGGAATCACAACATTAGGCTTAAACTCGATGGAGCTGGCGATTCGTTATCTATTGGTTGGTATGATCATGAACTTTATTGGCGGTTGGGTCACCGACTTTACGACTGCTTACGTGTGTAAGCAGCAAGGCATCACTTTGAGTAAAACAGTCAAACTAGCGGCAGAATAAGGAGGAATCAAGATGACGTACAAAAGTATACGAGTAGTCAAAGGCAGTGGCGGTTATGGCGGTCCCTTAGTGATCACGCCGACAGAAGAAAGACATAAATTTATTTACATTACTGGTGGTGGTGAGCGACCTGCAATCGTTGATAAAATTGTTGAATTAACGGGAATGGAAGCAGTCAATGGCTTTAAAACATCGATTCCCGATGATGAAATTGCATTAGCGATCATTGACTGTGGTGGCACGCTACGTTGCGGTATTTATCCCAAAAAAGGGATTCCGACGATCAATGTCGTCGCAACGGGGAAAAGTGGGCCATTAGCACAATATATCAATGAACAGATCTATGTTTCGGCGGTTGGGGTCGACCAAATTTCATTAAGTGAAGAGCAAGAAGCAACCACCGTCGCCAATGAAGCAACAGCTCCTAAGCGGGAATTCACCTACGATACTTCGAAAAAAATCACAGAGCAAAAAGCCGAGCAGCAAAATTTTATTGCCAAGATCGGGATGGGCGCGGGGAAAGTCGTTGCGACCTTTAACCAATCTGCACGAGACGGGGTTCAGACGATGATCAATACCGTCATTCCCTTCATGGCATTTGTTTCCCTGTTGATTGGGATTATTCAAGGGTCAGGCGTTGGAAATTTCTTTGCGAATGTGATGGCGCCATTAGCTGGCAATATTTGGGGATTGATGATCATCGGCTTTATTTGTTCCTTGCCATTTCTCTCCCCGTTACTTGGACCAGGGGCAGTGATCAGTCAAGTGATCGGGACACTGATTGGGGTCGAGATCGGCAAAGGAACGATTCCACCTCAACTTGCTCTACCTGCATTATTTGCGATCAATACTCAAAATGCCTGTGATTTTATTCCAGTTGGGTTAGGATTAGAAGAGGCAGAAGCGGAAACGGTTGAGGTTGGGGTACCTTCTGTTCTTTATTCTCGTTTCTTAAATGGTGTACCACGAGTCTTCGTAGCATGGCTTGCAAGTTTTGGACTTTATAGTTAAATCAGTATAGGAGGAAGCAGAAATGGCAGTTTTTACTACGACAGTTCTTTCAATCGGTGTGGAGGCGGAATTATTTCGCGAAGAAAATATGATCATTCTTTTTGGCAAAGATGCACCGGCAGCGTTAGCTGACTATTGTTACAATATTGAAGTACAGCCAATGAATGGCACGATTACATCTGAACAAAAATTATGGATCGATGATCAAAGCTATCAAATTACCTCGGTAGGCGATGTGGTATCAAGAAATTTACAAGAATTAGGACACATCACGATTAAATTTGACGGCAGTTCGACCTCTGAATTACCAGGCACACTTTATGTAGAAGCAAAAACGATCCCTGTGATTGAAAAAGGAACGAAAATCAGCATTAAGTAAGGAAACTGTCTAGTAAAACGTAAGATTGAAGGAGTGTAAGCAATGGAATTCTTTTTGGATACAGTAAATCTTGAGGAAATCACCCACTATCAAAAGGTACTCCCGCTGGCAGGAGTAACCTCGAACCCCACGATTTTGAAAGCTGCGGGGAACATCGACTTTTTTACTCATTTGCAAGCAGTGAAAGAACGAATCGGAGAAGCATCCTTACATGTTCAAGTGGTTGGGGAAACCGTCGATGAGATGATCCTAGATGCAGAAACGATTATCAATAAGCTGGGAAAAGAAGTCTATATCAAAATCCCTGTCAATGAAAATGGGTTAGAAGCCATCAAACGCTTAAAAGAGCGTGAGTTCAACTTAACAGCTACAGCCATTTATACCGAATTGCAGGGGTTCTTAGCGATTGGTGCTGGAGTCGATTATTTGGCGCCATACTATAACCGTATGGAAAATATTAATGTTGATGCACCAACAGTCATTGAATCATTGGCACAAGCGATTCATACCACTCAAGCACAAAGTAAGATCCTTGCTGCAAGCTTTAAGAACACTGCGCAAATGAATCGCGCGATTCGTGCAGGGGCACATGCGCTCACTGCTGATCCAGACATCTATCGACAAGGATTAGCCATGCCTTCCATTCAAAAAGCAATAACGGACTTTCACAATGACTGGGTCGAGACATTTGAGTCGCCATCGATTCAGGGGTTATGCCAATGATGCCAACGGTAATTTTTGATATGGATGGGGTTATCGTAGATTCTGAGTATACGTTTTTAGAATCAAAAACAGCGATGCTTCATAGTGAAGGACACCTTGTAGATGAGTCGTATCACTATCAGTTCATGGGGACCACTGCAGAATTTATGTGGGAAAAAATGAAGGAAGAATTACAGTTACAAAAATCTGTTTCAGCGTACATTGAAGAAATGAATCTCAGAAGAAAAGCGTTGATCACACGTGATGGCGTCAAAGCGATTCCTCATGTGCAAGCATTGATTCGGCAGTTAGCAGAAGCGAACTTTCAGCTTGGTGTTGCTTCCTCTTCTCCCAAAAAAGAGATTGAGGAGAACCTGGATCAATTGCAGTTGCGAAACTATTTTACTGAGATCGTCAGTAGTGAAGAGGTAGCACGCTCGAAACCTTTTCCCGACGTATTCTTGAAAGTAGCGTCTTTGTTGGGCACGAACCCTCAGCAATGTATCGTCATTGAAGATACGATCAATGGCTGTAAAGCTGCCAAAGCTGCGGGGATGTACTGTATTGGTTTTGCAAATCCAGCATTCCCTGCGCAAGATCTGCTAGCGGATCAAACGATCATTGATTTTCGTGACCTGAATATGCAAGGATTGAAAACCATTAAATAATACGCACGTCTAAAATGACCAGCCAAGGAAAGGATGATTGCTAATGAAGCTGGAATCCTCCTTTCCTTGGCTGGTCATTTTTAATTTTTTTGCATGATAGTCAAAGAATAAGCTTATTCTGTCGGCAGATCCGCCATAAACCGTTCGCTACCTTGAAAGACCGCTAATTGATTGACACCAAAGGAACGCAATAGATCGCTCATCGCTGCAAAATCTAACCGATAGTCACTGGCTTTATGGGCATCAGAGCCGAGGGTGAACAATTTACCACCGACACTTTGATACAGCGGGATAGCATATTGATAAAGGTGGGCATTTTGATAGGGGCCAAAGCTCTTCGCGTTGATTTCCATCGCTAAGTCACGGGCAACGATTTTTTTGAAGATCGTCGTTAACTCTGTTTCAAAATGGGCGGCCAATTCCTCAGCTGTAAATTGGAAACGACGCAAGCCATAATCAAAGTGGGTCACGATGTGCCCGTCAGAAAACGAGTCCAACACGTGGGCCATTTGGTCAAAGTATTGTTTGGCGACTGCAAATTTGTCCTTGTTCAACACGGCATCGTCCATATAATCAAAGGTACCGTTTTGATGGATACTGATCAATTTCAAGTCATAGGGATGGCTTTCAAGATAGCGCAAGATTTCTTGTTCTTGACCAGGCACGACACCAATCTCGATGCCTTTTAAGAGTTTCGTCGCTGTGGTCTCTTGCAGCTTCTGGTGGGTATTTACTAGTAATTCATAGTCAGGAATATCATCACGGAATCCCGAATAGGGGTTCTTCAAATCGAAATGATCTGTCGCAACGAAGTAGGCAGGCTGGTAAGCAAGATAATTCTCAAACTGTTCATCTGAATCAAAAGACAAAAATGTATGCAGATGTTGATCATAATAATTCATAAACAAGACTCCTTTTCTTGAATACGATACCACAAAAAAGCAGAAGAAACTATGATTGGCTGAGAAAAGGTTTTCTCTTGGACAATTTTTCGCTTATAATAAATAAGAATAGAGCGAAGGAGTCGGTCAGCCATGAGTATGTACCTTGAAATTCCTGAATTTGAAAGTGAATTTCGTTTTCGAACGTTTCTAAATGATGGGTTGACCATCGTTTACCCCCATGTCCATAAAGAAATCGAGATCATTTACGCTAAGCGCGGCACGGTCAATATTGGTGTTGACGATACGATCATTGAGTTGGAGGAAGGGGATCTGTATCTTTTTTCCAGCGGGCAACCCCACTATTTTCTAGCATCGCCTGAGAGTGAACGCTATGTCTATCAATTTGATATGAAGCTTTTTGAAGAGCCGTTGCTTCGAGAAAATGAAGTATCCTTGATGACACTCTTTGAAGAAGGGGAGCCCCACAGCAAAAATTGGCCAACGAGTTTTACGGAAAAAATAACAGGTCTCTTGATCGAGTTGTATCAGTTGGAAGAGGAAAATGTTGTTGGGAAGCGTTATTTGACTCTCGGGCTGCTTTACCAGTTGATTGGGGAGTGCTATCAAAGTTTGCCTAAGCGCAAACAAGCCGTCAATCCGCTAAAACGAACGGCCGCACAATACAAAGAAACCTTGCAGCGTCTGAATGATGTCTTTGAGTACATCGAATCTCATTACCAAGAAGTCTTGACGATGGAGGACACCGCAAGACATGTAGGGTTTAGTCCCCATTATTTCACGCGTTTCTTTAAAACCAATACTGGCAAGACCTTCATGCAGTTTTTGACGGAATACCGCATCAATCAAGCCAAATTTATCTTGGCCAATGAAAAGATCCCTATGGCAGAAGTCGCTGAAAAAGCAGGTTTTGCCAGTGTTAAAACATTTCACCATGTCTTTAAGGAAGCTGTTGGTCAATCACCGTTGCAGTACCAGAAACAACTGAATCAAAATTGATAGAAACAGCCGATGAGCCTTTGCTTGTCGACTGTTTTTTTGTCAATTTGGCACTATTTTTTTCTCGATAGTGTTTTTTTAAGCGCTTTGCATAAATTGTGGAGTGGTTCTTTTTGTTAAAGTTTCATAAGATAATTTTCGGGAATTTTTTCAATGGAAACTGGGAAGAACTGCTTTCGATGTTTCGCTATAATGAGGGGGTAGAAAATAATAAGCGTTTTCAGGAGGAAAGATATGACAGTTAAAGTTGGAATCATTGGGTGCGGTGGGATCGCAAACGGCAAGCACATGCCTGCCTTGTCTCAAGTAGAAGAAGTAGAAATGGTTGCCTTTTGTGATCTGCTGGTTGAACGTGCAGTTGAAGCGAAATCAGCATTTGGGACCGAAGATGCCCAAGTATTCAGCGATTATCAAGAAATGTTGGCACAAGCTGATCTAGATGTGATCCATGTGTGTACACCAAACGCCTCACATGCTGAGTTGACGATTGCCGCACTAGAAGCGGATTGTCATGTCATGTGTGAAAAACCAATGGCAAAAACAGCGGCAGAAGCCAAAGCAATGATCGAAGCAGCTAACCGAACAGGGAAAAAACTCACGATCGGCTACCAAAACCGTTTTAGAAAAGATTCTCGTTATCTTCATGAAGTGTGCGCCGAAGGACAGTTAGGAAACATTTATTTTGGGAAAGCTCATGCGATTCGTCGTCGGGCTGTGCCAACTTGGGGTGTTTTCCTTGATGAAGAAGCGCAAGGCGGCGGTCCGTTGATCGATATTGGTACCCACGCATTAGATCTGACCTTATGGATGATGAACAATTACAAACCAAAATTTGTTGTCGGAAAAGCGTATCATGAGTTGTCGCAAACCAAAAATGCTGCAAATGCTTGGGGCCCTTGGGATCCAGAGAAATTCTCAGTAGAAGATTCGGCCTTTGGTTTTGTGGTCATGGAAGATGGCGCAACGATTTTCTTAGAAGCTAGCTGGGCGCTCAACAGCTTGGATGTGAAAGAAGCCAAAACGACACTGATGGGCAGCAAAGCGGGTGCGGATATGAACAACGGTTTGACCATCAACGGAGAAGACCACAGCTTGCTGTATGAAAAAAATATCGAACTTGAAACAGGCGGCGTTGATTTTTATGAAGGAAACGGGGAAACGCCAGAAATTTTAGAAGCACAATCGTGGATCCATGCGATCATCAACGATACCGAACCAGTGGTCAAACCTGAAGAAGCAATGGTCGTGACGGAGATTTTAGAAGCGATCTACAAATCATCGCAAACCGGTGAGCCAGTCTACCTATAAGAACTGCTGGAAGAAAAGGAGCGAGCATAAATGACAAAACCGAAAATCGCTTTACAGCTTTGGAGTATTCAAGAGGACTGCAAGACAGACCTTTTTGAAGCGTTGAAAACAGTAAAACAAAACGGCTATGACGGTGTTGAATTTGCCGGTTATCATGGACACAGTGCTGCTCAGATCAAAGAAATGCTGGAGCAATTGGATTTGGCGGTCGCGGCTTCCCATATCCCGTTTGAAGCATTGCGAGATCGTTTTGAAGAAACCGTCGCTTTTGAAAAAACGATTGGCAATCAACGGATCGTCATTCCGTATGCCAGTTTTGATTCTTTGGAAAAATGGCAAGCCTTTGCTGCGGAGCTGACCCAGATCACCCAAAAGTTGCAAGCAGAAGGGCTGACTTGCTACTACCACAACCATGCCCATGAATTTACTGAAGTTGCTGGAGAATCTATGATCGATGAACTGATCAAAGACAATCCGCAACTGCGTTTGGAAGCCGACCTTTACTGGTTAGCCTTTGCAAACGTGGCTGTTTTACCTTGGCTAAAGGAACGCGAAACGAAGGTCGGCTTGGTTCATATCAAAGATATGCAAGAGCAGCCGCAGGAAAGCACCGAGATCGGCAATGGGATTTTACCAATCAAGTCGTATGTAGAAGCAGCTAAAGCATTAGAACTACCATGGTTGATCGTCGAGCAGGAAGCGTTTCAAAAATTCGCTCCTTTAGAAGCCAGCGGGATTGATTATCTGCAATTAAAAAACATCGTAGAGGAGGTCTACCAATGATCCACGTTACGGTATGGAACGAGTTTCGTCATGAAAAAACGAATGAGACCGTCCAAAAAATGTATCCAGAAGGAATCCATGGTCAAATTGCCAAGTTTTTAGAAGAGGATGATTTCCAAGTGCGAACGGCGACCCTTGATGAACCAGAACACGGGTTGACGGAGCAAGTATTGGCTGACACGGATGTGTTGGTTTGGTGGGGCCATGTGGCGCACGAAGAAGTCGATGATGCTATCGTTGCTCGTGTGCAGCAGCGTGTATGGGAAGGAATGGGACTGATCGTCTTGCATTCTGGTCATTTTTCGAAAATCTTTAAAACCTTGATGGGAACGTCGTGCGATTTGAAATGGCGAGTAGACGATCAGCATGCGCGGATCTGGAATGTCAATCCAAGCCACCCAATTGTTGAAGGAGTCGGCGAATGGATCGAACTAGAGCAAGAGGAAATGTATGGCGAGCACTTTGATATTCCAGCGCCGGATGAATTGATCTTTGTCAGCTGGTTCCCCGGGGGTGAAGTTTTCCGTAGCGGCTGTACATTCCGCCGTGGCAATGGCAAGATCTTCTATTTCCAGCCTGGTCATGAGACATTCCCAAGCTATTACAATCCCAAAGTGCAAAAAGTGATCCAAAATGCGGCTCGCTGGTGTGCACCAACAGAAAATCGTTACCCAACATATGGGCATTTTCAAGCAATTGAGGAGGAAAGAAAATGAAATTAGGTGTTTTTACCCCGTTATTCAATCAACTTAGCTTCGAAGAAATGATCGATGAAGTAGCGAAAAAAGGGCTGCAAACCGTCGAGATCGGTACCGGTGGTTCTCCAGGCAATGCCCACTTAGACATTGACCGTTTACTAGCAAGTGAAGCAGAGCGAAAAGAATACTTAGCGAAATTAGCTGATAAAGGATTGGAAATCTCAGCTTTGAGCTGTCACAACAACCCAATCTCTCCATTAAAAGCAGAAGCGCAAGAAGCCGATGAACTTTTGCGCAAAACCATCAAATTAGCCAGCTTAATGAATGTACCTGTTGTGAATGGATTTTCAGGCGTTTCAGGCGGAAATGCAACAGATACACAAGTCAACTGGCCAGTATTGCCATGGCCAACGGAATACGATGACAATTATAATTATCAATGGGAACAAAAACTGATTCCTTATTGGAAAGGCATCAACACGGAAGCGGAAGCGGCTGGTGTTAAAATCGGAATCGAACTTCATGGTGGCTTTTTGGCACATACCCCTTATACGATGTTGAAACTGCGGGATGCTGCGGGGAAAGCCATCGGCTGTAACTTGGATCCAAGCCATTTATGGTGGCAAGGGATCGACCCAGTGGCAGCGGTCAAAATCTTAGGGGAAGCCGATGCAATCCATCACTTCCATGCCAAAGATACGTATTTGGACCAAGACAATATCAACATGCATGGCTTGACGGACATGCAGCCATATAGCAATGTCAAAACCCGAGCTTGGACCTTCCGTTCAGTCGGTTGCGGCCACAGCTTACAAGTCTGGTCAGATATTATTTCTGCGCTTAGAATTTATGGGTATGATTATGTCTTGAGTATTGAACATGAAGATCCAATCATGTCCATTGATGAAGGACTGACTCGTGCCATCAGTAACTTGAAGACGATTATGATCCGTGAAGAAGCTTCATCCATGTGGTGGGCATAAGAAGAAAACCGAGGAGTGTCAGACATGAGTGCAATCAATTTTGCAGTAATCGGATATGGCGGCATGGGTGCGTACCATGTCCACAATATCTTACCAAATGAAAACGAACGAATCCACATCGTAGGAACTTACGATATCAATGAAGAACGTCAAGCGATCTCCCAAGAAAAAGGCCATAAGATCTTTAAAAGCTATGATGAAGTCTTAGCCGATGAGACGATCGAAGCAGTATTGATCGCCACACCTAATGACTTGCACAAAGAGTTATCGATCGCTGCGTTGAAAGCCGGCAAACATGTTGTTTGCGAGAAGCCTGTTGCGCTGAATACTGCGGAACTAGATGAGATCGTGGCGGTTGCCCAAGAAACTGGCAATACCTTTATGGTTCACCAAAACCGCCGTTGGGATCCTGATTTTCTACTTGTACGCGAACTGTACCGTAATGGACAGATCGGTGATTTGTTCCAATTAGAGTCACGGGTCCAAGGGGCAAACGGCATCCCAGGAGACTGGCGCCATGTGAAAAAACAAGGTGGGGGAATGCTTTTAGACTGGGGCGTTCACTTGCTGGATCAAATGCTATGGCTGATCGACAGTCCAGTGAAAGATGTTAAAGCGGATCTTAGCTTTGTGTTGGGGGAAGAAGTCGATGATGGGTTCTTCGCTTTGATTACCTTTGAAAATGGGGTCAAAGCAATCGTGGAGGTTGGAACCTCCAATTACACGCAATTGCCTCGCTGGTACATCAAAGGAACAGAAGGAACAGCCACCATCACCGATTGGGATCTAAATGGGGAAATGGTGCAAGCAACAGGTCGCGAAGATGTAGCAGCACCAAAACCAGTCCAAGCAGGCGTCGGCTTGACGAAAACGATGGCACCCCCATCGGAATTGGCAGCCAAAGAAATTCCTTTCCCGAAAGCCGAAGCAGATTTTGAACCTTTCTACAAGAATTTTTACAACGTTGTACGCAACGGTGCCGAACCTATCGTTAAAAACGAAGAAGTCCGAGCAGTGATGCAGTTGATCGAACGCATTTTTGCCACAGCGTAAGAGATAGAGGAAGCAGCTCTTTATCCATGTAACCGAACGAGTGCGAGAAGCAAAAACTGGGAGAGAATGATGTTCATTCTGTCCCAGTTTTTTTATTTCTTGACATCATAAGTGACCCGTAATCATGTGAAGGGGAAACAATTTTCAAAAAGAAGCTTTGGTTAAGGTACTTGATGTTCAGTTAAAGAATATTGTTTTGAATGGTTTGGGTTAGTAGGATCACTCGAGGTACCTCGATCTATACGCTTATTGGTTAGATAAGCGAGGCGATAGCTAGGCAAGTTGTCGCTAACCCACACGCTTGGAGTTGCAACAAGCGCACAATAGTCACTCTTACCGCAAATAGGGGTGGCTATTGTGCTACATATGTTTGAACTTCTCACGTTTCGCGTGGTTTTTTATCCTTGAAAATTCCCAACTCCTACCGCCATAGCCTAAAATTCCATGTATAATAAAGAAAACGACCGTTTTATTTGGCGAAGGGAAAAGAAAAAGCAAAAGAGGTGCGAACTATGAGGATGAATCAAGAAAAGCTGACTTCATCAAATGGGAAGGATCAGCTTTTTGTCAAAACGTGGCTGCCAGAAGAACAGCCGAAAGCAGTCGTGCAAATCGTTCACGGAATGATCGAACACATTGAACGTTACCACGAGTTTGCGGAATGTTTGACTGCGCAAGGCTATGCGGTGGTCGGTCATGATCACTTAGGGCATGGGCAATCCGTGAAAGAAACACAGGCCTATGGGCATTTTGGTGAAAAAGAGGGCGCCAACTATTTAGTGGCAGATGTGGGAGTGGTCCATCAGTACGCAGCTGCTTGCTACCCAGACCGACCATGCTTTATCTTAGGGCACAGTATGGGGTCGCTGGTGTTGCGGAATTATTTGTTTAGTCAGCCACATCCATTGTCAGGAGCGATCATCATGGGCACCACGATGGAAAAAGCCGTGCTGATGCAAGGAGGCAAACTTGTCACGAACTTGTTGCGCCCGTTTGCCGCTCAGCAATGGCCTTATCACGTAATGGAACAGCTGGTTTTTGGCCAGCACAACCGGCGTTTTCGTCCCAATCGGACCGCCAAGGATTGGTTGACCAGTGATCCGCAACAAGTGGATCGCTACTTGAAGGACCCTTACACGCAATTTCATTTTTCCTTAGCGGCTTACAAGGATCTCTTTACATTGACGCAAGCTGCCAGTGATCCGGATCAACTTCGCAGGATTGATCCAGAATTGCCGCTGCTCTTGATTTCAGGTGCAGATGATCCTGTGGGGCACTATGGCAAAAGCGTCCGCCAATTGGCTCAGCAGCTGAAGCAAAATGCTGACGTGACGATGTATTTGCTTGAGCAGGGACGTCATGAGATTTTGAATGAGCGCAACCGCGAGATCGTTTACAATGAAATTTCTCGCTGGCTGTTTGAAAAAATGCCGAAATGACGAACGTTAAGAAATTGGTAGTCTTTTCTGAAAATTCAAAATTATTTTCTCTTTTAAGGCTTTTTTCATTTTCGGCTATCTGTTATAATGATTTTCACATCTAACATAAAGGAGAGATTTTTTGTATGACAGTTTATAACTTTTCAGCTGGTCCTGCCGTATTGCCCCGTCCCGTATTGGAGAAAGCACAATCCGAACTTTTGAATTACCGCGGAAGTGGGATGTCCGTTATGGAGCTGAGTCATCGGTCCTCCTTGTTTGAAGCGATCATTAAAGATGCAGAAGCACTTTTACGAAAATTGATGGGAATTCCTGAAAACTATCAGGTACTGTTTTTACAAGGCGGCGCGAGTCTCCAATTCAGTATGATCCCTTTAAATCTTGCACAAAACAAAAAAGCCTTATACGTAAATACCGGTTCTTGGTCGAAGAAAGCTATTGAAGCAGCAAAAGCGCTTGGAAACGTGACGGTGGAAGTCGTTGCCTCTAGTGAGGATCAAAACTTTACCTATATTCCAGAAATTTCAGAAGATGCGATCGATCAAGAAGCGGCTTATTTGCATATCACCACGAACAATACCATTGAAGGGACGGCCTTTCAAACGATTCCGCAGGCTGGCAACGTGCCGATCGTAGCGGATATGTCCTCAAATATTTTAGCCAATGACTATCGCGTAGAAGACTTCGGTGTGATTTATGCTGGGGCCCAAAAGAATATTGGTCCTGCAGGGTTGACTGTAGTGATCATCCGAGAAGATTTACTCAATGATGATGCTGTCTTCGCTCCAATGCTGGATTATCGTCTACAGGCTAAAAATGACTCATTGTACAATACACCACCAACGTATGCTATCTATATTGCTAAATTAGTGTTTGAATGGTTGGAAGAATTAGGCGGCATTCCTGCAATTTTAGAACAAGACCGTCAAAAAGCGGCGCTTTTATACGAAACGATCGAAGCCTCTGCTCTTTACAGTAGTCCTGTGGCTGTTGACAGCCGCTCACTAACGAATATTCCTTTTGTGACAGGGGATAAAGCATTAGATCAGCGCTTCAATGAAGAAGCTGTCAAAGCTGGCTTTGAGAACTTGAAAGGGCATCGTTCCGTTGGAGGAATGCGAGCAAGCTTGTACAATGCCTTTCCATTAGCTGGCGTTCAAGCGTTAGTCGACTTTATGAAATCATTTGAAGCGGAGGTCAAATAAATGTTCCAAATTAAAACATTCAATGCGATCGCACCAGAAGGATTACAGCGTTTAGAAAAAGAAAAGTATGCCATCAACGAAAGCGACCAACCGCAAGGGATTTTGCTGCGCAGCCAGAAATTGCACGATTACGCTTTTCCTGAAAGTGTCTTAGGTATTGCCCGTGCAGGGGCTGGGACCAACAACATTCCCGTCAAAGCATGTACTGAAAAAGGGATCGTCGTCTTTAATACGCCAGGCGCCAATGCCAATGCGGTCAAAGAATTAGTGATCGCTAGTCTGCTCTTAAGTGTCCGTCCGATTTTACGAGGTGCCCAATGGGTCCAAACCTTGAGCGGTGATAATGTGGAAGAACAAGCAGAAGCGCAAAAAAGTCAATTTGCTGGAACAGAGTTAGAAGGCAAAAAGTTAGGAATCATCGGCCTTGGTTCTATTGGAGCGATGGTCGCTAACGATGCTTATCGTCTAGGGATGGAAGTAGTCGGTTATGATCCTTACGTGTCAGTGGATACTGCTTGGACGATCTCTCGTCGGGTCAAGCGTGCCAATGATATTGCGGAAGTCTTTTCAACCTGTGATTTTATTACGGTTCATGTGCCGCTAATGGAAAACACGCATCATCTCGTCGGGGAAGCCGAACTTGCGAAAATGAAACCAACAACGAAGCTATTCAACTTTTCTCGTAAAGAAATCGTCGATACAGATGCCGTTTTACGTGCGTTAAAAGCTGACCGTCTAGCGGGCTATACGACTGATTTTGCGGATGAACAATTGCTGCACAATGAAAAAGTCCTCGTCTTGCCGCATTTAGGTGCATCAACAGAAGAAGCTGAAGTCAACTGTGCCAAGATGGCAGCCCGAACATTGAAAAAATTCTTGGAATTTGGGACCATCAAGCGCTCAGTGAATTTTCCAACTGTTGAGATGGCTTTTCATTCGCCTTATCGTCTGACGATCATCAATCGCAATGTACCGAATATGTTAGGTCAGATTTCATCGATCATTGCGGAATCTGGGATCAATATCGACAATATGCTGAATCGTGGACGGGAAGACTTTGCTTACACCCTAGCCGATGTCGCTTCTGAAGATGAAGCCTTATTGAATCAATTAGCCGATAAACTGCGGGAGAACGAAAACATCGTTCGTGTGCGGGTCATCAAGAATCAGGAGGTTGGGTATTAATGGTTCAAGTATTTCCGTTTAAAGCCATTCGTCCAGACGCCTCATTGGCAGAAAAAGTGGCCGAGCTGCCGTATGACGTGGTCAATTCACAAGAAGCCGCAGCGTTTGCGCAAGGCAATCCTTACAGCTATTTCCACATCGACCGTTCGGAGATCGACTTGCCAGGAATCGATCCTTATGATCCACAGGTGTATCAAAAAGCGGCAGAAAATCTTGCATCTTTTCAAGAAGCAGGCTGGTTGATTCAAGAAACGGCGCCCGCATATTATTTGTATGAATTGACGATGGCTGGTAGAAGCCAAACGGGGCTTGTCGCCTGTACCTCGATCGATGATTATGTCGCTGGGAAAATCAAGAAACACGAGTTTACCCGTCCAGAAAAAGAAATCGATCGGATCAATCATATTCTGGCATGTGATGCCAATACAAGTCCGATTTTCTTGAGCTATCGCCAACCAGCAGCAGTCAAAGAAGCGATCGATGCGTGGCAAGCAGAGCATGCGCCAATCTATGATTTTGTCAGCTATCATGAGGTGCAACATCGTGTTTGGCTGATCGATGATCCAGCGCTAGTCGCCTCTTTTGCCCAGCAGTTTCAAGCTATAGATGCCCTTTATATTGCGGATGGGCATCACCGCACAGAGTCAGCAGTCAAAGTCGGCTTGCAAAAGCGAGCCGATGGTCAAAACAGCCAAGAAAGCGACCGCTTTTTAGCGATCTTATTCCCAGAAAATGAATTGGCGATTTGGGAATACAATCGGGTTTTGCGGGTACCAGTGCCAGATACCTTTTTTGAGCAGGCAGCCCAGCATTTTACGATTCGAGAAACTACAAGGAAGAAACCAGCGCAACGTGGTTCGATTCATCTGTATCTAAACCATGCGTGGTGGGAGTTGACCATCAAACCGGAAGCTGTGCCGCAAGATGCGGTAGGACAGCTGGATGTGTCGCTTTTACAACAATACGTGCTGGCTGATATTTTCGCGATCCAAGATGTGCGGACAGACAAACGCATTGATTTTGTCGGCGGAATTCGTGGTCCAGAAGAATTGGAACGTTTGGTAGATAGCGGAGAATGGACATTGGCCTTTTCCATGTATCCAACGCAAATGGCCGATCTTTTGGCAGTCGCCGATGCGGGAGAAATTATGCCGCCAAAATCAACTTGGTTTGAACCAAAACTGTTGAGCGGTCTGTTTTTACATGATTTAGAAACGAATTAACCAAAAAAAGCTTACGAGGCTAGCTCGTAAGCTTTTTTTCTATTAGAAGTTGCCGAGTGTTTCGATGATCAAGCGGACATTCAAGACCGTCAGTGCAATGGCACAGATCCAGCCTAAGGTAGAGACCCATAGCGGATTCTTGAAGCGTTCCCCCATGATTTTTTTTGAGCTGGTAAAAAGAACCAACGGAATCATCGAAACGGGTAAGGCGATGCTTAAAAAGACTTGCGAATAAATCAGCAGATCGTCCAAGGCTTGTTCGTTGCCGCCAAAGTAAATCGTACAAAGCAAGACGGGGATCACCGATAAGCCACGGGTGATCAGACGTCGCGCCCAAGTAGGGATCTTCATATGGATAAATCCTTCCATCACGACTTGCCCCGTCAGTGTCCCAGTGATCGTTGAATTTTGACCAGATGCCAAGAGCGCCACGGCAAACAGAACGCTCAAGACTGGACTGGCGACAGCACCAGCAATGGAGGAATCTTGCAAAGCATCAAACAGCGCGGAGAAGGTGCCGACTTCTTCACTATGACCAAAGAACAAGGCGCTTCCTAAGATCAAAAGCAGGCAATTGACCAAAAACGCAGCGGATAACTGGATGTTGGAATCCCAAGTAGCGAACCGCACGGCCGTTGCCACTTCTTGGGTATCGCTGCGATCGATTTTTCGTGATTGGGAGATCGAAGAATGCAGATAGAGATTATGCGGCATCACAGTCGCACCAACGATCCCCAACGCCATTGTCAGCTGTCCATGGTTCAAGACTTGCTTTTGGGGAATAAAGCCTTGCAAGACAGCAGGCAAATTTGGTTGAGCAATAATGACTTCGTAACAAAAGACCAGCATAATGACCAAAATCAGTGTCATGACGATCGCTTCGATTTTTCGGAAACCCAATTTCATTAAAAAGAGCAGAAGCAGTACATCGAAAATCGTTAAGATGACCCCAACTAATAAAGGTAAGCCAAATAGTAGATTGAGAGCAATCGCTCCTCCGATCACTTCCGCGATATCCGTTGCCATGATAGCCAATTCGGTGACGATCCACAAGACAAAGCCTAAGCCTTTGCTGGTGTGTTTACGAGTTGCTTGCGCAAGGTCCATCTGGGTCACGATCCCTAGCTTGGCTGCCATGTATTGCAGCAGCATAGCGATCAAACTGGAAATCAAGATCACAGAAAGTAAGAGATAGCCATATTCAGCACCGCCTCCGATCGAGGTGATCCAGTTTCCTGGGTCCATATAGCCCACGGCTACCAATGCCCCAGGACCAGAGAACGCTAAGAGATTGCGCCAAAAGCTGCCGTTTTTTGGAATGGCAACTGTATTATTTATTTCTTCCAAGCTAGGACCGTTGGCCGCTTGGATCAATTTTTTTTCTTCATTCATCGTTTCACGTCCTATCTTTTTAGGTATACCTAAAAACAAATCTATTGTATTCCTCATTTATGAATTTTTCAAGAGAAACCTTTTGGAAGTCGGAAGGAAAGGACAAAAAAACAGCAGCCAAAGGACTGGCTGCTGTCTGTTGGGTTTTCTTATAAAATTAGTCGGCGCGTAAAGCGATCGCTGCATCTTTTTTCGCTGCCATTCGAGCTGGAATGTGGCCGCCGATCATCGTTAGGACGGTGCTGACGGCAATCAAGATCAGGCCGTGGACCGGATTTAATTGAGCAACATTTTCGAGATCAGTCATACTATATAAGATCGCGTTGATCGGGAATGTGGCTAACCAAGCAATCAGGACACCTAAAGCTCCTGAAGCGATCCCTAAAATACAGGTTTCGGCATCAAAGACGCGGGTGATGTCTTTTTTACGAGCACCTAATGCTTTTAAGACCCCAATTTCTTTCGTACGTTCTAGCACAGAGGTGTAGGTGATGATACCGATCATGATCATGCTAGTTACCAAGGAGATTCCTGCAAAAGCGATCAAAACGTAGGTGATGGCATCCATCAAGCCACCAGTCAATTGAGTCATCGTACCCGCTAAATCGGAATAAACGATTTGGTCTTCTTTGTCTTTGCCTTTGTTGAAGTCATCCAAGTAATCAAGGATTTTTTCTTTGGCACTGAAATCATTCGGATAGATCATAATGCTGTTTGGTAAATCACTGCCGCCAAGATAAGCGATCAATGAATCTTTAGCACTTTCGTCAACGGGTTCATTCGTCATCACGTTGGTGTCGCTGTCTTTTTGTGCTTGGACGATCGCTGAGTCTTGGTTTTCTTTGATGACTTCTTGCGCGAGGGCATCACTGTAGGCAATGCCAGTTGACAGCAAGTTCATCGTAGAGTTTTGCTTGATACGTAAGATTCCGCTGATCGTTAATTCTTTGTTGTTACTGTTATCGAAAACATCATTTAAATCTTGATTTGGAATGAAGTTTCCAGTTGGTAATTCGGTGTAAAAGGCATCATTAGACGCCAATGTGATTTTTGTTCCCACGATATCGTCGAAGGACACCTTGTCGCCATCTTCAATGTCAAAACCGAGATTGATCAATGCATTGACATTCGTTACGTTGTTTTCATCGACGATCAAAACGACATCTGTGCTAGCACTTGGGTAGCTGCCTTCTAAAAGGTCGTAGTTGTCTTTTAAGAAATTGCCGTTATCCTCTGATAACTGCTCGGGGAAAGTCGAAACCCCAATCCCGGTGGAGGCACTCATGGCAGACATCATGGCATTGGTCTGTTCATTGTCAGGCGATGCATTGGAGAAGCTGACTTGTTCCACAGTATCGTCGATCTTACGGAAAAGGTTCAAGGAAGTGGAACGAGTGTAGCCGATATTGTTGCTTAATTCAGGATCAATGTCGTTGATGTAATCGAGAAACTCTTGATCGATTTTGTTGATATGGGTTGCGCGATCCGCATCACTTAATTTGGCAGTGACCTCTTTATCGGAAGGGAAATCTTCCGATTTATCCCGCGTCCCCATGGCCGATGGATCTTGTTCAGTGGCTACTTGCGAGATCGTGATCGGAAAACGAGCTAATGTTTCTGACTGGGTATTGTCGATTTGTTTTTGGAATCCCGTTGACAGTGACAAAACAATGGCGATTCCGATGATCCCGATACTAGAAGCAAAGGCTGTCAAGAAGGTGCGCCCTTTTTTGGTGCGGATATTGTTAAACGACAAACGTAAGGCAGTCATGAAACTCATTTTTGTGTGCTTTAATTCGAATTGGTCTTTCTTTTGTCCTTCGACATGAGGGTTCGAATCTTTAATGATTCGTCCGTCTTTGAACTCAATGATCCGTCCAGCGTATTTGTGCGCCAATTCAGGATTATGAGTAACCATGATGACCAATTTTTCTTTTGATAGTTCTTGGATCAGTTCCATGATTTGGACACTGGTCTCTGAATCCAAGGCACCTGTTGGTTCATCACAAAGAAGGATATCAGGATCATTTGCTAAGGCACGAGCGATCGCTACCCGCTGCATTTGACCACCAGAAAGCTGATTTGGTTTTTTGTGCATATGCTCAGCTAAGCCCACACGCGTCAAAGCATCGGTTGCTTTTGCGCGTTTTTCTTCTTTTGACACACCGCTCAAGGTCATCCCAAGCTCGACGTTGTCGATGATGCCTAAATGACTGATCAAATTGTAGCTTTGGAAGACAAAGCCGATCGAATTGTTCCGATACGCATCCCAGTCACGATCTTTAAAGGATTTCGTTGATTTGCCGTTGATGATCATATCACCAGAATCGTAATTGTCTAAGCCGCCGATCACGTTCAACATGGTTGTTTTCCCAGAGCCGCTTGGCCCTAAAATGGCAACAAACTCTTGTTTACGAAAGGCGACGGAGACACCATCGAGGGCTTTTGTAGTACTGGCGCCAACCGTATAATACTTCTTGATATCTTTTAATTCTAACATGCTGTCACTCTTTTCTTGCCGTTTTCACGATTATTTTCATTATGTAACCACGCTATCATAATGGTTAACAAAAATCAACGATTATCATTGTTTAAACAAATAATTTATACTAAACTAAAGACAGAAAAGAGGGAGAGTATGGAAAAAGCGTTAGGAACATTCAATATGGCGGTATTTGCGGAAATCTTTTCGCTGATGGGAAACATATTGTTTGAAGAAATCGGTCTGGAAGATTTAAAATTGACCAAAATGGAAATCTTGGAACTCGTGGTGATCTCTAGTAATGAAGGAATCACGATGTCCGAGTTGGCCCAGCAAATCGGTACGTCAAAAGTCCAAATCAGTCGTTCGATCTCGGGGTTAGAAAAGGCTGGCTTTGTGGTCCGCAAAACCAACGGCGTCAATCGCCGCAACGTCAATGTTTATTTGGAAGAAGCTGGGAAGCAGTTGTTTGTCCAAAAGAAAAAACAAGTGGAAGACCGCTTGAATGCCAAAACCGCTCAAATGGCTGCAGAAGATATCCAGCAGTTGAGTCAGTCGTTGACGGAGGCAGTGGGGATCTTGCGGAAATATGATATTTTACGGACAGGCAATCAATGTGAGAAAAATACGCCGTTTGATTAAAAAAAGGCGAAGCAATCGTTTGCTTTTTAATTACTGGATTAATTTCATATTAACTTATATTATCGATTTTTTAGATAAAGCAACCGATTGCGTTTTTCTCTTGTTTTGACTTCTGATTTGTGCGACAATGAGTATATCAAACAAGTCAAAGGAGTCTGCTATGAATACTACTGCCATTTATCATCGTCCCGAAAGTGAATTTGCGTATTTGTACGAGAAGGATAAAATGCATATCCGTTTGCGTACCGCCCGTCAAGACGTCCGCCATGTCCAGCTGCTTTGCGGTGATCCTTACACACTGTATAAAGAAGCTTGGTACCAGCAAAGAATTGAAATGAAAAAAATTCTTTCCACGGACTTGCATGATTATTGGCAAGTATCGGTCGGAGCAGAATTCCGCCGTTTGTCTTACGGCTTTTCCATCGAAAGTTACGATGGGTTGCATGTCTTTTATGGAGACCACGGGGTCTATCCTTTTGAGCAGCAATATTTAGAAATGAACAACAATTATTTTCGGATGCCTTACTTCCAAGAAGCCGATCGTTTCAAAATTCCCGAGTGGGCAAAAGAAACCGTTTGGTATCAAATCTTCCCTGAACGCTTTGCAAATGGGGACCCATCAAATGATCCAGAAGGTGTATTGCCATGGGGCTCAAAAAATCCCGATCGCCAAGACTTTTTCGGCGGGGATCTGCAAGGGGTCATCGATCATTTGGATTATCTCGTCGATCTAGGCATCAATGGGATCTACTTCTGTCCGATTTTTGAGGCCTATTCGAATCACAAGTATGATACCATCGATTATTTAGCCATCGATCCAGCGTTTGGGGATAACGACACCTTTAAACGCTTAGTGGAGGAATGCCACAAACGCGGTATCAAAGTCATGCTAGATGCTGTGTTCAATCATATGGGGGATACTTCGCATCAATGGCTAGATGTCATCAAAAACGGCAAAGATTCGCCCTTTGCTGATTGGTTCCACATCAATGAGTTTCCTGTCAACTACAAAGAAGGGGAAAACTTTGAAGATGCCTATGACATCACCTATGATGTGTTTGCCTTTACGCCGCATATGCCAAAACTCAATACGGAAAATCCCGACGTGCAAGATTATTTGTTGAAGATCGCTCGTTATTGGATCGAAGAGTTTGATATCGATGCTTGGCGCTTGGACGTTGCCAATGAAGTCAGTCATCACTTCTGGAAAAAATTCCGCCAAGTGTGTGATGATGCCAAAGATGATTTTTATATCCTTGGGGAAATTTGGCACTCTTCTCAACGGTGGTTACAAGGCGACGAGTTTCATGCAGTAATGAATTACGCCTTTACGGATGCAATCATTGAATATTTTGTCAAAGACGAGATCTCCATGACGAAAATGGTCTCGGAATTAAATAACCAGCTGATGTTGTATCGGGAGCAAACCAATCAAGTGCAGTTCAATATCTTGGATTCTCATGATACCCCGCGCTTGTTAACTTTGGCTCGAGGAGACAAAGACTTGATGCGCCAAGTGATGGCCTTTACGTATCTGCAACAAGGCGTTCCTTGCCTGTATTACGGTGATGAGATCGGTTTGACCGGCGATATGGACCCGGATTGCCGTAAATGTATGATTTGGGAAGAAGAAAAGCAAGATCGTGATCTCCTGCATTTCACTCGCTCATTGATAAGCATTCGCAAAGACAACCAGAAAGTCTTATCAGAAGGTTCCTTGAGTTGGAACTGGGTTTCGGAAGAGGATGGACTGATCATTTTCGAACGAGAGTTAGGGGCACAGCGGATCATCGGTATTTTCAATACGGGCGATGACCAAATCACTCTTTCTCGTCCTGATTCGATCCTGATGGAACAGTTTGTCCAACTGGAAGATGAAACGATGATTATTGATAACAAAGGCTTTGCTATCGTGAAAGTAAACAACGAAGAATCGAATGAAGCATAAAATTGAGGCAAGAATTGCATATGCAATTCTTGCCTCATTCAATGTTTTGGGTATTTTTAATTTCCCCATGCACGTTGGAAAGAATCTTCCCCAAAATTCCTTCTTTCGGTATTATATCCTATAACACCTGAATGTGACAAATGATAACCCTTAAATATAGGTAGATTTTTTCTGCAAAGGGGAAAAAGATTGAAAATTTAGACAGTATTGCCTTCTTTTTGCGCTTCTTTCCACGAAAGGTCTTTTCTTTTTTACAAGATATGATAAACTAGTAAAAATGTATTTTTATTCGAGGAGTGATTTGATGAGTACAGGGTATCACGTAGCAGTTGTCGGGGCTACCGGCGCAGTAGGAACAAAAATGATTGAGATGTTGGAGAAGACCACGTTGCCGATCAAAAAAATAACGTTGTTGGCATCCAAACGTTCTGCTGGGAAGACCCTTGTGTTCAAAAATGAACCGCTCGTTATTCAAGAGCTGACCACAGATTCCTTTGCAGGCGTCGATATTGCATTGTTCAGTGCCGGTGGCGGCATTTCAAAACAATTTGCTCCAGAAGCAGTCAAACACGGTGCAGTCGTGATCGACAATACCAGTCATTTTCGGATGGACCCGAATGTTCCTCTAGTCGTTCCTGAGGTGAACCCTCATGCGTTAGCGCAACATAAAGGAATCATTGCCAATCCGAATTGTTCAACGATTCAAATGATGGTGGCATTAGAACCGATTCGTCAAAAAGTCGGTTTATCGAGGGTCTTGGTTTCAACGTATCAAGCAGTTTCAGGTGCTGGCGCCCAAGCCTTGGCTGAATTGACTCGTGAATCTCAAGAATTATTAGCTGGCAAAGCCGCTGATGAACTAAACCCTGAGATTTTACCAGCAGGCAGCGACAAAAAGCACTACCCAATCGCGTTTAACGCCTTGCCGCAAATCGATGTCTTTGCTGAAGAGGACTATACTTACGAAGAGTGGAAAATGATCAATGAAACGAAGAAGATCATGGAAGATACGCAGATCAAAGTAGCAGCTACGTGTGTGCGGATCCCTGTGTTTAGCGGTCATTCAGAGTCGATTTATATCGAGACCAAAGACCATGCTAGTGTTGAGGAAGTCAGACAGTGGATCAGCGAAGCGCCAGGAGCTGTCTTGCAAGATGATCCGAGTCAACAAGTGTACCCGCAAGCTTTGACCAGTGTGGACAAAACAGAAACCTTTGTTGGTCGGATTCGCAAAGATTTGGATGTCGAAAACGGCTTGCATTTATGGGTCGTTTCTGATAATTTGCTGAAAGGTGCGGCATGGAACTCCGTTCAAATCGCCGAAAGCCTGCATCAGCAAGGATTAGTTCATGTGTAAACCATAAGTTTTTCAGAAAAGTGTGGTGAATGCCACGCTTTTCTTTTTTTTGTTGTATAATAATAGGGACGGCTTATGCTTGGGAAATAATACAGTAGAAAAAAATTAAGAGGTGAATAAAAGTGGAAACGATAAAAATCATTCCTCTTGGCGGTGTACGCGAAAACGGAAAGAACATGTACATTGCTGAAGTTGGCGAGGATATATTTGTGCTGGATTGCGGTGTCCGTTATCCAGAAAATGAATTATTAGGGATCGATACAGTGATTCCAGACTTCACATATTTAGAAGAAAATGCCGACCGTGTGGCGGGTGTCTTCTTGACCCATGGGCATGCAGATGCGATTGGTGCATTGCCTTATTTCTTGGAGAATATCCAAGTACCGGTCTTTGGGACCGAGTTAACGATCGAACTAGCAAAATTGACCGTGAATAAAAATGAAGCTACCAAGCGCTTCAAAGATTTTCATGTGATCGATGAACATTCGGAGATCGACTTTGGTCATGCGACCATCAGCTTTTTCCGTACGACCCACTCCATCCCTGATTCTGTTGGGATCAGCGTCAAAACAGAAGCTGGCAATATCGTTTATACAGGAGATTTCAAGTTTGACCAAACAGCGATCCCTATGTATCAAACCGATTTTGGCCGCTTAGCGGAAATTGGAAAAGAAGGCGTCTTAGCATTGCTAAGCACGTCTTCAAATGCCGAAAATCCAACGCCGATCGCTTCTGAATTGACGATCCAAGATGAAGTTTACGACAATATCCGTTATTGGGAAGGTCGAATCATCGTCGCTAGTGTTGCCAGCAATTTGCAACGGGTGCAACAAGTATTAGATGCGGCGTTTCGTTCTGATCGCAAAGTCGTTTTGACCGGGCAAGATTTTGGTCGGATCATCAAAACGGCCATGAAGTTAGGGAAATTAAAATTACCTGCCGAAGACTTGCTGATTACCCAAAAAGAAATGAAAAAATACTCAGACGAACAGTTGCTGATTTTAGAAACAGGTCGTATGGGTGAACCAATCAAAGCGTTGCAAAAAATGGCCAACGGCTCTCACCGGACGCTGCGCATCAAAGAAGGAGATCTTGTTTACATCACAACGACGCCGACAACGGCAATGGAAACTGTGGTTGCGAAAACGGAAGATATCATCTATCGCGCTGGCGGTACCGTGAAACAGATCTCGGATAATTTCCGTGTTTCTGGTCATGCCAACCCGAATGATCTGCAGCTGATGTTGAATATGATGAAACCGAAGTATTTTATCCCTATTCAAGGCGAGTACCGCCAATTAGCCGCCCATGTGGACTTGGCGCAAGAAGTCGGGATTCCGATGAAAAATATCTTCATTACTGCACGTGGAGATGTGTTAGAGTACAAAAAAGGCGAAATGATCGCCGCAGGTGCGGTCCCAGCTGAAAACGTCATGATCGATGGGATCGGTGTCGGTGACATTGGGAATATCGTCCTGCGAGACCGCAAAGTCTTATCTGAAGACGGAATCTTCGTTGCGGTAGTGACAATCAATCGTCGCGAAAAGAAAATTATTTCTGCACCACAAATCACTTCTCGCGGGTTTGTCTATGTGAAAGCCAGCCGCGATCTGATTCGTGAAAGTGGCGAGATCGTGGAAGAAATCGTAGAAAAACACCTTCATGATGAAGAGTTTGAATGGAGCAAATTGAAACAAGATATCCGTGATCGTTTGAGTCGGTTCTTGTTTGAACAAACCAAACGCCGTCCAGTCATCTTGCCGGTCATCATGGAATCAAGCCAAAGAAATCGCAACCGTAAATAATTCGTTTTGACCTACTGACAAAAGCAGGTGAAAGAATAGCCGTTTGACGGCCGATTTCTTTTCACCGAAGCTTTTGTCTTTTTTTATGTAAGAAAACAGGTGGCGTTTTTTTTACAAAATGCCCCTTATTTTGGTCGTGATGAGCAGATAAGGATTGACGGCGAATGGATTTCGATCAATAATACAAAGTTGTCCCCCTAAGACTAGAGGAACAAAACAAGCAAAGAGAGGATGGTCGATTTGTGAATAGTTATCAAGAAAATCCCGTAGTACAACAGAGAAAGTGGTGGATTCTCATTGCTGTTTCGATGTTTACCTTTATGTCAACACTGGATGGGAGTATCGTAAATATCGCTTTGCCGACGATCTCGGCAGATATGGGTGTCCCTATGAATCAAGCGGAGTGGGTCGTATCCGTCTACTTGATGATCGTTTGTGCCTGCCTTTTGTTATTCGGTAAGGTAGGGGATAGTTGGGGCAAGATCAAAGTATTCCGCTTGGGGATGCTGATCTTTATTATCGGTTCGCTGTTATGCGGGTTTAATCATTCCTTAGCATTTCTGCTATTTGCCCGAGTCGTGCAAGCGATCGGTGCCAGCATGACGATGGCGACAAATACCGGAATCATTACTGAAGTTTTTCCTATGAGTGAACGAGGACGTGCCTTAGGGATGATTGGTGCCTTTGTTTCGTTAGGATCCATCGCCGGTCCTGGATTGGGCGGAGTGATTTTGGCGCATTTTTCTTGGCCGTTTATTTTTTGGATCAATGTTCCAGTCGGTATTCTGACAATGATTGCTGGAGAAAAGGTGTTGCCAAAAGATATCACCATGAGTCATGATTCCATCGATAAAACCGGGTTTGTGCTGTTTTCAATTGCAATTATCAGCTTCTTCGGCGGCATTTTTCTTGGACAAGAGCGTGGCTTTCTAACGTGGCTGCCGCTGCTGTTGGTGGGGATCGCCTTAGTGGCATTCATCGTCTTTTTGCGAGTAGAAGCGCGTGTGAGCAAACCGCTGATTACCTTTGGGATCTTTCGTAATAAAATTTTCACCATGAGCCTGATCACGGCGTTGCTGATCTTTTCTGCAAACTTTTTTGTCAATGTCGTGATTCCCTTTTACTTGCAAAGTGCCCGAGGCTTAACGCCGAGTGTGGCAGGAATGCTGATGATGGTCTTTCCTTTGATGATGGTCATCGGTTCACCACTTAGCGGCTATTTGACGGACCGTGTAGGACCGGAGATCTTGGTCTTAGCTGGCTTAGCGTTGCTGTCCATCACTCAGCTGATGTATATGTTTATGAATCAGCATACGCCGATTTGGTACTATGTCGTCGCTACTGCCATCATGGGGTTAGGCAATTCGTTGTTCCAATCCCCCAACAATACGATGGTGATGAGCAGCGTCACCAAAGAAAATCTTGGGGTGGCAGGTAGTCTAAATTCCTTTGCCCGTAACTTGGGCATGGTCTTAGGGATATCCTTAGCAACGACGATTCTTTATGCCGCAATGAGTCAAGCCTATGGGAAGCATGTGACGACCTATATCGCAGGTCGGGCAGATATTTTTGCCTATGGCATGAAAATCACCTTCTTTGGGGCGTTCCTTCTTTGTATCACGGCGTTATTCTTAACAGTCTGGCGCATCTATAAACAAGGCGGACGTAAGAAAACGCTATGATCGCTTGAAGTCATCTGGTCGAACTGTTCTATTCCTTATTCAGAAAGGGTAGAACAGTTTTTTTATTTTTCTTGACAAGAACCAGAAAAAGGACGGATGTAATAAAGCTGCCAGAATTTGTGCTTTTGGATTTCTGGCGTTATCTGTTATAATGAAAAATATTAGACTGTATTACTTAGATGGAAAGGGGAATGTTGTATGAAACTTACGTATCACGGACACTCGGTGCTTGCTATCCAATTAGCAGATGGCCAAAAATTGTTGTTTGACCCTTTTATTACTGGAAATGCTCTGACTGATTTGGATGCAGACACAGTGGAAACCGATTGGCTTTTGATCACGCATGGTCATAGCGATCATATTGGGGACATGGTGCCGATCGCCAAAAGAAATGAAGCACCAGTGATCAGTGTCGTTGAAATTTGCCGCTATGCAGCCCGCAAAGGCGTTACTGAGACGCATGGCATGAATATGGGAGGCTCTTTTGAGTTCCCGTTTGGCAAAATCTCAATGGTGGAAGCGAAACACAGCTCTGGTCTTGAAGAAGACGGAACGATGATCTATATGGGCAATCCAGTGGGGATCATTTTAGAAGCAGAAGGCAAAACCATCTACCACGCTGGCGATACTGCCCTCTTTAGCGATATGGCGATGATCGGTGAACGTTTCGACATCGATGTGGCGTTTTTACCGATCGGGGATAATTTTACGATGGGCGTTCAAGATGCTGCAACAGCAGCGGCGCTTTTAAACGCGAGCAAAGTAGTACCGATCCATTACAATACGTTTCCAATGATCAAGCAAGATCCGCAAACCTTCGTGAATTTATTGCCGGCAGGTGTGGGCCAGATCCTTGCAGTCGGTGAGACATTAGAAGTTTAAGCAACAGGAAGATTCGTAGTAGGAATAGGGGATAATTATGGCGACAAAACACGACTTGATTTTAGCGCATATCGAGAATCTGCCTGTAGGCGATCGCATCTCGGTGCGGGGAATCGCAAAAGACTTGAATGTCAGTGAAGGAACAGCCTATCGGGCGATCAAAGATGCGGAAAATATCGGCTTGGTTTCAACGATCCAACGTGTGGGAACCATTCGGATTGAACGGAAACTAAAGAAACACATTGAAAAACTAACTTTCGGCGAAGTCGTCCAAATCATTGAAGGCGATGTTTTGGGCGGCGCAGCCGGTTTAGACAAAGACTTGAACAAATTTGTTATCGGCGCCATGAAGGAATCGGCAATGGAACGCTACATCACGCCTGGTTCCTTAGTGATCGTCGGAAACCGTAACGAAGTCCACAAGTTGGCACTGGAAGATGGCGCAGCCGTCTTGATCACGGGGGGCTTTGAAACCTCAGAGGAAATCTGTCGCTTAGCAGACGAATTGGAGCTGCCGATTTTACAAACGACCTATGACACCTTTACCGTGGCAACGATGATCAACCGTGCCTTGAGCGACCAGCTGATCAAAAAGGACATCATGCTGGTGAGTGACATTTATATGCCATTGGAAAAAACCAAGTATCTACACACCTTTGATACGGTCAAGGATTACAAACTGCTTTCGGAGTCTACCAACCACTCCCGCTATCCAGTCGTCAACAAGAATATGCGGGTCGTTGGGATCATCACAGCCAAAGATGTCCTAGAAAAGCCTGACACGCAGATCATCGAACGAATCATGACCCGGGAACCACGGGTCGTAAAAAAAGAGATGAGTGTGGCCTCTGCCAGCCATCAGATGATTTGGGATGGCTTAGAAGTGATGCCCGTCGTAGCAGATGACCTTTCTTTGATTGGGATCGTTACACGCCAAGACATCATGAAAGCGATGCAGATGGTCCAACGACAAACACAAATTTCAGATACGATTTCAGACCAAATCTCGGGACAGATGCAAGTCATCGAACAAGATTTTGAAGGGAACAAATTGCCGCAGCCACATTTCAGCTTTGCGGTGACGCCTCAAATGGTCAATGAAGTCGGAACGATCTCTTTTGGTGTCTTGAGTGAAGTGATCGCGAATACGGCAAAACGTACCATGCAGTTGAATCAACGGCGCAATAGTTGGATCGAGCAAGTCAATCTGCATTACTTCCGTTTGATCCAATTAGAAAGCGAGATCATCATTCAACCGAAGATTCTAGAACTGGGGCGACGTTCGGCGAAAATCGATATCGAAGTATCGATCGAAAATTCCTTAGTGGCAAAAGCGATCGTGGTATGCCAAGTAATGGAACGCCCATAAATCATCGAAAACGGCACTTATGGAAAAATTTTAGAGAGAAAGTTGAGACCATTCATGAAGGTACAAGAAGAAATACTTGCAACAATCAAAGCATTCGACCGAATCATTATCCATCGGCACCAGCGCCCTGATCCAGATGCATTAGGATCACAAGTGGGATTGGCAGAAATTTTACGAGCTAGTTTTCCTAAAAAAGAAATCTATCAAGTCGGCGGACCCGTTGAAGGATTGGATTACTTGGCGCTGATGCAGACGATCCCTGATGATTTGTATAAAGGGGCACTAGTGATCGTTACAGATACGGCCAATGCTCCACGGGTCAGTGACCAACGCTATGATCAAGGGGCGAAATTGATCAAAATCGATCATCACCCTAATGATGAACCTTACGGAGAGCTGGTCTGGGTCAATACGAAAGCCAGCAGCTGTAGTGAGATGATCGTTTCATTTTGGCAAATGTTTCAAAACGAGCTGACGATGACGCAAGAAGCGGCTCGTCTGCTGTATGCGGGCATCGTTGGTGATACTGGACGGTTTTTATATCCGGCAACGACAGCGACAACGCTGCGCTTAGCGGCTGAACTATTGGATTACGGTTTTGATGCACCGAAGATCAATCGGCAATTGGATCAAGTCTCTCGCAGTGTTGCTCGCCTTTCAGGGTATGTCTACGAAAACATCGAGATCGATGAGATTGGTGCTGGCAAAGTGATCCTATCACAAGAATTGCAGCAGCGTTTTGGTGTAGTGGATTCGGAAACCTCAGCAGTCGTTTCCTTACCAGGGAAAATCGACGAAGTGATGGCTTGGGCGATCTTTGTCGAACAACCAGAAGGCTATTATCGGGTGAGGATGCGTTCGAAAGGTCCAGTGATCAATGAGATCGCCAAACGCCATCATGGCGGCGGACATCCCCTTGCCAGTGGAGCAAACGCAAAAGACCTTGAAGAAGTTGCCGTGATCTATCAAGAGATCCAAGCAGCGATCAAAGAATTTCAAGCAGAATAAACACTTTTACAAGAACATTTACCAATAGAAAAAGGGCGTGCCAAAAACTTTCGGCACGCCCTTTTTTAGACAAAACGCAGCGCAGGCTCATCACTGAACCCGCACTGCGTTTTTTTGCTTATTTTTGAGAAAAGCGCGGCTTAGCCCCGTAGATCGGCTAAAAATTCGGTTTTGCTTTTCGTTTTCTCGTCTTTCATTTTGATGACTTTGGCTGGTGAGCCAGCAACGACTGCTCCAGCAGGGACATCTTCCGTCACCACAGAACCTGCAGCGACGACTGCACCTTCGCCGACACGGACGCCTTCAAGGACGACGGCATTTGCACCGATCAAAACATTGTCTTCAATGATGACTGGGCTTGCTGAAGGTGGCTCAAGAACGCCAGCCAAGACAGCACCAGCGCCAATATGGGCTTTTTTCCCAACGGTTGCTCGGGCGCCTAAAATCGCACCCATGTCGATCATGGTTTCTTCACCAACGACGGCACCAATGTTGATCACGGCCCCCATCATGATAACGGCATTTTTTTCAATGATGGCTTGGTCACGGATAAAGGCACCTGGTTCGATACGGGCATCGACTTTCGTCAAGTCCAATAAAGGGATCGCTGAGTTGCGGCGATCATTTTCCAGATAGTGATCGGTGATTTTGTCTTGGTGCGCGGTTAAAAACTCAGCCACTTTTTGACTGTCACCAACCACGAAATAGAAAGTGCCGTTACCAAACAATTGGATGCCATCTGCTTGGACGTTACTAAGATCTCCATTGATATAGACTTTTACAGGTGTTTGTTTATTTGCTTCTTTGATGTATTTTGCTAATTGATAAGGATCGGAAAATTGTAATTCTGTCATGAGAGACCACCTTTACTTGTCGATTAGATTTTGCATGGAATAAAAACCAGCTGGTTGGTTGGCTAAAAATTCCGCTGCTTTTAGCGCACCATTGGCGAAGATTTCGCGGGAGAGCGCTGTGTGTTTTAATTCAATGATTTCATCCTGCCCAGCGTAGATGACAATGTGTTCTCCAGGAATCGTTCCGCCGCGAACGGCATGGATGCCCATCTGCTTGCGGTCATTTACTAGATCACTGCCTTCACGCCCGTAGAGATACTCTTTTTTCGTTTCGCAGCTGTCATTGATACTATCTGCCAACAGCAAAGCTGTACCACTTGGTGCATCGAGTTTTTGATTATGATGCTTTTCGATGATCTCAATGTCAAAGTCAGCTTCTAATGCGGGGGTGATACTTTGTAGTGCTTTGATCAGTACATTGATCCCCAACGACATATTGGCAGAATAGAAAACTGGGATCACTTTAGCAGCCAACGGCAGCATCATCTGCGTGTCTTCCGTCAAACCAGTTGTAGCAACCACGATAGGCAGCTGCTGTTCGACACAATAGTTCAATAAGGCAGGGACATTGCTATAATGAGAAAAATCAATCACCAAATCGATCGGCTGCGTGATTTTTTCTGGACGATCATAGATCGGAAAGGGACCATCTAATTGCTCGGTACGATCCAAGCCGGCGGCCACTTCTAACTGAGGGTGCTTTGCGATTAGGCTTTGCAACACTTTGCCCATACGACCGTTTGCACCGCTTAATAAAATCTGTTTCACCAAAAACTCCTCCTTACAGCAATCCGTAATTGGTCATTTCTTCTTCTAAATGAACGAGGGTCGCATCTTCTGGGACACCCAAAGGCAAACGATAATGCAATTCGCATTTGCCTAGCAAGGAGACCGCTGCTTTGATCGGCACAGGATTTACTTCACTGAAAATCGCATCGATCAACGGTTTTTGTCGCAATTGCTCTTTGATGGCGGCTTTTACATCACCATTTAAGAAATCAGCAACGAGTTGTGCCGTTTGTTTCGGAGCGATATTGCCGATCGTTGAAATCACGCCAGAGCCACCTAAAGCTAGAATTGGGGTTACTTGATCGTCATTTCCTGAGTAGATCGCAAAGTCATCATCCGCAAGACGAGCGATTTCTGCGATTTGCGAAATGTCGCCGCTGGCTTCTTTGATGCCTTTGATATTAGGGATTTTTTTCAGCTCTGCCACAGCTTCAGGTGTTAAATTTAAGCCGGTTCTTGAGCTGACGGAGTATAAGATCACTGGCAGTTCAACGCTTTGACAGATTGCTTCATAGTGAGCGACTAAACTTTTCTTGGTCGCTTTGTTGTAGTAGGGTGTTACAACCAATAATGCGTCAGCACCAACGCGCTGTGCTTCTTTTGAAAGATGGATCCCATGTTGGGTGTTGTTGGAGCCTGTTCCGCCGATGACGGGGATTCGACCAGCAACTTGTTTTACCACCGCTTCGATCACCGCGATATGTTCTTCATCGTCTAACGTGGATGCTTCACCGGTCGTACCGCATGCAATGATTGCATTCGTTCCTTGCTGCACATGCCACTCCGCTAACTCCTTCAGCTTATCGAAATCCACCGAACCATCTTGAAGCATAGGGGTGATCAACGCAACGCCAGAACCTTTGAATATTGTCAAACTACGACACATCCTTTCAACCAATTTATTTTTCGTAACTCTACGTATAAGTGTACCAAAACGAGGGGTAAATTTTTCAATAAAAATCGAAACATTTCGACAATTTATACTATAGATTATTCGAATTATATACTATAATATTAAACAATATCAATGAAAAACTGAATATTCGTTGGTTTTTATGGATATTTTTAAAAGGAATGAATAGAAAGGTGTTTTAACATGCAAGTATCGCAAGCAGTCAAAGAATTAACCGAAGACGTGGTTCGTTTTCGTCGTGAATTACATACAATCCCTGAATTAGGGTTAACTGAGTTCAAAACCAAGGAATACTTGCTGCGTCAGTTGCAATCCTTTGGGATCAAAGAAATCTATCCAGTGATTGAAACCGGCTTGATTGCGGTCTTTCGCAGCGATCGCCCAGGAAAGACGCTGGCCTTTCGAACGGATATCGATGCACTACCGATCAAAGAAGAGACAGGTGTTTCCTTTGTTTCCAAACATGAAGGGAAAATGCATGCCTGCGGTCATGACGGCCATATGGCAACGATGCTAGGGTTTGCTAAATATTTGGCAACACATCCTGAAGTGATTCGTGGAACGATCGTTTTGATTTTCCAACCAGCCGAGGAAAGCCCTGGTGGCGCTCAATTGATGATCGATGAAGGCATCTTACGAGATTTTGGCGTGGAAAAAATCGTGGGGCTGCATGTCTTCCCAGACTTTCCCGAAGGAGTCATTGCGAGCCGGAAAGGTCCGATGATGGCCCGTAACGGCGAGATCAATCTAACGATCAACGGCACGAGTGCCCATGGTGCCCAGCCTCATCAAGGACATGATGCCATTTTAGCCGCGGCTGCGATTATTCAAGGATTGCATTCGATCATTTCACGCAATATCAGCCCGCTTTCTGCTGGGGTCATCACTTTTGGGAAGATCCATGGGGGAGATGCGGAAAATATCATTCCCGGTAAGGTCGTTTTAAAAGGAACGATGCGGGCGTTTGAAGATGAAGTCTATGAAACGATGACGCGCAGAATCACCACCGTCGCACAAGAAATCGCCAAAGGATATGATTGCACGGCGGATGTCGAATTCGAACATCTTTATCGTGTCGTGGACAATGATCCTGAGATGGTGGAAGTGTTGGAAAAAGTGGTCGGGGAGAGCTACCGAGAAACACCACCATATATGTTGGCAGAGGATTTTTCGATGTACCAAAAGGAGATCCCAGGTGTCTTTTTCTTTGTGGGTACCCGAAATGAAGAAAAAGGCTATGTCCACCCTTTACACAGCAGCAAAATGAATTTTGACGAAAAAAATCTATTGCAAGGCATCGAATGCTACGTTCGTTTGATCGAGGCGTTGAACGAGCCAACAGACAAGGAGTAAAGCGATGGCAAAAGAAATCAAGAACAATCACTTATACATTGACGGTTGTGATACCGTTGAGCTGGCAAAAACCTTCGGAACCCCCCTTTACGTGTATTCCGTTTCGGAGATTCGCGAAGAATGCCAAAAGATTCAGGCGCAGTTTTTGACGCGCTACAGCAAGACACGGGCAGCCTATGCCGCTAAAGCTTTCTGCACCACAGCAATGCTGAAAGTGATCAAGTCAGAAGGACTCTCATTAGACGTGGTTAGCGGTGGAGAGCTGTATACAGCGATCCAAGCTGATTTTCCAGCAGAACACATCGAGTTTAACGGCAATAATAAATCGATTGAAGAATTAGCAGCCGCCCTTGATTATGGCGTAGGACGGATCATCGTTGATGGCATTCAAGAAGTCGGCGTGATCCGCGCGTTATGTCAAGAAAAGCAAGTCGTTGCTAAAATTTTGTTGCGCATCACACCCGAGGTTTCGGTCAGCACCCATCAATTTATCTCGACCGGACAAAAAGATTCGAAATTCGGGATTCCTTTAGATGAAGAAATCTTATTTCCGTTAGTGGAAGGAGTGATTCAAGCACCTGAATTGGATTTCTATGGCCTGCATTTTCATGTCGGCAGTCAATTGTCGGACAATCGCTCACATCTAGCGGCAGTTGATGCGGCTTTGGCCCTTGTCCAAACCATTCATGAACGCTTTGATTATTGGATCAAAGAACTAAATGTTGGCGGCGGCTTTGGCGTTCGATACACAGATGCAGATATTCGCCAACCCTACAGCTACTTTTTAGATCCTGTGATGGAAAAAATCGACGCCTTTTATGCGCAGCACCAGAGCGAACGCCCGACCATCGTTATTGAACCTGGGCGCAGTATCGTCGCAGAAGCAGGTATCAGTTTGCACACCATCGGCAGTATCAAGACATTGCCGGGAATCAGAACATACGCCAGCATTGACGGTGGCATGACAGACAATATTCGTCCTGGTCTTTATCAGGCAACTTACACTGGGATCTTAGCCAACCGCGCTTCCGAAGCTGCGACACAAAAGGTCACCATTTCTGGCAAAGCTTGTGAGAGCACGGACATCTTAGTAAAAGATCTTGCATTACCGCCCGTTGAAACTGGGGATCTGTTTGCTACGTTCGCAACAGGAGCTTATGGCTATTCGATGGCCAGCAGCTACAATAATTTACAGATTCCTGCAGTCGTCTTTGTGGAAAACGGCCAAGCGGAATTAGCCGTTAAACGCCAGTCCTACGAGCAAATGCTGCAAAATGAAGTGGTTCCTTCGTTTCTAAAAGAGGGAGCTTCCAGCAAGTAAAATTTTGAAAAGCAGGTGACAACATGACGATTCCTTATACAAAAATGCAAGGTGCAGGAAATGATTTTATCGTAATCGATAACCGCACATTGAAATTCTCCCATGAACAACTGTCGCAATTTGCTGCTCAGGTTTGCCATCGGAAATTTTCTGTTGGCGCGGATGCAGTCATGGCAGTGGATTTTCCCACAGGAACCGCTGATTTTCGGATGCGGTTTTACAATGCTGATGGGACCGAAGCAGAAATGTGCGGCAACGGCGCTCGCTGTATTGCCCGTTATGCCTTTGAGAAGGGAATTGCTGGCGAGCAGATGACCATCGAAACAGTTGCTGGCGATGTCCCCGCATGGCGCTTGTCGACAAAACACTACAAAGTAACCTTGAATCCACCGACCGTGACTACATTTGATCAAGCGTACCCGAATCCAATGGTTTCTTTCGTGGACTATGTGGAATTGGGTGATCCAGGAATCCCTCATGCGGTGGTTCACTATCCTGGTCTGGCAGAAACTGAGTTGGAACAGCTGGCTGAACTTGCCAAAGAGATACGCTATTGGGAAGTTTTCCCAAAAGGGGCGAATGTCAATTTCTATGAAGAAGATGACAAGGGTGATCTGATCGTTCGCACGTATGAACGAGGGGTGGAAGGTTTTACCTATGCGTGCGGCACAGGTTCTGGTGCCACTGCGTATGTCGTGACCAAACGTCACCAGCAAGCGGCAGCGAATGTCTTGCTGCACGTGTTAGGTGGCGAGTTAACGGTAGAAGTTGATGTTGATCAGGGCGCATTAGAATTGATCGGCGATGCGGTTATGGTATCTGAAGGCTTGATTTTAGATGAGAATTTGACTGTGTAAACGCTGTGAGAATCATTGTAAAAAGATGGTGTTTTCGTGAAAAAAAGAATTGACATTCATTTGAGGCTATCGTATAGTTAAACACAACTTAAAAACACGCGATGATAAGAAGAGTAAGTCAGTTTCGATTGGATCAGAGAGCTCGGATTGGTGAGAAAGAGCACAGCCGTTTGACTGAAGATGGCCTTGGAGCGTTTGGACGTGAGCAAAAGCAAGCGTGCAGCGGGATTGCCCGTTACAGCAAAGCAGTTGATAAACTGATAAGGTTGGCAGCTTGTGCCAATGAATTAAAGGTGGTACCACGAACATGGTTGTTTCGTCCTTTCTCTATGATGGAGAAAGGACGTTTTTTTATTATAAAAAGGGGGAACTAAAAAATGAAACAGTTGAAAAAGGGAATCGTTGGGTTAGTTGCTGCTGCTGTCTTAATTACATTGGCAGCTTGTGGCAATACTAGCAGCACGGAGGATACACAGTCTGGTGAAAACAGTGTAGATGCAGTGGAAGAAAAAGTCGTTGGAGTGGCACCTGGACCATATGGGGATATGGTGACAGAGGTGATCTCTCCATTACTGGAAGAAAAAGGGTATCAACTAACGACCAAAGTGTTTAATGATTATATTCAGCCGAACAATGCCTTGGCGAATGGCCAAATCGATGCCAATTTGTTTCAGCATACGGCCTATCTAGAAAAATTTTCGGCAGATAACCAGTTATCTCTTACGGCATTACAAAAAGTGCCAACATTGGGAATGGGCATCTATTCGAAGCAACTGTCCAGCTTGGATGAGTTAGCAGACGGGGCGACTGTTTCGATTGCCAATGATGCCTCAAATTTAGCTCGGACCTTGCAACTGTTAGCTGCCAATGAGTTGATCACCATCGCAGACAATATCGACGAAACGAAGGCAACGGTGAATGATATCGAAGAAAATCCGAAGAATCTGACATTTAAAGAATTAGACGCAGCCCAATTGGCTCGTTCGTTAGATACAGTCGATTTAGCTTTAGTACCAGGAAACTTCGCTTGGGCGGCTTCTCTTGATCCTGCAGATGCTTTGGCGTTGGAGTCGTTGAAAGAAGAATATAAAAATGTCTTTGTGGTGTCCACCGAAGAAGAAGACAGTGATTTTGCTAAGGCAGTTACGGAAGTATTAGAAAGTGATGCATTTAAAGAAGCGATTGCCGAATCACCGTTCAGCAACTTTGATCAACCGAAATTTTGGGCTGAGTAAGAAGGGCATATCTTATGGCAAAAATAGAAGTAAAACAAGTATCAGTGGCATTCACTCATAAAAAACAAATCAAAAAAGCAGTGGATTCCGTTGATTTTTCCGTTAAAGCTGGAGAAGTATACGGGATCGTCGGATTGAGCGGGGCTGGGAAAAGTACCTTGGTTCGTACGTTGAATCTACTGCAGGTGCCCTCTAGCGGTCAAATTCTGATTGATGGTCAAGACATCACGCAAGCCAAAGGCAAACACTTGCGTGAAGTACGACAAAAAATCGGGATGATCTTTCAGCATTTCAATCTGATCCATAATCGAACCATCAAGGAAAATTTAGCCTTTGCTTTGCGCGCTGGTGATTATCCGAAAGATCAGCAAGAAGCGAGGATCAAGGAACTGTTGGAAATGGTGGATCTGCCTCACAAAATTCACGAGTATCCGAATAATTTGTCTGGGGGAGAAAAGCAACGGATCGGCATTGCACGAGCGATTGCCAACGAACCTGAGATTTTGTTGTGTGACGAAGCTACCAGTGCGTTAGATGTTGAAACGACCGAAGAAATTTTGAAATTGTTGATCCGAATCAAGGAACAGACAGGCATCACCATCGTCTTTATCACTCATGAATTGGATGTTGCCCGTAAGTTTTTTGATCGGGTGGCAGTGATGGAAAAGGGGCGCATCGTTGAAGAACAAACGACTTATGGCTTGTTCAGTCAGCCTAAACAGCCTATTACGAAAAAACTGGTAGGCCGCTACTTGGATCTGACGCTTCCTGAAGAGATTCTAGCATCTTTCACGCAAGGCGACTTGCTGGAATTGCGCTACCAAGGTGAGTATACGTTAGAACCGCTGATTTCGACTGTAGCGAAAGCCTACGATGTGTCGATCAATATCATCCATGGGAAAATTGAGTATATCAAAAAAGATGTGATCGGTATTTTGTATATCTATTTGACGGGACCCGACGAAGAAGCAGCAAAAGCCCGAGAACACTTAGCTGCGAACGTCTTTTCTCTAAGAAAGATAGGTGAGAAAAATGGCTGAAACGATTGAGATTTTAAAAACAAACCTGCCTCAAGCACTATGGGAAACATTCTTTATGGTGGGGACCTCAGCAATTATAGGAGTAGTTTTCGGCTTATTGATTGGATTAGTCCTGTTTTTAGTCGGCAGTAACCTTTTTCATAAAAATATTTTCTTGCATCATCTGGCCGATTTTGTCGTCAATGCAATCCGTTCGCTGCCATTTTTGATCTTATTGATTACGCTGATTCCGTTATCAGCGATGCTGATCGGTGATCCTTATACCCCAGCGGGTGGTGCGATTGCTTTATCGATTGCCGCGATTCCTTTTTACGCCCGAATCGCTGAATCCGCATTTGCCGAAATCGACTATGGCGTCCTTGAAGCCAGCGTCGCTTCTGGAGCATCAACGAGACAGATCGTTCGCGAAGTGATTTTACCAGAAAGTTTGCCAGCTTTGATTCGCGGATTTGTGCTAACTTTGATCAGTCTTTTAGGCTACTCAGCGATGGTGGGAACAATTGGCGCAGGCGGCATTGGCGATTTAGCAATTCAGTATGGTTATTATCGCTATGAAACGGCGATTTTGATTGTGGTGATTCTCCTGCTGATTCTTCTGGTACAAATCATCCAGTGGGTCGGCGATGCTTGTGCGAATCATTTCTCAAAATAAAAACTAACGCTTTGTAGTTCCTTTTCGAATACACTTGAGTTATCGCTTCTGTTATTACTCTACAGAAGCGATTTTTTTTACTTACAGGTCACTGATTTTTGGTTGCACCTCTAATGGTTTTTCGGTATGCTGATGGTGAGTTGTTTTTTTACAGCGAAAATTATATTTTAAAGGAGCAACACTATGACTCAAATTCCTAACTGTCCAAATTGCCAATCTGAATACGCTTATGAAGACCGCGGGCTGTTTGTTTGTCCTGAATGCGGAAACGAATGGCAAGAGCAACAAGCGGCGGAAGAAGCACCCGTATATAAAGATGCCAACGGCAATATTTTAGTCGATGGTGATACAGTAACGGTCATCAAAGACTTGAAAGTCAAGGGCGCATCTGGCGCCATCAAACAAGGAACGAAAGTGAAAAACATCAAATTAGTCGAAGGCGACCACAACATTGATTGCAAGATCGATGGCTTCGGCGCAATGAAACTAAAATCAGAATTTGTAAAAAAAGGTTAAAAACAAAATCTTCCAGTCATCTTCATAATTTTTTCACCACTTTAATGGTAAAATAAGGTCAAAGATTAAAAGGGGGAATTTTATCGTGTATGGTATGGGCGGATACGGGTTCGGCTTTTTTTATGACCCGACTTTCATTCTTGTAATTATCGGTATGGTGATTTCGCTAGCAGCGTCAGCGTACGTCAAAAGTACCTTTAACAAATATGACAAAGTCAGAAGTAAAAATAATATTACCGGCACAAAAGCGGCGCAGTACATCTTGCAAAGCCAAGGAATCAATAATGTGGGTGTGCAAGCGATCGCTGGTGATTTGACGGATAATTACAATTCTGGCAACAAAATGCTGAGTTTATCGCAATCCACTGCACAATCAACTTCGGTAGCAGCAATCGGTGTTGCAGCTCATGAGTGTGGACACGCAGTCCAAGATGCCAAAGGTTATTTTCCTTTGCGTTTGCGTCATGCGATCGTACCGATCGCTAATATCGGAACCAGCATCTCGATCCCATTGATTTTGATTGGGGTCCTATTACGAGGATCGTTTCTGATCAACTTAGGCTTGTTGGCTTTCTCATTGGCGTTTATTTTCCAATTAGTGACCTTGCCAGTCGAGTTCGATGCCTCAAAACGGGCGATCCGTATTTTGGCAGATGGTGGCTTGTTAACAGAAGATGAAGTACCACAAGCAAGAAGAGTGCTCTTTGCCGCAGCGTTGACGTATGTCGCAGCTGCCGTAGCAACCTTATTGCAGCTCTTACGTTTGATTATTTTATTTGGTAATAACAACCGTCGGAATTAATCGACAGTATGACAGAAAAAAGACCAGCTCAGTGTAGTGACCCCAAAAAGTTAGACTTTTATGGAGTGGAGAAATCCACTCCTTTTTTGTACGATAAGAT